>Ga0315284_10002966_pt1 | contig 24188 bp, 9 predicted proteins | sample YL17G09_16_MG_FD_203696 | JGI IMG/M metagenome (GOLD analysis project Ga0315284, IMG submission 203696) | Sediment microbial communities from Yellowstone Lake, YNP, Wyoming, USA - YL17G09_16 | ecosystem: Environmental > Aquatic > Freshwater > Lake > Sediment | place: USA: Wyoming | collected...
AGTACTTGGGTCGTACATCCGCTTGAACTCATCCGGCGCTTGATCGTATGGGCAGTGCGGCGGCTCCCACGAAAGAAACAGGCAGAACGGGCGCGAGTCCGAGCTTGCATCCGCGAGGTACTCCAGCGCCACGTCGGTCTGCGCGGTCGGCTCGTAACCGGATCCCCAGATCGGGTCGGGTGTGTCTCGATAATAGTAGAAGACCTTGTAGTTGTGGTTGCAGTTGCAGGCGGCCCAATGCTCGAAGCCCTGCCGGCGCGGGCCGGGCGGGGTGAAGCAGGTTCGGTCGGGGCCGTCGAGATGCCATTTGCCGATGTAGGCGGTGCGGTATCCCGCCGCCGACAGGGACTTGGCGACTGACGGCGCGTCCTCGGCAAGCCTGATGTCGTTGCCCAGTATGCCGTGCCGCAAAGGGTGCTGGCCGGTGATCAGCGAAGCGCGCATCGGGCAGCAGAGCGGGCCGTTTGCGACCGCGCGGCTAAACCGCACCCCCTGCCCGGCGAACCGGTCGATATTCGGCGTGCTGACCAACTCCTGCCCCATGTGCCCCAGCGAACACCCGCGAAGCTGGTCGGCGAAGACGAAAAGGATGTTTGGATGTCTACTCACGCTTCTTCCGGCCCATCGAATTGGCGATGCTGCTCAGTATTTCTTCACCAGGTCCGCGGAGCTTGTCAGTGTCCGGATGGACGGGTTCAGGATGCCCCGCACGGACACGAGATTGCCGTCGGCTATTCCGCTGTACCCCGGAGCGATGACCTTTATGGCGACTCCGGAGCCGTCATCGATGCTGAAGCTCGAAGAGTCGATGATCGTCACTTTGCCCCAGAACGTGAAGAGAAACCGCCCACAGGCAGCGGACATTATCGCGTCCGAGACGGACTTGCCTGTGGTTCCAAAGACTTGTGCCGTCTTGTAACTCGCGCTCGTATCGGTTGTGGAATTGCCCGCGGCGTCCAACGCCACGACGCTCACCGGATGATCCCCCAACTCGGAGGATGCCGTGATCGCTCCCGTCCAGGTATTGCCCGTCGATTTCGCCAGCGCCACGCCGTTTGCGGTCACTGAGGCAACGGCCACATCGTCGGCGACTTCGGCCTGCACCTGCACCGTGTCCCCGCCCGCGACCATGACGGGCGTCGCCGATACCGACCATATCGTCGGAGGGGCGAAATCGGTCTGAACCGGAGCGTTGCGCTGTGTCGTTGTCCCGTCGCCGATCGCGCCGAAGAGGTTGTTTCCCCACGCCCAGACGGTGCCGTCGCTCTTGAGCGCCAGATTATTATCTCCGCCTGCCGATATCGCCGCGACCCCCGTCAGACCCGATACCTGAACGGGAGCATGCCGTTCCGTCGTGGTTCCATCGCCGAGCTGGCCGCGGAAGTTGTTTCCCCACGCCCAGACCGTACCGTCGCTGTTGAGGACGACACTGTATTCATTCTGCCCAGCCGCTATCGCCGCGATACCCGTTAGGCCGGAAACCTGAACCGGAGTGTGGCGTTCAGTCGTGGTCCCGTCGCCGAGTTGGCCTCTGGAGTTGGACCCCCATGCCCGCACCGTGCCGTCACTCGCAAGCGCCAGAGTGTGCGACCCCCCGGCCGATATTGCCTTCGCATTCGTCAGACCGGACACCTGTACCGGGGCGTGGCGGTCGGTCGTCGTCCCGTCGCCAAGCTGACCATTGCTGTTGTATCCCCACGCCCAGACCGTACCGTCGCTTTTGAGCGCAATGCTGCAACTGCCGCCTGCTGCTATCGCCGCGATCCCCGTGAGGCCGGGAACCTGAAGCGGAGTGTGACGGTCAGTCGTCGTCCCGTCCCCGATCTGGCCGCGGTAGTTGTTCCCCCACGCCCACACGGTGCCGTCGCTCTTGAGTGCTACGCCGTGGCTGCTGCCCGCCGCCATCGCGACCACATCCGCAAGTCCGGAAACCTGGACCGGAGTGTGGCGTTCGGTCGTGGTCCCGTCGCCGAGTTGGCCGTGCCCATTGTCTCCCCATGCCCAAACCGTGCCGTCGCTCGCAAGCGCCAGAGCGTGCGACCCCCCGACCGATATTGCCTTCGCATTCGTCAGGTCGGACACCTGGACCGGGACGTGGCGGTCAGTCGTCGTCCCGTCGCCGAGTTGGCCGTTGTTGTTATGCCCACATGCGCGTGCCGTGCCGTCGCTCATAAGCGCCGCGCTGACATAGCTGCCCGCAGCTACTGCCTTTGCTCCCGCCGGGCCTGTGAGTCCCGAAAGCTGAACCGGAGTGTGGCGTTCGCTTGTCGTTCCGTCACCAAGCTCGCCATCGGAGTTAGCTCCCCAAGTCCACAGAGTGCCGTCACTTTTGAGAGCCGCCATGTGGCTGAAACCCGCGGCTATTGCCAGCGCATCCGTGAGGCCGGACACCCGAACCGGCGTGTCGCTTGTGTTTGTAGTATTGTTGCCGAGCTGGCCGTACATATTCCAGCCCCACGCCCAGACTGTGCCATCGCTCTTGAGAGCAGCCGTGTTGAAATAGCCCCCTGCTATCCGCACTACTCCCGTTACGCCGGAAGCCTGAACCGGCGTACTGCGGTCCCATTCGGTCCCGTCGCCAAGCTGGCCGTCGCCATTGCTTCCCCACGCCCAGACAGTGCCGTCGCTCTTGATAGTCACACTATGAAATGCGCCTGCCGCTATTGCCGCAACACCCGTGAGGCCGGAGACCTGAACGGGGGTGTCGCGCTCAGATTGCGTCCCGTCGCCAAGCTGACCGTGGTTGTTCCAGCCCCACGCCCGCACCGTGCCGTCGCTCTTGATCGCTACATTGTGCGCATACCCCGCCGCTATTGCCACCACATCCGTAAGGCCGATAACCTGAACCGGGGTGTTGCGCTGCGATGTATTCCCCTGCCCGAGTTGGCCCCAGTAATTGTACCCCCACGCCCACACCGTGCCGTCGCTTTTGAGTGCCACGGTGTGGAATGCGCCTGCCGCTATTGCCACCACGCCAGTGAGGCCGGAAACCGGAACAGGAGTGCTGCTGCCGGTCGTGGTCCCGTCGCCGAGCTGGCCGAAGGTGTTCCGTCCCCACGTCCACACCGTGCCGTCGCTCCTAAGCGCGACGGTGTGATAATGCCCTGCCGCTATTGTCACGATTCGCGCGACGCCGGAAACCTGGACCGGAGTCAGCCGGTCCGTGTTCGTTCCATCCCCGACCTGGCCGTATTGGTTATCCCCGCACGCCCACACCGTGCCGTCGTTCTTGAGCGTTACGGTGTGATAGTTGCCCGTCGCCACGGCGACGACCTGCGCGGCCCACGCGCATGAGCACACGCTCAACAGTATGCCTAGAGCAATCGCGATCAGTATCTCTTTTCGCCACATGGTAAAACCCTTCCCGAGGTTCGTCTGTGCCGCTGCTATATGGGTTGAGGAAAATGCGCGAGTAACACTACAGTCTTACCATGCGGTCTGGGAGATGTCAACCCGCTTCCGGAAAACCGGCATTACTACCAGGCACGCCCCGTTTTCTACAACCTCGACTTTACAATCGAGACTCGAAATGGTATGCCAGGCAATCGGCCTTGCTCGCAGACAAAAAGCAGAGCGCCCGACTGGACGCTCTGCTCAGCATCAGTGCCATAGCCGCAATCGGCTACTCTGCCTGCTTCGGCGCTTCGTCCGGCTGCGGGGCAGGTTCCGTAGCCTGCGACCGCGCCGCATCGGTGGCCACCTGCTTGGAGTCCTGCATCATATCCGCGATGGCCGAGCCCGCGCTATCGGTTTGGGCGGCAGTATCGAGGGGCATATCGGCAAACGGCGCGGCCGCGCCGCCGCCGGAGCCGCCCAGATACTTCATCAGCGTCGCCGCCAGCCCGTCGATGGAACCCGACCCACCAGCGCCGCCCATCACCAGGATTTCCGGCACGAACTTCGCTTGCTTCTCCGCAAGCACCGTCACGGCATTGACCAGCGCCGTCGGGTTCTGACCGAGAGCCTGAACCTGCGCCTGGAACGCCTTCGCTCTTGCCAAACCGACCGCCTCGACCTCCGCGCCCTTGGCTTTGCCTGTCTCACGAATATAAGTAGCTTCGCCGTTTGCCGCGGCTATGCGAGCGTTGGCATTGTTGGTCTCGATATCAACATTGACTTTCGATTGCGCGAGCTGGCCCTGCATATCGGCAGTGCCCTTGGCCTGCTCCATGGAGATTCTCTGCTCCTGAGCGGCCCGCTGCTTCTCGAATGTCTGGATCTCCTGGTTGGCGATTTCTCGCTGGGTCAGCACCACGACGAGATCAGCGGGAAACACCACGTCCTGGATGTAGACGCCCTTCGTCTCCACCTGGTACTCCGACAGTTGACCGCTTATATGGGCAAACGCTTCCTGCTGCACCTTCTGGCGCGTTTCGATGAACGTGACTGCCGGCATGTTCTGCAGATTATCCCTGAAATGGTTGCCCACGGCCGCCTGAAGCACCTCGTTGACCAGATTGGCCATCGTGCCGACGCTCGATATGACCCGCGGGGCTTTGGTGTCCGGCACGTGGATCTGCACCTGCAGGTCGATCTTGAAAACGAAGCCTTCTCGGCTCTTCGCCTCGATCTGTTCGAGCCGCTGGTCGAGGTTGTGGGCCTGGGAAACGACATTCGCCCAGTTGAGAGTGAGGATCGCCGTTGGGACGATCTCGGCCTGGTAGCACCGAGGGTTGATCGGATACTTGCCCGTGCGCAGCGGCTCCTGCCAGATTCCGCGGTGACCCGGCTGGACGAGACTTCCGAACTTGAAATCCGGGCCGGATGTATCCTGCGTCACCAGGCCGACGTAAGCCTTGATAACGGCCACCTGGCCCTGTTCCACCACCAGCATCGGCACCATCTCCACGCTGACCAGGAACGGGTTGATCGCGTAGGCGCCGTAGAGCAGCGGATCGTGCTGAAGTCCGATCTTGCCGCCGTTATCCAGGAACTTCTGATAGTCCTGATAGTTGTTGTGGAGATCATTCTTACTGCCCAGCAGGGTTTCGATGATCTCGGCATCAGAGGTGTCCGACTTGCCCATCTTATCGACGTCCGCGAACCCTCCCAGCCGGCCTGCGATGTCGCCCGATGGCAGCGGATCGCCCTCGTAGGTAGTCACTATGCCGACCATGTCGATGGTCTTGCCTTCGGGGCCGCTGGGCCGAGGCTGGATTCGGACAAGCTCAAGCTGCTCGGGCCTCAAGCCGAATGCCTCGGGGGCGAGCTTCGTCGCGCCCGGAGCGAGGCCCTGCAGTTCGGGCGAGACCGGCAGGCCGTAGACCTCGCGTTTGGTGATGACCAGAAACGCGACCGGATGGATCGGGACCAATGTTCCCGGAGGCAGCACCGGCCTCTGCACGCCCTTCTGGCCGCCGGCTTCGATGAACTCGCGCAGGTTGCTGAAGTTGCCGAACTCCGGCTTGAATATCGCGGATTTCGCCCCGATCGGCAGCGCCGAGCCAGCCTGGGCGATCACCACGCCGATCTCCCCGGCAGGTATCTGCACCCACGGGAACTTGCCGACCTTATAGAGCAACCAGAACTTGAACCGCAGACCCGGCATCAGCAGATCCGACTGGAACCCCGCTTCCCCGTGGAATGCAATCGGGTTGTCCTCGGAAAGCTTCTTGAAGCCGAGCCTCTTCATGACCAGCCCGACCTCGGTCGGGCCGATGATCCTGATCGAAGGCAGAATGAAGATCACAATCACCGCGGCGATTGCGTACCACAACGTACTGTAAGTGAATGTATCCGGCATGGCGTACCCCTTTCCGCTATTGGGACCGCCCGCAAGCCGGCGGGCAATCCGACAGGTAACAATATGTTCTGCGCAAAGAGCCGGCTTCCTGCATGCACGCGCGGGCCAAAACACTTTTTTCAGGACGAAACGCCATTGCTTGACGCGAGGCTGTAGGCTATCTACAATTGGCTGCAGGCCCCAGACGGAGGAAAGACAATGTGCAAAGAGATGACAGCGCTGATATGCGTGCTCGGCGCGGTGTCGCTGACCGGAAAGGCGTATGCCGAGTCCACGCTCGCGATTGTGTGCTCGAAAGCCGGCAAGCGGTATATCACCTATGCCGGCAAGCCGCTCCTTGCCTTCGGCCCCGGCGACGAGAATCGCCTCATATCGGCATCGAAGCTCGACGGGGTTGATCGCTGGGCGAAATGGCAGAAAGCGAACGGGATGAACCTCGTTCGCGCGTATCCGACCGCCGTTCCAATCGAGGGCTGCCTGCACCCGTTCAAGCTGACGAACGGGAAATGGGACGTGGACGCATGGAACGACGACTACTTCGCAAACCTCAGCCGCGTTATCTCCATTATCGAGCGGCACGGGATCATCGTTCATCTCCAGCTCTGGCAGATAGTCTACTTCAAGGAGGACAAGCCGGAGAGATGGGCGCGCAACTACGTCAACCCCGCCAACAACTGCAACGCCTGGACGCGCGCGTATCCCCACGGTCGCGACTACATGAATGCCCCGCCCGACAGCCCCGCCGGCAAGCATCGAAAGGACTACGTGATGCGTGTTCTCGGCGCGCTTGCAGGACACGGCAACGTCTGGATCGATGTGGTCAACGAGCTGGGAAACGGCGGGATCGGCGACATGGCGTGGGCCCGCGAGGTCGTCAAATGGATCCGCCAATGGGAGAAAGCGAACGGCCAAAAACTGCTCGTCGGCGTGGACATGTGCAACTTCGACGCTCGCCAGTTCGCGCAATTCCAGGGCGACTATGACCTGCTGGTATTCAACGAGCTTCACCGCGACGAGGCGCTTCGGGCGATCGGGCAGTTCCACAAGCCGGCGGTGAGCGTGCGTTCCAGCGACGGCAGCAACAACCGCGACGACTACATGTTTCTCGACCGGGAGACCGCGACCCCGGCGCACCAGACGCGCTATCGAACGCTGTGCTACCGAAGCATCTTCAGCGGCCTGCAGTCCATCGGCGCTTACTGGAAGCCAGAGGTCTCCGAAGCGGACTACGCGGAGATGAGCGACTGGCCGCTGTATGCCCGATCGCTCAGGGCCTTCTGGGGCAAGGTCGGGCCGTTCTGGCCGGAGCTGGCGGTTGATGATTCCATCGCTCAGGGCGCGGTCACCCCTTGCTCATACGGCCTGAAGTCCGACCGGTTGTGCTGCGTGTATCTGGAATGCGGACCGCACGCGGCCGGCAACGCCTATCCGCCGTCCACGCTGAAGATCGACTGCCCGTTCGAGCGGTTCCGAGTCGAGCTGTTCAGCCCGCGGACCGGCAAGTGGACATCCGCCGAGGGCGCGCGAGCCGGCGGGCGGATCGAGGCGCGGCTGCCGGGCTTCACGGAGGACCTGGTGGCGATCGTATGGAACGCGGGGAGCATGGATCGCACACAATAATGGCTGGCCAATCGATACGCTGATCGAAATGGTCATTTGTTCGATTGGGTCGTAAATGCTATTCGGCGGGTGTATTTCACCAACTCCCAGTATTCATACCTCTTGCCGTCTTTTCTTCGAGTGCGCCTCTGCAAATGCATGCGCATATTCTAACACCCTACATCAAACCCGGAGTCTGGGCTACACGGCGTTTTTGCACACAAGGCTATTGCCAAGAGCAGCCGCTGGAATGGCGGGCATCGTGAGACTACGATGCTGAGCCGAGCCGGGTTCAGAGCCGAACACGTCCCGTACTGGCGGCTACTGCGGGAAATGGCGAGTGGCCAGCGGCGTTGGCAGGGCCCTGAGCCTCTTCTTCTTCGCGAACGTGTGGCGGAATGTGTGCGGGCTTACCCGGACTCCGGTCATCCCCGCTTTCTCGCCGAGTTTGCGCAGTATGACCCTTGCGACTCGGCGGTCTAGCGGCTCCGCGAAATGGCTCAGAAACACGTGGTATTTGTCGCTGATGTCACCTCCCCGTGAAGATACGCAGGCGTGGCGGGCGAAAAGTGACAGTCGCGCCGAATGGACTCAGTTGTACTAACCGCAGTCCACAGGGTCCAACAAGACCGTGTTGTATCCAAAAATGCCCCCTGCTATAATGCGTGTGGCTGTCTGGCAGATGGCTCACGCACGAGGGGGTACTCGTCATGGCAAACAATAGGAGCGTCCGCGTCTTTGTAAGCTCGACCTTCCGCGACATGATGGCGGAGCGGGACGAATTGATGACCCACACCTGGCCCGAGTTGCGGCGCTTCTGCCGCGAGCGCCAGGTCGAACTGGTTGAGGTAGACCTGCGTTGGGGCATCTCCGAGGAGCAAAGCACACGCGGAGAGACCCTCAAGCTCTGCCTTGACGAAATCCGCGCCTGCCGGCCGTTCTTCATCGGCCTGCTCGGCGAGCGCTACGGCTGGGTGCCGGGCGACGACGCGTTCACCGCCGACCTGGCGGAAGAGCAATCGTGGCTTAAGGACCTCCACGGAAAGAGCGTTACCGAACTGGAAATCCTCCACGGGGTGCTCAACAACCCCGACATGGCCGGGCGCGCGTTCTTCTACTTCCGCGATCCCGCCTATGCCCAGGGGCGCGGCGCGGATTTCCTCTCGGAGAACGCTGCTGCCGCTGACCTGCAAACCGCGCTCAAGACAACGATCCGCACCACCTGCGCCGAGAAAAACATCCGGCTGCGCGAAAACTACCCCGACCCGCGCGCGCTGGCCACTCTCGTCCTTGAGGATCTCAAGGCCGCAATTGAAGACCAGTACCCGATCCAGGATATCCCCGACCCGCTCACCCGCGAGGCGAACGACCATGAGGCCTTCGCCGAGACCCGCCGCCGCACCTACATCGGACGGGCCGACTACTTCGAGGCGCTCGACCGCCATGCGGCGGGCGATGGCGGACCGCTGGTGTTGCTTGGCGATTCCGGCAGCGGCAAGTCCGCCCTGCTGGCCAACTGGCTCGACCACTGGCGCAAAGACCACCCGCGTGACTTCATCATACAGCACTACATCGGCGGCACGCCCGACAGCGCCGAGCACTGGCGGCTGATGACCCGCCTCATCGCCGAGATAAAGCGCTGGACCGACGACCCCGAGGAACTGCCGAGCTCCCACGATGACATCCTGAAGACATTCCCCGTCTGGCTCGCCAAGGCGCGAATCAAGGCCGCACATGACGGCGTGCGCTGCATCCTTGTGCTGGACGCGCTCAACCAGCTCGAAGACGTGGATCACGCTCGGCTGCTCGGTTGGCTGCCGGCGCATCCGTTCACCGGCCCGCTGCGGTTGATCGTCTCCACCCTGCCGGGCGACACGCTCACGGCTGTGGAGCAGCGTGACTGGCCGTCCCTGCGCGTCCAACCGCTCAGCCCGGACGAACGCCGGCGGATGATTGTGGACTATCTGGCCCGCTTCAGCAAGCATCTCGATGCGCCCCGGCTTGAACGACTCGCCGCCGCGCCTGCCGCTGCCAATCCGCTCTACCTGAAGATACTTCTCGACGAACTGCGCGTCACCGGCACGCACGAACGGCTCGATGAACGCCTGGACGACTACCTTGCCGCGCCGGACATCCCGGCGTTGCTGCGCACGGTGCTGGCTCGGTATCAGCGCGACTACGAGCGCGACCGGCCGGGGCTGGTAGGCGAGACCCTCGGGCTGATCTGGGCCGCGCGCCGGGGATTGAGTGAGAGCGAGCTTCTGCAACTGCTGCGACCCGCGGAGTTGCAGCAGTTGCAGCCGGCCATCTGGACACCGCTGCGCGCGGCGCTAGAGGAAGGCCTGGTGGATCGGGGCGGCATCCTCAACTTCGCCCACGACTTCCTGCGCGCCGCTGTCGAGGCCGGGTTCGTGCCCGGCGAAAACGACCGAGACCAACTGCGCCTGCGCCTCGCCGACTACTTCGAGGCCCAACCCGTCACGGCTCGCAGTTGCGACGAACTACCGTGGCTGCTCTGGCAGACCGAATCGCGCGACCGCCTCCGCGCCTGCCTGCTGGACATCGACCGCTTCCTGGAGATGTTCCATCGCGACAAGGATGAGCTGAGAAGCTACTGGGTCTGGCTGGGTGAAGAACGGGCTATGGGAAAGCCTTACATCGCTTCGTTCGAATCGTGGTCCAGCGGATCCCTCGTCGAGGACGCGCGCGTCTCACATGCCGCTAACCAGTTGGGCCAGTTCCTTGATGCGACCGCGCTCTATGCTGAGGCTGAGCCGTTGATGCGCCGGGCGTTAGCCATTAGCGAGCAGAGCCTCGAGGCTGACCGCCCCCATCTCGCCACCTGCCTCAACAACCTGGCCCTGTTGCTCAAGGCTACCAACCGGCTGGCTGAAGCCGAGCCGCTCTATCGTCGTGCGCTGGCCATTAACGAGCAGAGCTTTGGGGCCAATCACCCCATAGTTGCCACCAACCTCAGCAACCTGGCCCGTTTGCTCCAGGCCACCAACCGGCTGGCGGAGGCCGAATCGCTTATGCGGCTGGCGCTGGCCAGCTTTGAGCATAGCGTGGGGGCCGACCACCCAAGTGTCGCCATTTGTCTCAACAACTTGGCGCAGTTGCTCAATGAGACCAACCGGTTGGCGGAGGCCGAGCCGCTGATGCGCCGGGCGTTGGCCATTGACGAACAGAGCTTCGGACCTGACCACCCCAAAGTCGCCATCCGCCTCAGCAACTTGGCACAGTTGCTCCAGGCTACCAACCGGCTTGCGGATGCCGAGCCGCTCTATCGTCGTGCGCTGGCCATTGACGAGCAGAGCTTCGGGGCCGACCATCCAAGTGTAGCCACTTGCCTCAACAACCTGGCCGAACTGCTACGGGCCACCAACCGGCGGGCTGAAGCCGAGCCGCTCTATCGTCGTGCGCTGGCCATTGATGAGCAGAGCCTTGGGGACGACCACCCCAATGTTGCCCGAGACCTTAACAACCTGGCCCAGTTGCTCAATGATACCAACCGGTTGGCGAAGGCCGAGCCGCTGATGCGTCGTGCGCTGGCGATCGACGAGCGGAGCTTTGGGGACGACCACCCCAGCGTCGCCACTGCCCTCCTCAACCTGGCTGATTTGCTTCGGACCACGAACCGGCTGGCGGAGGCCGAGCCGCTCATGCGGCGTGCGCTGGCCATATGGGAACTAAGCCTTGGGGAGCACCATCCTAACGTGGCGTCAGCCCTCAGCAACCTGGCCCAGTTGCTCCAGGCCACCAACCGGCTGGCTGAAGCCGAGCCGCTCTACCGCCGGGCGCTTGCCATTGACGAGCGGAGCTTTGGTGCCGACCACCCCAAGGTTGCCACCAACCTCAACAATCTGGCCGAATTGCTGCGGGCCACCAACCGGCTGGCTGAAGCCGAGCCGCTCTGTCGTCGTGCGCTGGCGATTGACGAGCAGAGCCTTGGGGACGACCACCCCAATGTTGCCCGAGACCTTAACAACCTGGCCGAGTTGCTTCGGACCACGAATCGGCTGGCTGAAGCAGAGCCGCTCTATCGCCGTGTGCTGGCGATACAGGAGCACAGCTTCGGGCCCGACCACCCAAGTGTCGCCATCTGCCTCAACAACCTGGCCCTGTTGCTCAAGGCCACCAGCCGGCTGGCCGAGGCCGAGCCGCTCTATCGGCGTGCGCTGGCCATATGGGAACAAAGCCTTGGAGAGAACCATCCTAACGTGGCGTTAGCCCTCAATAACCTGGTGGAACTGTTGCGGGCCACCAACAGACTTGCGGAGACAGAGCCGCTGATGCGGCGGGCGGTGGAGATCCTCCTCCAGTTTACCCGCAATACCAGCCATCCACACCCGCACGTTAAGACATTCGCCATCAACTACGCAGCATTGCTGATGCAGATGGGTCTTTCGCAGGACGAGGCCGTTGCCAATACAAACGAACTCCTCCAAGAGTATGGCCTCGGGTTCCGTGTGGGATAAGGTTGCTTCAAGCGGACACAATTGGAGTGAGTGGTGCCGACAGCAAGCAGATCATTCCGAGTATTTGTAAGCTCTACCTTCAGCGATCTGAAGGCGGAGAGGAACGCGCTTCAGCGAGGGGTGTTTCCTCGCCTGAGGAAGCTGTGCGAGGCGAACCAGTGCCGCTTCCAGGCCGTTGACCTGATCTATCCTGGCGCTGTGGCTGCTGGTGGCAGCCCAGGACCAGCGGGAACAGTAGGAGAGCACTCGTGGGCAGAAGGAGGAACTAGGGATGCAACAATCAGCGGCATCTTCGGGTGGGTCCGTCTTCATCAGTTACGGCTGGCACGATGGGTTGAAACTCGCTTCACGCCTGGCAAAAGACCTTGAGAGACACGAGTATGGTGTTTTCTTTGATCGAGAGGACATCGGGAAAGGCGCGCTGTTTGAGGTTCGGATTGAGGAGGGCATCAACGCCTCCTCTGTTGTCGCCGCAGTGATGACTCCCTATTCGGTGCGCGAAGAAAGCATCTGCCGTGACGAAGTGGTCTACGCCCTGCAAAAGCAGAAGCCGGTCCTTCCTTTGAAGGCTGACAAGCAAGTCAAACCCACATTGTTACTCGCGCGAAGGAACTGGATCGACTTCACAGGCAACTACGATGAGGCGCTGCAAGCACTCCTCTGCTACCTTGCGGGTGATGATTCGCGGCTCAACCAGCCCGCCCTACCAACCGTCACGGGGCGGGAGCCATTCGATTTCGGCCCGGAACTCGCGAAGCACCTGGCCCATTTTGCTGGTCGCAAGTGGCTGCTGGACGAGGTGGATCGTTGGTTGACGCAAGACAACAGACGGATGATGGTAATCGTTGGTGATCCCGGCATCGGGAAAAGCGCCTTTGCCGCATGGTTAGCTACGCAGCGGACCGATACCGTGGTCGGTATCCACTTCTGCACTGACCGCAATGAGCGCACACGGGTGCCCTACGAGTTTGCTGCCGCGCTGGTGAGCCAACTACACGCCACCCTTCCGGGATTCGCGGAGCAGCTGGAGCAGCACCACCCGGATGTGCGCCGTGGAACGGCCGCTGACGCATTCCGTGAGTTGATCGTGGAGCCACTGCGACATCTGACTCCGACCAGGCCGCTGGTGATGATCGTGGATTCGCTCGATGAAGCGATGATGCAGGAGGGCGAGACGATACTCGACGTGCTAAGCCTCCAAGCCAGAGACCTACCAATCTGGTTCCGCATCGTGGCGACCACGCGTCCCGAATCACCGATTCTGGAGCGTATGGGAGACTCCTACGTCTACCTCTTGGAACCGGATGCGAGCGAGAACACTGAAGACTTGGGTAGCTACATCAAGGATCGCCTTGCGACACAGTCGCTCGCGCAGCGCGTTGGCACTTGTATGGCCGGTACGCAGCAGAAAGTCGAAGAACTGAGCGAAGGGAATTTCCTATACGCCAGTCTGGTTCTCGATGCGCTGGAAAACGGCAGCCTTGCTCTAGCAGACCTGGGACGACTGGAATCCGGCCTGTCATCATATTACTCTGCGATATTCGTCCGTCTATTCCGAGATACCGAGCTTTACGCGGACGAGTATGCCCCGATCCTGCGTGTATTGTCGGCTTCGTGCGCACCGCTCCCGTTTGAGGCCATACAACATAGCGTGGGCCAGGACGAAGAAGTGATACATCGGCGCCTTCTGAAGCTCAGCGCGTTCGTGCGCAGCACGGAAACGAGAGCGACTACGGTCTACGAGCTGTTCCACAAGTCCCTCAAGGACTGGTTGACCGATCGCAACCAGAAGAACAGCTACTACATCAGCGAGAAAGAAGGACAAGAGAGGCTTGCCGAGTTGGGTTGGCAAGAGTTCCGAACGAACCCTACGGCGATGTCGGAGTACTTTCGTCGATACCTTCCCGTGCACCTGCTGGAGCTGGAGCGCTGGACCGAGCTGCTGATCCTGGTGCTTTCACCATTCCCCGGGTTGCTGGAGCAGTGGGTGGACTGCGGCGACCCGCTGGGCGTGAAATGCTGTGCCAAACTGCTGGAAAAGGCGTCGATGGATACCGTAAGCCAGGCTATGCTTGCAACCGAGCTAGCACGGATGCACAATTACCGCGGCGAATATGCGGATGCTGAGCGTCGGCTAGAGGATGCGCTTTCCCTGACCTCCTGGCGGCATGGGCGACGTGTACACGCCATTGCCATTCACGAACTGGGGTCTCTGTACCTGTTCCGTGGTGATGTAGCCTCAGCCACCAAGGAATACCGGCGCGCATTGCGGATCTGCCAATTGGGCATGCCCATCTACCGTGATGAAGTAGCCGCGAACTTGACCGCGTTAGCGACCATCGCCTTTCGCGAGTACCGATGGCAGGACTGCTTGCAGCTTGCCAACCGTGCACTTCGTGCCGCAAACGCCTCAGGAGACCACCGGCACGCTATTGCTGCACAGAGACTGATCGGCATAGCGCTTGAGGATTTGGAACGTTACGATGAAGCACAGGATGTGCTAGAGAAGGCACTCGAGGCCAGTCGGCAACTTGGCGCCGGTGTGGAGATCACGCGCATACTGGCCTCGCTCGGATCGTTCGCCTTCGGGCAGGCAACACTCCGCGGACAGCAACCTGGTGAAGCAGGAATCTGCTTCACGCAGGCCATCGAAGCAGGACGCCTCGTCCACAACCTGTACTGCATCAATGATGCCACACTGCGCCTTGGTTGGACACTTCTCTGTTGCGGTGAAACCGCACCTGCGGTCCGTTGCTTCGAACAGGTCCTGAGTGCCGTTCCGCAGAACGCTCACGCGGAGATGCGGGTAGGCGCGCAGATCGGGCTCACGGCAGCGGAACACCAGCAGGGGCATTTGCCAGACACGATGACACGCTACCGCCATGGCCGCAAACTCGCCGAGCAGGCAAACTGCCGTGGCTGGGCGGCGACGGCTCTGATCGGGGAAGGGGCAATACTATGGCATACCGGCAACCAGCAGGCAGCACAAACCTGCTGGGACAACGCACGCCATCACGCTCAGCGGAACTCGCCCCGCGCCATGCATCTGGTGGACGCCAGCATCGCTCTTTGCCAGAAATCCATTACCATTGTTCCAAGGTAGCGCGTACGGCTTTGCAGCCACCGGATAAAGTGGCATTAGAGAACCACAAGGGAGCGGTTAGAACCAACGTTCCAGAATACCGAGGAAGTGGCCTCTGGCCCCAAAATGAGTCCGACCTGACCCTTCCAAGAGAACCATTCTGCGGGCAGTCGGACTCTATCCGTTGTCTGCTAGCCCGGAGTCACTTCTTCGGTGGCACCTGCGTACCACTCGACGAACTCCGACCCTGCGAAGGAGCGCTACTAGATGCCTTTGCTTGCGCTTCCTGCTCGAGGCGTTTCACTTCTTCCATCAAGCGCTTTTGTTCCTCGACGCGTTTGCGCTCTTCCTCTTTTTTCTTATTCCAGAACATTCTGCACCTCCGATCCGTTTTGTCGACAACGTCCAGCCCACTCTTGCTGATACGGGCCGAATGCCAGTGTGGCTCAAGACTCTTCCACATCTCCCGCTGTCAACTGCTGAAGTGATTCTACATCAGACCAGGAGAATCCTCCTTTTGGTGATGGGCACGGTCGGGAGTGACTCGTGGGGGCAACCCTGTGACACACTTCGTGTGTGGGACCTGGCTACCGGCGAGTGCATTCTTATCTATGGAATGGAGTACGCAATCTTCAGCGCGGCGGTGCATGGCGCCGGTTTGGTCGCAGGCGAGAGTACCGGCCGGGTGGATATGCTCACCATTGGGAACTACCGCCCTGGCATACCCGTCATCACCGCGGCGTGGCTTTGGCTGTCCCCTCCGACGCCTGCGGCAAGCCGCTCAAGCTCAACCCGTTCGTCTGCGACCCCAGCGACCGGCTGAAGTAACGCTGCGGATCTTCAGAAGCGCAAATGCGAATCACTGTTGCACACCTGAACACCCCTCAGCAATCCAGCCTGCCTGAAGGGTTCGTTCAACGCGCCGCATTTCCATTCCTTTTGCAGTCAAGAAACCCGCCATCGGCTGCTCTCGGAGTCACGAACTCGTCGCAGTCATCGCGCGGTTAGAAGGATATGCCGGCGGCGCCGGGGAACAACTCCGCAAGGCGCGAGTCCTCCGGGCTTGCCCGGGGCTGGGCGCCGCGAGATGTGGCGCGAGAACGGGAGGAACACATCCGATGGACTATGCGGAATGCGAGTTCGTGAGGGGGCTGTACCTCGCGGAGAACCGGTTCCTGGAACCTTTGATCACAAAGTTCAAGCTTGTCAGGACTGACAACGGCGGTGTTGAACTGCGGACGGAGTTCAACGAGATGTCCTCGGCCGTCTGGAACAACCTTGGTAAGCACCAGGTGATGAACCGCATACCCAGCTTCAAAGACAAGGCCATCACGTATCAGGCCAAGCTGGATGCGTTCCTCTTGAAAGGCATGGGCAAGACCTACTCGTTCAACGATCCCGAGTTCCCGTTCCGCTACGCAAGCGGCGGCGCTCTCCCGGTCCTCTGGATGGACGGAAAGGAATACTACTGCCTGATCTATCGCGAGGTCTTTCCAATCGGCTGGAACATCGCCAACGGCGGCTGCGACTCACGAGTCGAGCTTCTCAGTCCGCTCGACACCGTTGAACGCGAGCTGCGCGAGGAGCTGATCATCGTCGATCCCATGGAGGAGAAGAGGCGGTACGCATTCAAGGCGGACGTCGGGAAATCGCTGGATAGGCCCGAATTCGCTATCGCGCGCAGGTTCTGGAAGCAGCGACACCCGGAATGGGACCTGGAAAACCTTGAGGAGACCGAGCTTCCCACCAAATGGATGCGCGGGCCCGACTCGCTCAGCGTCAGGCTTTCCAGCGTGGACATGGACTTCAAGACCACCGGATGCTTCTTGAACATCAACGCGCTCGACTTCGGGATAGAGATCGACCGAGTGATTAGGCTGAAGCTCGATAGGGACGCCCGCCTATTGGACGGTGAGATTCTGACGGGTTGGGTCAAAGACGGCGAACCCCTGCCGACCACGGTTGTGAACGCACCCATCGGGCTCTTCGAAACAGGGAAACTGAACGCGGCTTTCAGAGCCAAGTCCGTTGACTTCCGCCCAGACAGGCTGTTCTGGAACGGCGTTGACCAGGGAAACAGACCGATCGAGGACGTGATCGATGAGTGGATCGAGGAAATCAGTCCGTGGATGGTTGGTGATGCCTTGGCCAAGTTCCGGAATTGCGAGACCCCATTCGACCTGTGTCCGGTTACACGGAGCTTGATCAACCGCTGCCTGAATACGTGGTTTGAGCCGGATGAGGTTCCTGTCAGCGTCGAACCGCTGCCGCCCCTGATCGATGAGTCAAGTGTGCGCGACCTCCCATTCGAGGTATTCATCTGCTCAGCGAGCCAGGATTACAGGCTGGCAGGCACGGTAGCTCGATTCTTGTCGGCCAAAGCAGAAAGCAGCCGTAGGGGCCGACCGTTCTTTAGCGAAGAGTCTCTATATCACACGGACTTCGGGAAAGTGATAGAAAAGGCCCTTGACTCGGCCCGTTGTCTTGTGGTGGTAACAACCAACCCAGAGCTTCTGGAAAAGGACTATCCGGACTATGAATGGCGCAGTTTCCACGTCTCGATGCTCAACCGGCGAAAGCCGTCCAATGCCCAACTCGTTACGTACATATCCGGCTTTGATGGTCGGCGGTTGCCTTATACACTCGCGGTTAGGGAGTGGGTGGAACACGATCTGATGGACGCTGATGCTTCGCTGAGCAGGCTTTATAAGTTCGTAAGGGCGTCGCTCGACTAGTTGCCTGAGCGAGGCGTGGGGACTGGCCACAAGATGAGTCACGAAATCTTTATCGCATATTCCCGGGATGACGGCGCTGAGGCTGAGGCCCTGGAGACATATCTGACGCAGGAGGGCTTCACGTGTTGGCGTGACGTAAACCTCATTCGGGGCTCCGATAGGTGGGTCGAGGCGATTACGGAGGCTTTGACGACCTGCCGAGCCTGCATCGTGCTTGCCTCGCCCAATAGCGTTCGGTCCGACCACGTCGGCCGCGAGCTGATGCTGGCAGTCGATCAGCGAAAACACATCATACCGGTGTTTCTGTCGAGAGACGTGGAGATGACCGGGAAGATGCTCTACTACTTAACGGAGCTTCAACACATCTACGCTGTCCCGACGAAGGGCGTCGGTCTGGAGGAGATCATCCGCGCGCTTGGGGGGCAGACGCAGCCGAGTTCTCCACCGCGTCGTCGGAGGCGAATCGCCTGGATCAAGTTTCTCGCATTCGTTCGGTCCCGTTTCCTGCCGATCTGCCTCTTGTGCACATTGCTGCTAGCGGGGTACTTGGTTGACCGCACATGGTTCCATCCATTGCGCTGCGTCGCGCCGGGTCTGGGCCTGTACTTGGTGGAGGCACAGAGCGATGCCTCGATCGACTTGTATCTCGGAAGACACTCAGCGCTCGGTGGTACGGCCGGCTTATATGTTCATAATCCCCGTTCCACGAAGACCGTGCGAATAGGTAACGGAACAAGGCTGATACCGTCGAAGAGGGAGAACTCGCTGCACTACATATCGCGTCTACCCCGAGGTGAGGGGTCATGGGCCTCGTTGTTCATGTGGAGCAAAGCCCAACTCACTCGTGTCAGGAATCTCACGGTTTCGTCCGGGGATGCGACCCACCTTGTGCTTGTGCTGAACTCCCGCCACAGAGACAGGCTGAGAGTGGGCATGAAAGACTATACCGGGCACGAGGCGAAGGTCACGGTGGATGTGGCGGAGGGTTGGAACGTCTACGCAGTGCCGTTGAATGCGTTCCGACCGGTGGACAGCAATGACCTTGTATTGATCCAGATGGCGTACGAGGACGCCTTCGCTCTTCACGATCATCTGGAGCTGGAGATACTGGACATCTCGTTCCGCAGGCTGAAGCTGCCGGCGTAAGCGTTGCTCGTGGCAGATGGGCTGTGTGAGTTCGCGTCGGTTCGACGTGCAGCAATCCAAAGATGGAAAGACTTGCAGACCCTAAACGAACGCGTAATTCGGGTTTTCGTCTCCTCCACTTTCCGCGACATGCATGCGGAGAGGGAGGAACTGGTCAAGCGCGTCTTCCCGCAGCTTCGGAAACTGTGCGAGCAGCGCGGGGTGGTCTGGGGCGAGGTAGACCTGCGATGGGGCGTTACTGACGAGCAGAAGGCCGAAGGCAAGGTCCTGCCCATCTGCCTGGCGGAGATTCAGCGCTGCCGGCCCTACTTCATCGGATTGCTGGGCGAGCGCTACGGCTGGGTTCCAGATGAGATTCCCGAGGAGCTTATCGAACAGGAGCCCTGGCTCGCCGAGCACCTGAACCATTCGGTCACTGAGCTTGAAATCCTGCACGGCGTGCTCAACGACCCCGAGATGGCCGACCACGCGTTCTTCTACTTCCGCGATCCAGCCTACGTCGAGCATCTCCCTCAAGGCGCGGACCCGGCTGACTTCCGCTCCGAGGACGAGGATTCGAGGTCTAAACTCCTCGACCTGAAAGCGCGGATCCGCGGGAGCAGGCTGCCGGTCCGGGAGAACTACGCCGATCCGAAGGCCCTTGGGCAGTTGGTCCTTGACGATCTGACGGAGGTGATCGACCGGCTGTACCCGGAAGGTTCGCAGCCCGATCCTCTGGACCGCGACGCCGCCGAGCACGAAGCCTTCGCTCAGAGCCGGGCAAGGGTCTACATAGGCCGCGAAGAGTGTTTCCGGCGGCTCGACGAGCACGCTGCAGGCGACGGCCCGCCGCTGGTGGTGCTGGGCGAATCCGGCTCCGGCAAGTCGGCTCTGCTCGCAAACTGGGCAATCAGGTATCGGGACTCGCATCCCAAAGACCTGCTGATCATGCACTTCATCGGCGCTTCTCCCAACAGCGCCGATTGGGCCGCCATGCTGCGGCGCATCATGGGCGAGTTCAAGCGCCGGTTCGAGATCGGACAGGACATACCGGACAAGCCGGACGAGCTGCGCGTGGCCTTCGCCAACTGGCTGCACATGGCGGCGGCGAAGGGCCGCGTCGTGCTGATACTCGACGCTCTGAACCAGCTTGAGGACCGTGACGGTGCGCCCGATCTGGTCTGGCTCCCGCCGGTGATACCCACGAATGTCCGGCTGGTTCTTTCCACGCTTCCCGGCAGGCCGCTGGATGACCTGACGAAGCGCGAGTGGCCCACGCTGACAGTCGAGCCCCTTACCGAACAAGAGCGGGCGCTCTTCATAGAGCAATACCTGGCTCAGTATACGAAGGCGCTCAGCCCGGCCCGCGCCCGGCGCATCGCGGCCGCCCCGCAGTCGGCCAACCCGCTCTACCTTCAGGCGCTGCTGGAGGAGCTGCGGGTCTTCGGCGCGCACGAGCGGCTCGACGAGCGGATCGCACACTACCTGGAGGCCGACACTGTCCCGGCGCTCTACCGCAAGATCCTTGCGCGTTGGGAGGAGGACTACGACTCGGAGCGCGCCGGGCTGGTCCGCGACTCGATGTCGCTCATCTGGGCCGCGCGCAGAGGGCTCTCGGAGGCCGAGCTTCTTGAGATGCTGGGCGACGGGAATGAGCCGCTGCCGCGCGCGGTGTGGTCGCCATTCCAACTCGCGGCGGATCAGGGGCTGGTGAACCGGTCGGGCTTGATCGGGTTCTTCCACGAGTACTTGCGCGAGGCAGTGGCGGGTGCCTACCTGCCGGGGGATGGCGACAAGCATGCCGCGCACCTACGTCTAGCCCGTTATTTCGAGAGCCGCGATCTGGACCCGCGCAAGCTGGATGAGCTTCCCTGGCAGCTTGCGCAGGGAGAGCAATGGGAAGGGCTGTTTGACCTACTGTGCGACCCGTCGTTTCTCGAGACCATCTGGGAGGAGAAGCGTTACGAGGTGCAGTCCTACTGGGCCGCGCTCGATCGCAACATGCCCTCGAGCCTAGAGCGTGTCTATGAACGCATCGGCCGGTCCGTAACGCCGGCTGGATACGTATTCGTCTTCAGCCAGATCATGTCCAATCTCGGGTACGTGGACCCGGCCCTGTCGCTCGCCCGACTCCTCGCGAACGATGAGCGTGACCCAGACCCAAGAGCCATTCAGCACTTAGGTTCCCTCTTGGAGCAACGCGGCGAGCTCGACCAGGCACTCAAGCTCCAGCGCCAGGCAGAGAGCATCAGCCGGGAAGCGGGTGATCTCGCGGCAAAGGCGGCGGCGCTGGGCAGCCAGGCATCAGTCCTGTACCGGCAGGGCGCGCTGGATGAAGCGATGGCGCTCTGGCAGGAAGAGGAGCGGCTTTGCGCGGAGCTCGGAGACAGGGACGGCCTGCAGACAACCATCGGGAATCAGGCGATATTGCTCGCGGCTAGAGGAGAGATGGAACTCGCCCTGGAGCGCCATAGGGAGGAGGAGAGGATCTGCAGGGAAGTGGGCAACAGGGAATCCCTGCAGGCGTGCCTGGGCAACAGGAGCCTGCTGTTGAGGCAACTGGGCAGGTGGGATGAGGCAATGGCCTCGGTCGACGAAGCGGAGAAGATCTGTCGCGAACTGGGCTATAAACTGGGCCTGGCGTATGCGTTGAGCAGCAGGGCTCGTATCCTGAGCGATCGTGGCGAGTACATGTCGGCGCTGCAGGCTCTGAGTGAACAGGAGGAGATAGGGCACGCGATCAGGGATCAGTGGTTGGTGGCCAACGCTCTAGGTGGCATGGGACAGGTTGCAGCTTCACACGGCGAATTCGACACCGCGAGGGAACTCCTGAAACGACAAGAGGCGATCAGTCGCGAACTTGGTGACTCAAAAGGTATCGCCGGTGCGCTGGAGAAGCAGGCCGGCCTGCTCGCGAGCCAGGGGGATGGCGAAGGCGCCATGCGAGCTTACCGAGAGCAGGAAGCAGTCTACCGGGACAGCGGCGACGACAAAGGTGCCGCCGACGCGATCGCGAATCAGGCCATACTTCTTATGGAGGAGGAGCGCCTGGATGAAGCGACGGAACGACTTCGGGCGGAAGAGGAGCTCTGTCGCAAGTCCGGTTATGATCTGGGGCTTTCAAACTGCATCGGAAACAAGGCCGTGGTCTCCAGTAAACAGGGGGACCTCCACGAAGCTCTGCGTTTTCTGGAGGAGCAAGAGTCAGTGTGCCGCCGCATGAAGTATATGAGTGGACTGTCGAGGTGTCTGCAGAACAAGGCAAACACTCTAGGGAAGCTTGCTGATCTGGAAGGGGCGCTCTCGGCCCAACAGGAAGCCGAGCAGGTTCGCCGAGAGATGCGCGACTACGAGGGCGTGGCGCAATCGTTGATGGTGCAGATCAGCTTCTTGACGCAAATGCGCCGGCTCCACGAAGCGATACCCCTTGTGGAGGACGCACACCGGTTAGCGGTAGAGCATAGCCTTGACGATATTGCCGAACGAACCGAGCGGATGATGGCAGCATTGCCTCTGGTCCAGGCGCCGCGTTCCGCACCTTCGGGAAAAGGCAGTCTGCAAATGCCGGACGCAGCCCACATGACGGCATACAGAGGCGCGGATCCCGAGCGTGCCGCCGAGTTGAACCGCCAGTACCAGGAGGAATTGGCCGAGTGGAAAGCGCTTCCTTGGCTCCGGCGGATGCGGACCAAGAGACCCGACCCGCCGAAGGGTATCTGAGCGCGAGCTTGAGTTCCTGCGCGAGAAGGCGGCGGGCCGGCAATAAGGTGACTCTTTGAATGAAAGAACCTTCCGAGTATTCGTAAGCTCGACCTTCAGCGATCTGAAGGCGGAACGCAACGCGCTTCAGCGAGAGGTGTTTCCCCGCCTGAGGGCACTCTGCGAGGAGCGCGGCTGCACGTTTCAGGCCGTTGACCTTCGCTGGGGAGTCAGCGAGGAAGCCGCGCTCGACCAGCAGACGATGAACATCTGCGTGGCCGAGCTGGAGCGCTGCAGAAAGATCACGCCACGCCCCAACTTCATCATCCTGCTCGGCGACCGTTATGGCTGGATACCGCTGCCGGCCCAGATCGACTCTCGCGAGTTCACGCAGATACGGGCCAAGGTCAAGAAACCCGACAGAGCGCTGCTCGAGTGGGACGAAAGCAAGCCGGACGGCGGTGGCGGCTGGTATCGCAGGGACGATAACGCCGATCCTCCGCAGTATTGCCTCCAGCCCAGGAAGCTCGACCTGCCGCAGGACGCTTCCGCGAAGCAGATAAGCGAGGCCCAGGAACGCGAGTCGCGCGAGTGGGCGGAGACGGAAAGCCGGCTCAGAGAGATCATCTCCGGGGCAATCGAAGCCCTGGGCTGGCCCAAAGACGACCCGCGTCGGGTGAAGTATGAGTATTCCGCGACCCACCAGGAGATACTGCGCGGGGCGCTCGATCTGCCCGATGAGCGGGAGCACGTGTTCGCGTTCCTTCGACGGATAAGCAACCTCGACGATCTTGCCGCAAGCCTGCCTGACAGCAAACCGGCCCGTGATTTCATCGACGTCAACAAGGACAGCCGGTTCGACGGGCCGTCTCACCTGCGATTGGAGTCTCTCAAAGAGCAACTGAGGCGCCTGCGGGGCGTGACAGCTCTCGACTACGAAGCGCGCTGGACCGGCAAGGGCATCACGCGCAATCACCTGCGTCGGCTCTGCAAGGACGTATACGATTCGCTTTCCCGCGTTATCCTCGAGCAGATCGAGCAGCTTGAGGAGATCGCCCCGGCCACCCAGGAGATCATCTCGCACCGCGACTTTGCCGAGGAGCGCGCGGCAAACTTCATCGGCAGGCAGGAAATCCTCGAACGGATCGACTCATACATTCAGGGGCCGTCAACACATCCGCTGGTCGTGTATGGCCCGTCCGGTTCGGGCAAGTCCGCGCTGATGGCCAAAGCGCTCGAACGCGTGTCCGAGAGCCGCCCGCGGGCCCGGATTATCTCGCGGTTCATCGGGGCCACGCCGTCATCGACCGACATCCGCTCGCTGCTCGATGGTCTGTGCCGCGAGATATACAGGGAGTTCGGGTTCGAGGAACTCAGGCGCGGCGCCGCCGGTCCGTCGGGAGAGAGAACTGATGACCCTTATGAGATCCCATCTGACGCGCCGAAGCTCTCCGAGACATTCCGTCGGTTCGTGACGATGATACCGGAGGATCGGGAGGCTGTGATCCTGCTGGATGCGCTCGATCAGCTCAACCCGACCGACAATGCGCACTCTCTCAACTGGCTGCCTGGAGAGTTGCCCGCCAACGTTCGCATGGTCGCGTCCGTTCTCGACCGGGAGGGCGAGCCGGGGGCGTGCCTCCGCGCGGCCAGGGCGAAGCTGCCTGAGGAAAGCCTTGTTCGTCTGGAGCCGATGACGCGGGATCAGGGCGCGGAACTGCTCGATG
>Ga0315284_10002967_pt1 | contig 24186 bp, 28 predicted proteins | sample YL17G09_16_MG_FD_203696 | JGI IMG/M metagenome (GOLD analysis project Ga0315284, IMG submission 203696) | Sediment microbial communities from Yellowstone Lake, YNP, Wyoming, USA - YL17G09_16 | ecosystem: Environmental > Aquatic > Freshwater > Lake > Sediment | place: USA: Wyoming | collected...
GCGACAAGTACTCTCAGGGTATGGCACAGACCGCGAAGACGTCTGGTGTTCAAGGCTTCAAGACACGCCTTGAGCACGTCAGGCATGAGATTCAGAGCAAGCTACAGAAGAGTGGCGCCGACCTATTCGACCAGGGCTCGAACATGATCGAAGGCTACTTCAACGAGATGTCTGGGCAGTATGCCCGGAGCATGAACAAGGAGCTAGACCACTACTACAACGCCATCAAGAGTGGCGGCGGTAAGGGGGCGATGAACGCCTTCACCAAGGGTACTGTGTCCGGCACCAATGTCATGGGCGTCAGCCAAGACAGGATCAAGGCTAACGACACTTTCAAGCTTCAGCAGCAGATCGCCAAAGATGCGACGTCGGACGCAGCTACAGACAAGGTTGTTGCTGGAGGCCTGGGAGATGCTTTGACGAGCAGCATGATGCGGGGCGAGCAGGGAGGAGATGCCATCTCGCAACGCGCCAACACAATTCGTCTACTATCCGCGCAGGCTAAGGCGGGCGACAAGGGCGCACAGGCCTTGATGGAGAAGTATAAGACAAGCTCCCCTGAGCAGCGTGTCGGTATTGCCGCCGCCATCGAAAAGTCCGCGGGTATTTCGGGAGACAATCAGCTCTCGAAGAAGTTCGACGCCTTGGATGTGGGAAACTTGGATGCCGCGACTGGGGGTTTCCGTACGGAGCGTGATCGACAGGTGGCCATGGGCGAGATGGCTATGGGCAAGGACGCGGGAAGTACCCTGCAGGCCTTTGCTGGCGGTGCCACCAGGTTTGCTACGGGCTTGATTGGGCTACAGGCTTTGGAGTACGTAGCCCACGGCAACACTAAGATCAGCGAAGGACTTGCTGCTGGTGCTGAGGGACTAGCAGGCAAGAATGCTAACCAGCAATTTGTGGGTGCGCGCCTTCTCAGCAAAGGCGGACTCAAGGATATGGCCGCCGTTAGTTCTGGCGACGCCACCGCCATCAAACGTATGCAGGGGGAGGTTATGACCTTGATGGGGGGCAAGAGTTTCGATCAGCTCGAGGGCACCATGAAGGCGGACGTACTCAACCGCAAAGAGATGATCGTTGGGTCCATGATCACCCATGAGATGAAGGCACAAAACCTCACCGCGGCGACCATCACCCAAGAACAGAAACAGGCCATTATCCGCAAGAGTATGGGAGCTGCGGGCTATGACAAGGCTTCGGCCGAGGGGGCTCTAGCGGGCAACTTCGACGACTTCATGGCGAAGCGCGACGCCTTCGCGGGCGCCTTCGACCGAAATGAGCTGGAGAACATCAGGGATCTAGGTAGGCGCACGCAGGCGGACCGCAAGGACCGGGAAGATGAATTCACGAAGACTGGGGTGGCTTCTGTTGGCAAGGACGGCGGCCTCAAGCTCACTGCAGAGACACGGGAGAAGCTGAAGAACAGTCTCGATCCCAAAGGCACTCCTGAGTACGCGAGCTTGGGCCTCAAGATCGGAAAGCTTGCTCTCAAAGCCTCTGAGGGATTCAAGACAGGCGTTAGCCCCGAGGCCGACCGTGCTGCATTGGCCGAGTGGACCAACGTGAATGAGGACCTCGGCGGCCTCATCTCTGGCCTGACCCTCAAGCAGAAGCAAGAGCTCGCCTCCGGTGTTGGCAAGGGCAACGAGCTCGGAGCGAGGGCCTCCGATTCTGCCATGCGTGAGCAGCGTCTTCAGAGTTTGGCGGATAGCAACGCCAAGCAGTTTGGAAAGGCGGGTTCTGCAGAGGCCGGTGTCGCTGCGCTCTTTGGCGTCAAGGGCGGTAAGGATCTTCAGAAGAAGCTCGCCGGCGGAGGAGGCGTCGAAGAGATCCTCAAGCAGGCTGGTGTCACTCCGGATATGCTCGAGGGCGAACAGGGTGCTGACGTCCGCAAGAATCTCACGTCCGCTCTTGATGCAGCGAAGGGTGGAAAGATGGGTGTTGCTGCTGACCTGGCTAGCAAGGCCATCGACAACGCTAGTCCCGAGGTTCGCGAGCAGATCAAGAAGGCGAACCAGGGGGAGAATGACCCGCTCATGGCCAGCATTGAGAAGAACGCGAACAAGCAGACAGGCTACCTTGAGCTGATGGCCAAGCAGGCAGGCGTTGATGGTGGGCTTCTTGCTCAGATCGCATCCGGCCAGAAGGCCAACCCGGATGCCCCGTTTGGACCACCGAAGCCCCCGTGAGGACATCATGAAGTCTCTGCTTTTTCGTGATACCACGCCTTTCATTGAGGACGAGGCCTGCGGTCCCGGTCGAACGGAGATCCTCATCAGCATCCGAAAGGATGGGCGTCTCTACAAGTTCATCCTCCGGGACAAGGTCTCTATTGAGGACCCGTATGTGGTGCTCGTGAAGGCTCGCGCCTTTGCGATTCGCACCAACGAGCCTTTCGGTGGTCAGCCGCCTAGTCGCTCTGTCCGTGACTTCCTCATCAAGAGCTCGGTGGTGATCTGATGGCCGTTTTTATCGAGCTGACGACGGACATCTTCACTGAGAACTTCGAGAACATCGACAACGGCCTGCGCAGGGCTGGTCGTGCAGGCTCAGGAAGCGTTCGTCGCCCACTGCGTGGCGTCGAGATCAAAGAGGACACGTACGCGATCATCAAGGTGGTTGATGTCGCGGGCACGCCCCTCAAGATGTTCGATACCTCTTCGAGGGACGCTCTCTATCCGGGGGAGCCGGTACGTGGAACGGAGTACGCGAACTTCCTTCTCCAGGGAGTGAACGAAGCTCGCATGGAGAAGCATCAGATCGTAGAGACGTTCGGAGAGAGCTACATCTTCTTCTTCGGAGAGGCTCCTCGCTTCCTAGATGTGCAAGCCATCCTCATCAACTCGAACGACTTCAACTGGGAAGCGGAGTTTTGGGGTAACTATGATGCCTTCTGGCGTGGGTCGAAGCTGACGGAGCTCGGGGCCCGTCTGTACCTCTTCTACGATGACACCATCGTTGAGGGGTACATGCTCAACGCACAGGCGCAGAAGAACTCTCAGAACCCTCTGACGGTCAACATCACCTTCAAGCTGTTCGTGACCAACTACACGAACGTCTCCTTCGTCGACTCGGATGAGTTTCCCATCCGTAGCAGCATCGATGCCTCCTTGGTGGGCAACCTCAGCACTGCTTCTGGCGCCTCAATCTTGAACGGCATAGCCAGTCTTGATAGCGAGCAGAGGGGGCGTGCAGACCAGAATGCCGCGCTAGCCATCCAGAAGCAGGCACTCTCCGACTTCGGTGGTGGGGGCCTGCTCGCTGCAGCTCTTCGTCAGGGAGCTATCCCGGGCTCGGGAGCCATGCTTGGTGGTGGGGCAGGCTTCGGGGTCAGTGCCTCTGCCTCCGCAGGCGTGTCTGCGGGCGTTGGCGTGAGCGCCTCAGCCTTTGCCGGGGTCTCTGCGGGGGTCTTTGCTGGTGCGGGGGCTCAGGCTGGCGGCAATGTGAATGCGGGCCAAGGTGTGTTTACGTCCGGCAGCTATGCGGGGTTCGCCCCTACCGGGTTTCCCCCCACCAACAATCCCTCCGCCGGCTACTCATACCAAGCTGGGGTGGGTCCCGGCGGGACGTTTTCACAGACCAGTACGACAGAGGATGGGGTCACCACGGTCAACAGCACCGTGAATGGACAGCCGCAGGAGACTGTCACCGGCCCTGCAGGCCAGGGCAGCTTCGCGCAGTCCCCCTTCTACCCGTCTCCCCCTCTTGGGATGCCCTACGCCGGCGCTCCGGTGGGTCTCAACCCCTTCTCCCCGAACCCGTTTGCGCCTCGCCCGTTTGCTCCGAACGCCTACGGAGTAAACCCGTACTACCCCAACCCGTATGCGCCGACGCCATTCAGCCCTAGCGGGGCGCAGCAACCCGCCGGGACACGCCCCAACTATCAAACCGGTGCCTTCCAGCCTCCGGGAACGAAGTTTCCTGCCTTCGGGTTCCCTCGTGATTCCATCTTCGGGCCTGGTTACAGCGGGACCCCGAATAAGGGCAAGGCGCAGAAGGTTGCTCCGGACCCCGGGTTTGTCCGTACGACCCCGCTACGCGGCAAGATCTGGGAGAACACGGACGAGTGGACCGGCGCTTCTCCACAGAATGCGAACGCGGACTTCTCGGAAGACGCCAAGGTGAGCGATGTTGAGGACCTCCCGTACTCCGCCTTCCTCCTTCTGGGCGCGTACGGGGTGGGTCTGAACGGCTTTGCCTCTCTTGGGGCCCTTGGTATGTCCCCCCGCTTCTACCCCGGTGGAGTTGGGCTGGGAGCCGGTGCAAGCGCGAGCGCCTCTGCAAGCTTCGGCATCTCCGCCAGTGCGAGTGCGGGAGTGAGCTTCGGTGCCTCAGCCAATGCGGGAGCAAGCGCCGGTATCGCCGGCTTCGGCGCCTCGGCCAGCGCCTCCGCAAGTGCGGGCATTGGCCCTAATGGGCCCTACGCTTCGAGCTCCTCCCAGTCCTTCGCTGGGCCTGTTGGTCCTGGAAAATCCCCATACGCCAACTATCCGGGCTACGGAGCGGGCTATGGGTCCGCCTTCCCAGGTCTGAACGGGGGGTACTCCCCAGGCGGGAGGCTAGGGCTCGGGGCTTCCGCCGGCGTAGGAGTGGGCGCCAGCTTCGGTGGGGGCATTGGGTCTGGGGGCGCGGTCATGGTTGGGGGGTTCCCTACGTGCTTCGCGCTCGACTCGTTTCCTGGAATCCTGAACGTGGGCGGCAGCGCCTTCCTCTCCCCTGACGGCACCGTGACCACCTCGAGCTTTACCTCCGGTCCTGATGGGACGACCTTCACGCAGAAGACGAGCTCTCTGTGAGTGCGCACGCTCAACGACTCAAACTTCGATGCTTCGTCGAAGGGGTCGAGATTCCAATTATCGCGGCACAGGTGGATGCGCGGCCTAACAGCCCTGTTGTCGCTACCCTGCAGATTCCCCCTCTGGCAGAGGGCACGCGATTCATGCCCAGGTCGCTCGTGCACGTCTACTTCCTAGACTTCTACGCGACGAACAACCCGAACATCACGGCCTCTGGCGAGAACTCCTCAACAGGCGGCGGTGTGCCCAACCCTTCAGCGTATGAGCAGGAGCCCGCGGACACCAGGGACGGCAACCACGACACGGATAGGCAGCATTACAAGGTGCTCTTCGTGGGAGAGATGGTTGGTTTCTCATGGACCAAGAACGCCAACAACCGCTCCCTAGTACTGCAGTGCCTCGATTGCTCAAACTACTGGGACTACGCATACCAGTGGAACAACACAGACATCTTTGGGCCTGGGATCAAGGCGCTCTTCAGCGGCGGCTCGACGAATCTGTTCACGGACTTCCTCTCGGATGAGGGCAGTGAGATCTTGGCGCTGCTTCGTCGAGGCTCGAGAACCTACCCCAAGATGAAGGGGCTGCTGAGCGGCATCGTCAGTGTGCTCGAGGGTATCGGAGGCACGTACTACACACCGAAGGCCGTGGGAGGACAGAACATCTTCTTCTCCCTCGCAGAGCTCCGCCTGCACATCACGCAGATGATCACTGCCTACGATGACGACCCCACCTCCAAAAACCTGATGAACGCCAGTGGGTATGATGGCCTCTTTGGTCGAACACTCAACGGCCTCGGTCAACAAGTCTCCTTCCGTCAGGCGATCAATGCGCTACAAGGCATGATCTTTCATGAGACCTTTGGGCAACCCTGCCCGTTGTTCGTGCCTGGCACCTTCGGGAAGACCAGCGGAAAGATCATAGGAAACTTTGCTGATGTCACTGGGGATGGGGAGATCATCCTGCAGCTAGCGAAGGGGCTAGTGAAGGGGATGGACGCGGCAGTCGCTGGGCTACAGACGGACGCTTCGGGTGGGGGAGGCTTCGCTACGAAGACTGTGAAGACCAGCTTCTCCAACGCTGCGGCCCGCCATTCCGCGGCCTGCTCGCGGGCGATACAGGAGATTACAAACCTACGTACGCCACCCTACGACAAGCTGAAGTCCTTCTTCTCTACGGGCCGCTCTCTTATCACACAGGCTAACAACGAGCTCCAAAAGAACTGGAACGGCGTGCTGCCCATGCCGACAAAGGTATTCGGCAAGGTCTCGGACTTGCTGACGCAGGCAAAGAAACAGTTCCAGCGAGTCATTGATGCCCAGATACCCATCCCCGCAGCAGCGGAGCTGCCCGCGCGTCTGAACCAGCAGATCTTTCGGCCGGACGTTTGGTTCAGTGCTCCTCCTCGTTGCAACGTGCTCTTCCCCGACCAGTACGTGACGATGACGTACAACCGAGCGTTCTTGGCGGAGCCCACGAGGTTTCTACTCAAGACAAACGATGAGTTCTTTGGAGAGGACGAACTCTTCGACAAGTTCTTCTTCGCGCCCAAGGCCCCTACGGTGAAGGCCACGAAGGCACAACTTCAGGCTGTCCTCGCAGGGGACGTCATGGACCACGAACTCTTCACCGGCATCTTGCCCATCTTCGAGAAGATGGGTGAGCTCAACATCTTTGCTGCTCAGAGTGGCATCGAGAACGGCAAGAAGCTGAAGGTGGGGTTGGCGCAGCGCTCGACCAACTTCCTCTACTTCAAACATCGCTTCTCTTCGAGGCAGATGCAGATCTCCGCGAGGTTCAACCCGTACATCGCCGTAGGCTTCCCAGGCCTCATCCTCGATCGTTACGTGGACGTCGCAACGCTTGAGAGGCACAACTCTTTGTTGGCACAGATTGGACAAGCTACGCGATCGACGCGCAACCTACTGGGCACACACTTCCTAGGCAACTTCACCGAGGTCTCTCACAACGTTGACCAGGGCCAAGGCACAACCACCCTCAGTGTCGGCTACGCCCGACAGTATGAGGAGAGTGTTGAGTTCCTAGGCTCAGTGGAGCTGGAACAGGAGGTCCTCCAGAAAGTCGATAGTGACGCATCCCGCACCACCACAGTTGCTTGCCTCAATGCGCCGCCCCCTGGGTCCATTGGTCCCAACGGCGGCGTAGTGACTGACTCCATCGATGTGACACGAGGTTACCTCGGTGACGTAGAGAAGACTTTCCGCTTGTTTCGTGGACCTCGCAAAGAGAAGGAGAACGACCCAAAGATCTCCGTTCCTGTAGGCGTCACTCAAATTGCTAGTGCCTATGGGGAGGACGTCGTTGCCTGGCTAGGCACGGACAACCAGCCCGTTGCGTTCAAGGCATTCGAGGTGAGAGAGCAGGTTCCTCGCTACAGAACAGCCACAGTAGAGACCCCTGCTGAAGAGTTCATCCGCCCCGGCTGGTACGGGCCCATCTGGAAGTCCAACCAGATCGGGAAGGTCTACGACGCGTTCTTCAAGACGGGCGCCATCACCGATGAGACGAACGTCACTGATCCGCAGGGCAGCCACCTGAGTGACCCGGGTGGAGAAGAAGACCAGCTAGGGCTTCGGGGACTGAGCTCTATCGTCACAACCTTGGACCCCAGCTCCTCCATTGCTCAGGCCGTTGACTTCCTCATCCTCACGTACAGCTACATCAAACAGGCAGAAGGTGTGAACGTCGATGAGTTCATCAAGGCGTACACCTGGCGCCCCGTCGCATCCATGGTCGACATGTTTGGGACCAACGATCTCACGCTCTCTGAAGACGGCTCTCGGGTCTTGAAGGGCTATGAGGGCTTCCACTCTCGCGCCTTCGGTCAGTACGATGACCTCTTCGGTCTTGTCACCTCCGACATCGAGAACATCCTCGGGGTGAATCGAGGCGCAGCCGCAGCAAAGAAGGCCGACACTCGAAAGAGGAAGCAGGATGCCGTGCTCGACTACATCCAAGCGCTCCAGCTCTCTAGGGCCATCCTGGGGTAGCCTCCTCTTCTACATTCACGGATGGTACAAATAGAGCCGTGGACTTCCACGCCTTCATGGACGAATTCGAGAAGATCGCTGCTGCGGGGAGGCTTCGTTTCGGCCACAAGCTGACGAAGCAGCTCGGCGCTCGTCTTGGCCGTCGTTTTCGTGAGAAGACTCGACCAGTTAGCGCGGCCAAGTTCCTCAAGTCCCCCTTCAAGGAAGCCGAGTACCAGCCGGCAGAGTGGACGGGCTTCACGGCCTCGAAGACGCGTAAGAAGGGCGATGTTCCCTCTCGTGAAGAGATGGACAATGCTCCCGAGGTTCGTCGAGAAGAAGGGCGGAACAACGCCGCCACAGTCTACGGCCCCACTTCAGTCACCAACCTCATCGGCGGATAAACCAGGAGCATGGCTATGGATCTCGAGTACGTTGCTGCGCAGGCCTTCCTCAATGAGTTGGTGAAGATCGCCAATGATACGGAGGATGAGGGAACGAAGACTGCGGCCATGACTCTCCACCGTGAGATGACCGTGGAGGAGGTGGTGTCTGTCATCAAGGAGGCCGGCATCATCGGAGGACTCGGTCGCGCCGTCGGCGGCCTGGCCTCTCGTGGAGCCTCTGTGGTCGGTGGCGCCGTCTCAGGTGCAGCGAATAGGATCCACAGTGCTGGCTCAAGCGCTCTCGCGGCCATCAAGGCTGCGCCCGGAAATGCCAGCCGGAGTATCGACGCTAGACTCTCGGCCTTCGGCGCTGCTCAGAAGGACAAGGGCGCCCTCCAGGGTGACGCCATCCGTTCGCGCATCATCAACGGCCCGGCCCCGAAGCCCGTACCCGAGATTCAGCCGGCACGTCCTGGGCAGGTCATGAGGCCACAAGCCGCTGCTCCCGCACCGGCCGTCCCTGAGCTCGGCTCTGCGCCCGTCGGGAACGTACAGTCTCCCTTCCAGGATGTGGGAGCTTCCCAGGCCCCACCTCCGCAGGAGGCCTTTGGCGGTACCCCGGGCCCTGGCGGTATGCCGTCAGGTACTCGCCTGCGTGTCGCAGCGCCTCCCGTATACGGAACCGCAGCCTAAGGAGCTCTCATGAATCTTCGTGCACACTTCCGTGAGCTCACGAAGGTCGCCGGCATGGCGCCACCTTCGCCATCGAAGCCGATCCCCATCAACGCGGTAGCCCCGAGTGGTCCTCGTGTGCCCACCAATGGGCTGGGGACACTTGGTAGGCCGAAGCTGGCGGAGATGAATACCTTCGCGCTGCCCCCTGCTCCCTCTCCGCAGTCGCAGAGACTAGGGGCTCAGGTTGCTCCCCCTCCGGCATCGAAGGTTCCTCCTCCTCCAAATACCGTCATCCGCCCTGTTGCCGGGGCGGTAGCCAACCGGGAGCATGCGACCAGTGCGGTTACGCTGCCTCCTCGGTCAATGCCGGCTCCTGCGGCAGCTCCTGCCTCTACTCCCCCAGCTTCCGGTGTCTTCCCAAGGGCTCAGCCTGTGGGGACGGTACAGGCCCCAGTGACAGCCCAGACTGGTCGGGCCTACGCCCAACAGCGTGCGGCTATGGCAGGTCCAAAGGACATGCGGCATTGGGCGGGAAAGGTCGCCGAGGCAGATCCCGGTCACGGGCAGCCCGGACACGACCACGCAGCGAGCGTCTCCAAGCTGAAAGCCATCATGCTTCAGAAGCACCCACATCTTCTCGGATCGTCCGTGAAGAAGGCTTCGGTAGGTGACATGCTGCGTAGCGCAGGAACGAATCTCGTGAAGCATGAGGATGCTCACGAGATCGCCGGCCTTGCTTCTCTCGCACTCCCCAGCATCGACAACATTCAGGCACGTCTGCGTGGTGGCGATGAAGAGAATGACAAGCACATCCTCCCCGAGTACGCCCACGATGCGATGGAAATTGGTGGGCTCGGCTACCTCGCTGCTCCCCTGATCGCCAAGAAGGGTCTAGGCCGTGCCGCCGTGCAGGCCATCGAGGCTCAGCACTGATGGACATCCGAGCGCTCATCGACGAGCTCGACAAGCTCGGGGAGGTCAGTGACGACCAGGCTACTGCAGCCTTGGATCGCTTGGACACGCTCGAGCGCCAAAAGGCCACGGCCAGCCAGGTAGCTCGTTACGGAGCCCTAGGCGGTGTGGCTGGGGCTGGCGTAGGAGCTATTCGTAACGCCATCAGCGGTACGAAGAACAACTGGCGCGGAGCTATTGGTAACGCTGTTGGCGGAGCCATCACTGCGGGAGCCGTGCCCGTCATCCAGAAGCACCTCGATCGAAAGGCTGAGGAAGGCACGCTGAAGGACTACCTCAAGGAGAACGACCAAGAGAAGTCAGCGGGCGTCATGCGCACGCCGAGAAAGCTTCCTGTGCTGGTTCCTCCCGTCAAGGTCACGCCTGCTACTGCTCCCCCATCTCCTGCACTGGGACAGATCTCCAACACGGCCAGCCTCAAGCCAAAGACACCTGGAAGCTCGGTCTCGCCGCCGACAGCCAACAAGGCAACCACGGCACCCAAGGCCGAGGCCCCGGCATTCAAGGCCCCACCCATGCAGCAAGCCCAGCCTGACCAAACTGAGGCTCCTGGGCTCATGGACCACGTTGGAACCATCATGACAGGCCTGTCGGCACTGTCCTCGCTTCGCCCTGCCCCGGCTGCCCCGGTTCAGCCAACAGCTCCGATCACGAACACTGTCTCAGACAACATCAAGTACGCCTTCTCCACCAACGAAGCCTCGGGTTCGATGAACCCCGGTTACAACAGCACGGCCAGCCGTCAGCAGGGTGGGTTCATGCCCCGCGCTGACCGTGGCGGCTCGCCCGTATCTGGCGAGGGGTTCAGCCCCACTCGTGGCGGCTTCATGCTGGCCAGTGGTGTTCAAGGACCTGTCGGCTTCTACAAGAAGCAAGCTGAAGCCAAGAAGCTCAAGGAGAAGGACTCCGAGACCCTCGAGACGTACATCCCGTACGGACCTGGGGATTTCAAGAGGGCTAAGCTCGCCGGCGCAGCAGCCAGCGTCTTGGAGGCGGTGAAGAACCGTCCCGAGCTCGCTCTTGCTGCAGCTGGTGGTGCTTACGGGGCTGCGACTGCTCCAGAGGGGCATCGTGGAGAAGGTGCCATTGGCGGTGCTGGTACGGGCCTCACTGTTGGTGGGCTTGGTGCGGGGCTCATGGGGAAGAAGCTCGCTTCAACTGCGTGGAAGCGTCAACTTGCTAGCGGTGCCATCACGGCTCCGGAGCTTGCGAAGAAGCTTGTGCCCGGTCTAGGTAACATAGTGCACGAGGTCCCCCCTCTACATAAAGAGGTGGCGCATGCAGCCTTGGGTATTCCTTGGAGTGCTGCAGGGTCTACACACGGCACCACAAAGATGCCGGCAGATCTTCAGGGGCGCTTGGCGGAGCCGGGCGTAGCCATGAACCTTCTGCACAACCAACTACGTGAACCGTCTCCTCGAGGCATCACCTTGGGTGAGGAGGCCGCGAAGGGTCATGGGTCACCCATGACCTTTGCTACGCGCTTTGCGCACCGTGATGCCCATGCTGCGTCAAAGCGTCCGTATAACAGCTGGGATAACAAGGGCGCCTTTCAGGAGGCTGTCCAAAAGATGAAGGAGCGTTCGGGCGATAAGCTCGCCTTCAAGCTCCAAGGGCACACCAACCACCAGGGCTTGGGCATCGCCATCGAGAACCGCAAAGGCTCAGTCCGTAAGGGCGTCGACAAGGACGGTAAGCCTTGGCGCACTGAGATGAAGCATCCCTACGGCTACATCAAGGGCTCCAAGGGCGCAGACGGCGAAGAGGTCGATTGCTACGTCGGCCCCGTCAAAGACGCGCCCAACGCCATCGTCGTTCACCAACACAAATCGGACGGCAAGGGTTACGACGAAGACAAGGTGATGCTCGGCTTCGGCTCCAAGGAAGAGGCACGCGAGGCATACCTCAAGCACTACAACGACCCCAAGTTCTTGGGGCCGATGAAGAGTGTTCCCATCGAGAGGCTCAAGGAGCTTGTCGAGTCGGGCAAGAAGCTCATCAAGATCAGCGGGCTACTTCAGGGTGCCCGCACATTCAGCAAGCCCGACGCCAAGGGCGGGAGTGGTCGCAGCATCAATCAAATCTCCAACCCTTTCGGCTACGGTCGGGCTGGCGCTGTTGCGGGCACGTTGAAGCGCGGCAATATCTGACCGTTCACGGTAATAAGCTCTTTGAGGCCACTTCATCGCCTCTAGAGGAGCTTCATGCCGTGTCCTGTCACGACCGGTTTCTTCCACGGTCTCGAGCACAACGCGAACGAGCAGGTAAGGAACACCACCTTCGAGTTCCTCAGGGATGGAGAGAGCTCGTTCCCTACGCTGCGAGCTACAGCTACCCAAGAGGCAGCCCAGACTGAGCAGGCCTACGCGCACCGTGCTCAGTACGCCATCCAGGTCGTCGTGTCCGCAATGAGCGTGAAGGCACCCGTTGTTGTGGCGCCCATCGTTGCAGCCAGGGGTCCTGCAGAGATGCTCCAGAAAGCTGTGGAGCTCTGCGCAGATATTGAGGACCTCATCCTAGTCAGTCGCTTGAAGAGGAAGACGGATGGGGCCAACATGCACAGGCTAAGTGAGCGCCTGGTTGTTCGGGAAGCTCTTGCTGCTCTGGTGAAGCAGCTCATCAGCCTGCGCGAGGGGGACTACAAGGGTGTGGGCGTGGGCCTGGGCGATGCTGCCCATGGGCTTTGCTTGCCGCCCGACATGGCCATGAAGATAGGCCGCAAGCTACTCAGCATCAAGGAGTGATGATGGCCTCTGACGCGAAGCTACCTGGTGTAAAGATGTGGCTCGACGGGTGTGATGAGCGCGCTAATCCCCTTGCTGCAGGGATGGTCAACTTCACCATGACTGTCAGCGGTACGGCGGACAACAAGGAGACCTTCGAGAAGATCAGGACCAAGTTCAACGAAGGGTTCACCGTCCACACCGTAGAGGACCTGAAGGGGCAGATGATCAAAGTCCTCAAGGAGGACAATCACATCTACGAACAACAGATCCGAGATCTTTCAATACAACTCATGAACGAGCGTAAGGCCCATGCCGCGCTCAAGGAGCAGAGAGAACGTGAACTCGACACCCTCAACTTCTTCAAGAGTGCTGGAACTAGAGGCGGGGATTCCGGCTGACTGGGTCCCGAAGCACGGGCCTCCCCACGTGATGAAAAGCCCGGTCATGTTCGACCTGGCTCGCTCAGGGCGCTTCTCCTCATCCAGGCCTAACCTGGCGAACTTTCAGCGGCCTCTGAGTCTTCAGCACCTCCTCGCCACGATCATCCGGCTGAGCCCGGTGAACTATGACCTCCGAGGTCTGCTGGCGTATGCCCTTCGGATGTCCGGGCCCGTATAATGGGCACCATGAGCAACGACAAACTCAAGACGCCCGAAGATCTCCGCCACAGCACGGGGGTGATGACCGAAGAGAACGCCGGTCACCGCACCATCCTCAAGGAGCTCTTCAACCACATGGCCGAGTCCTCTGAGAAGGACAAGGCGCTCATCAATGCAAACTTCACGGACAATCCGCGGCGTGAGCCGCACAGCGCCATGCTCCACAAGGATGCGGAGGACCTCCGGGTCACCCTCACCCTCAAAGAGAAGGTGCACGGCATCCTGGAGTGAGGCGGCGTGTCTGGGAACCCGAGGAAGCCTACTTTCTCCGGGACTTGCGCCGGCGCCGCACCATCGAAGACATCGAGAGCCGTTGTGCTGCCACTGTCCGACAGACGTTGCAAGCGTTCGTCGGTGAGCTGAGCACTGAGGCTACGAAGCACCGCATGGAGGCTGCTGTTCGGACAATACTCCGAGCCTTTCAGAAGGAGGCTGAGGAGAAGGGTCTGCGCGGTAAAGACGGCCTGCCGTACAAGTTCAAGATCAATGGAGAGGTAACCTTCGATGGAGGACGTGATGGCCAGTAACCCGGTCGAGGAGCTAGAGGAGTTCAAGAAGACCTCGGCGTCAGAAAAGAGAGACAAGGAGCATCAGCTCTGGGAGCACTGGAACGAGAACGGGCGTAAGCCGCAGCACCTCGAGCCCCTGCTCAATGCGTTCAACACGGTAGTCAACGCCAAGACGCGTGAGTGGAAAGCTCCTCGTATCAACGAGAGCGCCTTCAAGGCCGAGCTCCAGACCCACATGATCAAGGCGTTCGAGAACTACGACCCCACTCGAGGGGCCAGTCTTCGCACACACATCGAGAACCGCATCCAGAAGGCGAAGCGGTACAACACCAAGAACCAGAACTTCGCGTACATCCCCGAGGAGCCGGCTCGCTTCATCGGCAAGATCAACCGCGCGAAGGACGAGCTGCAGGAGGAGCACGGCGTAGAGCCGTCCCATGCGCAGATCGCTCAGCAGGTGAACTACAACGACTCGAAGGCCAGGCTCAACGCCAAGAAGGTCAAGGACATCCTCGAGTGGCAGCGCCTGGACATTCCGGGCAGCACGTTCTCCTACGACCCCACGCCCCGGACAGGCAACAGGGAGCAGGAGGTGCTGGGTCTTGTCCACGCAGAGATGCACACCGTGTTTCCCTTGGCCGATGAGCGTGCTGTCTTCCAGCACATCTACGGACTCGATGGAAAGCCCATCATCACGGGAACGAACGAGCTTGCAGCCAAGCTGGGCAAGAGCCCCAGCCAGGTGTCACGGATCAAGAAGTCGATCGGAAACAAAATCAAGTCTTTCCTTTAGAGATGAAGGGACTTGAGAAGGTAGGAGACAGCCTTCAGTAATATCTGAGGGCTGTCTTTCAGCATGCCGATACCAACGTTACAGGGGCCGCACAGAAGGCCTCGGACTCTTCCACTACTGTGGCAGTGGTCAATGTGAAAATTCGTAACGCGTCCGCTCTGGATACCTGGTTGCCCGCCGCAGATGGCGCAACCACCTTCTTGCAAGCTAAGCATGTCCTCAATCACTTCAGGCGTTGTACCAAGCTCACGTATGCGGTGTCGTCGCATAAGTTCTCGAGTTTTTTGGCGGCAGTAGTGCCTCTTGCACATGCCTTTTACGGCTGCGAGGGCTTCGCATCCTGTTTCCAGGCACGGCCCCTCTGGGGTCTTACGCCAAGGAATTACTGAGACGGAGCCGGGGCTGCCGTACTTCCTCCACCGTGCATAGTGCGCGTCGCAGTATCCTCCACGTTTCCTTCGAGAAGGCTTCTCGCAACCAGGAAGATCACAGCTCATACAAAAGCATTACCAGGGAACTGATTCCATTACCAGCCCTTCGTTGCTTCGGCAGCGAGGGGCTTTTTCATTAGGCCCACCATGATGCAGACAGATCTCTTCGATAACTCAGTCTCGCTCTCACTCCTTGAGAAGAAGTTTCAAGCCGGGAAGATGCGTGAAGCGGCACTCCTCAAGCACCTCGAGGCCGCCCCCATCCACGATGTTCTGGTGCCCCACAACCAGATGGAGTTCCTTCGGGGCAACGGTGGGAAGTTGGAGCTTCGCGTCATCCTCAAGGACCAGGTCACGCAGTGGATGGGCGTCCACCGCCACGCCCTCAACCAGATGTGCTCGAAGGTGAAGCTGCCTATCACCTACATCGATCACCTCATGAAGTTCGATGGCTGGGGCGACAACCTCGCTCGAGAAAACCTCAACGGGCTGTTCAGCCAGACTCCCTTCAAGAAGCAGGATGGCGCGTCAGCGAAGTTCCTACTTCGTACGGTGAATGGCATTGTCCTCGGCTTCTTGTCCCGTCACTACGCGCTGCACCTGTCGACGGACCCACTCCTCCAACGCTTCATCGGCTACTGCGAGGAGCAGCAGGCCAAGCCCGTCGATGCCACGTGGAGTGAGACCAGGCTGCAGCTGCAGTACGCCCTGCCGCACGTGTATCAGCCGTTCCCTCGGCAGAACATCGTGATCGGCATGTCCTTCTTCAACTCGGACTTTGGTTCAGGCGTGTTCAGTATCTACCCAGCTGTCCTCGATATCGATCGAGGCTTCGCCATGATGCTGCCGCAGTACGCGCTGGGCGAGACCATGGACAAGGAGCTCTTCAAGAAGATCCATCTTGGCCCACTGCTTCAAGCAGAAGACCTCAATGCCATCGGCTCGAACAGAGCACGCAGGACAGAAGAGGTCGCTCAACAGATGCGGTCGAACATGTCGGAGCGTCTTTCGTCGGTCTTCTGCACGGCCGTGTGCCAGGCCATCGCCAAGTCGAAGGACACCACAAAAGCCTGGGCCACCCACAAGAGGGTCCTTGCTGGAATGCTGCTCAAGGAGGAGTTGGCGTGCCTTGAGCAGATGATGAAAGAGCGTCACGCTAAGCTCCCCACAATAGAGCTGGATGAGGACGGACTGCCGGTGCCCTCCAACTGGTGGGTGGCCCAGGCAGTATCTTTCCTAGCTTCTGTGGAGGATGACCCCGATCGAAAGATCGATTTGCAGCAGGAAGCGGGGAAGTTCATCGTGGGAATCGGGCCGCAGAAAGATACTTCCCAAGGCACAGAGGCCTGATACAGTCGAGGCATGGCGGGCCAGGACCTTGCAGCTAGGAACAAGCGGCTTGATGCCCTTGGGACGGCTGTAACGTTCTGGGCCGACAACAAGCGCAACGACATCAACAGTCGTGTGGCATCCAGCAAGAAGATCTTGAAGGGCAGGACGGGGTCTGAGCGTCTAGCTCAGGCCTCTGTCCAAGCCGCATCAGCCCTAGTGGCTGATTCAATCAATGATTTTCTCATAGTATCGTAATTCAAGGAGAGAGCATGGAACCGGAGATGGAGACGACGAACGGGCATGTAGCGCCTGTGCCTGAGGCGCCCAAGAAGCTCAGTGACGTGGAGATCATGAAGATGGAGAACTTCTTCCTGAAGATCCAGAACCTGAAGCTCCAGAGCGACAAGCTGCAAGAGGACTACAAGCGCTGCGGTCAGATGATCTCCGACCATCAGAAGCAGCTCTCGGATTACCGGGATGAAGTCAGCGCTCGGCTCGGGGTAGACCTCGCCAAGTGCCGCATCGACGCCGACGGCTCAGTCCACCTGCAGGGGTAGGCCATGACCACTGAGGAATCGACAGTTGTAGGGGTGGAGCTCCAGCTCGATCTCAATGTCCGAGGTCCTCAGTGGGAGGGCGTGTTCGACTCATTGGAGGTGTGGCGCTCGAGAGGGCTGGCTACTGGCCCCTACGAGTCCATGATCGCCAACACCTGGGTGCCTGCCCGGCTGCCTATCGGCTCCCCAGACAAGCCCACGTCTCAGCCCAATGGGCCGAGCGTAAACATCGTGGGGAAGACACTTCTCCTACGGGTTGATGAAGAGCTCGACATCACCGTGACCTTCACAGGCACGAACCCGTTGACCTACTTCCAGGCCTCCCTACAGATCAATGGCCAAGGGTTGGGGAGAGTTGTTGCCTATACCGTCGGCAACCTGCTCGTCATCGAGACAACGGAGGCGGGCAATGGAGCTCTCCTCCGTGTTGTAGGTGGTGAGGCTGCTCCCACTCTGGGTCTTCCGACGGAGGAGCCTCTGAGCTTCACCTTCGGCCGAGAGGCTCGTATCCAGCTGGTCACGGGGAAGGAGGTCTACCCCTTCGTCGACAAGCATGGTGACGAGAACTACTTCTACAAGACGCGCTTCTACAACGCGCTGACCAACACTGCCGGCACCTTCGGGCTGCCCTTCAACAGTAAGTCGGCGGCCTCGCTGTCTGCGTCGAACCTGGTCATTGCGACCATCGACCTGGTAGATAGCCGTGGCGTGGCGCTAGCGAACCGAGCCATCCTCCTACGTCCCAAGTTCCAGGGTTCTCCTGTGGACGGCAAGACTGTAGTGGACGGGGACATCCAGCGGCTCACGGATGACGACGGGCATGTGGAGTTTGTACTGGTGCGGGGCCAGGCATTCACGGTGGCCATCGCAGGTACGGACATCGTGCGTGACTTCACGGCGCCGGCGGATGAGGCCATCACCTCATTCAACATGCTGGACCCGACACTGAGCACGGACGACGCATTCACCGTCCAGAAGCCAGACCTACGCTTCGCTGTTCGTCGTTCCATCTGAGAGGGTTGCCATGCCGTATCTTCCGGTAGACCTGTACGTGAAGAACGTCAGCGCACCTGTTCAGGGCGTAGTCGTTCGTGTGTACTCCCAGAACGGGGCGATCTTGTACACGCAAGACATCTCCGATGCCGCTGGGCACGTGGGCTTTCTCTTGCCTTCAGAGATGAGCCCCTTCCAGTGCCGGTTCTACAAGGCGAGCTACACCTTCGAGAACCCCCTGTACATCAACGTCACGGAGACAGACCCCAACGTCTTCGACGTGCCTACCACAACGGTAGTGCCCCCTATCCCCATGGACCTCAGGCTCTGCACCGCCTTTGGCTTCTTCCGGGACATCCTCGGCCGTCCCTTGCGTGGTACACGCATCCACTTCATCCCGAAGTTCCTGCCACTCACGTTGGACGGCGCAGCGATACTCACTGGCAACGTGACCGTAACAACGGATGAGGCTGGCTACGCCAAGGTAGACCTGATTCGTTGTGGCATGTATGAGGCGACAGTCTACGGTCAAGAGGACTACGTGCGTCAGGTGTCCGTGCCTGATGCGGCCAACGTAAGCCTTCCCGACCTGCTGCTGCCCCTGGTGACGGAGATCACGTTCAGTCCTGCTGTGCCGACGGCCATGACCGTCGCCGGCGGCGAGGTGGTTCTTACGCCAACCATCCTTCTGACAGGCGGCAAGGCGGGCATCATGTCCGACGTGCAGTGGTCCTCGAGTGACTCCAACGTGCTGGCGGTCCTACCTTCAGGCAACTCGCTGACCCTCAGGCCTCTCAGTGCAGGAACCGCAGAGCTGCGAGCTGTGCGTCAGGACAACTCGATCATCCGCATACCAGACCCAGGCATCACGGGTGTGCCAGTAACCGTGGTGATCACATGAACGACTTCGCGTCACTACGGCTGGTACTGCACTCTACTGGCGTAGCAGCGCAGGCACTTCGAGTGCTCGCTACAACGAACACAGTTTTCCCGGGCGGGAATGTGAGGGTGAACGAGGCTCTACGCTTCATCAGCGTGGCCTTGCGGCAGGTGGGCGAGAGTCTGCCCTACCATCAGCCTAAGCTGCTGCCTGGACGAGGCGTAGACTCTCTGACTGAGGTACTGGCCGAGCTGATCGACAACGAGCCTCGCTCCCTAGACCCCGCTCTTGTTGAGCAGGAGATCGTGGGGTGTAAGACGTTGCTGCTCGAGGTGATACGAAGAGCCGCCTATGACTGGGTGCTCTACCGCACCAGTCGGCGCATGCTGCATAAGCGCCTTGCTGAAGACGCGTACACCTGGCTCTTCGATGAGAAGCCAGGTCACCCCAACTGGGTGGAAAGAGATCGGGTGGGTAAGCACATCACCTCGTTTGTCTCTATCTGCAGCGAGCTCGATCTCGATGTAGACACGGTGAGAAAGTATGTTCGGAAGCTTACCGTAAAAAACGTCATGAGCGTCGGCCGTCCCGCGGAGTATCGCCGACGCGATGCGTGCCCCTCAAGCATGGGGGAAGAACACGTGCCCGCACTCCGCCCCGGTAGCTGGCAAGAGGTAGAAGCCTCTTTCGACGCAACCGGTACAGACGACTACTAAACCGGGCATAAGAACTCCGAAGGCACTTCATTGCCCCGGAGTTTTCATGTCTAAATACAACACGTATGTCCTCGTCTCCACCACTACGTTTGGTGGCGGGCCAAGCCGCGTCTTCTTCGTGAAGAAGGAGAGCGAGATCAGCAACGCTGTGAGCGAAGAAGCGCTACGGTCGTTGCGCCTCGATCTTCACTCCAAGTACTGTATGGACCTCATCCCTGTTGATCTGGAGGTTGTCGGTGAGGCGAAAGACCTCATGGCACAGATCAAGAAGTGTCTGCCTAAACGAAAGCGAACATGAAGACGCATCTGCAGTTCTCTCAGGTCATCCCGCATCTCACGGATGCGGAGGTGCGGTGGCTGATGACGTATGTTGAGCATCGTCACCGAGGGCTTGATGTCGATGGTGCCCCGGGAGACTTCGATGATGACGGCCTGTTCCCGAACTTCGGCTTTCAGATCTTGAAGGACGATGCGTGGGGGCAGTACGCCTGGTTCTTCTCGGACAAGGCCAAGCAAGGAGACATCGCGCAAGTTGCAGAGACAGTGCAAGAGTTCATCAAGCACCATCGCAACAAGAGCAGCTTCTCTCTCACGTGGGCAGACTACGCAGAGAATCTTCACCCAGGGCAATTCGATGGGGGAGCGATCTTCGTTACTGCCGAGGAGATCAAGGTCTTTCATGCAGGTGAGTGGGTGAGAGAACAAGAGCGTTCTTTCGACAGTCCGAGTGCCTCATCACTTTCGCCCATCTGATCACCACGGAACCTCACAGCATTTACAAAACCTAAAGTTCACCCCTTCCAATGTGCTCAGTCACAAGCGTAAAACGAGGATTGCACTTCACGTCTGCTGTTGGCGTGACACCCAAAGGACCTACCCATGGCGCACGTCTCGTTTGTTCAGGGAACGCAGGCATCTGACCTTCCTATCGCAGGTAAGCGCCTACACGTGCCGAGCTCCCTGGTCGTCGTAGGCGTGCTCGGAGCCCAGGAGCAGTACGTGATGCCCTCGGCCATCCTCGAGGCTCTGGCGAGCCATCTGGGGGGCATGGTGATGGACGAAGTGCCCCCCTTCCTGGTGGCCTGTCTGGACGGCATGGCGCTAGTGATCACGCTTTCCGTGGGGGAAGAATTCATAGGCGCAGCTTTCATCATCCCGGCTGAGCGCCTCGAGGCTATCGACCACAGCTTGGGCAATCTCTGGCGTGATGCCGAGAAGGGTCAGAGCTCCTCTCAGTTCTTCCAGGACACGCTGTTCCAGGCCCTGGGCACCACGCCCTCGCTTCCCCCTTCTGTCGAGGAGAGTTGGCGCCAATCAGCCTGCTGACTCCAATAGTGGCGTCGTCGCCACAGTCTCATCGCAACGAAGGCGATCTCTACCAAGAGGTCGCCTTTCTTCATTTCAAAGGACCAACATGGCAAGCAAGAAAAAGTTCCTCACTGACCCGGAGATCCAAGAGCTCGCAAGCCTGTCGAGTGAGCAGGTCGAAGAGAAGCTCTCGAGCATGGACCCTCGTGCAGCACGTGACCTCGTCAAGAACTTGATCAGCAGCTATCGCCTCGCAGCTCGCGTTGCGAATGTGGCGTGGAAGTTCTGGGATGTGTGGCAAGGCAAAGGAAGCGACCTAGCTGCAGCGGAGATGGAGCTTCAACAGGCGCTTCACGGCTATGCGCCCAACATCATCCCGCACAGGGCCGGCGAGCTCGAGTCTCTTGTCGATGAGCTCACCTTCTTGCTCGAGCAGGTCGGCGAAGTAGATCTCCCTGAGCTTATTGAGCTGCGACGTGATGACTATTGCCGGGCGTTGAAGAAGAACGCGGAGCTCCCACCGCGCACGCCTGCGTGAGTTTCGGGGATAAGAATAGTGAGAAAGGACATCTCACTCATGGCCACAAAGGACGGGAAACGTCGAGGACGTGTTCAACACAGAGGACCTGTGCCGAACATGCCGCGCAGACGTGCTCGGTCGAAACGGAAACTCAAGCCGATCACTCTGGAGCCGGCGAAGTGCCAGTTCCACCCAGACGGCTTCAGCCTCAACACACTCGCGTACATCATGGGCATAGCGATCGGCTGCCCCCTCACGACAGCCCAGGTGTCCGGAGCTATCCGGCGTCTCAAGCTGGCAAACGACGATACGAGGTACCAGGTCACGATGCGCGGCCCTGTTGGCCGCCGTCAGCAGACCTGGGTGCACAAGTCCAAGCTCAAGGTGCTTGAGCAGGACCTAAGAGAAAGATGGAATCCGTGAAGAATACACATTTTCTACACACGCCAGAAATGGCGGAGTACTTGCAGAGCTGCCGCAAGGCGGCGCAGATCAGCCAGACGAAGGCTTCCGAAGATGTGGGGCTCGGGGATAGTTTCCTGAGCGGTTTGGAGCGTGGGACTGCGGTGAGAGTCAAGGCCGTCACGTGGCAAAAGCTCTGTGCCTACTACCGAGGGCATGGGGCGAAGCCCATCAAGACGGAGCACGATCCCGTGAAGAACACACCAGAACCAAAGGCCTTGCTGAGGGAGCTGGTCAAGGTACGAGGCACTACCAAATCCTCGTGGAGAGAGCTTGCAGAAAGCTTGGGCGTGCATTCCGGCACTCTGCACAGCTTCGTGCGTGGTGATGTGCTCAGCCCAGAGTCACTGAGCAAGATCTCTGTGGGGCTCAAGACACTTCAGGGCTTGCCGCAGAAGTTGAAGGAGGAAGGAGCCATCGTCGGGCTTGCCATGGACAAGCCGGCGAAGAAGAAGAAGGTGCGTGGGCCGAACAAGCCCAAGGCTCCGTCACTCATCGAACATGTCCCCTCTGGAGGCATGTCTCTTGACGAGTGCGAGGCCAAGATGATGGCCTTACTCGAGGGCCGCATCGAGAGGCTGAGGGCAACGGCTCCCAGCAAGCACGCCAACGGTGCTGCACATCGGCACGGCTAGTCTTCGGGCATTATCCGGGCAGCTTGTCCAGCTGCTGAGGCGTGCGTCGACCACAGGCCCGTAGTGTCGAAACTGTCGTAAGACGGGAGAAGCGGAGACCCCTAGTGGGCCTCTTCTTCTTAGCCCCATCTTCTGTACGATAGGCACATGGCGGATGTCCTCGGCTTGTCCTCGCTACACGTGCATACCGTGCGTGCGGACGGCCACACCTTCAACCAGCTGGTGCTCCAATTCGAGAACGGCGAACAAGTGCGCGTTCCTCTAACCGAGGCGACGGCGGCCGAAGTACAAGACGTCCTGCAGAGGCAACCAAGCCGACAATGCAACAGCCCCCTCGAAGCGTCCCCCCTGTGCGGGGGGTGTCAGCACTGCGACCCAGCACACGGTCTGTAAGTACCGCGAGCTCTACGGAGACTCACCACTGCGCGAGATGCAGGTACACGTTCGAGGCCATGACGCCGCCGGAGTGCCCCATGTGTGGGACACGTGATGTGGAGGCTTTGGTTGACCCAACAGACCGAGACGACGAGCCCGAGGACGACGTCGCAGAGTGAGCTGGTTCCGGGGATAAGAGTCTTGGAAGGAAACTCTCATGTCAAACTCTCCGGACTCTCTGGTCGGCCTTCGCATTGCTGCTCTGCGCGCAATGACCGAGGCAGAAATGCTAGCTGAGGGCTGGGTCTCGTACGGCCCCGTGACGGTGCTTGTTCTCGAGGATGGGACCAAGCTCTACGCAGCCAAGGACGCCGAGGGCAATGGTCCTGGGGCTCTCTTCGGCTTGGATCAAGAGGGTGCCTTTCGGGTACAGGTCCCACCCTCCTTCATGGTCCCGAAGACTCCCCCCAAGCGACGCACAAAGAAGTCGGCAACAGCCTAGGTTTTCGCCCAGGGCGAAAGCCTGTGGGCAGCGAGTCTCCCCCTTATGTCCTTTCGGGGGGGCCTCGTTTCTTACCACCAGGCTCTTTTCCTAACCTGCCCTGTACACTGCCGGGCATGTCGAGCTACGCCCGCCTGAGCCAAGAACAGAAGGACGCACGTATCGTGCGCCAGCGTGAGCGCCGGCAGGAGAAGAAGGCCGCAGGTCACTGCCGTGACTGCAGCTTGCTGGAGGTTTTCCGAGGCAGTCGTTGCAAGCGTTGCTACAAGATCGCCCTTGCGATTACTCTGCCCATCATCCACCAACGCCGTCTACGCTTGATCCGAGAGGGCTTGTGTACCTGGTGCGGTAAACGGAAGGCTCGTAAGAAGCGTACGACCTGTAAGAAGTGCAGCGATAAGTACGCGAAGAAGAGAACCTGATGTCCCTCGAGCTCCTATGCAACATGTGCTTCGGCCCCCTCCGGCCCCGTGAGGAGAAGACGAAGGTGTTGCTTGTGCCTGCTCAGTGCGCAGCCTGCGGGGTGCCCATCGCCCCCTGGAGGGACGAGTACCACTGGGTTGCCAAGAGCAACCCAGAAGATCTAGCAGTAGGTGCCGCTGCGTTCGAGGACAGCCTCAAGAGCGAAGCGGGGCTCAAGGAGACGCTTGAGTCCTGCATCCACATCATGCAGACAGCCACGGATGCAGAGCTGCCTGTCCTCAAGAGCTCAGGGGTGATCGAGGACTTTCAGCGCGTGGTCGATGCGGCCAAGCTGCATGACAAGCTCATCGAACGAGCGCTCGACCTCGACATGCTCATCAACCCTGTCTTCGTCGTAGAAATCCCCAAGACCAACTGAAGGAGAACACCATGACTCTCACCGAACGCGACCACATCACCGCCCTGGCCCACATCCCCTCGAACAACGTCATCGAGCTCACGACCAAACAAGACGTCAATGATCCCGATGTATGGACCGGCAAC
>Ga0315284_10002968_pt1 | contig 24178 bp, 13 predicted proteins | sample YL17G09_16_MG_FD_203696 | JGI IMG/M metagenome (GOLD analysis project Ga0315284, IMG submission 203696) | Sediment microbial communities from Yellowstone Lake, YNP, Wyoming, USA - YL17G09_16 | ecosystem: Environmental > Aquatic > Freshwater > Lake > Sediment | place: USA: Wyoming | collected...
CCCTGAGTCAATCGAACGGCTGCATCGGCACGAGACACCGCTTCTCGTTGTGCTTCCTTGTCTCCTGCTGAAGCAGCAATTTCCGCAATTGCTTGGTTGTATGCGCCAAGCCACGTCACAATGTCCAACTGGTTGTGAAGCACGGTGTTCAGGAACATGCCGTGCTTACGCGCCAACGCTTGAGCCTTGCCTAGCCCACTCTGATTTCCTATCAAGTCATCAAGTCGAGCGCGCGTGTCGTTGATGTGGTTGTTCAATCGCTCGTCCATCATCGGCGACGCCTCGGCGATCATGGTTGCTACTTCATGCGGGCTATCAAGGTACTGTTTCATTGCAGCAGCCAACTGCCCCCTATTTACCTTTGTAAGCGCAACGGCGATTCCACCAACGTCGCCGAGTTGCCTGAGGTTCAAAGACATAAACATCAAACTTGTTCGACCGCGGACAGCAATCCAAAAATCATCGACTGCTTTGAACCGTCCCTGTTCTACAGCCGTGTGCCGCGCAGCACGACCGAGGAACGGAATCAACATTGTCTCGATAGCGGTCGGGTCAATCTTGGAAAGCGCCGAAGCAAACTCTTCGTTACCAATGACTTTCAACACATCCTTGATTGCGGGCTGCACGTGTGCAAACCGAATCACATCATAGATGTGTTTGCCAATCATGCGCAGGTCAAGCGCAAGCGGCCTGTTGTATTCAACGCGAGGCTTCGTAAACCCAAGACCCGTGCTCGGCATCACCTGATTGAAGTTGCCTTCAAGCGCATCCATCTTGGCGTGGCGCTGCGCGTCCTTGACCATGAACGGATCAGCCTTGGCGGGGACGTATCCGCCTCGATACGTGCCAAACGGCGTGTTGAGAGGCGTTGCTTCAACCTCTTTGAAGTAGAAGCCGTAGAGGTCGCGATGCGACTTCTGCGTCATCGGCTTCAGTTCCTCATTGAGATCCCAAACGCTTTGGACAAAGTCAAAGTCCGCTTTGACCAACTTGCCCTCGGTCACCATTCGGTTGATGAACTTCATCATCCGAGAAGCGTCTAGGTTTCCTTCGGCGTCCAGTTCGCCCCACTTTCGACCAATCAACAACTTGCGCATGTTGCTGTCGTTGCCCATGTGAAGCAAAGCGCCGAGCAGTTCGGACTTTCCACCTCCACCATTGCCGACGCCGAACGTGTAATCAAGTTCAGGAGCGGCAATCCTGCCCTTTGGCAATTCGATTGTTGCGCACAACTCAGCGTACCGCTTCAAGTACTTCGTGCGATCGGCTCGGTACGCATCCATTGCATCAACAATGGGGCGGAAGATGTATTTGGTGAATGGGCCTCCAGTGTTGCCAAGCCCGTCCATCGCGTCGCACCAATGCTCGACTCGACGCATCATGTTCTTCACGCCGTTAAGCGTGCGCATCATGCGTTGACGCTGTGTTGGCGCAGACTTATCACCCGCCATCTCGGTAGGCACGCCCAACTCGGTTGTCCTATCAACGAGTTCTCCAACGACCTGCGCAAGCGCAACCTTCTTGTCACCAACCATGATCTGCTTGTCTCGGCGCGCGTCGTTCCACAAAGCGGTGACGCCGTCACTCAACGCGCGGAACTCCGCAACCGTCATTTCTCGGTAGTCCTGCGCTCCTCGTGATGCGCGCGCAATGATCGGCTCAAGACCCGCAAACAGTTCAGGATTGAACGCTTCAATCTGCTTGACGTAGTCAATTGGCGCTTTGTCCGAACGTCCGAAACCAAATGCCGAAAGGATCGAGCGCGCAGCCATCACCATTTCAATGTCGCGGCTCTTGCCAATCTTGGAATCAGCCTTGAAGAACTTTGAGAAGCCTTTGACTGTGTCTCGCACTTCCTCTTGCACTTCACCTGCAACAGCAGCCAACTGATTGTTGAACAACTGGTGCTGCTTGGCGCGGCGCGCCGACTCCATCGGGTCAACATCGCCGTACTGTTTCTTGTGAAGGTTGATGCGCTCTTGCGCATTCGCGGCAGCAGTCTTTGCTGCGTCCTCGCCCAACTTCACCGCAGCGGCTTCGTCTACGCCATTGGCAATCGCCTTGTTGTATGCCCTCGTGCCCGCCGACTTTCCAATGGCTTCGGGGTTTACCTTTGAGTCGGCGGTGCTGCGCGCTGCACGCGCGGCGCGCGCCTCGGCTACAGCAAACTCATGTGCTTTGACATCCTTAATCTTGCGATTGTTGATGTGATCAACCGCAGCCTCTCGGGCAGCGGCAACCATCTCTTTCACAGGCGTCGTTGCCTTTGTGATGAAGTTCAGTTCGGTCGCCACCGCACGAGCCCGAGCATCGTTGTGCAGCGCAGCATTTGCAGCCTGCTCCATACGCTCGGGATCGTTCAGGTCGCCAAACTCCTTCATCATGCGCTCATCAGTACGCGCATCAATTTCATCTCCAACCTTCTTTGCCGCCGCAAGAGCCCGAAGCAATTCGTCTCCGCTCTTGAACCCAAACAGTTCAGCAACGAGGTCAGCAGGCATTCCGTCCTTTGCAATCATGCCGTACTTGCCGTATCCAAGTTTGGCGGTTTCGTCTCCGAGGACGGCCTTTGCGTCGGCGAGGTTAAGTTTGCCAACGTTCTCTGCCGAAACCCGCTCGCCACTTTCCGACGTGGTCATTCCGTACTTCAAGAAATCAATTGCCCTGAAGATCGGTTCAGCACGTACTTGTTCCTCAACTTCGTCACGGACTGCTCTTCGAGTAGCAGCGTTCTTCTTTGCCAGTTCCTTCAGGAACTTGCTCTTCATGTTGCCGACCCACTGGAAGTCGCGCATGCTGCGCGCGGTCAGTTCATTGACAGCGTCGCGGTGACTTGCGCCGAGCACGGTTTGATACTCAGCCCAAGCCGCGTCAGATACTCCTGCTTCCTCTTGCGTTTGGAACATTGCCTTCATGTCGCGGGCTTCAGCCGTACTTCGGATTTGCTCCTCAGTCGCAAGCATGCGATCCATGACGCGGCGGACTTCATCGGTAAGCGGAGGAAGTTCCTCGCCGAACTGCTCCTTGTACAGAGTGTTCTGATGCTTTACGACGTCGGTGTAGACTTGGATGATCCATGACTTGAAGCGATCAAACAACGGCTGCAACGCAATGGTTGGCGCCTTGCCTTCCGCCACGTAGATTTCAAAGTTGTAGGAGAACTTCTCGTAGTGCTTCCTGCGCGCCTCAAACGAGAGAGTATCCCACTCAGCGTTGTCCTTGACGCCAAAGAATGTAAGCAGCGTTTGGAAGTCATCGGCGACCCACTTCGGTGCGCTGCCGTCCAAGATCATCCTGTGGTATGTCTCGAACAAGTAGTGGCTCGACTCGTGCACCCACGATGTCATGTCCGAATGATGTCCAAGTTTGACCTCGAACGTCTTTGGGTTAAACGAGGCGCGAGCAGGTTTCTTTGATTCGGCTTGGAACAACGGAAGGCCACCTGCCTCGTTGATCTTTGCAGCCATAGCGTCGGTAATTTCCAACGCAGGAAAAACGGTGCCGTCGCTCATGGTCAAAGATTCAACTTTGCTTCCGCCCAACCTCTTCGACATTTTGTTGGCAAGGTCTATGACCATGCTGTCGTAAAACTTGCGCATGCCTGCGCCGCCAACAGGCATGTCCACCGCGTTAACATGTACCTGCGTGTCCACCTCAGCGGCGTCCGCAACCCGAACCAATTCCTTTCCGCCCTCTTTGCCAAAGGTTTCTGCAATTTCCTTGCTTGACACATTGGCGTCCCATCTGACGTTCTGACCATTTTTTTCTGCGAAGTATGTGTACGTGCCGTCTTCGTTTCTATTGATTTTTACGGTATCAATGACTTTCAGCAACGCGTCCTTGTATCGCTGTACGCTTTGCTCCCCCGTAATAAACGTCACATACTTGTAATTGCCCTTGACGGCTTCCATAAGCGTATGCTTGAGCGCCAATTTTACGTAACCATCAGTTGATGTAATAAATGGCGCGCGCGGCACCAACAGTTTTGTCTTCTTTCGACTGTTTCGAAAATCACGTACTTTTCTATCGGCTTCTACATACTTTTGCAGATCATTCATCTGCGCCTCAGTAAGAGGCGTTAGTCTAGGAAAACGATTTTCAAAATCCCACTCAGATTCGCTTTGTAGCCATCGAAGCGGGCCGCTTCGATCCCCATCGTCAAAGCCAATGTTGTCAAGTAGCCTAAGTGCGTCAAGCCCACCCAAAGTGCTTTCTCTCAGACGGGCGTACAAAATACTTTCTTGACGTAGATATTCGTCTGTCGACACCATGCCTTCTTTTGTTTGAAAGCCTTCTTCTTGACCTTTTGCTGATTGATCGGATTGAATTTCTTCAACGTGAAGCGCGGGCTTGCCCTGCTCAGTTACTCGGTCATTCAAACGTGTAGATACAAGAACATTGTTATCTACGCCTGTTTGACCAAAGTGCTGAATCTTCCACCGAAGTTCATTTTCCTGTTCAGGAATTGGAAACTCACTTGCTTCTTGATCCCGAGCGTTTTCCAATTTATTTCGCTCAAATCTTAGGTCGTACCGCCTGATTTGTTGATCGTCCATTTCTTGAGGAGTCATACCGCTTGAAACACGTAAATCGAATAATTCCGCTTCTATTTTTTCGATTGCTGTGTTGTACTTCTTAAATATTTTGGCGCGAGCCGCAAGCGTTTCGGCACTTGCGGGTTTAACTGGCGGACGAAAGTTAGGAAGCGTCAGCAACACTTCGCGGTAGTTTGTGCCGTTAGGCAAAATCAGGGGTTCGTATTCGTACTGTGACTCAAAATCTTTTCCTTGTCCACCAAGGTTAACTTCCTTAATGGCAAAGGATTTTTGATACCTTTGCCTTTCAATGTCAACGAATTTTTCTCTCGCTTCTTCTCTAGAAGTTTTTGCGTAGGCTTCCGCAGATTCGCGAGAAGAAAATATCAAGCCTGATGGCTTACCAAAAACCGTTTCCTTTTCCGATACATACCAATCTCCGTCAAATTCCTCTACGTAACGATCAAATACACCTTCGCGAACCGCCATAGAGGATTGAAAGTTTTTTTCCAACTTTGCTTCTGCTTTCTCTTTGCTTGAGAAAGTTCCATACAAACCCCCAAAATCAGTACCACGTATTTCGTACGTCTTGTATCCCGAATGTACTTTTTCCGACGACAACACTTGAACATCTACGCCCTTGTTTTGAAGGAACGCAGCAAGTTCTCCTTTCGTAATCTTGCCTTCGCGCTGCATGTCAAGGAAGTCGTAGAAGCCCGTCCAATAGATTTCGTCTTCCTTGACCTCGCCCTTGTTTACCAAGGTGGCAATGCGATCCTTCCACTGGGCGCCCGTCAACTCCTTAGCGTCAACGGCGTCAACGCTGCGCTTGAGCGCGGAGAAGAACTCAGGCGATACAGGAGCGGCTTGCTCTAGGAGTTCTCCCTTGTCCCCCCTACCCAACTGTCGTGAGGATTCTCTGCGCGAGGTTTCTCGTGCATTGCTATCTGCTCCCTCAAGTCCTTCGCGAACGGAGCGTCCTTGCCACGCTTCTCCAACACGCTGTTTAGTAGGCGATTTAGAAACTCCAAGTGGGTCTGCGGTGGCCGTTGGGACATTGCCAAGAATCTCGTTGTAGTCGCTAGAAAATGCGACCTGTGTTTCATAAAAGACAACTGACGCATAAAGAACATCAACCAGTTCTTTGCTGATCTTATCCTTTAACGTGCCAAGTTCTTCTGCTTTGTCTTGCATATGCAAAGCAATTTCTACATCAGACATGCCTGCTATGCGTGCACGTTCCGTTGCGTTGGCAAATTCAGGGACGTACTGCATGCGAATGCCGACGGCTGAAGGCATTTGACCGCCGATAGCCTCTACTGTTCTAGCGGGATTAACGGCAAAAGTTACCCCGTCAATTTTGAGCCCGTTTAAGTATTGAACAACTTCTGCTAGTCGTGCCCCATCAATGGGCTCGCGAAAGTTCAGTTCAATTCCTGCACGATGCTTTTGAGCGTCAATGGGTTCGTCAGCGCGCACTACGCGAGACAAAAACGTAACTTCTTGACCAGTGGCTTGCGCCGTAGAAACCATTTCGCGCCACGATGCCGTAGTGTCGTAATTTTCTCTTGTGACAAACTCAATGTCAAACGCGCGTTGAGAGTTGTTTTGGTATCGGCCTTCAGTGGTGTAAACGCGAGAAGCGACAACACGACCACCATCAGAGTTGATTGCAAGACGAAGCCGCTTGCTTCCTGCTTCCATCTGCGCATCTGATGGGATAACTCGATTGCCCTTTATGTCCATAGTTTCAATAGACAAACCGCCAACAAATCGGTCAAGCGGGCGCTCTAATTGTTGTAGGTCAATTTTGGCTTGATCTTTATTACGAGACTGCTCTTGTACAAATGTGACCGCCTCTTGATAACGATTAATTACGGAAGCAATATTTTCAGGAATGTCTGCTTGACGCTCAAGGTCGGCAATCTCGTCGGCATACAACTTAAATGGTTTGCCAATATTTGGCCCCTCTCGCCTATTGATTCCAACTAATTCGCCTGCGTTGTTTCGTTGCAATTTATCGACTGCGGCATTTCCAACATCATTCATGTGCTTGTTAGCAGCCGCCTGCGCTTTGCCGATATCAAGAGCAAGAGCGTCAGTTACCCACTGTGGTTGCCTTGCATCAATAATTTTCCGAAGTTGTTTGATGTTTACGGGGTTGTCAGATCCCGCAAGACTGGCTTCAAGTTCAAAACTTCCGCCCTCACCCGCAGAGTTAGTCCAATCGTTTCGCGTCCAATGTTCCTTCTCAAGGAACCAAACAACTGCTTGCAAGTCATCGTCTTGAATTTCAGAAAGGATTTTGTTTTCTTTCATCGACTCGTCAGAACGAATTCCTTCAGCGGCCCTACTAAACACGTCCTGTCCAAATCTAAATTGCCCTGCCGTTTCTCCGCTTTGAAGCATTTTTCCTGCAACGCCTGTTTCCGCAGCAACAGGAATCCGAGCGCGACCACTAAGACGTTGCAGCAAACGCGCAGCCCACACATCAATTGTTGCCTTACCGCGAAACCCCGCAAGGTTTCCTGAGAAGTTGATTGCCTTTGGCGCAGTTGGGCCGCGGTCAATATCTGCATTTTCATCTTTAATTACACGCCACAATTCGATGAAAGCGCGAACCAAGTTCTTTCCGTTGAAACCGTACTTTGCGCCTGTTTCTTTAAGTGGATTTAAATGCGCAGGCAACTCTCGCGCAGTTTTTAACTTCTTTAATTTTTCTTTGTAAATTGGGTCATTTTTGATTTTCGCTTTTGTTGGCGTTTTTCCCGTTGTAGCGTTAACCTTTTCAAGTTCTTGGTTGAACCACGACGTCAAATCAAGTTCTAACTTATCAATGTTGTTAGCCCATGATTCCCATTGAGGCATCAGTTCGTCGTAGTCGCCACGCATTGCACGGCGAATAGCATGAATGGAATTGTCCCAATTGTCACGAACTGGCGTGTTGGGGCTAGTTGCGCCAAGTAGGTCTGCAAACAAATCCCCAAACGCGCCAAACTCTAAACGAAGGCGTTTGCGCATGGCTCTGTACCAAGACGCTTGTTCGATAATTTTTTGCGCGTTTACATCGCCCGCTTGCGCTCGTTTAAAAATCTTGCGGACTTCGTCCACCATTGACTTTGAAAGTTCTTGAACCTGAGCATCGTATAGCGCAGTTCCCTTTACAAGACGAACGTCTTTATTTGATCGATCAAACGCATAGGGAATTCCTTTGTACACGTACTCAGGCTTTCCACCGACATTTTTAATTTCACTCAGCGTAAGTGGTGCCCAACCCGCTTTAGTTGGATGTGCCCGTTTTGCCGCAGTAACCGTTTCGGTCAACTGCTTGCGGTCAAACCCTGACTCATTTACCGCGCTTTCAATTGCTGTTTTTTCATCGGCATCCAACACAACCCTTTTTGCAAGTTCGCGCGTTTGCCGCGTCACGTCAAGAGTGTTGCGATTTACTTCAGATGCATTTGGATCTACAGCCTCTGGCTGATACAGAAAATTGTCCGACTTAGGGTTAAACCGCTCCGACAACGGAATGACGTTGCCTTGTTCGTCGCGCGTAATCGGATCAGAGGACTTGATGCGTGAAGGATCGCGAATTGCAATCGTGTCAAGGTTTCCGTCAACACGGGATTCTTGAAGACGTATTGCGTCGTACCTAGACAACACCGCGTCAACAACCTCACGGTTTTCCCAAACAAGGTAGTTCCCCTCTGTAACAGCCTGCATTTCACTTTCAGTCAATTCCTTTATTGATTGCTTGTCAAAAACTTTGAGGATTTGCGGAATGAACTCTCGCCAATTTTCGCGAGGATTAAAAACGTCATTGGCGCGTAAGAATCCATTTATTACTCTGATTCCCATGTCAGAATCTGCTTGAGCGACAGTCATTCCGTCAAGCATTGATCGTTCAAGTTCATGCCTTTGATCTCTAATCGCATCTAATTCTTTGTCAGGCATTTTATCCCATGCCCCGTACTTCTCTAAAAGTTCAGCCCACAGTGGTTTTCCTAATTCGGCAGAAGCAGCCTTTGTCGCGTTAATGCGCGCGCGTATTTCAGGAGATGGTTCGCGCAACCCTCCGCTGCCGCGCGGCCATTTTTCAGCAAACGCCTTGTTAAAACTAAAGTACGACAGGTCGCTTGAATCGCGGACGCTGCCTTTGAAAGTAGTAAAGGCTCGCTTTGTTCCATGATAAACAGGGCCAACGTTGTATCCCGCGTTCCGAGCCGCATCGTTCACCATTTGCTGTTGCGTCTCTGTGTCTCCGCGCTCAACAGCAGCCTTGTATTCGACATCGCGCTTTCGGACAGCGGCTTCTTGATTTAGCGCGCCTTCCTCGTCCGTCTTTGGCGTGCTCTCAATCCGATCCAGTTCATCGCGTGCGGTGTCAATCAGGCGCTGCGCAGTAGTAGCAAGTTGCTTTGCAATTCCAGGTTGCTTGACGGCGTTGCGCGCCTCGCGAATATTGCCTGCGCGAAGCATTTCCTGCAAGATTGCAATTTCGATCTGAAGACCAACCGCATCGCCTGCTTTCACTTCACGCTCAACAGCAGCAATTTGATCGCTCATCATTTCGTGCATGGAAGCAGTCTTCGACGTAGAGCCCTCGTCTTTAGAAAACTCCTTGTGCGCTTCATTTGCCTCGCGCAGGTTTGCAATCGCTTCAACAACGGCATCGTTGCCTTGGCGCGACATTTGACCAACGGGCTCGTTCGCTTGCGCTTCTTCCGCGCGGCGGTTCTCCACCAACATTTCTGCGACGGTGCGAGGTCGCGACGTAGGATCCGCGGTTGTTGGCACAACTGGTTTGACTTGCGCTGTCGTTTCCGTTGGCGCAGCGACTTCGGCCGCGGGCTCGGAAGGCTTCTCAGATTCGCGCTCGGCAATGTGGATCGGGTACTTCCGATGGAACTCCTCAGGAGTCATCCGTGTTGCCTTGCCTTCTGATTCGCGCGCTGCTCCCGCAAACGCAATCGCTCCCAAAAAGCGGCTTTCAGTACGCGCCTGCTCAGCGGTTCGACCTTCACCAATCAGTTGCGCTTCAATTACATTGGCAACTTTTTCCGCGCTTTCTCTGTTTGCATCGTCCTTGTTGATTGCCTCATTCACCTCATCGGCAAACTTTTCTACGTTCTCGTTGATTTCGGAAATGAAGGTCTTTAGGAACGCACTGCGCGTTGCCGATTCTCTCAGCGTTCCAATTTCAGACGACCAAGTCACATCTCCTAGAAGAAGACTGCCAAGCGGAGTCTTCTCAATGCGCGCCTTGAAATCAGCGGTCTTGACCTTGATGTAGCCGCCGCTTTCCGCCGTTCCGCTTGCAACGTCGTTGAATTGAGCCAATGCCCCAGGAATCACTTCATCAAGTTTGTCCATCGGGATTTCGAGCGTCGCCATCGCTCGTTGAATCCCTTCTTTGCTGATCAGGATGTCTTCAATAGGCGTGCCCGTCAGCGTGCCTTCCATCAATGACTGCGCATCTTCGGGAGAACGCACGGCTAGTTTGGAAGCCTTCTGAAGGATGCTTAAAGTCGCAAATCCTTCTGCTTGCTTTTCGGCAGCACGGATCCTAGATCGCTCACGTGCCAACCCCATAATTGGGTTTTGCGCGGATGGCATCAGCACATGCATGCCGACAGCGCCGACCGCCATAAACTTAAAGCCCTGCACAGCACTATCAATGATTTCTTCTCTGCCTTCGGGTGACGCCGAGCGCATAGGAAGATTTGATGCGCGCCGCGCGTCTTCATTAGCCGCTTCAAACATCAGCACCGTTCCACCAACGTGAGCAAGAATTTTTGCTGTTGTCTTAGCAGACTGCGCACTAATGCGTTTGACGGCTCCTTTCATTGATGCATCTGCAATTGCTTCTGCAAGTTTTTTAGCCAACAATTTGTCAGCAGCAGCCTTGGATGCCTGTGTTTCGAGGATCGAAGTTGCAATCTTTGGATACAACACCTTCATCAATCCCACTTGAATGCCGCCAAGAGTCAAACCCCATGAGGCTGCTTTCCAACGTGCAACGTTAGGATCTACCCCCTCATCAATCATTCGGTTGTACATCATGCCCGCCCCTTGGCGAACTTGATCCTCAATAAGGGCTGCGGAGAGCCCTGCCTTTGCGCCAAGTTGCGCGCCGACAAGCGTCGTAACTGGGGTTGTCACTTCCGTCCACGGCAAAGGCGCTGCGCCCGCAAGCCCACCCGTGAGCCCTCCAACAATGGCGCCACCGCCCGCAGCAGGGACTGCTCTAAGAAACTGATATGCCGTCATCCCAAACATGTTGACAACGGGAAGCCAACCCGTTTCGCTTTCGGGGTCAAACGTTAGTTCCTGCGCGTTTAATTGCGCGTTCCTATTTGCAAACGTTTGAGGGTCAGCCATTGACCACATTGTGGGATGCAAGGGCGACGGCCCAAACACTTGCGTAGCGCCCGATTCTGCGTGCTCATAAGCCGAAAAGCCATGCATAAAAGCGGTTGGGATTCCCGTAACTTGATGCGCAAACCAACTGAACCATCCTTCTTGTTCTTTGAGGTTAGCAAGGTCATCGTTCGCCACGCGCGCAAAGTCAGGGTCAGTGGTTAACTTCTGAGCAAGCGCAGGCGCAGTTACTGGAAGATCCAATTTTGCAACGTCACGACCGTAGAGCCGACGTTGCGTTTGCTTCATATTCTCAAGCGTAAAGTCGTAACTCGTACCCGAATCGCGCGCTGCCTTCAAAGTCTTTGCGGCGGCGTCGGCGTCTTCGCCCGATGATCGCAATGCTGATTGGTAAACAGCGCCTCGCCGAATGTCCAACATTTCCTTTGCGGCTTCCGTTGCAGCCGCAGCGTCAAGTTTCTTTGATGGCGACGCAATTGCCATGGGCTCTTGGAGAGGCGCATTAGCAATTGGCTCTTCGGGCGGTGTTGGTGGAGCAGGTTCTACCTTGTCTTTGCCACGAATAATCTTCACCGTCGTTGCCATTGGATTGACGCGCGTTGGCACGAGCGCATCCGTCACCTCAGGCATTCCGTTGCGGTTTACATCAGAACCAATGGTTCGATCCTGTGCATCAAGATTCGTTTGGAAATCAATTGGGGTCATCGAGTAAGTTTCCCTGCTTGAATGAGCAAATCAACAACTTCTTTGTCTGTTGGTTCCCGCCCGTAAGCGTTCTTAAGACCCTCGCGATACAACTGAACATCGTCAGGATCAAAGAACGGCACGCGTTTGTTGTCCTTATCAACCTCATACCCTTCGAGCATTTGACTTGTTGTTGCGCTAAACAGCGGCATTTTGTCAGAAGAAGTGCCTAGCCACCAAAAAGTATTGTTGCGCAAATCAAGTTGATTATTGATTCTTCGGTTGATAATGGCGTCTTTTTCTTGCCAAGTAAGATTCCTGCCAAAGCGCTCCTGCTGCCCATTCACTTCTATCTTGATGTTGTCTTTCATCCTAAGAAGTGATGCCTTGTCCGCATCGCTTGCGCCCGTTTTGACCCAGTCGTCATATCCCGCACCTATCAAAGCCACGTTGAGGTGTTCCGCATCAAGCGTCGGCTCGCTATTAGTTGGATCTTTTTCAAGCGCCTTTCGCAACGACACGTAGGTTTCGCGCGTGATTTGATTTCGATGATCTTCCAAATACTGTGGGGTAAGCAGCGATGGATTTACCGCAATATCCCACATGACGTTGTCGTCGTTCTTAGCGCGTTGACCACGCATGTAAAACTGTCGATCTCTTGGCGCAAGTGCTGCAAAGTCCTTTGCAGGAATGTTGTTTACAGATTTGTTTGGGTCTGAAACAATATCGTCTACGCGGTCGCGCAAATCGCGATATGCCTGAGTCTTAAATTCTTCGATCTGCGCATACTCTTGACCCATACGTTGCTTGACAAACCTTCTCGTGTCGGAATCAGTGATGTTGTCATCAGCCCATTGAAACGCTTCAGGCTTTGTTCGTGGATCAGGGAACCCCTCAGCCGTGGCACCCAACGAGCCGTCCATAATTTGCTCGGTGTATGTTTCGACTTCTACGCGCATTTGGTCAGCAGCCAAGCCCCTGAGCAACTCGTCTGACACCTTAGAAGAAATGTGATCAAGGTTTTTTTGTTCTTGCACAAACTTGATTGCGGATGAATAGTCCTTGTTTAAAGCCAGTTTCTCCGCAACGCCAATAGACGCTTGCGTCCATACTGACTGCTCAAGAGCCTTCATTTGCGCAGAGTCTTCAGCAATGCCGTTCAACCGACCAAACGTGTGAACTTCATCAAGAGCAACAATCATGTTCTCGTGGAAGAGTCCTTTTGGTCGTCCCGTTTCATCGTCGGTTTCGTATCGACTTTTCCATTCGCCAACCGCAAGGTCGGCAAAGTTGCTTGCTCGCGTCTTTGCCTCGTTTGAGGCATAGACGGTGATCTCTTTGGTTCGATGATTGTCCGCAGTCGCGGTGTTGTTCAGGTTATGACGGACGACTGCGTTTTGAATCATCTGTCTTTGCGTGTCGTTGTCCGCAGCGCCAATGGCTGAACTAGCAGCCTCGTTCAGTTGACTGATCGTTTGTCCGTACCTATCTGCTGCGTCTTTGCCGTTGGTCGCGAAGTATCCGTTCTTGCCCTGCAAGATCGACATAGACGCCTTGAGGTAGTTCGTCTCAATCTCTTTTGATTTTGCTTCGTCAAACTCATTAAGCAACTTCAGACCAACGCTAGCGGTGGCGCCGCCTACATCCGTAAGGGACTTGCCAAGCGCCGCCGTTTGACGAGCGCCAAAGTCTTGGACTGGCTGAACGGGCGTCGCTTGATACGGGGCCGCGGCGCCTGCTTCAGTTGCAATTTGCGGGACAAACGACGATGGTACGGTTGGCATGGTTGAGCCTTATGCGCGCCTTAATAGGCGTTCTGACATCATGGTTTTGAGATACCAAGATCCGAGATCAGCGGTTCCTCCGAGAAGGCTTGATGCCCCTGCGGAAGTTGCACTGAGTGACCTTGCACTTGCGCTCATGTTTCGAGACGACATGAACTCCATTGTTGATTGGTTTGCATAATTCGTTCTTTGCGTACGAAGCGCTTGCTCCTCACGAACCGCGTTGGCGTCCATCGTGAGTTTGTCGATTTCTTTGATGATGTCCATGCTGCCGATTACCTCGGCGGCAGAACCAACTCCGCCCTCAATTCCCCTGCCTGCAATTGCTGTCTGCGCCGAAGCGCGAGCCTGCCCCGCTGCCATCGTGTATCGCCCAATTGCCTTCTGCGAAGCCTGCCTGCTTGTCTGAGCGGAGAACTCAGCGCCTCGCGCGTTGATTGCCGACATTTGCGCCGAGAACTTTAGGTTCTGCGCTTGTGCTCGCAATTCGCTCTTTTGATTCTCTGCTTGGTAGAACGAACCAACCGCGGAAGTTGCTGCGCCAAAGATGCCAATGAGAAGCCCTCCCATTGCCATTGATTTGAAATCGGCTGCGGAGGTGTTCGGCGCCATTGGTGGTGGTGGTGGCGCATTTAATGACGACAAGTTAGCGGAACTAAACTGCGTAATAGAAGGGTAATTCATCCCATAGTAATTGCTTGGCATTGTTTACCTCATCCGCCGATAGCGGCTTCTAGCGTCAATCCGACAACAGTGAGTGGGAGCGGATCGCTCTGCCTGATGTAGATTTGCCCGCCGTTTGACCATGACGGGGTCAGCATTACAAGCACCTCTTCACTCTTTGGCGTTGGCGCTACGCCGTACGTTTCTGTGGTTCGCTGCTTGTATTCAACAAGGTGATCAGCGTCGGGCCCGATGAAGATGCCTGACGACTTTTCAACCTTGATCCAAGCCTTGTTGATGTTCTTCATGCGCCCCTGCCCGAATCCCTCGACGTTCATCGTGAGCGGGAGCGTTTGGATATCACTTTGAAACGGGAGTCCGACCGAGATGTACGAAGCGGCTCGCGGAAGCGAAACAGTTCCTAACACCACAACTTGCTGCGGAACCACAGCGCCGTCTGCAAGGATGCTGACCGTCTTGCCTTCAAGGTGATTCAGACCAGTGAAGGTGTCACGAGCAAACGTCCACGAACTCGTTGCGGTGTTGCGAAGAGCAACGGGAATTGTTCCATCAACCTTGACTTGTGCAACAAACGTCGATGTGGTTCCGATGATCCTGCATCGGTACTGATTTTCCGCTGCATCAGAAAGGACGATGGCGTCGTTCAAATCGGTTGCTACAGGAAACAGGAACGTAGCAAGGCTAGCGGTTAGGGTCAGCGTGTCGCTCGGCCCCCACGTTGTGCCTCCGCTCAACGTCATCGTTCCAGTGACCAACGAGCCGTTGTACTTCAGGCTGCTATCGGTAAAGACCAAATTGAGAATGCTGTTTGCTCGACTTCCAAACCGCTCGACGTATCGAACGGTCGATCCGTTGACTTCACGACAGACTACGACGTATACAAAGTCCTCAAATCCTTCTGCGACGGCGCAGCAAGATTCAAACGTGCCGTCAGTGTCGTGCTGATGCCAAGCGCCAATTTCCTCTTCAGGAACATACGAGAGTCCAAGCATCTTGCCATTGCTTGAAATGAACCACAGGATCTGCTGTGGGCTCTTGGCAAAGCACATGTCCACAATGTCGAGATTGTCGAAGAGATGCGCTGCACGAAGCGATAGGTCGCCTGTGATGAAGCCTTGTGATTGCCACGAGTAGCCAAGTTCGCGCACGTGCCCGCCGCGGGAAGAACAGTAAACAACGGTGTTGTTTACGATCTGAGGCTGCACCGTGTTTGCTCCGACGTACGACTGAGGTCGAACCGAGATAGTCGATGGCGTGATGACGTCGCTGCTTGATGGGCTCACGCGCCACTCCGCAGCGTTTGTCAGCAGCAGCAACTGCGTCAAAGGCACAACGTGCCGAATCGTGTTCGATTCGCGAGCCGACACACGAATCGCCACGCGATCAATGTCTGTCGTTGGAATCGAGTACGACATGTCCGATTCAGTTCCCGACCGAGTCAGCCACAGATACTGCGGGTCGTTGTCTGTTCCTGCAAACACGCGGCGCTGCTCGTAGTACGAAACAGCCCCAGGATAGTTCCCCGTGGAACTAAACACCGTGTCGTAGATCGGAGGCGTGATTCCCATGTCGGGCGCAATGTTGTTGTCAGTAAACGAAAGCCCGTCAGTCTGACCGATGTACCCGTACAAACCGCTCTGCCGCTTGTAGACGTTGTACCGTTGCGCGCCCGTCGTTCCCCAACTGATTGTGTTGTACGCGCCGTTGATGTACAGGTTGTTGATGACGTTAACTGGAACACTTGCTGCGCTTTCTGTACCGCCTGTTGATACCGATGTGACAACGTAATAGTTGTTGATGTCGGAGATACGACTTCCAAATTGGACTCTGCCGCTGCTTCCTGTGTAGTTAAGAAGGTTTGCATACGTAACAATTGCTCCCGCGTCGTACGTCTTTAAAGAAAACGTACCTGCACCAATGGTGTTAATGACGTAGAAACCATCAGGAAACACTGCGCCTGAACTTGCTAAACATCCATTAACGTAAACACTGTCGCCAACAACAAATTGATGCGTGGTACTTGCCGTGATAGTAAATGTTAAAGGCGGGCCGACTGCTATTGTTGCGATCGTTAACTGTTCGCCGCGAGTTGCGGTAATGGATGGTGCAGCAGGCGGGCTAACCGAAGGCAAAAAGGACACATCGGTAAACGCCCAACGGCTTGATGAATACCGTCGCAATTCAGCAGGCTTGTGAGCGGGGTGCACAAGCGTGATGATGTCCCCGCTCTGCACATAGTGAACGTCAAACAATTCGGTAGCGGTGTACGTAGTTGGAATCTCAAAGACAGTGCTTGTTTGCAGATACCAATTTGTTGGGTCAACGTTTGGGGCTGCGGTTACTGGAGAAATACTAGTCTTGCAGTAGTAGGTGTTCCCTCCATACGTGTACATGTTTCCGACAAGGCTGTTTGTAACAGTCAACACTACTGCGCCTGCTGTAGTCGTGTTCAGCAGCGTCTTTGCGTTTGTATGGAACCGAATGTAGTTCACACCAAGTTCGATGACCATTGTCTGACTCATCGAGTACGTGAACGGGATTAGGCGCGCGCGTACCGAACCCTTTGTTTCTCGTACGAAGACAGTGCCTGTTCGATTCTGCGCGGGCCCTTGCGGCATCGCAATAAAGTTTCGCAGGTAAGCAGCGCCAGTTGAATAGCGGTTGTCGTCGATGCGCCCGTACATGTTCGGCGAAATCTCGCCGCCTGAGAACGAACGATGGTAGTCGCGGGTACTCGCCATGATTTATCGTCCCGAAGTCCAAGGAACCACATGCTCGGGCTTGATGTTTCGCTGTAGCGAGTCAGATTCCTGCGCTTCCTTCAAATACGTCATCATCATCTGAAGGCAACGCTTTGCTTCCGCAGCGCCTGCTTCGCCCTTAATGACTGGGCCCGCAAGCATCGACGCAAGGTGCCACGCCAACGTCATCGTGAACAGCGGGCTGAACAGGTTGGTGTCGAGCACGTGCGCTGTGTATCGCAGCACAGCGTTCTCTTGATTCGTGTACAGAACCTGAGATCCATCCGCTTGAGTCTCAACCGCGTATGGCTGCGGGATGTATCGACCCGTTTGAATCATTGGGCTGTAGTTGTGCGCGTATACGGGCGCGTCGGTCGGTACAAACTTGACCGAGTAGTCGTCCGCCACGTCGGGCGGGATCACGGCAATCAGATTGATTGCGTCGCTCGGAAGAAGGTACGCAAACGACCATGTCGATGAATTGTATGCGGCTAGCGCAATCGCAATTCGCCGCGTCGAAAAGTTCCAAAGGTGCATTTCAAGCAGCGTGTCTCGCGCAATCGGATAGAACCGATGGCAATGGTCTGCTTGAGCCGAACCTTCGGGCGGATCAATGCTCGACAGTGATGCCGTATCGCCAAGGTAGGCGAGCGCAAGATTGCAGATATCAACTTCGGATGCCATTGTTCCTCCATTGCAGCAGGGGGCGAGCCGTTGTTACGACTCGCCCCCTCCTGATTTGCCTCGGATGTGATCACTCTTCGTCGGAAGCGTTGTCCCGTTGCTTGCGCTTTGCCTTCGGAGATTCCTCTTCGACGGCGTGCAGAATGGTGTCGGGGTCGCCGTTGTACTCAAAGACTTCGCCTTCCTCGCGGATGGTGTTGCCGATATAGCACTTGGCCGTGGCGCGTACCTTCATTGAGAGATCCTCCTTGGATTAAGTGACCGTGAAACCCGAACCGTAGAACTTCTGAGAGTCGTAGATATCGGTCACGATGTCAACATACACCTTGCCTTGTCCCAAGGCAGTTGTAACGCCATTGGTGTACCTAATTTGAAGGTAACGGTAGGTAGTGCCAAGGGATCGAAGTCGTGGATTGATGCGCGCCACAAAATGGCGACCCGAAACACCGAGGTCGCCCGTAACAGCAGTCGTTGTAAGAGTGCCGAACGTGCCAACCACAATAGCATTAGTGGCGGCAAGATCGTCAGACATGATGACATCGATGGTGACGCCATTGCCTAGTGTCGTGTTTGTTGCAACGGTAAGGACGGCAAACAAATCTTCGCCCTCGCCAATATCGCGCATCTGAGTAGTGGTGGTTCCACCCGATACGTTGGTTGGGTTGCGAAGATCCAACGCGTTTTCTGAGTAGTAGGCAAGGTTAGCGGTGACTGTCAGCGTTTGCGGAGTGTCAACTCCTGCAACCAGTGTTCCACTAAGACGAGTGAGTTGGTCATTAATCATGTGTGTATTCCCTTCCGTCGTTTAGGAAACGACTGCTTCAGTGTTGAGGATGGCATCGACGCGACGGAGAGGCACGCCAAGGAACGATAGCCACGAGTATGGCATTCCGAACTGCGACAGACCTTCGTTGACCTTGAGAACGTACTGGCTCTTGTCGAGGGCCATGATGCTCAGTCCGCTGTGGACTGTGCGGTTCATGTAGAAACACGCCTTGCCCATGCTCATGTTTGGAACACGGTAGAGAGCGCGCGCCATCAACTTGATGAGCGCGGTGCTTGCGGTGGACGCCTGTACACCCGACTGAGCAAGCAGAAGGCTTGGCTCAATGTTGCAGATACGAACGACGTAGCGCCAGTCCTTGACGACGAGACCGTTCTTCCACTGATAGCGGGTTGCGTACGCCTGAAGACGAGTGCCGTCCGAGTTGTACACGGTCTGCTCGCCGAGATCCTCGTGGATCAGACCTGCCTTGCTTCCCTTCGGGAACGGGCAGTACACAGTGTTGTCGCCCCACACGCAGAGGTAGACCGAAGTCTGCGACGTAGGAGTGCCACCGCCTGCGCTGATAACGTTCTGCGAGTTGCCTGCGCCCGTCAACGCCGAGTAGCGCGTTGCAAGACCAAGGAACTGCTTTGCGTCAGTGGCAGGGTTGCCGTAGAACATCGTGTTTGCTTGAGTCTGATTCATTGCCTCAAGGAACGCGGTGTCCTCGGACAAGCGGAACTGAGCGGTGTTGCCGTTCAGCATCGCAAGATCCTTGTCCACCTCAGAACGGGCTTCAAGGATGCCGCAAGCCTCATCGACCTGTGCGGTCGTGCTCTTGCTGCTCGGGATACCTTGATTGAGCGCGCGCCAGTACACGGTCGGAAGACCCGTGCGGATGACGACTCGCTCGCCCGTTGGAAGGTTGCCCTCCTTGAAGACGGCGTCCTCAAGGATTTCGTTGCTCTGCGAGAGAAGTTCGGCGACGATTGGAATGCGACCATCGGGATCGCAACGCTTCGCCCAATCAGCGAGCGTCAGATTGTTGGTTGAAAGTGCTTGTGCTGCCATTTGCCTTAAATCCTTGTTCTAGGTGTGAAATCAAGTGTTGTACATTGCCGCTGCCTGCGAATTGAAGTCGCGCGGGGCACCCTTTGATGGGGTTGACCCGTTTGACGATCCGACGAAGCGGTCTTCTGAAATGGACTGTCCTGCTCGAAACATGAACCGAACAAGTTCGGGATGGTTTCCAAGACCTGACTCGTTAAGCAGTGTGCGCAATTCAGGGGTGCCAAACGAGTCCAGCGCCCTCTTTGCGGTTACAAGGTTCTCGTTGAGTTTGTCACCACCGAACTCCTTGTCTGACCGCGACGACTCCGTCCACTGAGAACGGAGAGCCTCCAGTTGTGCAGCCTGACGTTCCGCCATCTTTGGCGCAACGCGGTCGAGCACCTTCTGCGCAGATTCCTGCGATAGGTTGAGTTCCTTGGCAACTTCCGAGAATGATCCAATCACCTCGGCGTCGAATTCTCGGCCTTCAGGGGCTTTAAACTCGTACTTCTCGGGAGCGTTGTTTGACGTCTCCGTCTTGTTGCTATTGGACTCCGCATTGCGTGCGGCATCTGCCGACGCTTGCGTCTGATCGCCTGAACCCTTCTGCTGATTGCCGTACAACGCCTCAGCCGTCGCTGCGGGGATGCCCGACATTGGACTAGATGGGTTGCCGCTTGTTGTTGTCGCGGCGTCACTCATCGTTGTTTGTTCGTTCATTCATCGATTCCTTTATCATCAAGGGGTACTGTTCTGAGCAGAGCGCGTGCACCATCGCCATCAGTCGAAGCCCGTAGTTCCTGTTCCCTTCGGCGAACGCCATCTGCATGGAGTTTGTGTTGAAGGTTGAGCGGAACACGCCTGCTTGATCTAGAAGTCGCCACACGATGCGGCGACCACGCTTGTTTGCCATCAGCCATTTGACATCAGACTCCTCTGCCTCACGCAGCAACCGCAACTGCATGTCCTTGTCGGACTTGCCGCGTTCCTGCGCCTTGAGGTCAAGAGGGTCGTAGTTGCTCATTCGACGGTCACGTCGTAATAATCAAGAGAAGTCCAAGTATTTGCCAACGCTGCTCCGTTTTGAACCAAAGTCGCCGTCAACGTTGTGTCTGCTGTTGCGTAGTTTACAGACGAAATAGTTGTAGTTGTGTTTGCACTTACACCATGACCGCTCATTGCTGATGTGGTGGTCACAACTTGCGTTGGGCCGTTTGCTACAATGATCTTGTTGAGCATCAAGCAGCCCGTGCCGCTAAATGTTTGTTGATAAATAGTGCCGCCCGCGTAAGTCACAGTAAACGTTCCAACTGCCAACGATGGGTTAGAAACAAGCATGTTGACTTCTAATCGACCCGTACGCGTCAGTGTTCCCGCAGGAATAGTGACGGAAGCAAGCGTCGCCGTGCCGCCCGAACCCGCGGTTCCTTCACAAACCACAACAAGCGCGGTTCCGTAGAAACTTGACGCAGTGTGCGTTCCTGCTCCTGCAAGCGTAAACACAATCGGCGTTCCGCCCGCGGTTGCAGAGATCTGCAAGGTGTTTGCATTAACAACTTTTACAACGTAGTAAGTTGTGAGAAGTGCAAGCGAAGCAGGAAGCGTGCTTGAAGTTGTGAATCGGATTGCATCTCCGACCAGTAGACCGTGCGTAGTCCAAGTCAACGACGTGGACACGGGGTACATCGTGAACGTGCCCGAGCCGTTGTCTCCTGTAGCAGTAGTCTGATAGACCTCAGGCCCACCCGCGCTTGTCGAGATCGTGAACCGATCCGACGCAGTTCCTGGCGTAAGATGTTGAATTACTCTGCTGACGTAGTAGGTCGTAGGCGTCGGAGTGTTTGTAAGTGGGGACGGAAGCACGGGAGTTCCCGTTGTCGCCGTGAACTGCATTGCATCCCCAGGAACAAGCCCGTGCGAAGCAAGAATGACGGTCATCGGCGCGCCGTTTGTCGGCGAAGCAGTGACCTGACCCACAATCTTGTTGTCGGCGCCGAACGTCACGACGCTGCCCGCGCTTCCCATAGTTGCCGTGCCACTGTTGTACCGCACGTTTACGGTGATCTTTGGGGTTGGAGTGGTGTCAATTGCCGTAATTACGGCAGGGGCTGCGGTTCCTCCTGTCCAATTGAGGTACACCGACCTACCGACAGCCGAAAGTGACGTCAAGCCATGCGCGTTTGTAGTGATAATGCGCAGAAGCCCTCCACTGGCTTCCCACGTGACCGCTCCCGTTGCCGCAGGAAAGGTTAAGACAAGCGGGCTCGTCGAGTGAAACCCGAGCGGGTAGAACCGCTGCACGCCCGTTGAACTTACAACGCCTGCAATGTTGTTTGATGAGTCGTCAACAAGGAAAGGGCTGTTCTGTGCAAATGATTTCATGTTGTTTGCTCAATAGAGGGCGATCAGCAAAGTTGCTGTAGTCACAGTAACGATAGTATTAGTTGCACGGATCGGAAGAATTGTTCCCACGGGCACGGCTGTAAACAGAACTGAGTCGCCGTTTGACATAATCGCCTGAATGTTGCCCGCTCCTCCGACATAAATCCCCCTGCACAAAGTGAAAGAAGTGGCAATCGTAATAGGAACAGCAAACGAGTAACTGTTGATCGTGTCGGACGCGGTAAAGCCTGTCGGGAGTGCCATCGTTTGTTCCTTAGGAAAGTCGGGTCAACTTAAACAACGCGCTTGACAACAAAGAAGAGATGTTGTCCACCTCGTTCTGAATGTGAGATTCGGTGCCCATCGCGGTTCGAGCAGTCTCAATGTACTCGTACAGCGCACGCACCTCCGCAACGCAATCGGGGTTCATTGTCACGGTTCCGCCCTTGAACACAAGCGGAGTACCCGTGCAACCAATGTACGACTCGGCAAGCGAATCGACCGCTTCAGTCAAATCGTCGTACACGCCGAGCGCGGTGTGCTTCGCGAACGAGCCCGCGCCCGTCACCATCAAGTGATGCATGTGAATTGCGGTAGCACCGTTCAGCAAACGCGCAATGAACTCGCTCGCAGCGCCCGCGTCACCCTTGTCGGAATCGTAAAGCAAAGAAGCCATAGGTGATTTCGATGCAACTACTGACATTTCAAATCTCCGTTGCTGATGGTGATCCGTAACCCGAGAACTGATTCATAATGTCGGACAGAGCGTTCGGTTGCCCTGCGCCTGTCGGAGCCTGCGCAAGATTCTTGACCGTCTGCGAAGTCTGCTGCATCGCCTCAGACTGAGCCTGAGCAGCCTGAGCGTTCGCACGCGCAGTACGGATCAATGCCACCTGCTTGCCGCCGATGATCAGGCTCGGATCAACGCCAAGCATGTCGCTGTAAGCGTCAGCCCACTGATCAGCGTCGAACTTGTCAAGCACGTCAGGCTTAAACTGCGCGACCGCACCGATCGAACCAACAAACCGATCAATGCCGTTGGTGCCAATCGCGCGCTGCGCCTGCGCCAACATGCTCACAAACTCGATCGTCAGATCCATTCCCTGCAACTCTTCAGGAGCAGGCGGCAGAACGCCCGCCTCAATCATGTGTTGAAAGGTGATATCTACGAGCGGTTCAAGCAATTCGTTGTGGATGCGCTCAATGACAGGGCCGAGCATCAGCAATTTCTCCTCGTGACGCTCTGCAACCTCAGTTGCAGTCATCCGAGTATCAGTCGCATTCGCAAGCAACAAGAACAAATCAGCATAGAACGCACCACGCACACGGTCGCGGCAGTCCTGAATGTCCATCAGCAAGTGCTCAAGGTTCAAGTTCACATCGAACGCAGTGCGGATAGGCGCCGTAGCGCCATCGACAAAGGTGATACCCCCAGGAAGTGTGTCGATGTCGCGGTTCTTGTACGCGGTCGGTACTTGCAGAGGCGGCTTCGTTTGATAGTCGATGACCTGAGCCTTGCGCAACTGCTCGTGCTGCAACTGCTTGACATCGCCCAGTGCTTCCATTCCAGGACTGTTGCCGTAGATGTCGCCACCCGCAAGAGCCCAACGCGGAACAACGCAAGGGAACTGCTTGTATCCCGACTCTCGAAGGAACTTGTTCTGATCGCCGCCGACCTCGAAATACCAAGATCCCCACGGCATGTTCTTACTGTCGCGCTTCTTGATGTCTCGATCAGCCCTCGGCTCGATCGCGTGAATGATCGGGATCCACTTATCAAGCGTGCCGCGGTCGTACATGTGCTTGACCGTGGTCGAGCAGTTCTCGTAGCCGAACTCCTTCACAATCTCGCCGACAGTCTTCTCAAACTCTCGGTACAGCGTGCAAACTCTACCCTGATAGTCGTGCGCGATGCAATACTCGCCCGTCACCACAGGGTAGTGATGAATCAAGTTCTTGTGATCAGGCAGCACGATCGAAGCCGCAGTGCCGAAACAACCGAGTTCTTCGTACATCTGATGAAGCGTGCGGTAAGTGTTCGACTTCGCAAACACCATCAGCATGCGCTTCGTGACATCGTCAAGCCACACCTTCACAGGTTGATACTTGTTCAGATCAGGGTCGCCCGTCGCAAGCCGAAACCACGGACGAGCAGGACTCGTTGCGCCCGCCATCATGCCCGCGCCGAGCGTGCGAAGCGATCGAGTACCCGTGTTGTCGTAGATGCTGTTGTGCCGACGCCATCCCTTGTCTCGATCCTGCCGAAAGAACCGACCGTTGCGAGGCAACAGAAACGTCGTTAGTTCCTGATAGTGAGCCCACCACGTAGCGCGCTCAGTCTTCAAATGACCCCAACGCGTGAACAACTGGTCGCGCCGCGGGGCACCTTCGTACGATTGTGCGTCGCTCGGGTGTTGACTCATTTAGGAACCCAACATCGTTGTCGTGCCAAGTGCGCCTGCCGAGGGACTTCCACGAGAGCCCGTC
>Ga0315284_10002969_pt1 | contig 24165 bp, 15 predicted proteins | sample YL17G09_16_MG_FD_203696 | JGI IMG/M metagenome (GOLD analysis project Ga0315284, IMG submission 203696) | Sediment microbial communities from Yellowstone Lake, YNP, Wyoming, USA - YL17G09_16 | ecosystem: Environmental > Aquatic > Freshwater > Lake > Sediment | place: USA: Wyoming | collected...
AGAAAGAAAGAAAGAAAGAAAGAAAGAAAGAAAGAAAGAAAGAAAGAAAGAAAGAAAGAAAGAAAGAAAGAAAGAAAGAAAGAAAGAAAGAAAGAAAGAAAGAAAGAAAGAAAGAAAGAAAGAAAGGAAGGAAGAAAGAGAAAAGAGAGGAAGAGGAGGGAACGAGCGAGACGCGTGGGCATCGACCCTTATCCTCCCCCTCTAACGTTCCATCAGTCAGTTCCCCGATCTTCGCTCGTATTTCTTCGCTTCCTCGGAACTGCGATCCGCCGCGTCCCCTTTGGATAGATCGCGAGCCTCTCTATCGATTGCCACAATAATTGAAAACGCACCGGTCGCCAAAAAGTCGCGGCGGCTGCGATCGATCTGAGCGTCGTCGTCGGCGGTCGTCATCGGCTTGATGGCTGCCGACGCCGAGACGACTCGGGCGACGGCGGCGCGGGGCTTCGTGGCCTTGCCCGTCGCGACCATCGCGGCGTGGCGGCTCGCAGGGATCGTCGAGAAGCGCATTGTCTGCATCGCGATTGGTTAGAAGCGGCTACAGCCAGAGGGAGGACGAAGGGGGGGAAGAGAAAGAACAAGGAGTGGCACAAATGTTTTTTTTACAAGCAAAGTGTCTTTTTTTTGTTGTTGTTCAAAGCGTCGGCCACGGCCGCGGCTCGACCTCTTCCTCGGGGAAATCGTCGCCGCCCCCGCCGCCGGCAGCAGCAGAAGCAGCACCGGCAGCACTGGCGCCGGCAGCAGCGACCCCGGCGAAGCACGCCAGTGCCGCCGCGGCCGCGAGCACAAACCCTCCGGCCGTCGCCGCCGCGGCCCAGGGCGCGCTCGCGTCCCTCAGCGCGCAGCAGGGCAGCCTCTTGAGCTCCAGCAGCGAGGGTGCGACTCTCGACGGCGCGGCGGCCGCCTCGAACTCGCGGGCGCGCGCCCTGAGCGACGCCGCGGTCTCTGGCAGGTTGAGGATCGAGCGGCGCTCCCTCGCGGGCAGGCCCGCCTTGGCGACGAGGCCCCTGCCGGCGTCCGTCTGCAGGAGGGCGAGGGCGGCGCCGCCCAGAGGAGCGGCCGCCTTTTGTGTCGTGCCGTTTTGGGGCTTTGGGGCTGCCGCGGCGGCGTCGTTGTCGGCGAGGAGGAGGCGCCTCATGTCGGGAGAGATGCCCAGGAGCGAAAAGACGCTGCTGCTGCTGCTGCTGTTTGCTCCTCCCGTCGGTGCTCCTCCGTCGAGGTAAAAGAGCGCGAGCCTGGAGGCGAGATCGCCATCGACGTAACCAGAAGAAGAAGAAGAAGAAGAAGAAGAAGAAGAAGAAGAAGAAAGAGAAGAAGAAGAAGCGGCGGCGGCGAAGCGACGGGCTGCGGCCGTCTCTCCGTAGAGGCACGCGTCCCTCGAGGCCTCGGCAGCCACGGCCCCTCCGGCCAGGCCCGCAGCGGTTCCGAGGCTCGCGGCCGCAAAGGCCAGGGCCGCGGCGAGGAGGAAGCGGCGGGCGCGAGGAGGAGTGGGAGGAGGGGACGCGTCGCCCCCCTCCCTCTTCGTCCTCCGCGAGCAGGGGCAGCACCGCGCCGCGGGCGAGAGCGAGACCGCGCCCAGGACCGCGGCGGCGACCCCCAGGAATCCCAGCGTGAGGGCCAGGACCCCGGCGGCGGCGGCGGCCGCAACGTGCTCGCTCCACGCCTCGTAGTCCCGCCTGGCCCCTTCGAAACCCCCGGTCAGCGCCGAGCGAACCGCGGCGGCGGCGGCGCCGCCCCTGTCGGCGACGGCGCCCGCGGCCGCGGCGGCCGAGGTCGCGTCTGCCTGCAGCGCCTCGACGTCCAGACCCAGCGAGGAGAGCAGGGCGGAAGAAAGGGAAGAAGAAGATGGAGAAGCGGCGGCGGCGGCGGAAGTCGAGAGCGAGGAGGCGGCAGAGACGATCGAGGGGAGGGCCCCGGCGAGCGAGAGCAGCCCCGACTGCGCCTGCCGGGCCAGCGTCACCGCGGCGTCGCCCGGCTCGAGCGCTGCGAGCGCGGCGCTGGCGGCCCCGGTCGCCGCTCGCCAGGAGCTTCTGGGCTGCCCGCGGAGGGCGGAGGCCGCTGCGGCGGTGCCCCAGCAGCAGAGGGAGAGCGTCGCGGCGCAGAGGAGGAGGACGAGGGCCGAGAGGCAAGGGAGGGAGGAGGACGACGACGGCGGGGAGGGAGGGCTTGCCGAGATTGAAATTTCTGCTTCATTGGAACTGGCGATGAAGTTGAACGAAACGCCTCCCTGCTGGTGCTGCTTCTTCAGCTGTTCTCGAGCCGCCGCTCTCCTCCTCGTCGCCGCCCGAGCACCAGCAGAGCGAGAAACCCTCACCCTGCGCGCGGCGGCGGACGCGGCAGCAGCAGCGACGCACAGCGCGCCGACGCCAAAGCCGAGGACGACGCCTCCGGCGGCGAGCCCAGGAATGCCACGCGCGGAGGCCGTCGCCGCCCAGTATGCGGACGTCGCCGGGTCGTAGGACGTCGACTCTGCGGCGGAGGCGTCGGCCACGGTGAGGCGGCTGCAGGCCGGGAGCCGCGGAGGCACGAATTGGCTCATTCTTCGCTGTGGGAAGCGAGAACCGAAGGCGGAAGTGACAGAGAAAGTGAGCAAGATTGCTTCAATTTTTTGTTGGACTCCTCTATCTCCTCTTCTTCTGTCTCTTCTCCGCTCCGGCCTCCCCTCCTCTCTTACCAAGCTCTCTTTTCATTCGATTAGGGTTTTCATTCGTTTTGTTTGTTGCAGGCTGCAGAAGACGAAAAAAGTAAAAGCGCAGAATAAAACAAGGGGAACAGAGAGCTGCCGAGTCCTCCACCCCCTCCCTCTCTCCACTCCCTCTCAAACTCTTCTCCTCGCTTCCCCCCCTCTCTCTCTCATCTCTCAAGCAGCGAAGTGGATCCCGGCGGCATTAAAGTGCGCCAGCAGCCCCAGGAACTCGTCCTGCGACATCTTGGATGCGCGCCTCTGGTCGAAGCCGCTCGACTCGACCACGCTCGCGACGCGCGCGCGGAACTCCTCGGAGACCTTCCCGCGCCGCCGCTGGTGCGCCGGGTTTGCTGCTGCCGCGGGGCCGGCGCTCCCCTGTCGCGGATCGGGCCGCGCGTCGTCGGCGCCCTCCTCCTCCCCTCCCACGGCGGCGCTGCAGGCCACCGAGTCGTCGACGGCCATCGCCTCGATGCCGCTCACCGAGGGGAGGGCCGAGGCAGAGGTAGCACCCCCGGCAGAGCCATGATGAGCTAAGGCAGAGGTGGCGGCGTTGGCCAGCGCCTCGTGCGTCCTCGCGTTGTGCTCGAGCAGCGCCAGCGCCGCGCTCTGCTTGAACAGCGCTCCCAGAGTCCTGTTCTTCCTCCCGAAAGCCAGGCGCAGCAGCCCGTCCCACTCGCCAAAGTGCACGGGAGGCGGGGGGCGGCGAGGCTCGATCCTCACGACGCTCGAGTCGACCTTGGGCGGCGGGCGGAAGTTGTTGGCGCCGACCTTCAGCAGGTGGTTGACCCTGCTGAGCAGCTGCACGTTGGCGGCCAGGCGGCAGTAGAGCGAGTCGCCCGGCCTCGCCACGAGCCGCATCGCGAACTCGTGCTGGAACATGATCACGGCGGACCGGAACGGCGGGCTGTGGCTCAGCAGCTTGAAGGTCAGGGGCGACGAGATCTGGTACGGGATGTTGGCGACGCAGAGGTCGAAGTAGGGCAGCTGCGTCCGCATCACGTCGCCCTGCAGCACGGTCAGCTTCGACTCGTGCGGCGTGCCGGCGACGCGCCGCCGGAGCTCGAGGACCATCCGCGGGTCGACCTCGACGGCCACGACGGCCTTGGCGCGCTCGAGCAGGCGCAGCGTCAGGTTCCCGGTGCCGGGCCCGATCTCGAGGACGACGTCGGTGGGCTTGACGCCCGCTTTCTCGACGATGGCGTTGACGACCGCGGGGTTCTTGAGGATGTGTTGCCCTCGGGACTTGAGGAACTCGATGCCTGGTGGTGTTTGGAGTTTTGTCGGAGTTGGAGAGAGAAGAGGAAGGAGAGGTTGGCGCCCGAGGTCGTTGAGAGAGAGCGGGAGAGAGAGAAAAGAGCCGCCGTCGAAAGAAAAGACGCGAAATGCGTTTCGCATCGACGGAAGGCGCAAGCCTTCAAAGCCTTTCTGTTTACGTTTTCAATCTTTGAGGCGATTCTTCACGCAATCATCTAGGCTCTGGATAACGGCAACGACTATCGGAGGCATCCATCGATGGGCACGAGGAAAACAAAATCCGCAAGTGCCGCCCAACATCGAGAGAGAACGTCGACGCCGCAATTCTCCTACCTGAAAACCCGCCCCCGCCCTTTTTCGCGGCCTTTTTGGCCACGCCGCCGGCAGCGCGGAGGCCCTGGGTGTACGTCATGGGTGGGCAGAGAGAAGAAGACGGAAGAGAGAAAGAGACTGTAAGGAAATAACCGCTTTACTAGTCCTAGAACTCGTCAAAAGGCTGAAGTTCAGTGTCACTGTGAGCAATTTTTTTTTCACTTTTCATTCGATTCGTTCGCTCTAGCTCTCTCCCTCTCCTCGCGCCTCTCTGCGCGTCACAACGATGGAGGGCGACGCTGACGAGCGTGCTGAAGTTGCTGCTGCCCCTGATGATGCAGGCGTGACGGCAGCAACAGCAGCACCACCACCACCACCATCAGCAGCACCAGCAGCGACGACGCAAACGAACATCGCCGCCGACGGTGTCGTTGCTCTTCCTGCTCCTGCTGCTGCTCCAGCTCGGTCGCACCCGAACGAGGCCGACCCCCCAACAGCTAAAGACGTCCCAGAGCGAGTAGGAGAGCACCAGCAACAAAACGGAGAAACAGAAAAGGCGACAACAAAGACCGACGCCGACGATGCCGACGCCGCCGACGCCCCTCCTCCTCAACCCCCCCTCGACGACGAGGCCCTACTCGCCTCCTTCTTCGCCGAGGTCAAGTCCGCCGACCGCGACGCCGAGGTCAACCGCATCCTGGGCGCCTTCAAGCTCAACCCCTACGAGCAGCTCGGGGTGCGCTTCGACGCCGACGCCGGCGAGGTCGCGAGGGCCTACCGGAAGTCCTCGCTGCTCGTGCACCCGGACAAGTGCTCGCACCCGCGCGCCGCGGACGCGTTCGACCTGCTCGGAGCCGCCGCCGCCTCGCTCAGGGACGGCGCCGAGGGCCTCGACGAGCTGCGGTTCGTGCTGGACTCGGCGAGGGAGCAGCTCCGCGCCGAGAGGAAGAAAGAGGCGAAAAAGGACGGCGCGGCGAGGCTGGCGGCGCTCGTCGTCGGCGGCGGCGCGCAGGGAGTGCAGGCCGCCTGGGAGCGGTCCGAGGCCTTCCACGAGCGGTGGCGGGCGCTGAGCCGCGAGTCCCTGGCCCGCAACGAGTTCAAACGGCGGAAGCTGACGCTGCGGCTCAAGGAAACCGAGGAGCGGCTGGCCGGCGAGGCGAAGGCCGAGAGGAAGAAGGCCAAGACGGAGCGGAAGAGCGAAAAGGCGTGGGAGAAGAGCAGGGAGGGGCGCGTGGGAGCCTGGAGGGATTTCGCGAAGAAAGGAGGCGGTGGCGGCGGTGTGACGGCGGCGGGGGGGGGCCAGAAGAAGGGCAAGGCGGGCGCGAGCATGCCGCTCAAGGGCCTGCCGAGCTCTTGGAGCGGAGGCGTGGGGGCGTCTTCGGGGGCGGCGGCGGCGGCCGCGCCAGGAGCAGCGGATCCAAACGGCGCTGCTGCTGCCTCCGCCCGAGACCCGGAGCGCTCCTACGTGCGCAGGCCCGCACCCGGGGGCGAGGGCTTTTGAATTCGAGAGAGAGAGAGAACGAGAGAGGAGATAACTATAAAAAAGACTTGAAACTTGTAGCAACACACACAATTTTTGAATCGCCCCCGAACAAAAAAAAACTCTCCTTCTCCAACTTTCCTCACGCTTTGTTTTACCTCCCGCGACGAGGAGCAGCGCCCGGACCGGCTAGCTCGCAGCTCGAACTCCCGTCCCCGTCGCAGTCCAGCCCCGCCCACCTCGCCGCGGCCAGCGAGCAGTCGAACCGCGGCTTCCCTGCCCTCTCGTTGACGTCGTTGTGCGCCTCGCAGCACCACTGCCGCGCGCCCCCGCCGCCTTCCGCCGCCACGGCTCTCTCCGGCGGCCTCGCGTCGACAATCTTCCCGAAGTGATCCGCGCACTCGGCGCACGGGTAGAGCTCCGCCAGGGAGTGCACCAGCTGGCAGAAGGCGCGGCGCTGCAAGCGCGAGGGCGCGGCAGGCAGGGCTGCGGCGACCGAGTGGAGGAGCGTCCACGTCGCGCGGCCGAGCTCGTCCTTCGAGACGCGCTGCAGATGCTGCTGTGACCTCCGCGCTCCGGGGAACGAGGGGGGGCTGCTCGGCGCCGCCGGTGCTGCTCGGAGGGTCGGCGCCGCTGCTGCCGCCGCCGCCGCCGCCGCCGAAGGAGAAGAAGGGCGACGAGGCGTTCCGGGGAACGCTGGCAGAGGAGGCAAGCGGGCGAGCGCCGTCGTGATCGCCTCGGCCGCGCCCCTGGCCGCGCTGGAGAGGACTTCGAGCGGGTTGGGCTGCGTGGGTGATGCCGTCATCCTGCCGCCAAGAGGGAGACGAGAGAGAGCGAGATAGAATGAGTCAATTGCTTGATCGAATCGGAGCGAAGAAGTGCATTCTGCGGCCGCGGCGAGCAAGAAGAGAACGTTCACGGCGAAGGAAGAAAATCACTTTTTTTCTTTTTTCGGTTTTCTCTTTTGGAGAGACTTTCCATCTCTCTCCTCTTTCCGATGTTTACGAAGCTCGCGGCTCTCGCACTGGGACAGGCTCCCGCCTTTCCGTACACGGTCGGCGAGGCGCTCCGCGGAGGCGAGTGGACGGGGTGGAAGCTCCATGCCGGCGTCGCCAGGGACGACTCGTCGAGCGCTGTCTCTGTGTGGCGGATTTCGGGGCGCCCCGGGGACGCGAGGCTGGAGCTGGCGAGGCATGGCGTGCGCAAGCTGAAGATGGTGAGCTGGTGGCCTTCAGAGGACTGCGGAAAACAGGGACGGGAGGAGAAGAGAGAAAGAGAGAGAGAAGAAAGGCGTTTCGGTGGGTAGGGGGGCGGGCATCGAGGCGCGCCCGTTTTTTTCTTCTTTCTTTCTTCTTTTTTCTTCAACCTCGACCTCTTTCTTCCACCTTTCACAAAAAAAAAAAAACAGGTCAAGCACCCAAACATCCTCTCGTTCCGCGACACCCACGAGGCCGAGGAGCGCGGCGAGACCGTCATCTACCTGGTGACAGAGCCTGCGACGCCCCTGCTCTCGACGCTCGAGGAGCTGAGCGGCGGAGGGAGCGACGACAGAGGTGAGACCACGACGGCAAAGATGACCGCGGGTCAGCGGTCGGACTTCGTCGCCATGGGCCTCCACTCGGTCGCGCGCGCGGTCTCCTTCCTCTCAAGCGACTGCAAGCTCGTCCACGGCAACGTCTGCGCCGCTGCCGTCGCCGTCACTCCCTCTCTGGAATGGAAGCTTTGCTGCTTCGACCTCATGACCGAGTTTGCGTCTTTGTCAAACCTCTCGCCGCACTCCAGCCTCCCGCCGCTGCCCGCGGGCGCGCGGCCCCTGTTGCTGAACTGCGGCAGGGGACACTACCTTCCGGGAGAGGCCCAGCGAGGCGAGTGGGACGCGCTCTCGGTGAGCTCGGGCGCCCCGCCCTGGGCCGTCGACGCCTGGGGCCTGGGGTGCCTCGTCGCCGAGGCCTTTGCCGGGAGGCCTCTGCCGGCGGCGCCGGGCGCCCTGCGCGACGCCGCGGCGAGCCTTCCCCCGGCCCTCGTCAAGGACTACCAGCGCCTGCTGGCGTCCTCCCCCGCGAGGAGGCTCGACCCGGCGGCCCTCGCCGCGTCCCCGGCGCTGAGGACGCCGCCCGTGTGCGCCCTGGCGTTTCTGGACTCGCTGGCCGTCCGCGACGCGACGGAGAAGGACGCCTTTTTCCGTGGCGGAGGGGACTCGGGCAGCTATGCGCCCTCCGCGGACTCCCTGGCCGCGGCCCTGCCGCGCTTCCCGCCCGTCGTGGCGCAGCGGCGGCTGCTGCCGGCCCTGGGCGCGGCCGTCGAGTTTGGTGGCGCGCCGCCCTCGGCTGTTCCGCCGCTGCTGCAGATCGCGGCCTCGCTCGGCGACGACGCTTTCGCGGCCTCGGCGGCTCCGTTGCTCGCGCGCCTGTTCCGCTGCTCGGCCGACCGCGGAGTGAGGCGATGCCTGCTCGAGGGGATCCCCGGCTTCGGGGCGAGGCTGCCGGCCGCGGTCGTCGAGGGCGAGGTGTACCCGGCGCTGACGGGGACGGCGACCGGGGGAGGCGGCGGAGGAGGAGGAGGCACCAACTGCGCGGCCGCTGCCGGCAACGCCCTGGGCTGCGGCTTCTCCGACCCCTCCCCGTACATCCGAGAGCTGACCCTCAAGGCCATGCTGACCCTGGCCCCGAAGCTCCAGCCCCGGACGCTGTCGCAGAGCCTGCTCAAGCATCTCGCGCGCGCACAGGTCGACGCCGAGGGCGGCATCAGGGCCAACACGACGATCCTGCTGGGGAACCTCGCGCCGCTCCTGGAACCCGCCACCGTCCAGCGCGGCGTCCTGCTCAACGCCTTCGCCCGGGCTCTGAGAGACCCCTTCCCCCCCGCGCGAGCCGCCGGGGCCGCCGCTCTGGCCTCGGCGCTCCACCTTCACAGCCCGGCCGACGTCGCGGCCAAGGGGCTCCCCGCCCTGGCCCCGGTCTGCGCCGACGGCGACGGGAGGGCTCGAAGGGCCGCGCTGTCCGCCGTCGACGCCGTCGTCGCAGCTCTGAAGAAGAACGCCGCGGCCCTCGACGACAAGGAGAGAAAGGAGGAGGAGGAGGCCCGGGCGAAAGGAGGAGGGGTCGGCGGGGGCTCGGCTCACTTCTCCCCGGCCGCCGCTTCTCCGCGTGGTCCCGCTCGCGCGGCCCCGGACGTCCTCATCGTCCCCCCGAGGCCGCGGGCGCCTCTCGTTGCAGCAGCAGCCTCGACGAGGAGGCCGAGCAGCGGCGCCAGCGCTCCCCCCTCGTCTTCGTCGAGGGGGCCGTCGCTGTCCGTCGCTGCCGCGAGCGACGACGGCTGGAACGACAACGACGACTTCAGCGGCGACGGAGGACGCGCGACGGGCCACGTCGCACCCCCCGCCGCAGACTTCGACGGCGACGACAACGATGACGAGTGGGAGAGCATGGACGCGCCGGCGCCCCCTCCACCTTTGAGGCCGCGGCCCTCGGCGGCCAACGGCGGAGCGAGGCGGGGCGGCAGTGCTGCTGGCGCCAGCGCCAACGCTGCTCGCGGGGGCGGAGGCGGGGGGCTGAAGCTCGGCCGCTCCGCTGCTGCTTCTGCAGCTGCTGCTCACGCTTCGGCGGCCTCGCGTTTTTCGGACTTGCAGTTGTGATTAATTGAGGTTGAGAAAACTATAGCATATTGCAAACGAAAGAACTCAGTCTGAAACAAAAATCTATTTTACTTTTTTTTCTTTTTAAAAAAAAACAACTTTTTTCATCTCGTTTCCGTTGGTTCTATCCCTTTCTCTCGCTTTCGAGGTCAAAAGTCCCTCTCGCGCTCGAGCATCCCCGCGACGCGGTCCCTGGTCTTGGCCACGGAGGCAGCCGAAGCGGCGGAAGAGCCCGAGGCCCTCCCCCCGCTTCTCCCCCCGCCGCGGCGGCGGAGCGACGCGAGCGAAGCAAGGGTCGCGAGGACCCCCCTCTTTCCCCCGTGCTCGCCGTCCTCATCCTCGTCCTCGCCGCTCCCCCAGTCGTCCTCGTCGACGTCCGCCCCGCCTTCGTCTTCGTCATCGTCGTCGTCTCCATTCAAAACGGAAAGGGAGGACGAGAACGCGCCGCCTCCGTCGGGGCCGACCGGCAGATACCGCACCCTCGGCGCCGCGGGCGCCCTCCTCGCCTCGCGCCAGGCCGCGGCTGCGGGGGGCAGGTCGAGCGAGCGCGCGACGGCGTTGGGGTTGCGAGCCGTGTCGCGAGGGGAGGAGGTGAAGGGGGTCTCGACTGCGGTGGGAGGAGGAGGAGGGGGAGGAGGAGGGGGACGAGAAGGAGGGGGGGAGGTGGAGGTAGAGGCGGCGGGAGCGGGAGCGACGACTCTTCCTTTCTCCCTTTCCGTCTCCTTCTCCCTCCTCGCCGCCGCCGCCGCTCCCTGGATCGCAGCCGCGACCCCCTCCGGCAGCGCAGAGGAGCGACGAGAGGCGGAGGAGGAGGTTTCTCTCGTCTCTGCTGCCGCCGTTTCAGCGTACGTCGCGAGCAGAGAGACCTCCGCGCGGAGCTCGGTGCCGTCCTCGGCTCCCCCTCCCTCCCCTCCCAAGAGCGGCGCGTAGACAAACGCGGCGCAGCCGACGCCGCCCGCCGACGAGGGAGAGGAGGGAGAGAACGCCTCCGCGGCGGCCGAGGCGGCGGCCTGCACCGCGGCGCGGGCCTCGGCCCTCGAGAGCCGGTCCAGCGGCAGGAAGACGACGCCGACGAGCGAGGAGGGGCCGACGCCCCCGCCGGCGGCGGCGGCGGCGGCGCCGAGCAGGAAGGGGCTCTCTGCGGCGGCCCTAGCGGCGTCGGCCGCGAGCGCGGCGACGAGCGGCGCTGCGTCCCCTCCTCCGCTCCCTCCTCCCCCGACGGCCGCGGACCCGCGCCCCAGGGCGGACCTCCCCGGCGGGGCCAGAGCGGCGGCCAGGGGGGGCAAGAGCGCCCTCCGGGAGTTCCTCGGCGAGGACAGGGACGCGGCGGAGGGGCCCCTCCTCGCCGGCGAGGCGCCCGCGGCCGAGGCGGCGTCGCGGGCGTGCCACGACGCGGCGCCGTTGCCCGCGACGCCGAGCACGTCGGGGGCCGCCAGCGCCGCCAGCAGGGCCCTCCCGCACTGCGCCAGCGCCGCGTCCGCGATCGCCGCGGCCTCGGCCATCGTGACCCCGGGGGCGCCCGGCTCGGGCGGGGCGGCGGCGAGCACGGCCTGGTCGACGACGGCGGCGACGTGCGCGGCCGACGAGCCCAGCGCGGCGATGGCCGCCGCTGCCGCCCTCGAGGCCTGCGCGCCCTCGAAGCCGAAGGGCGCCGCGACGGCGCAGGCCGTCAGGGCGCCGGCGGCGGCGAACGCCCGCGCGGTGTCGAGCAGGGCCTGCGGTCCAGGAGTGCCGCAGGCGGCGCCGAGGACGACGGCGACGCCCCCGTCGCCGGCCGAGGCGTTGCCCCTGCCGCCGGCGTCGGAGCCGGCGACGGCGGCGACGAGCGCGGCCGCCGCGGCCGGGCCGAGGCGCGCGGGGTTGCCCGCGGCCGCGGTCAGGAGCACCGGCGTGGCCAGCGGGAGGTAATTGTCGGCTGCGGCGGAAGAGGAGGTGAGGGCGGCCAGGGCGGCGGCGTCGGAGTCGAGCGCCCACAGCCTCGGCGGCGCCGCGGCTCCGTCGGCCGCCGGGGTCGTCGGACGCCTCGAGATCAGCGGAAAGTCCATCGCGAGGGACCGGGCCGCCGCGGCGCCCCTGGCGCCGACGCCGACGATGGCGAGCTTTCCCGCGAGGTAGGAGAGGTCGGGGGGCGGGGCCGCGTCCGCGCGAGCGGGGGGAGGCGGAGGGGGTGCTGTCGTTGGTGTCGACGTCGCAGCCGCCGGAGGAGCAGGAGAAACGGCGGCGGCGGCGGCAGGAGCTGCTGCTGCCGCTGTTGCCGCTGTTCCTGCTCCCGCGGTCTCGGCCTCCGGCCAGAGCCTGGCCGCGTCGCGCGCGCTCGAGGACTCCGAGACGGAAGCCACTCGGGAGACGAGGAGGAAGCGCGAGGGAGGGCGGCAGCAAGACTGGGGCCGCTGCGGCGCCGCCGGCGGCGCCCTCCGGCTCCTCACCCCGCCGCCGAGGAAGGCGGCGCTCCCGCCGCCGCTCGGCCGCGCCGCTGCCGTCGACGGAATCATGTTTTTTTGTTTTCAACTCCTCTCCTGCTCCTCCAGGTCCTTCAAGAACGTCCTGGGGTCGGGGGCCGGCCCGGAGAGCCGCGCGCCCGAGAAGTCCAGCCCCGGGTGCTCCTGCTGGAAGCGCTCGAGCAGGAGTCGGCCCGCGTCGTCCTCGGCCGGGGAGCTGCCCTGCGCTCCTCCGGCTTGCTGCTTCTCGTGGCCCGCGAACGCGGCCGCCCAGGGCTCGCCCGGGTCTGCCTTGGTCAGGTGGAGGTGGAGGACGCCGTCCTCTGTTTTTAAAGGTTTTTTTTTGTGGGGTGGGTGTGTGGGGGGAGGGGGGGGGGACAAGAGAGGCGAGGGAGGTGAGAGAGAACGATGAGAGAGGAGAGGTCGGCGGATTTTCAAACCGAACAAGATGATGCTTCGGCTTCGGCGTCGACGAAAAAAACAGAGGCGAAGTAACTCGTTCTTCATCCAATCGATCCGGCCTCCTCACCGAGCGTCCAGAACGACTCTGAAGCCTTGACGACGCTGAAGGTCGCGTGCTGCGATTTTGGTGTGGAGTGGAGGTGAAGAAAGCAGGTTGAAAGGGCGTGAGCGATTTTGCCGTTGTCGACTTCTTCGATCGCGCGTCGTCGAAGAAGAAGCAAAACAGGAAAAAAAACAGAAAAAACGTTTCGCTCCCCCCGCACGCCGTCTCTCTTCTGTCCCCCCTCTCTGGTCCTTTCCCGATACGAGAGCGGGATAGAGAGCCGTCTCCTTCTGCTCCATTCGAGAGGAAAAGGCAGCACTCACGTCCAGATACGGCGGGTTGCCCTTCAGCCCGAGCCTGCACCGCTCGCGCTCGATGCAGACGTCGAGGTCTCGGCCACGGACTCCCTGCGGGCACGGGACGAAGACGGTGACGTCGCTGAGCGACTGGGACCACTCGTAGGCGACGCGGCCGTCGGGGAGGATGTGTTGGTGTCGAAGGGTCGGGGCGAGGGCTTCCTCAGCTGACATGAACTGTTTGGGAAGCGGAGGAAGAAAGCGGAGTCGAGGGTTGAATGGAACGTCGACGGAGATGTCGAAGAAGGAGAAAAAGTGAGAAAGCAAAAAAAATGTGTCCGCAATCGTCTCACTTCAAACGACAGCTTTCCTTGTGTTTTCTCTCAGACCGTCCTCTCTCTCCCTCGGCTCTTCCCGCACGCCGATGGAGGCCCACGCTCCTTCTAGAGAATAGATAATCTAAATCAGTGAGAGAAAGAGAGAGAGAGAGAGAGAGAGAGAGAAAGGAAAAGGAAGAAGGGAGCCATCATGCTCGCGTCGCTCGCAGCGAGAGCGTCGGCTTCGGCGAGGCTCTTTTCTTCTTCGACCTCGTCTTCGCCTCTCCTCCGCCGCAGCGTGCTCGTCCTCAACGCGGGCTCGTCCTCGCTCAAGCTCAAGCTGTTCGAAGAGGCCGCCGAGGGAGAGAGGGACGTCACCGAGGAGCCCCTCCTCGTCCCCGTCGCCTCGGCGCTGGTCGAGAGGCTCGGGACGGACGAGGCCACGCTCCGCTCGTGGAGGAAAGGAGGGGGCAAGGGCAGCCAAGGCGGCAGCGGCGAAAGCGGCGGCGGAGGAGGACAGAAAATGGGCGCCGCCGAGCGAGTCTCGGCGGGGGACGTCCGAGCCGCCCTCTCCGCCGCCCTGCCCCGCCTCGGCCTCTCGACCTCCTCTTCTTCCTCCTCTCCTCGCCGCCAGCTGACGGCCGTCGGCAACAGGATAGTCCACGGCGGCGAGCTCTCCGAGCCGCGCGACTGGCGAGACGCCGCGACGCGCGCTGCGGTCTCCGCCGCGACGGCGCTCGCGCCGCTCCACAACCCATCCGGCGCGGCGGGAGCCGACGCCGCGCTGGAGGCGTTCCCCGAGGCTCTGGCGCACGTCGCGGTCTTCGACACCGCATTCCACGTCGCAAGCATGGGAGCGGAGGCGTTCACCTACGCCCTGCCGGCGTCGATGCGGAGCCTCTCTTCTTCCTCCTCGCCGTCGTCGTCGTCGTCGTCGTCTTCTTGTTCTCCTCCTTTTCCTCTGCCCCCATATGCGGCAGCGGCGTCCATCCCCCTCCGCAAGTACGGCTTCCACGGCTCCTCGTTCAAGCACGCCGTCTCCGCCGCCTCGAGGCTTCTCGGACTCCCGCCAACTCCGGGAGAGGAGGGGGCGCTCGACGCCATTGCCTTCCACCTGGGAGCCGGGGCGAGCGCGGCCGCGATCCACAGGGGGAGGTCCGTGGACACGTCGCTGGGGGCTACCCCCCTGCAGGGGCTCGTGATGGCGACGCGGTGCGGAGACGTCGACCCGGCGGTCCCGCTGCTGCTCGCGGCGGAGCGAGGGAGGGACGCCGAGGGGGTGCTCCGCGCTCTGAACAGGGACGCCGGGCTCGCCGCCCTCGCCGGGCCCGGCGTTGCGCCCTCCGGGGACATGAGGGACGTCATCGCCGCCGCGGAGAGGGAAGAACGAGAAGAAGAAGAAGAAGAGGAATTTGGGGAAGGGGCGAAAGCTACCAGGAATTCGAGCGGAGCGCGGCTCGCTCTCGACGTCTACGTCCATCGCATCAGGCACTACCTGGGGGCCTTCCTTCTCGGCCGGCACCTGAACGGCAGGGCCCACGCAATCATCTTCACGGGAGGGGTCGGCGAGAACTGCCCGCTGGTGCGGGCGAGGGCGCTCGAAGGGCTCGAGCACCTCGGCATCGAGGTCGACGAGCGGCTCAACGCGGCCGCGGTCGGTTGCCGAGAGGAGGCACTACGGATCGACACTGGCCGGGGCGCCCGCTCGATCGCGGTGGCCGTGGTGCCCGCGGATGAGGAGGGGGTGATCGCGAGGGAGGCGTGGCGGGTGGCGATGAGGGGGGCCGAGCGGGGAGGAGGAGGAGAGAGAAGGTGAGGGGGAGAGAGAGGGAAGAGAACAAGGAGAATATAAACAAGGACGGAACAGAAACGACTTTTTCTCACTCTCTCTCTCTCTTCTCACTTCTCTCTCTTTTTCTTTTTTTATCAAAACGCCGCAAATTGCCTTTGCGACCACGAAGGGGTTTTTTCAAGTGTAACACGATTTTGGGAACTAAACGGGAAAAAGGTGATTGGAAAACCGGGAAAAAAGACTTCAAACTTTTCTCTCGACTTTTTTCTTCTCTCACGCCGGAGTGTAAAGCCCGCCCTTGATCAAGGCGTTCCTCTTCGCCGCCGCCATGCGCGCCTTGCGCCTCGCGCCCGTGTTGGCGTGGAGGACGCCCTTCTGCACGGCCTTGTCGATCTCCTTGGTGGCCTGCGTGGTGGAGGAGGTTTTTTTTTGTGAGAAAAAGGGGAGAACGAGAGAAAAAGAGAAAAATGAAAAGAACGGGTGAGTTTCGGAAGAGAGGCCCCTAGCCGCCGCCGCTCATCGTCGATTGAGCCATTTCCCTTTGCCGCGTCTCTCTCATCGCCCCCGTTTCGTTCGATTCCTTACCTCGGAGATGAGCACCTCAACGGGCTTGATGTCCTCCTCGGAGGTGGGGACGCCGAGGGCCACGACAGCCTTGAGGACCTGGCGATTGAAGTTAAGAGAGAATTGAAAATCAAGGAGAAAAAGAGGGTGAGCCAAGAAGTCGTCGAGGTGGAATCCCTCTGTTGGAGGGCAGCGAGCGACGATGCGACCATGACGTTTTCGTGCTGTCGCCCGGCGTGTTCTCCTCGTCGCAGGCAGATTGTGCTCCTGACAGAGCGCGCGTCATAATCTCGCGCGAGCACTGGTATCTTGATCGGACTGAAGCACGCGCGTGGGAGAGCCCAAAGCGTGCGGACGTGCAGGCCGTCGTTCGTCGGCGTCAGCGTCGTTGCCGGCGGCGGCGGCTCTCTCTCCTTTTTCCCTCTTTGCTTCCTCCGCCTTCTCCATCGCCGGCACAAACCTTCTTGATCCTCGTAGCCACGGCCGACTTGCGCGCCTTGTTGTACACGCGCTGCTTTTCGGCGAGGCGCTGCCTCTGGAGCGCGTTCTGCTTGGCGAACACGACGACCGAGCCGCGCGCGGTCGGGGTCGCCGATGCGCCGCTCCTCGGAGAGAGCAGGGCCGTGCCCCTGACGGACGAGGTCGACGCCAGCGACGGGTTCCTGCGGGCCGGCGCCGGCGTCGACACGGCCAGGCCGGAGAAGGCCCTGGCGAGCAGGGTGCAAAAGGGGAGGGGGGGGGAGGGGAAAGAAGAGAGCAAAGAAACTAGGCTTTGCTCGAAATTCGCCAGAGAGGGAAAGAGAGAGAGAGTGAAGCAAAGAGAGTCTCTCTGAGAGAGGCGGAAAAAAAATCGAAGACGAAAACTCTCCACTTTTTCTTCTCAAAGCAGGAGAGTGGGGCACTTTTTTTCCGCGCCCTCTCTCTCTCTCTCTTTCTCTTTCTCTCGCATCTGCTTTCTCCGCAGAGACGACGATGGCAGCATCAACGGCGCAGCCCCTGGCCCTCCCGGCAACGGGCGGCGCTCCGCCGCCCTCGGTCCGCATCGAGCCGGCCGTGCTGCTCTCAATCGCCGACGCCCACGGCCGCCGACCGGCCGACGGCGGCGCCGACCGCGTGATCGGCACGCTGCTCGGCGGCTTCGCGCCCGACGGCGCGGTGGACGTGAGGGACTGCTTCACGGTTCCGCACTCGGAGACGGCGGAGCAGGTGCGTAGAGTGGAGTGGAGTGGAGTGGAGTGGAGAGAGAGAGAATGAGGGAGAGACGGAGCGAGAGGAACGTTTGCGATCGATGTTTTTTTTCTTCCTTCGAATGGCCGCCACGACCTCGGTTCTTCCTCATCCTCCTCACCTTCTTCTCTCCGCTTCCCCCGCTCCAACCCCACTCAAAACGCAGGTCGCCGTCGACATCTCCCACCACGCCAACCTCCTCGCCCTCCACCGCAGGGTCACCACCAGGGACGCCGTCGTCGGCTGGTTCGCCACCTCGCCGCAGGGCGCGCCGCCCTCGGGGGGCGACGCCCTGATCCACGACTTTTACTCGAGGGAGTGCGGCCCCTCGCACTTGCCCGTGCACGTGACCATCGACACGAGCCTGACGGGGAGCAGCGTGCGGATCTGCGCGTACTCCGGGAGGAGCCTGTCCCTCGGGAACGCCGCCCCCGCCGCCGCAGCCGCGTCGACCTCTGCTGCCGCACCAGCGGCGGCGGAGCCGGCCTCTCCCGGCGAGGCGGGCGCTGCCGCTGCTGCTTCTGCTGCCGCTCCCCCTTCCCCGTCCCTCTCTGCCGCCCCTCGCCCCTCCCCCAAGACGCTCGCCACGGCATTCGTCGAGATCCCGTTCAAGGTCATCACGGCCGACGCGGAGAGGCTCGGGGCCAGGCTGCTGACGACCGAGCTTGTCTCGCCCGCCGCGCCGGGGGCGGCGGCGCCGGCCGCTGGGGGCGAGGCAGAGGCGGCGGCGACCGCGAGCCTCGACGCGTCGCTCGAGCGGCTGGTGTCGATGCTCGAGTCGGGCTCGCGGTGGTGCTCCCGCGTCGCCGCGGGCGAGGCCGCGCCCGACCCCGCCGCGGCGGCGGGCCTCGCGGACGCGCTCGCGGCGCTCGCGCCGCTGCCGGCCCCGGAGGTCGAGCAGCTGGTGGCCGGCGCGACGCAGGACGCGATGCTCCTCCTGTACCTCTCGAAGCTGGTGTCCGCGCACGTCACGCTGTCGGACAGGCTGGGCACGGCTTCGCTGCCTATCCTGTAGGAGAGAAGGAGGGGGAGAGAGTGAGGGCGGTGTTTTCTTCTCTTTTTGTTGCCGGTCGTTCTCTTTCACGTGGAAAAAAGGACCAGTTTTTTTTCATTTTTTCCGTTTCATTTGCATCGTTTTTTTTTCCTAGTCAAGCATGAAAGGTCCCTCTCACGCTTTTTCAAGCAAAAAAGTCGTCGAGGTCGTTCCCTCCCCCGCCTCCTCCGGGGACTCCGGCCGCGTCTCCTCCCGCTCCGACCCCGCACCCTCCTCCTCCGCTGGCAGCGACGGCGGCGACGGCGGCCATCCAGTCGCGGTGGTCGTCTCCGGCGCGGTCGCCGCCGCGGTGGTGGTGGTGGCCGCCGTTGGCGCGGCCGCCGGCGCCGGTGCCGTCGCCGTGGCTGCCGTTTTCGCCTCCGCCGCTGCCACCGCCAAAGCCGCCGCAACCGGCAAAGCCGGTGACGACCCCGTTGCTCGTCCCCGTCGTCGTCGCCGTCGCGGTCGCCCCGTCGGCAGCCATGATTCCCATCTTGAGCGCGTGCACACGCACAGGCGACGCGGCAGCGCTCGCGTGAGAAAAGCGGCGTGGCTCCGGTGGCGGCGTGGGGTCCGCGAGGCCCAGGGGCGCCCCTCCCGCTCCCGCTCCCGCGACAAGCGCGACTGCGGCGGCGTCGGCTGCGGCCCCCGAAGGCTCCGGGAGCTCGATGACCGGCGCGTTTTCCGCGGGGAACGCGACGACAGCAGCGAAAGCCGCAGCCCCGGCGTCATCGTCGGCGTCGTGGGGGGGCCCGGCGCGAGACAGCATGAGGTTTTGGACGTACCTAATGTTTTTTTCCAGTTTCGAAATTCTCGGATGGAAAAAATGTGAGTTTCTTTTTTATTTTCGTCTCCCCGCTCCTTGTTGCCCGCGGCGAATGACATGAGGAAATCTCTCTCTCTCTCTCTCTCTCTCTCTCTCACTCTCTCTCTCTCTCTCTCTCTCTCTCTCTCTCTCTCTCTCTCTCTCTCTCTCTCTCTCTCTCTCTCTCTCTCTCTTACCTCTGGTGCGCCTCCAGGCGGTTCTGCAGCTCCCGCTGCTGCAGCAGCTGCTCGGCCAGCTTGCGCTGGAGGTCGAACTGCAGCATCAACGCCGACGAGAGGTCCTCGACGTCCTCCTCGAGCGGCGGAGGAGAAGGATCCGGGGCATCGTGTTCGGGGAAGAGGGAGGGGGGCGAGGCGAGGAGGGAGGCGGCAGGGGCGGGGGCGGCGGACGCTGTGAAGACGGCAGCAGCAGCAGGAGCTGCTGCAGGCGAGGGCGCAACCGAGGACGACGGAGGCACCGCCGCCGCCGCCGCCCCCTTCCTCCTCGCTGCAGCTGCCGCGCGCGAGCGCGATGCGGCGGCGGTCGCGGCGGCGGTCGCGCTCGGGGGCACCACCACGGCCGCCGCTGCGGCCGCGGCGGCGGCGGCCTCGGCCGACGTCGCGCCGGCGGCCTTGGCGCGCGCCGCGGCGGCGCGCATCTCGGCGGCCGCGGCGACGGCGGCTCCGACCGGCACCCCCGCGGGAACGACGACGGGCTCGCCGCCGTCGAGGACGAGCGCCGGGGCGCGCGCGCCGGAGGAGGAGCGGGGCCTCTTGTGCGCCCCGGGGCGGCGCGACACGGGAGCGGGGACAGCCGCTGTCGCCGTCGCCGCGGCGCCGTCGCCGAGGTCGGCCCCTGCTGCTGCTGCTGCTGCTGCTGCTGCTGCTGCTCCTCCCTCGTCCGTGGTGTTGTTCCTCGACCTCGCGCCGGGCCTGCAGGATCCCGAGCGGGACCTCGCGGGAGGGGCTGCTGCGCCGCCGTTTCCAGAGGAGGCGCGGGCTCCCCTGCCGCTGCTTGTCGCCGTCGTCGTCGCCGCCGCGGCCGCGGACTCCTCCTCCTCCTCCTGAGCAGCAGCAGCTCGGTGAGCTTCGGCGCCACCGCCTCCTCCGCCCGAGGAGGCGGTCGCGTCGGTCGCGGCCGTCGCAGCAAACGCAGTGGCGCCGCCGTTTGCGCGAGCACTGCTTCCCCTTCCTCCGCTGGAGGCAGCAGCAGCGGCACCAGCAGCAGCCCCCCCGCAGCCGCGCGTGTTGATGCGGAACTTCTGAAGGTGGCTCTTGACGTGGAAGATCGACAGCCCCGGGACGCGCATCCGCAGCACTATGGCCTTGGGCGTGGCCGTGGCGGGGCCCCCCAGGGCCCTGACGGCGGCGAGGAAGCGGCCGTGGAGGTCCGGGGTCCAGCGCAGGCGGGGCTTCTGGGGGTCGTCGGCCGCTGTCGCTGCTGCCGCTGCCGCTGCTGCTGCTGCTGCGGCTTCAGGGCCAGTCAAGGGAGGCGCAGCCGCGGCGTCGAATTCAGCGGTCTCATCGCCTTCGTCGTCGCCGCCTCCGAGGGCCAAAAAGTCGAAATTCTCGTCGTCGTCGAAGGCGTCTTCGATTTGTCCACTCGCTCCTGTGGAAGGGAGAGCCCCCGGGGGGGGGTGCGCGGAGCTGCCCCCCGCGGTGTGAAGTCCTGATGCGCCAAAGCCGAGGTTTGTCGATCGAAGACCGGGAACAATAGCGGCAGTGGCAGCTGCGGCGAGCTCAGAGGGAGCCGGCCAGAACTCGAGACCGACGAGGAGATCGCCATGGCCCGCTCGGGAGGGCGCGACTGGAGGGAGCATAGCGTGCGATGAACTAGAGATGAAGCGAAGGGGAACTTTATATTCCCTTCTCCGTGCTCGCGAAGAAAAAACTGCGATGATGACGCCGCTCTCGAGTCGACATGCCTATGGCTTTTTTTCACTTTTTTTCCTCGAAAGGAAACTTAGAAAAAAACAACAGCACCGGGGCGCATCAGGTCGGTAGAAGCCATGCCCCCTGGAGCGATCCCGCTGCCGTCATGCTTTTACCCTGCTGCTGCCGCCGCGAGGAGAGGCGGAGCGGCGACGACGGCGGCATCCGGCGACAGGGCAGCAGCAGTCTCGTCGGCTCGAGCCATCAGTCGCCGGCGACAACACTGCCTCGGTGCGGCCGTCCTCCCCGCCGCTCTCCTCCGTCGATCCTTCTTCAGCCTGCCCCTTAGGTGCGCCGCTATCATCTTCTCCCTCGGCAGCGCGTTCAATTTTGATCTTGATCAGAGCAGAAAGAGGAGACAACCGCCGAAACGATAGAAAGAAAAGCATTTGTTTTTCCGGCAATTCGAGCTGTTTTTCTTGCTCCTTTCGCCACCCCCGAATCCCCCCCGATTCCCACGTCTCGCGCTCCCTTCTCCGCGCCTTTCTGGCTCGTTCCAATCCGGCGTATGCTTACTTAAGACATCTCACACTTGCTCACTTATAAAATCGAAACCAAAAATGCACTCTCCAGGCCACAATCGACGGCGATTCGAAAAGTCTCAGCCGCCGCCGCCGCCGACGGCGACGGCTCTCCGTCCAACGACGACACCTCAAACGCCGACCCCCCTCCTCTCCTCGCCGCCCTCGCCGCCAGCCCCTCCTGGCGCCTCCGCGCCGAGCTCCGCTGGCGCAGGCTCCCCGTGCCCGACTCGGACGACGTCCCGACCCCGGAGCTCGCGCGGAGGCTCGTCGAGGGGCTCGAGGCCAGGGCCGCGGAGGAAGGCGGCGGCGGCGGCGGAGGGGCAGCGGGCACCGCCGCCCAGGACCCGCGGCTCTTCGTTGACCCCTCGTCGCCGCCGTCCGAGGCCGTCTGCGACACGATGGTCCCCTCCGAGCTCCGCAGCGCCCTCAAGGCGTACGGAGTCCGGTACCCCAAGGCCAAGGCCGACGCGCTCGCGATGCTGCGGGCGGCGATGGGGTCGAGGGGGTGGCCGCCGCCGACGCCGGCCGAGGCCGCAGCCGAGGCGGCCGCCAAGGCGGCAGCCAAGGGGCGGCGCGCCGCCCCGTCGCCCTCGGCGTCGCCCCCGCCCGGCGCGCCCCGGCGGGCCTCGCTCAGCGTTGCCGAGATCAGGACCAGGCTCGCCGAGCTCGGGGTCTCCTTCCCCAAGGCCGCCAAGAAGGCGGCGCTGGTGCCGCTCCTGGAGGAGGCGCTCGCGCTTCTGGCCGGCGGCGGCAGCGGCGCCGACGGCGGCGAGGGCGCCGGGGGGGTCGAGGGCGGAGAGGCCGCTTCCTCCTCTTCTGCTGGAGCCTCCCCTCCCCCTCCGCCTCCGCCGCCGCCTCCTTCTTCTTCCCTCTCTTCCCCTTCGTCTCTGGCTGACTGGACGATGGCCGAGCTGCGCGCCGAGCTCAGGGCCCGCGGCGCGAAGATCACGGGCAACAAGTCGGCGCTCGTCGCGCGGCTCGCAGCGGCGAGGGCCGCCGCGGCCGAGGCCGCGGCGGCGGCTGCGGGCGCGAGCGGGATGACGATGTCTCCGTCTTCCTCCTCAAATTCTGACGGCAGCGGCGACCTTCCTCGAAGCGGCGAAGACGGCGTCGACGCTTTCCTGCGGGCGCAGGCCGAGGAGGCCGCGGCAGCGGCGGCCGCCCCGGCGCCCCCGCGCCCACCCTCGCGCGCCGCCGCCGCCCGCGTCGCCGCGGCAGCCGCAGCGGCCGCGGCAGCCTCCGCCGCCGCCGCAGCGGCGACCGCGGCCCGCGGAGGCGGCTTCGCGGCCTCCGAGGCCCTGGGGGCCCTCGAGACCTGGGAGGAGGAGGTCGCCGAGCTCTCGCCCGTCGCGCTGCAGGTGGAGCTGGTGCTGCGCGGGCTCGTCCCGACCCCGGAGGACGTCGCCAACCTCCGGTTCCTGGGCAGGAAGGTGCCCGAGCCGATGTCCGAAGCCGCGCTGCGGGCCGCGGTCGCGGCCACGCTCCACGCCGAGACCGCGGCGCGCGCCCTGGGCCTTGCGCCGCCGACGCTCAACGGCACGCTGCCGCTGCTGCTGCGCCAGCAGGCGCTGGCGGCGACCGACCCAGGCCCCTGGCCGCAGGCGCCGCTCCCCAGGGTGCGCGTCGCGGCGCTCGTCGCGTGGCCCACGACGGCGGGGGGCGGGTCCTCCTCCTCCTGCTCCCCGGCGGCGGTGTCGGCGGCGGCGGGCCGCCACGCCGAGCGCGCGCTCGACGCGGCGGCGACGGTGCTCGAGACGCTGCCGGCCGCGACGGACGAGCACCCCGACCCGGCCGCCGCGGCCTCGGAGGCCGCCGCCGCGGCTGCTGCTGCGGCTGCGGCTGCTGCTGCCGCCGCTGCGACGGCTGCCGCCGTCACGGGGGGGGAGGGGCAGGAGGAGGAGGCGAGCGAGGAGGCGTCCGCGGCCGCGGCGGACGCTGCCGCGGCGGCGTCTGCCGCGGCGGCCTCCCTCGTCGACCGGGGCATCACAGTCGACACCTGGCTCCTCTCCGCCGCCGCCTCCTCCCCGGCCTCGGGCAGGGCGACGCGCGCCGAGCCGCAGGACCTCCTCTGCTCGACGAGGCCGGCGGACGTCGGCGTCGCGGTCGCTCGGAGGAGCAGCGAGAGGGGCGGAGAGGGCGGCGGCGCCGCGTCCCCTCCGCCGCGCTCCTCGGTCGCCGACGTCGTGCGGACGCTCGCGGCGACGCCCGGCGCCGTCGCCTTCCCGCTGCTGCAGGGCGCGGTCACCGACGGCGACCTCGTCCCCTCCCCCGCGGACCTCGGCGGCGCTCCGCTGCTGCGCGCCCTCGAGGAGGCCGGCGTGCCGTTCGTGGGCCCGAGCTCCGGGGCCGCGGCCGCGGCGGCGGACCTGCGCTCGGCGACCGCGCTGCTGAGCGCGGCAGGGCTGCGCACGCTGCCGCTGGCGGAGATCGTCCGCGGGGAGGACGACGCCGAGTCTGCGCGGAGGAAGATCGAGGAGATGTGTCGCTCCCTGGTCGAGGAGGGTTTCGAGGACGAGGAGGAGGAGGACGAGGAGGAGGAGGGCGCTGGCGGGGAGTTCCCCGTCGTGGTCTCGCTCGCGACCAAGAGCGTCGTCGTCCTGAAGAAGAAGAAGAGCGGCGGCGGCGGCGACGGCGAAAGCGAACCTGACGACGACGAGATCTCGGCCTTCCCTCACCTCGCCCGGGGCGCCTCCGCCGCCGCCGCCGCCGCCCTCCGCGCCCTCGACTCCGCCCCCTCGGCCCCGGCCGCGGTCGTCCGCCCCTTCATCACGGGCGGCGCGGTCCGCTGGAAGGCCCTGGTCATCGGGACGGCGAACCCCGACTCGCCCATCGCGCTCACGCCGGTCGAGGTCGACGCGCTCACGCCCGCCGAGCTCGCCGTCGAGCAGGCCTGCGCCGAGGAGGTCGAGAGGCTCGCCCGCGCCGCCGGGTGGTCGGCCGAGGAGGCCGCCGACGCCGCGGCCGCCGAGCGGGCGACGAGGGCCGTCGAGCGCGGGCTCGTGCTGTTCCCGTCCCCGGGCACCCCGCGGAGCGGCGGCGCCCGCGCCCCCGAGGCCGACCCCACGCCGCTCTCCCCGCCGCCGCCGGCGAGCCCGCCGCTGCGGCGCGCGCCGCGCCACCACCTCCCGCCGCGGTCCCTGCCCATCGAGACCGTCCGCGCCGTGCGCTCCGCCGCGGCGGCGGCGCACCGCGCCCTGGGGGCCCGCGACGCCTGCGTGGTCTCGGGGTGGGCGGTCCGCACGAGGCCCAGGCCCGCGCCGCCGCCCGCGCCCGAGGACGACCTCGGCCTCGGCGCCGACGCCTTCGCCGCCAAGTACCCCGACGGCCCCGACGACCCGATGCCGATGCCCGGGGATGGGCCCGGGCT
>Ga0315284_10002970_pt1 | contig 24158 bp, 41 predicted proteins | sample YL17G09_16_MG_FD_203696 | JGI IMG/M metagenome (GOLD analysis project Ga0315284, IMG submission 203696) | Sediment microbial communities from Yellowstone Lake, YNP, Wyoming, USA - YL17G09_16 | ecosystem: Environmental > Aquatic > Freshwater > Lake > Sediment | place: USA: Wyoming | collected...
TTTTAGCTCTGCTTCTGTTTCCGGACAACTAAAATTTATTGAAATATCTGATTTGATTTCGTTAATCATAAAGGAGTTTGGCCTCAAAGAGTATAGTAGGGCTGTAAGCAATCCCATTTTCTCTGACGCAAAACTTAAAAAAGTTTATTTGGCAAATGATAATTGCTTTGTAAATATTGGCGGCAGAAAATCGACCATGGGGAATGAAATAGAGCACGAAGATGACGATAACGATGAGTCAAAAACTATGTCTGATAATAATTGGGAAATATTTTTTGGTGGGGCTAAAGATACCTGTGATCGTTTAACCAATGTGTTTCGAAAATATATCGTTAAAAACAACGAACAAAGCTTGGGAATATATTGTGTTATGGAAACAAGGTATGGTCTAAATTTACATCACATTGGGTATCCTGCACGAAAAATTATTCCAACAAATTATTCCGAAAAAGTTATGTCTGAGTTTGATAGAATAGTAGAAGACATCAACTCTAGCAGTCCGAGCGGATGTCTTAGTATAATTAGTGGTCCGGCTGGCACCGGCAAAACTTATATGGCTAGAGGGATCATTGAGGCAACAGAAAAAGATGCCTTGTTTATTATGATTCCGCCTTCGGTTTTGGCCAATATATCTGGCCCACATATGATTCCGCTGTTGGTAGATATTAAGAGTGATTATCTGCAACACAAGAATTGTGTAGTGTTTGTTGTAGAGGACGCCGACAGCATTTTGGTTCCTCGTGGCGCAGATAATATGAGCGCTATATCTACTCTATTAAATGTTACCGATGGTATTTTGGGGTCCTTGTTTCAAATGCGCGTTATTGCCACAACCAACGCCAACTCTCTGGATTTTGATCCAGCCTTAACCAGGCCAGGCAGACTGTCATGTCGTGTAGACATAGGGCCTCTTGGGGTTGATGAGGCAATTCGCGCCTACAACGCCATCTCTAAAACAGAAGATGGCGACAGGCTGATTACAAAAGATATGACTTTAGCGGAAGTATACGCGTTAGCGTCTGGAAATAATTATGTTTTTGAAGAAGACGATAAAGGAAGGCTTGGGTTCTAGCAATGTATCTTCTTCAGTGGAGCCTATCGATATTCTATATATGCAAGATGTTATAGTATACAAGATTATTAAGCTTAAAAAGCATAATAATATTTGGGCGCTAGATTCAAAAAAATTATTCTAAGGAGTCTCAATTGTCTGACGTTGTTGACACAGACCCTATGTCCTGGTTTAGAGACGTTGTTGTGAAAGAACATCCCACAAGGGAGGCGCTCTTAAAATTTCTATATAATTGTAAATGGCCGTATGGGGCGGAAGCCGAGGCTATAGAGTTTGTTGAGAAGAATAAAGACGACTCTCCTATAACTTTATGGTGCAAATATAGAACATGGATTAAAATTCTATATTCTGTTTCGTTGACGATTGAGTCTAAGGCAACAGGAAAAGTTACCTTTTATCATCCTGGCGGCGCGCATGTTCTCGTGTGGAGTTATTTTAAGGGAAACTATATTATCAAATAAGGAAACATATGCATCCACAAATTTTAATAGATTATATAAAAACACATAGTATAGCGGATTTGTCTGCGGCCAAAAAGATAGACGTCAAGGTTCATAAAGATTATCCTAATCTTATAATGTTAAAGTATCGTCAGATTGAGGCAGATTTCCACGACCCTATCGTCCGACTATGTCGTGGTATCATATTAGACAGCAGAGATGATTGGCGCGTAGTTAACTATACGTATTCAAAGTTTGGAAATTATGGAGAAGGGTATGCAGACAAGATTGATTTATCTTCCACCCGATTCTATGAAAAAGTTGACGGCTCCCTTATTCAAATGTATTGGTTTAATAACCAATGGAATGTAGCAACGAGTGGCACTCCAGATGCTGGCGGTAATGTTGGCGACTTTGGTTTCACTTTCAAAGAATTGTTTTGGAAAGTCTGGAATGAGTTGGGGTGCAGGCTGCCAGATAATACCGATTGTTGTTATGCATTTGAGCTTTGCACTAAATTTAATAAGGTCGTGATACATCACGAAAAAGACTGTATTATTTTGCATGGCGGCAGAAACCTTAAAACCTTCAAAGAACTAAACCCTATAATTGAGGCAAACAATTATAAATGGGAATGTGTTAAAACTTTTCCGTTCGATTCGTTTGAAGCTATGCTTGAGGCAGCTAAGTCCATAAATGGTTTAGAACAAGAAGGCTTTGTTGCGTGCGATGACAAATACAATCGCATAAAATTGAAGGCAGCAAGCTATGTGCACCTCGCCCATTTAAAAGATTCGTGCGGGGCAAGCAAACGCCAAATGCTAGAGATAATTAGAAATAATGAATCAGAGGAGTTTTTGGCATACTTTCCGGAGTTTAAAGATATTTTCTTTGACATTAAAGTGAAATTTGAACACCTGGTCGGGCAGATTGAAGGATTTTATGAGGCCATTAAAGACATAGACGACAGAAAGTCTTTTGCGCTAAAAGCAACCACCCAAAAATTTAGCGGGCTATTGTTTGCTATGAAGTTTGGAAACAGAGACGGCCAGCTATCATCGTTCCATCGCGGCCTCTCACAGGTACACATTAAATTGCTTGAAACTTGGTTGGGGATTAAAAATGAGGATAAAAAATGCGACGACGAGCACATATAGAGTTTTTGAACTATTCTAACATAAAGGTAACTAACTTCGCACATCAAAAGATATTTGATATTATAAGCCTTCATAAAGAAGACTTGCAAATAGATTTAATATCTGTGAAAGCTATAAAGCGAAGCGACTCTTCTTTTTTTAAACTAGAAATAGATGAGAAAAATGGTGTCGTGTTTAATCTAATGGTTATAGCGGAAACAAGAAAAAATGTGTACGAAGCTATAAAAAGATTTAATATTTATAACGGCAAAGAGCAAACCATAGAAGTTGATTTGCCAAGCTAAGGAGACATAATGTTGCCAAAGAGGATGCAAGAGAAAGAATTTTGCGACAAATGCCACAAAGAAATGGAAATAAGTAATTCGTTCCTTAGAGAAGACAACGGTGGCGTGGAGGTTTGGCACACTTGCAAGTGCGGATATAAAATCGGTTTCGTTTATTACGGAAAGTTTATTGATGCGTACAAAAATATAGTTAAATCTTCTGAAGAAAGCGCTACGGTATCTGGCCAATATAAAGATGACTGTGTTGGCACAGATGGAGAAAAGTTATGACAGCTATAGCGGCATTGATAGAAAACGGAAAGATATGGATGGGGGCAGACTCTTGTGGGGTTAGCGATGATTATAGTCTTTCTCTCCGAAAAGATGAAAAAATATTCACAAGAGATGATTTTTTAATAGGAGGATGTGGATCTTTTAGAATGATAGGGTTGCTGCGATACTCGCTTCGTCTTCCAAAACATAAGAGCGTTGAAGACGCAGAATATATGAATACTTTGTTCATAGATTCTGTGCGAGATTGTTTAAAAATTGGCGGCCATATGGGGTTCAGAGACTCTAAAGAAAATGGCGGAACGTTTATAGTTGGTTGGCATGGAATACTATATCAGATAGAAGAAGACTTTCAGGTCTCCATTGTTGCTGATAATTTTTCCGCCATCGGTTGTGCGAAAGATTTATGTCTTGGGTCACTTTATTCTACGCAAGGACAAGATCCAGAACAAAGAATAAAGACAGCTCTTCATGCGTCTGAAAGGTTTAGCGCCGCAGTTCGTGGGCCATTTGTGATAAAGTGTTTATAAAAATATAAATAATAAACAGGAGGATAATTTGGTATGAAGCGATATTGTGACAGCGAGATAGACAACGAATATCAAGATGTTGGTTGGCAAAAAGAAAAACGGAAGCAAAGGTTTAAAAATAAGAAAAAAGACAAACGATATATTGATGAAGATTTTGAAAATAATTTGTTCGATGAGTTCGCCGATGAAGAAAACTCTTACAATAAATCTGAAGAAAAATAACTTTTAAGGAGATTACAATGGGAATGTTTGACACCTCTACCTCTACTTCTACCTCTTCTACGTCTAAGTCTAAGGGCAAGTCTTCTTCTCGTAAGTATAAGCCTAGCAGTGGAATGCTTAAGGCTAGAAAAAACAAGAGAGCTATCCGGAGAATTGGGATGAAGATTGCTAGATGGGAGAGAAACAAATCTAATCCGCAAAAGGTTGCGGCGGGGAAAAGTCGTAACAACTGGAACACTACTGGTCTTAAAAAACAACTGGAATCTTTAGAAAGGAAGTAGTACATGTTTGGCTTCAGAAAGAAGAAAGACAATCAGGCCGAACAGCAATTGATTGTTGACGAAAAGTTGATTGCCGTTTTTAAAGAATCTAATGAAAACTTTACCAACAACATTGCAGCTTTACAAAAAATAGAAGCTATGGTGAAAGTTTTAGATAAAGACTTGGCAGCCACAGAGAAGAATATTTTTTCTATCACAGAGGCAATTAACTTAATGAATACAAGATTGGCAGCGATTGAAGATCAATTGTCTGTCACAAATATAAAGTTTACCAACAATTGAGGTAGAAATGAGTTACGATAATTTGTTCTGGGAGCGCAAGTTGAACGAACAAGACGAAGAAAAAAGCAAAGAGATACATCATCTCATGGATTCTCTTGGTCAGGCAAAAGATGGTTACAAGAAAATACTTTCGTTAAAGAAACATTTTCAGCAAGGAGGACAGTACCATCACGTCCTTAAAACATGGAAAATAGATTTAGATGCTATATTTAATTTAGCAGAAAGGCATTTGCGATGAGCAAGGGTCTAAGTTTGGGAAAGATATTTGGGGTAGAGATAGATTTGCATTGGAGTACATTGCTTATTGTTTTTATTATTGGACAGGGATTGGTAAAAGAATATATTCCAAGAATGCATCCTGGGTGTAGTCTTGCAACAAGCTTGTTTATGTCTCTCATTATGGCTGTTTTATTTATTGTTTCTATTATAGCCCACGAGGTTGCGCACGCCAGAGTGGGCCAAATGTTTGGAATAAATTTTACCGGAATTACAATATTTGTTTTGGGCGGTATGGCAAAAATGGACACCAGGATACCTAGCGCTAAAGCAGAGTTTTGGATGGCGCTTGCTGGTCCGGCGTGTAGTTTGGTCATAGGTATTGTCGGAATTCTTTTAGCTTTTGCCTGGCCACATAGTTATTTGGCCACTGTTGCGTGGTATATTGGAATTGTAAACGTAATGTTAGCTTTGTTTAACGGATTAATATTAGCATTCCCTCTTGATGGCGGACGAATTTTGCGAGCAATTGTTTGGGGCATAACTAAAAATTACAGGATTTCCACGCTATGGTGCGCAAACATAGGAAGATTGTTTGCTGTAGTTTTCTTTGTGGCTGGCTCCTGTATGATTCTTGGGCGCGAGATTCCCATGTTTGGAGCCGGAATCAGCGGCGGAATTTGGATGTTTGTTATCGCATTCTTTATTTTTGCCGCTGCTACTTCAGAGATTAATGCCGTAAATAAAAATATAGAATAGATTATTGGAGAAAAGTTATTAAATGAATCAGCCAAAATTAGCCAGAAAGATTAGATATCACGCCTACAAGGCACGAAAAATTGCCGAAAGACACTCTAAAGCTGATGGGTTTGAAGAAGACTTATATGATTTTTGTGCCAGAGGGTCAGCAATTTTGTGGGAGGAGTTGAATAGGGCAGGGCTTAAGGCAGAAATAGTTTACAATCCTGGACATGTATTTGTGTACTGTGAAGGGTGGTATGTCGATATAACTGCCACACAATTTGGCCTCGGGAAAACACTTGTTAGAAGTGAGGCTACGGCACAAAGATTATCCGAGAAGGAATTCTTCAGAAAAGGGGAGAGGCTGTTCCCAGACTGGCATAAAGAATGTGCATGGAATATTTTTAATAACCCTATATCTTTACAAGCATGGCAGAACAACAACAACTGGGTAAACAAAAATGGAATAGTAAAGATTGAAGATATTTTGTCTGCGAGAAAAATGTCTAAACCTACCAAAATAAAAGATATTGCTTTGTTGTCATCTAGTGATTTTTAATTTTGGAGAAGAAAGTGAAAAAAAACGTTACCAAAAAAGATCTTCATCAGAATGGTAAAGGCGACAGGATTCGTCCTTCGTTTGTATTATTAGATGATTATGATTCTAAATGGGAAGATACTTTTAAAACCAATAAAATAAAAAAGATATTTAATAAAATTAAACAATGGTGGGAGGAAGTTATATGATTGACGCAAATGACGCGAAAAGAATATCTTGGTCTTTTAAACACCAAAAAGCTGTAAATGAAATAGATATAAAAATTGTTACTGCCGCAGGAGAAGGAAAAACGGCGATAGAATGTATGATTCCAAACAATTATTGTCAAAAAGATTGCGATGAATTACTCGATTATCTTGTAGATAAAAAAGGATATAACGTTAAAACGTATAGCGAAAACGCGCACAGGCTTTTAATAATGTGGTGAAAAACAAATGAACACTGAACTGAAAAAATTATTGGCAACATATGCAGTTATTTTTTTAATTTATCTTTCGGCCGTCATGCTTGTGCTTAGCGCTTGTGTATTCTTCTTTAACAAATAATTAAGGGATAAGTGATGAGAAAAGATAGTTCGTTTCTTCACATATTAGTTTCTGCCGCATCTGTGGTTGGAATTGGGTATGTAACATATAATGCTTTACCAAAAGATAATATGGCTCAGGTAATTGAAGTACACTGGCTGACTACAACCAATTTATACGAAAAGGTTTATAAACATCATAGCGGGTGGAACTCTATTCCTCGGGGAGCACATAATGTAAAATGTTATAGCAAACATCGAGGAAAACAATACTGCTTTTGTAAAAATGATAAATATGAGGGATGCCAAGTATGTCCTGCGCACGATATGTTTTGTGAGTACGACACTTATGATTGGATGTTGTTAGAAAGCATAAATACAGATGGGACAGACTATCATCCTATTTGGCCTGACGTTATAGTTGTTGGAGATGATCAAAAAACAGAATCATATATAAGATTTGAAGTATTGTTTAGGACTAGAAATAATGAGATTGAGATTTATAAGCCTGATAATCTTTATGATTTTGAGAAGTTTATAATCGGAGATGTTTGGAAAATTAAATATAATCCTGTTGGGTCAACTAAACCTATAAAGCTAATTAAAGAAAGAATTTAAATGACTGGATTTAATCTCTCTAAGTTTTTAAGATCATGCGAAGCTTGTGTTACCTACACCGTTATGGGCTTTGTTGCCATAATGGCTGTCTTTCTCCCATTCGTTATATCATATTACATAGCTGGAACTACCGGACTATCTGTTTTTGTAAGTTTTCTGTTTATTGTGGCGATGATAAACTTCCTTAAGTGGAAGACAACAGGGCATTATTTTGTAGATGAATAAGCTAGGCTCTATCACACATTCAATAATAACGTATATGTTTTTATTTATTTTGTTTACAACATATATAGTTTATTTTTCTTCTGAGTTAAATATATCTATTATTGAATGCACATGTCTTATGTTGTTTTTGATATTCGTTAGCAATATTGATACCATAATAATTTATTTAACAAGGAAAATATAATGACTGACAATGTTTCAACAAACTCTATTCCAGAGTTAATAAGACAAATTGAAAGCAAACATATTACGGTATATGTAAATCAGTTTACAGAGGAAAGTGCCAAAAATTTCTACAATGACCTTCAGGCCGCTAGAGCGATGGGCCAAAAAATTCTTCCTATAGTTATTGATTCTTATGGCGGAATGTGTGACGCATTACTGTCTATGGTTGATTCACTGTTAGATTATCCGGGGGAGGTTGCTACGGTTACCATGGGAAAGGCGATGAGCTGTGGATCGTGTTTGTTGGCTTGTGGCAGTCCCAATCTTCGATTTGCATCTCCCAACTCTAGGGTTATGGTTCACAATGTCTCTTCCTTTAGTTGGGCAAAGGTTCCAGAAATGGAAGTAGCTGTAGATGAGGCTAAGAGATTGCAGAAACAATTGTTTCAAATTATGTCTAAGCGATGTGGGCAAAACAAAGATTACTTTCTTGATCTCATTAAGGCACATGGCAACACAGATATATTTATGACTCCAGACGTTGCTCTTAAACATAAAATTATTGACCACATAAAGATACCTAAATTGAAAATTAATGTAGATATTAATTTGTCGTTAGTATAATAAAGGAGATTAAAATGAGTCCAGACATCAGAGTTAGATATGGAAAAATAAACAATCAGGCTAAGAACACTTTGGTTACTGTACGAGATGGAGATGTTATTTATTTCGGCATTTCTCGCTGCCGACTAAACGCAGATAAGATGAATAAAGTAGAAGGCAAAAAATTAGCAACAGTTAGGGCTAATGTCGCCCTACATGGTTCGACAAATCTTACTTTACAAGAGGGAACGCTGTTTGTTCACAAGTCTAATATGTTTGGAAAAGTTCATCATAGCGAAATAAAGAAGCTGCTTGAGTATTTTGATACCATCGATTCTCGTCTGTTGCCAGATTATCTTAAAGGAAGCATAATATAATTTATAAGAGGAATGAAAATGAATAATTTTGCTCCCGACATAGCTGATACATTATTTGTGTGGAACGTCTTAAGTCAGGCAAAAGATGGTGTAAACCCATATGGTAAAAATGTTGCCGAGATATATGTTAAGCACTTGATACCTATTAGGTTTGAGGTAGAAGACGAGGCTGATGCGTGGAAGCAAGCTAGCAAAAATCTTCACATAGTATTGAAAAACTTTTGTGATTTAAACAGTGTTAACGCTTCCGTAAATGGCAAGAGGCTTGGTGACTGGATGGATACATATGAGCTTAGACACAAGTGTGATGTGTTGATATACAAAGAAGAACCAAAACCAATCAAAAACAAAACTAAGAAAAAGAAGGGCAAGCAATATGGCTAAGATTATTATTAGTATAGAAGATGGTATATCTGAAAGCGTTAGTATAGACATTTCTGGTGATTTTGAAAAAGACATCGCTAAGTGTTCTTCCGCACAACGAATTGCTTTAGAAGGAATTATGTTTATGATGCGCGATGTAAAAACAGAGAATAAGGGTTGCGACAAAGAATGTGGCGGATGCGAAAAAGAATGCTAAGAAGAACTTGGAGCATTAGCTGCGGGACCATATAATGATTCTGTGCGCCGGGAAGGTAAAGCAAAATGGAACTAATTGTCATTTGTGTACTTATATTTTTGTTTGTTTGTTCGCTCACGGCCCTTTCAATTCTATACGTTGAATTTAATATGCTGCGGATAAAACACAACAGATTAAAAGATGAACGATATTTACTTAGTCATTATGTTAAAAGTTTAACTGAGACTTGCGCCGAACACGATGGCTGCCGCAACTACTGGTGTGATTGTGACTCTTGTTCTGGAGCAATGCGCGCAGAGCGGAAAAGCATTTACGACGGCGCACTCGAAGAGGCTGCGAAGATTGCCGAAGGCGGTAGATTTCTACACGATGACGCGCCCGATGCTAAACTAGGCCGAGCTTGTGCCGTAGCCATTCGCGCCGCCAAAACGAAAGGATAATGAAAATGACGCTGCCGTTTGACAGTCTGTATATGGGGCCACCGCGCTCACCAGAAACCAACCAGACCGCCGAGGATTTGTGCGCCACAGTTGATCAAATCCGCTTGTTCCTTAACAAGGTTATGATAGAGCGGGATGAGGCGTGGACAGCAATCGAAACCGAGCGCGAGCAGTCCGCCGAGTACGAGGCCGAACTCCGCGACGAACTAAAGGCCGTTATGGCAGAGCGGGATGATCTGCTGACTTTGCTAACAGAACGCTTGGAGCAGAAAGACAAGGACGGTTTTGTCACTTGCTGTGAGGCAGACCCCACTGTCACAGACAAAGAAGGGCGTTGGCGCAAGTGTGGTCTATGCTGGGTGTGTCGTGCTAACGCCTGCATAAACACTCTAGACATCCGAGGTACAAAAATTGCTCTTCCTGGCATAAGTGCAGTTGTGGAGGACCGTACTAAAGGAGAAGGGAACAAACAGTAATGAGTAACACAGGTAACTATCCAACGACTCCTCCGGGAGAAGGGACATGGTCAGTATTTGCGGAAAAGGTTGTCAGAGAGCGTGACGATCTTATTGAGGCGCTCGACAAAATTAGCTCTGACTTGGCCGAGACTAAAGCCGAGCGCGATGGCCTGCGCACCCAGCTTTCGGCCGTCACGGCGGAGCGCGACGAGCTACGCGCCGAACTCGACGACAGCTATGATTACTGGGAAATGCGGGCCAAGGGTGAGCGGGAAGAGCAGGAAGAGCGGGAAGAGCAGGAAGAGCGGGAAGAGCGCGACAAGCTGCGCGCCATCAAAGCGGCGGCACTCGCGTGGGCAGCCGAATATGACGACGGTATGGCATCAGATTACATCGCGTCGGAAATTCTTGCCGGCCGAGGTCCCCAGACGTGACCAAAACAGGAGGCGGAAAATGAAACTGTGGGTTCAAAGAAATCATGACTTGTACCCAGCGCGAGGTGTCGCTCTGTTGTTTTGTTATGGCAATTTGGGTACGTTCTATGGACAACCAGGATATAAGATGTTTTTTGATATCAGCATAGGACTAGTTTGGTGGACTTGGACGCTACACTGTACTTGGACGAGGCTGCCAAAACAAGAGACCGCCAAGTGCCCAAAACAAAATTAGCCGCCCACAAGTATGACTTGTTCTCCATATGCGGAGAGCGTGATACTAAATACTTTTGGTTATAAGAAATACCATATAACACTAAAGGACAAAAATATGAAAATTAGAAATGGATTTGTGAGCAATTCTAGCTCCAGTTCTTTTGTTATACAAAAGAATAATCTTACCGTTAAACAAATTGAAATGATAAAGAATCATTCAGAAGAAGCTAAAAAAATAGGCATGGATTATTGTGACGACACATGGGATATAGTGGAGACCGAAAACACTATCGAAGGATTTACCTTTATGGACAACTTTGATATGTGCAATTATTTGTCTAAAATTGGTGTTTCTGAAAAACATATTGATATGGACAATGATCGCGTTTCGCTGGAAGGAGAAGGGCTATGGGGTATTTAGGACTTAAACATATGGGAGATAGTGATAACGCTGCTGATCTCGGACATGATGTCCAGGAAGCTATGGCTAATGTGTTGTTAAAGAGACTTGGCAAAACAGACAATGTGTATAATACAGACGGGCCAATAGATGTGGCATTAGTTTTTGAAGCCTTAATTATTCCTGCCATGAAATCATTTGATTGTACAAAACTGTACAATTTGGCGCTTGAAACAATAAAAAAACTTGAAGAGAAATTTGATGATGCAAAAAAGGGCAGTGTTGAAGATTGGGGCAGTCATGAAAATAAGAAGATGCATGTTAACGCCTACAACAGGATGTTAAAATCAATGAAAAAGTTTGCCAATAATAAGTGACAAGGATACAAAATGTCTATTAAAGTTATTCGTTCAAAAGGCTATACACATTACTTTAATCGCGACACAGGGTTTTCTGCTAGGTGGGGAGATACAAAAGAAGACAACCCTACCATGTGTCCTCTTGGTCCTGAAATTTTAGATATGGAAATCTCAACCATATGTAACTTAAAGTGCAAAGCATGTTATAAGTCCAATACCGATGTCGGAAACAATATGTCTTTCGACAAAGCTAAGATTATTTTAGATAAAATGCCCATATCATTGTGTCAAGTTGCCTATGGCATTGGGTCTATAAAAGGCAATCCTGACCTTTGGCAAATATTAGAGTACACAAGAAGCAAAAACATTATTCCAAATATAACAGTAAACGGGCACGATATTGATGACGAAGAAATAACCAAGTTAGCAAATACTTGTGGGGCCGTAGCGGTTAGTCATTATAATGATAATGATTGTTATGGAACAGTTAAAAGACTAACAGAAGCCAAGAAAGAATCTGGCGCAACTCTTCGTCAAGTTAATATTCACCAACTTTGTTGTCTGGAAAAATTGGATGAGTGCTACTCTGTTATAAAATCAGCCAAGGAAGACGATAGACTTAGAGAACTAAATGCTGTTGTGTTAATGACTCTTAAGCCTAAAGGTAACAGAAACACTTTTACCACTCTAGATTCATTGGAAAAGTTTAAATCTTTATTTAAAACAGCGGTAGAGTGTGGCGTATCTTTAGGCATGGATTCTTGTGCTGCACCACAAGCCTTTAAGGCTATAGAGTCTTTAAGTATGATGAAGTCTGCGCCATCAATAGAGTCTTGCGAAAGTGGAATTTTTTCAAGTTACATAAATGTTGAGGGCGATTATTATCCTTGCAGCTTCAGTGAAGGCGTTGGTGAATGGAAAAACGGAATATCAGTATTAGATGCGTCCGACTTTGTTAAAGACATCTGGTACAACGCAAGAGTAAACTCTTGGAGAAAAAACATTTTATGCTCATCTCAAAAATGCACCTGTCAATTTAAAAATGATTGTAGGCCATGTCCATTGTTTGACATTACTCCATGCTATAAAACATAGGTTATATAAAGGATTACTATGAAGTACTTAGTAGCGTTTCTATTATCTTGTGTTTCTGTTTCTTGCTCGACTATTCCATATTCTTCTGTTAGACCACTAACGTATTATGAGCGACTGCTCGTTTATGAAATTATAAGAAAATCAAATAATAACGACAAGAAAGATTATTATTTATCTAGGCTACAATCTTTGCTTAATACTTCTGAGGCTTCACCTGAAGAAGTAAAAGAGATGATGTCTAAAACTACTGCCAGCGGAATCATGGAAGCAAGACAAGAAACATCTTCTGGGGCAGAAAAATTAAACATAGCCTGTGATGAATATGCCGGAATAGAAGAGGTTTATGAATCCAACAAACATAGAGGGTGGAAAAAATATAAACCAACATTGTTTGGAAAATATTTTTGGGTATCTGTAGAAAACACAAATGATATATTGGTACACATAAAAGTACATTTGTATGGAGACCTAGAGCAGATAAAAAACATTGTTGTTATGGAAGACAATATAGAAAAACATATGAGTGTTCCAGGTTTTAATGTTAATATAGAATTTGTTGGTTTTGAGGGAGGAGACATATTTAGCGTAAAGATAAATCCAAGCGAATGGCCTAACAGTTTAAATTGGAGTGGCGGAGGACATAGCGTGTATGCACATGAGTTATTTCATTTAATGGGATTGCCAGACGAATATGATTACATAGAAAATCACGCTACTAATAAATATCTTTCAATTAAAGTTAGATTAGAATTATTTTTAATGGGAATACGGCAAAAACTCCCCGCCGACTTTAAAGATGGAATCATGTACGACCACCAAAGCAAGCCATTGAGCAGACAAGTGTGCGCGTCAGTTGGATTAAAAGAAGAATGTATGCAAGAAGTAATAAATAAAAACAATTAAGAGCACGAAGACATGTTGCAAACTTAAACAATTATAACTGTTTTTTAGTTATTTATAACAAGGAGCGTTATGGGTTCGCATAAAAAGTTAGATAAAATCATTTGTTGCGACATAGAGCTTACGTGTTGGAGTAACAAGGAAGAGCAGGGCAACCAATCTTCAGAGATTATTCAAATAGGTCTTTGTTTTCTCAATATCGCTAATAAACAAATTGAAAAACAACTCTCTTATTATATAAAACCAAAATATTCTACTATTAGTAATTATTGTACGGCGCTTACCGGCATAACACCAAAGATTGCGAAAGGCGCTATGCCGTTATCAGATGCATGTAATTCTATAATAAAAACTTTTGGCGCGCGCAATCGTGCCTTTGCTACATTTGGTGACGATAAAACAAAATTTCGTAGTGACTGCCTGTTAAAAAATGCAGAGTATCCTTTCAGTAACCATGCCATTGATGTTAGTTTATTATTTCACATAAAACATGGATTAAACAAAAACAATAGTCTAAAAGAGTGTTTAAACATTATAGGCTTTGGTTTTGAGGGCCAACAGCATAACGCTTTATATGATGCCGTAAATACAGCAAGGCTTTTACAACACTTAATATATTGAGGAAATTTATGAATAATAGCACTCCCATTACTCAAAAAGCGATAGGAATTGTGTATGGCATTCCCCAAATAGGAAGCATGTTCTATTGTCGCGATCTGTACACAATTCCGGCACATGTTATTATTAAAAATAAAAAAGACATTGTTAGGTTGGATTCTTGGCTGCTCCCAGGTTTTGCTCGCCCATGTCCAGAGTTTCCAAGACATGGCTTTGTAGAAAGCCGAACCGTAAAATGTAAAGAAGATCTACACACATTACTAAAAGAAGTTAAAAAAGAAGACAAAAAGGGCGAGATCGCTTTGGGCCCAAACATTGAAGATATTAAATATAGTTCTGTTTATACTTCTTCTGGCCTTCTTTCTATTGGTCCAGGAAATGATGGCGCTACAGGCGGAAAGAATAGTTTTAGCTTGCCTGTTTCTCCACTAGAGTTCAGCGAAGGTTTTCTAAAAGAGGTGAAAATAAAAGACCAAGAAGCAGTGTACCTGGAGTCTGTTTTCAGCAAAGATGGCGGATGTTATATAACTCAGGTTCGCGGTGGCCCAGAGATAAATCCTGCCATAACAGACTATATACCAAAAACTGTTAAAGTTGTGAAGGTCGTCGTTCCGTCTAAAGACTTGTTAGAATGGGAAAAGGAAGTAAAAACTTTTAAAGCTGGGACGGTTATTTATGGGAATGGATATACTTTGGCTAGTCACGCTGCTGTTCATTGTATTTTACATAAGATACCTTTTGTGACAAGCAAGAAGCCTAAGGTTGGAGAAATTTTAAAGACCACTGAAAAAGGCATTAACAACAAACTTGTTCGTGAAGAATTTAAAAGAGGAGTGTTGTGCGCCTTAAATATTGACGATGATGGACAAAATTTGGGCAGTTATTTTAGATATTGCTTGTCAATATTGCATAATTGGGCGTATTTAAAAAATCATCCTCAGGCGGATCGAATGCTTGGTGTTAGTGTTACCATGTTTGTTAAGTTGTGTGCGGCTCTGTCGTTTGGAGAATATAGACATAATGATACTCTTGGCATGTTTGATAACCGTTGGCGAGATGATATTTACTCTATAGTTTTGTCTGGTGGAACAAAATATTTAAATAAGTTGCCAAAAATATGTCAACACTTTTGTTCAAATCGTTGGGAGTCTGGATTTGGTGGACTTCCGTGGGCTAGCTGTGCGTGGTATTCTAATGTCGTCTGGAACAATATTATTAAAATTTATAATAAAGGAACCAAACAACTACAAGACAAAGAGATTGCATGCTTGGTAGACTACATAAACAGAACTGTAAATTTGGTTCACAACTCTGACTGGTGGTTTGACAAAATATCTCAAAAGGGTGACATGGATCTTGCCGCTGAGTATCCGGGACTTTCAGCGTTTCTTGTTTCAGACGTGTTTTACAAAATGTCTGAGAAAGTACAAGAAACTAAGTCTACAAAGAAAAAGTTGCTTCACCCTAAAGAATTCGCTCTCCCTTTTTCAGTTAACTCGGAGGGCAAATTGATGTGTGCTTATATTCACCCAAGAGATGACTCCTATAATGTTAGATGTTCCAAATGTGGATTTTTCGACTGTTGGTGCAAAAACAAGTCTTCGCCAAAAAAGAGCACGGTTAAGTTTTGGAGAGAAGGAGAAAAAAGCAAATCAAGCAAACTTATAAACATCACCAAACATGAGTTTAATTCTCTTAGAAAATCTGAATCAGAAAATGGAAAGTCTTTTTTAATTGTAGTTCCAAAGGTTGGAATAAAGCTTCCTTCCGGCAGAATTATAAAATGCGGAGATACAATATGAATAATATCATGGAATATTGCTATCATGTTCCAGAAGAAGTAGCTGAAATTGACGGGATCCATTATTACTGTTCAGACAAAAATGGGGTGTCCGACTTTAATGGAGAGGTTGTATTTAATTTTACTGGCCGGCCCAACATTCCTGTATTAGACATACCTGAATTATCTAAACATGTAGACAATGCCTATAAAGAAATTGTTGTTGCCTGGCCTGATTTTGGAACACCGAGAGTTAAATCTACATTTTGGTTGGCGTTACACAACTATGTAGTGTCTATGGGATGGAAGAACGTATGTATCCATTGTGAGGGGGGACATGGAAGAACAGGAACCGCTATAGCAGCCATACTTATATCTGTTGCTGCCTGGAGTGTTCCAGACACAATAGAATATATTCGCTCCTCTTTTTGTGAAAAACTAGTGGAGACCGAAGAGCAAATGGATTATCTGTGTAATTTAGATGAAGTTTTAAATGGAAGGAAGACGCCAGTGACACGTCTTCCTATACCATCTATGATTCTTGTTGCACAGCAGGCGCAAGACGAAAAAGACCAAAGGGAAAAAAAGATGCTCACTAAGGCTGTCGGTTTAAGCTACAACGTTTCCGATGAAGATAATGACAAATAACTAAAGGAATTTAATATGTTTTGCGTTAAACAAACAAGTTGTGTTGATTTTATGGTAAAAAATCATTATATATCTAACAAAGAAATAGCAGAAGAGGTGCGCAAAGACTTAGAGAATAGATTTAATGGGGTAGAGATGACTGAGATACCGGACAAGTGTGTTGCCTGGGACCCCGGTGGCATGTTAATGATGGATGATATAGAATATACCTTCCATCTGGGCGATATTTCTGTTAATTGTAAAGCTCAGCATCTATCATATTTGGCAATGTATCTAGACAAATATCTTCCGCGCGGAAACAACACGAAGTATTACAAAATACATGGTAATTATTTATGCATTTGTGTCACCGAGGAAGAGTTTGAGAAGCTGAAAACTTTAGTTAATGACCCGGGCCGTATGGAAGAAGCTAAAAACTCGGAAGAAGAAAGAGAAAAGAGAATACAATCCGTGGTAGATGGTGGACATTTGGTTCGTGCGAATAAAGATTCGTCTGGCAACATAATAGATTTGGACAAGTTAGCCAAGAAAGATATAAAGGACCTAAACTAATGGCTGCTTTTATCATATTTGCTGTCATTCCTTTTAGTTTATCGCTTATTTATATATGTTTCCTTTTTGCTTGGGCTAAAGAAGAAGGCCCAAAAACTCTTTATTGTGGAAAGTATCTTGATCTAAAAACTTTTGAAGGTTGGGAATATGTAGAGAGATCTAACACAGATAGGGTTGCTTTTATAATTCCATTGTTTGTAGATGAGCATGGAGGCATAAACCTTATATTTATAAAAGAGTTTCGCGTTCCTTTTCAAAAATATGTAGTTAGTTTTCCTGCCGGATTAGTTGGGGATAAAGATTGTAACGAAAGCATTTTGTCTGGTGCCAGACGAGAGTTGCTTGAAGAAACTGGATATACTGCCGATGTTTTGCTTCCAATCACCCGTGGCTCTACTTCGGCTGGACTATCTAATGAGGTATTAGATTTTTTTCTTGCCACGAACTTGAAAAAACAAGAAGAGGCAAAAGGCGATGGCACAGAAAAAATAGATGTACACGTGGTGTCAGTCAACAACGCTTATAAATGGCTCGAAGATCAATCTTTTTTAGACAAGCATTTAATAGACTCAAAGGTATATTTGGGTATGTATTTTGTGTGTAAATTTTTAGGAAAAGTAATATGAAAAAAACAATATCTAAACAAATAGTTGTGGCGTCGTTTGTTTATATTTTATTGGCCATTAGTTTTATATGGGTGTCTAAAATCGCATTACATAATCAAAACATTCTTTGTGCGTGGATATTGGTCTTTACATCAAATATAATTACATTAATTTATTTATTTGGAATAAGAAAATATATTAAGCAAATGACCACATAAGGCAAGTTTAAGGCACAAAGTGTAATGTACAGAAGTGTCTCTAAAAATTACAAAAGAGGATTAATGATAAGGTGCAGAATAGTATCTTAAATAATATAGTGATAACATGATTGAAACAAAATTAATAATAGGGCTTGGCAACCCCGAAACACAATATTCCTTGACCAGGCACAATATAGGGTTTATGACTTTGGACGCCTATGCTAATCATCATAATTCTAAAAACGGCATGATAAAGACCAACAGGAAGCTTAATGTTAGATATTCTTTAAACTCTGTTGTTCTTTTTAAGCCTCCAGACGGAATGAATAATAGCGGAATGTCTATATCAGAAATAAAAGGAAAATTAAACATAGACAATAAAAATATATTAGTAATACACGATGAAATGGATTTTGAGTTTGGGGTGGTAAAGATTAAATCTTTTACAAAGAATACTAAACATAATGGCGTGCGTTCGGTTTCAAAGTATATTGGGCCAGACTTTGCGCGAGTAAGGATTGGAGTAGGACGACCTATAGACAAAAATCGATCTGAATATGATCACGTATTATCGAATTTTGGTTTGGAAGAAAATAAACAAATGTGTATCTTGTCTAAATTAATTATAGACATTGTTGATAGTTTTATTGAGCATGGTGTTCAAAAAACTATGAGCATTTATAACTCAAAGGGAGAAGCAAATGAGTAATTTCGATTCTTTTGTTCAACGGATTCTTATTAATTCTGAGAACAATACTTCATCCAATGGTGTTTCCAAGGAGCTTACCTATCAGCAAGCTGTATCTATTGCTATTCGCTCTAATCAATTATACAATGAGAGCGTATCGCACCCAAATAAGAGAGATTTTGATAGACAGATCAACGAATGTTATTATCAACGATCTAAAGAACTTGGGCATGTATAACGCCAAAGGTTTTTGTTTAGGCAGATTGGTGTTTTAATTAAGCTCTAAACGAACTACATGGTGGAATAATTCTGACACAAGATATTACACTAGTATAAGAGAAGATAAAATTATTAGTTTTACTCGCAGTTATCATAGAAAACATAAAATATATTCTTGGTCGTTTGTTATAGGAAGATTTAAAATAACCATTTTCCCAAAGTAGATTGTTATTAGTTTTATATTTGTATTGTATATATTCTTGTTGTTTCTATTTTATAACATCTTCGTTTATTAGGAGTTTTTATGGCGAAGAAAATAAGATATATTAGACAAAGAGATCAATTCAGTTGCGGTCCAGTGGCAATAATAAATACGTTAAAATTTCTCGGCTGCAATATTACCTATAAGGATTTACCGTTAGTTCAAAACTTATGCAAGTGTAAGTCTCCCGACGGAACTAATCCGGAAAATTTAGAGAAAGCATTATCTATGCTTGGTATATGTTTTGAAAGAAAAATTAAACCTTCTTTAAAAGATATAGATGGCCACATTAAAAGTCGTGGCGCTATATTATTAAACTATTGCATTAGTATAGGCCATTATTCTTTGTGTGTAGGCAAAAGTGGTACAAATAATTATACATTGATAAATGACTTGGATGATATTACTATCTCTGGCTGTGATAGCTTAACCATTAAGCATATGACAGAGTGGGGAGACCGAGAAAAATATTGGTGTTGGTTTATTTTGCCGAAAAGGATAGACGAGAAAAAAGTTGAAAAATATTTGCGAGCCAAGAAGGAAACCTAAATGAATCAACAAGACTTCACGGACGCTTTCATATTGTTTCTTTCTGGCGCCGCCGAAATGGAAAACGAGAAAGAAATACGGTGGAAAAATGATTGGGAGTCGCCAATAACTATAGAGTTTATTAACAATTCTCCCACCCAGGCTATTGTTAGAGATGGTGGAGGCAAACATTGGTACCTTAATGGCCAACGTCATCGGGAAGACGGTCCCGCTATTGAGTGTGTAGATGGAGGCAAACTTTGGTTTCTCAACGGCCAATGTCACCGGGAAGATGGCCCTGCTTGTGAGTATGCAGATGGAACCAAATATTGGTATATCAACGGCCAATGTCATCGGGAAGATAGCCCCGCCATTGAGCATGCAGATGGAGCCAAGTTTTGGCATCTCAACGGCCAACTCCATCGGGAAGATGGTCCCGCCATTGAGTGGGCAAATGGAGATAAACTTTGGTATCTCAACGGCCAACTCCATCGGGAAGATGGTCCCGCTTGTGAGTACACAAATGGAACCAAATATTGGTATATCAACGGCCAACGTCATCGGGAAGATGGCCCTGCTAATGAGTGGGCAAATGGAGACAAAGAATGGTATCTCAACGGCCTGGAATTAACCGAGGAAGAATTCAACAGAAGGAAACGCAAATGAACCAACAAAGGTAATATAAAAGTATATTGTGTATTGTGAAAAACAACAAGGAGGACTTTAAAATGCCAGATGAAAAGAAACACACTGTTGATGAAAAAATCGCGGTATTGATGGTGAGCAACGATGACAAATCTAACGTTATAGAATATCGTACTTTTATAGATAAAGTGGAAGATTTGTATAAACAAAACTCTTTCAAAGCTTATGACAAGTTTAATGTGACGCTTGCAAAAGATAAAGATTTTGGCTACGGCCTTCTTTTTACCGGCACCAGAAACGAAACTAAAGAAGAACAAACACAAAGAGAAGGAGCCGAGGGAGCCAGGCGAAAACAATTGGAAGATGCGGAGTTAAAAGAATACCTAAGACTTCATAAAAAGTATGGAAAACATTAATAAGGAGCAACGCCATGACATATGTAGAGCTAGATGTTGAAGACGAATTGTTTGAAAAACTACAAGAGCTGGCAGACGAAGAAGGAATTTCTGTTGAAGAGTTAATCGTAGAAACTCTCAAGGACGAAGTTGCTTACATTGAAGACGATATAGATGATGACGATGATGACGATAGTGTACACTTAAACGAAACGTTTGAAATCTAAACATGAAAACGTGGGCGACAATAAATATTATTCTTAAAGCTTTGGATTTAGCAACAACTTACTATTATGTTAATATTCATGGGACTATAAGAGAAGCTAACCCAATAATAAGGTTTGTGTATAATAACGTTGGATTATTTTGTGGGTCTATTTTTATATTTATGTTGTTTGTATTCTTGGCGTACACAATCTGCAAAAAAGGTTCTCTTATAACCATGTATATTGTTTGCGCACTGTTGTCTTTGGTAGTAATTAATAATTTTTATCATATATTTTCTGGAGGATAATATGGAAGCAAAAGAATTAAAAAAATTGTTAAAAAAGTTTAAGTTTTTTCTTAAAAAGAAAACCTTGCCTAACGGTATAGAGTGTGGTTCCGGGTGGGATATTATAGTAACAGATTTATTTCAATCTCTTTCCGAAATGAATCTTCCGTCTGACTTTGAGGTAACTAAAGTGTTTAGCAAGATGGATTTGTTGCGCGTTTATACGATAAAAGGAAACAACACTACTCGATTTGCTATTGACGCGGCAGTAGAACGTTCTGGAGAAGTATGCGAAGCCTGCGGAAACGAAAAAACTTTACAGCAATGTGATAAGTGCAAAGACCCAGAGCCAGTAGTGGAGAATGACATAAACGCCATACTTAACCCCACGGCAGCTGTGGCGCCAGCTGCACCAACAACGTCCGTTCCAACAGTCGCCGGCTCCAACCCTATAAGCCCGCCGAATACACCATAAGTGGAAAATTACAAAAATGTCAAACATGGTAGAGTGCAAAAGATGTTTTAATCAATTTAATTATTCTCCTGGGCCTGCCGGAAACGCCCGCCAATTGTGTGACGATTGCAGAAAGATATTAGACAAAGAAGAAGCGGAGGCGCTTAGAGAAGAAACTATAATTGAAAATAATAAATATTTGGTCGGCGCCCCGAAAAGAAAAGATAAGTTTGATCCACTAGAAATTATGGATGGAAATTTTCCAAAACTTGAAAGCGATAGTGAAAGATTTATTTGTGTCATGGAGCTGTCTAAATTTATTTCTCGCAATGGGTTTGGTGGAAAAGAAGAAAACATCGCTAAATTTCTTGAGCAATTAGAAAAAGTCCACATTATATGTTTTCTTAGATACTTGCCATTGACGATTGTGGAGACAATGGTGAAAAATAAAATTTTTAGCAAGATTGCAAATATGTGTATAGATATTGTTTTGTGTTAATTAGAACGCCCAATGGCGTATATTTAAATAATTAGAGGACACAATGCCTGTAAATAAAGACAAAATGAACGAAATATTTGGAAAACTGAACAAGAACAGCGTGGTATCCATATTGTTACATGGGTTTCCAGATCCTGACGCGCTAGGTTCTGCCGCTGGGTTCGCGCTACTTTTAAAAGAAACATACGGATTAAGCTCTAAAATATTTCATTTTGGGGCAATTACGCATCCACAAAACAAGTCTCTTAAAAATATTTTACACATACACCTTGAAGACATTAAAAACTTTGATATAGATTCTGCGTCATCTATTGTAGTGTTGGACACAGATTTAACTGGAAGTGGACTTAAAGACAAGGTAAAAGAGGTGGATGTTAGAATTGACCATCATGATATGGATAGAGATAAGCAGCCAAAGCTTTCCGACGTAAGAGTAGTCGGGTCTACTTGTTCTATTGTATGGGAATACCTTGCGGCATTCGGTATAGATTTAAGAAAACATGTTGAGATAGCTACCGCATTAGTTCTCGGGATAACAACAGATACGGCAGAGTTTACGTCTGAAAACACTACCAACGAAGACATAGAGGCGTTTAGACTTTTGCTTCCAATAGCTGACAAGTCTTTAATGGCCAAGATAAACAAGTATCCTCTTCCGAAATATTACTTTGAGATAGAGGCCAGGGCGTTCAAAGACAAAGAACAAAAAAACACTATTTTAGTTTCGTGCGTGGGAGACGTAAGTCAGCACAGAGATATTATAGCTACTATAGCCGATAGATTTATTAGAGTAGATGGAGTGGAAACTGTTATGATTACCGGCATAGTAGATAATTGTATTGTTGCCAGTCTCAGGACTGACGACTCTCGTGTAGAAATAAACGAACTAATATCTCGTATATTTGGAAAAGAAAATGGCGGAGGAAAAGGCTACTCGGGAGGAGCAACATTTAATCTTGGGAGCGGATTTTCTATGTTGACAGATAAAAAAGTTAGAGATTCGGCTGTCGCCGAAATAATAAACACTTTTAAGAATAAGTTGTTTGAGGTTCTTGGAGAAAAATCAGAGGATGAGAAAGATGAGGATATGCATTAATGAATATAGGAAAATATGAGGTTGCGGGAAAACACAAAGGATGCAAGTATGGCGGAACTGTTTATCGCATCACTGATGTTAAAAGTGGTTTAGATTATTTTTGGTGCCGCGGAAGTTATTGGGATTGGATTGAAAAAGTACACAGACGCTGTAAAGCCTCAACGCTTAGCGGAGATATAGTGGAAACAGAAGCGCAAGCTGACATCCTCTCCTAGCTAAAACGATAGGCTTTCTTGAACGAAGCAGGTAATGATATATTATAAGGACAAACAATGAAAATGCTTATGACTGGCGGCCCTGTATTTGAATACCTAGACAGTGTTAAAATTATAACAAATAAGTTTAAAGGCGGCCGCATGGCTAAGCTGGCAGAATCTATTTGTGACCTGGGAGTTGAAGTTTATTACCTATGTTCCAAAGATAGTGTTAAGCCCGAGAGAGTTACCTCTTTAATATTTCATAATGGGTTTGATGACTACAAAGAAAAAGTATTGAGTATATCTCCGAATGTTGATGCCGTATTGTTGGGCGCCGCAGTTTCTAACTTGATTCCAAACAGTCCCTGGAGAAATATTAAATTTCCTTCACACAAATATAAAGAAGGAGATAAAGTAAATATAGAGTTTACTGTGGCGCCAAGAATAATTAATATGGTAAAAGAAGTGGCGCCTAACACCAAACTTATAGGATTTAAACTATTAAGTAATTTTGACCATAAGGAACTGGTAGATGTCGCATATACATCTTTGTTGGAAAGTCGAGCCAGTTTTATAATAGCAAATGATACTAAAAAACTAGATGATAAGTTTATAGTTACTAAAGAAAAGTCAGAGATTCCTCTACAAGAGTGCGATCTTCCCCGCTTTATTGTTTCTTCTATAAAAGATGAGTACTATTCTACAGAGTTTTCAGAAGAAAAGCGCACACCTTGTTCCTCTGACTTTGAGCATATTTGTGATAAGTATTCTCAACAATTAATATCTGGGTATGATTTTAGTAGAAATATATTATTTGGATGTGTTGCGTTGC
>Ga0315284_10002971_pt1 | contig 24158 bp, 33 predicted proteins | sample YL17G09_16_MG_FD_203696 | JGI IMG/M metagenome (GOLD analysis project Ga0315284, IMG submission 203696) | Sediment microbial communities from Yellowstone Lake, YNP, Wyoming, USA - YL17G09_16 | ecosystem: Environmental > Aquatic > Freshwater > Lake > Sediment | place: USA: Wyoming | collected...
TTTTAGATTTAGATATTAAAAAATAAAAATTTATTTCACTAATTCAATGATTGCCATTCTCGCCCCGTCTGATTTTCTCGGTCCCAATTTGATAATTCTGGTATATCCTCCTTTCCTTTCTTTATATCTCGGCGCAATCTCCTCAACTAATTTTTTAACTATTTCGGGCGAAAAGTCTTTGGAAAGCAACCTACGACAATTCAGGTCGCCGATTTTAGCTCGGCTGATTTTCTTTTCAAGAAAGCCTCTTGCCTCTTTAGCTTTGGCTTCTGTTGTTTTGATTTTCTCTTTCAAAAAAAACTCTCTGGACACAGATTTCAAAAGGCTTTTTCTTTGATCGGTTTTGCGGCTTAATTTTCTTCCTCCTTTGCGTTTCTTCATTTACCTGAGCAAAGCGAAAGGTGAAGATGAACCTTTAGGTTCATCGCCCTTTCTTTTTGGCTTTTTTAGCCCTTGACCCTTTACGGCTGATTTTTTTCTCCCGTTTTTTAATTTTTACTTCTTTTCTTTCTTTTTTAATTTTCTTTTCTGTACTCACGACTTTCTCTTCTCTTTTAAAGGATTGGGAAAGCAAATTAAAGTGGTTCAGTAAAATCTCGGTGGCTTGAGAAAATGCATCTTCAGGCGTAATCGTCCCGTCGGTTTCAATTTCCAAAAATAATCTGTCAAAATCAGTTCTCTCTCCTACCCGCATATTTTCAACTCGGAATGCCACCCTTCGCATCGGAGTAAAAATAGAATCCAAAGGTATGACCCCTATTTCTAGTTTTTTTTGGAGATAGTCGCTTGGTTTTTTTCTGCTTTCCCTTGACTCATAACCTAAACCCTTTTCAATCAGTATTTCTATTTCCAACTCGGCAGATTTTGTTGTCAGAGTGGCTAAATGAGCGTCTGGGTTTACCAGCTCAACCTGAGGAGGTAATTCAAAATCACCGCCTTTAACTTCTTTTTCTCCTTTCACCTTGAGGGTTGCTTTCTGAGGTTCATCGGCAAAAAGCTTGAATCTAAGCTGTTTCAGGTTTAACATAATCGTAATTCCATCTTCTGAAACGCCGGGGATAGTGGAAAATTCATGCTGAACTCCTTTAATTTTAACTTGCGTCGCAGCGGCTCCAGGCAGAGAAGAAAGTAAAACCCTTCTTAAAGAATTTCCAATGGTTACTCCATAACCGGGATAAAGAGATTCAATCTCAAACATTGCTTTGTTTTTTCCTTCTTTTTTAATAATTTTTGGCTGAGAAGGTAAGAAAATCATAGTGGTAATACAAAGTTAGGTCGCTCGCCCTCATCCAGCCTTACGGCTGGCGGTCGCCTTCGGCGACCTTCGGGCTCGCTTCTTAAAAACCCTCTGTTTTTAATATTTTCCTAGACGGGGAAACCGAAGGGTTTCCCCGACCCCCTTCCGATGTGGGATGCTATTATCTTGAATAAAACTCAAATATGGCTGATATTTCTACTGGCGGAGCCACCTCTTCAAAGGACGGTTCTCCTGTTACTTTGCCTTCCAAATTTTCAATATTTAAAACCAGCCAGCTGGGAAGTTTTTGTTTTTTAAGTGTGGCGGAAAGATTTTGAAAAGCAGCCTTCTTTAAACTTTTCGGCTTCACCTTAATAATATCGTTTTTCTTTGACTGATAACTTGGAATATTAACCGGTTTTGCATTAACTAAAAAGTGTTTGTGAGAAACCAATTGTCTGGCCTGAGCGCGTGAGGAGGCGATTCCCAGGCGAAAAATTACGTTATCCAAACGGCTTTCCAAGATTTTGATAAGCAAATCAGCCGCATCCTCTGCTTTCCCACGATGACCTAAAACTTCCTTCACGTATTTTCGGAACTGCCTTTCTCTTAAATTATACCATTCTTTTAATTTTTGTTTTTCTCTTAATTCTTTTCCGTACTCAGAAAGAGCGCTCGCCCTTCTCTTTCTTTTCTTTTTCTGGCCAGGTGAATATGGTTTTCTGATCATCGAACATTTTTGTGAAAAACAATGATCTCCCTTCAAAAAAAGTTTTGTTCCTAAGCGACGACATTTTTTACATTTTGAATTAATCATATAGCAAGTTTTTACGAAGTAAAAATGAAGCTGGAGATGAAGCTTCAGCTTCATCGACTCCTACGAATTACGAATTAGGGCGAAGAGAACTTCGTTCTCTTCTTCCAGCGGCTTCAGCTATACTCTCCTTACTTTTGGCGGGCGACAACCATTATGAGGTATGGGAGTAATATCTTTTATCAAAATAATATCTAATCCCCTAACGGCCAAAGACCTAATCGCTGACTCCCGGCCAGAACCTACCCCCTTAATGAACACCTGAACTTTTTCTATCCCTATTTTCTTAACTGCCTGAGCTAAAACTTCTGCCACTTTGGAGGCAGCAAAAGGGGTTGATTTTTTTGTTCCTTTAAATCCAATGGAACCTGCGCTGGCCCAAGTTAAAACATTTCCTTGGGTATCTGTTAAAGTAATGATGGTGTTGTTGTAAGAAGAAGAAATATAAATTCTGCCCTCTTTTATTTTCTGAGAGGTTTCAATTTTAACTTCTTTTTTAGCCTTTGACTCAACTTTCTCTGTTTCTTCAATCAACTCTTTTTCACTTTTTTGGATAATTCGTTTTTTACCCATAATGGTAACACCTATTTAGATCGCGTGCCGCGACTCCGCCAATGTCTTTAAGTTGGTTCGGCTGGCGACTTCCTGCCAGAACCCACCGTTTTTCTTACATTTCCCCGCACCGTCCGTGTATTTGTTCTCGTCCGTTGCCCTCTTGTAGGCAAACCTTTACTATGTCTCCCTCCTCGCCAAGAGTTTATATCTTTTAATCTTTTAATATTCATTATTATTTCTCTTCTCAATTCCCCTTCAATTTTATATTTTTTTTCAATAATTTCTTTCAACAGGTTAATTTCATCAGTAGTTAAATCTTTGGCTTTTTTCTGAAATTCAATTTTGGCTTCCCTTAAAATCTTTCTACTCAAAGCTTGACCTATTCCATAAATATAGGTTAAAGCAATCGATATTGGTTTGTTGTCGGGGATATTAACTCCAATAATTCTCGGCATACTAAAATTCACCCTTGGCGTTGTTTATGCTTGGGATTTTCGCAAATAACGTAAATCCGTCCTTTTCTTCTGACGATTTTACAGTTTTTACAAATTTTTTTTACCGATGGTCTAACTTTCATTGTTTTGTAATGTTTATCTCTCGCGGTAAACTATTCTGCCTCTATTTTCATCATAAGGAGTCATTTCTACCGTTACCCTGTCGCCGGGTAAAATTTTAATTCGGAAAAGCCGCAGTTTACCGGCTAAATGAGCAATTATTTCTCTGTTATTATCGAGTCTAACTTTAAAATCAAGACTGGGAAGACTCTCCAAAACAGTTCCCGATGCCCTTAAAGGCTTTTTCTTTGGATCTTTCATTGATTTAACTTTTCTGCTTTGTTTTGATTATTATTTTTTACCCGAGCCGCAGCGAAGCGAAGAGATAAATCTCTTCTTTACCTCAGCTAAAGCTTCGGTGGTTGAAGAAGAGGATTTATCATCTTTGGCTACTCGTTTTGAGGATCAAACCTCTAAATTAAAATGTTAACAAAATTTCAAAGATTAGTCAATGTTTAATTTTATCTTAATCTTGTCTTCGTTTTCGGGAATTATTTTTAACCAAAATGGAAAAACATTTAATTTGGTTTTGGTAATTGCCGATTGGCTCTCTAAAAGCAACTGGCTTTCTTTTACAGATTTTCCGAAAAGAGCTTTTTTGAGGGTTTTTTCATTAATATCAGAATAAACTTTAGCTGAAATTTTAAGATTTAGAATAATTTTACCCGATTGTAAATCTGTTTCTTTAACGGAATAGTCAATTTTCAAACTTTGTTCTTCAAGTTTTTTATCGGTATTTTGTATTTTTGATTTTATAAGCTCTTTGACAAAATCATCCAAATTGGATTTTTCGAAACCAATTGCCTTGCTTTTGATTCTTAAGTTAAAATTAAAAGCTTCTTCTTCCGTTCCGGCAGGAACGGAAGAAGAAGCCTCAATGACTTCTTGCGACATTCCTTCATCCAAGAAAATATACTCTTTAGAAGATTCCTTTATTAAAGAGTCTCTCGTTTCTTTTTTTATTTTTTCCAATAAACTTTTTTTAGCAGCATCTAAATCTTCCTGTTTAACTTGGCTCACCTGACCTTTAAAACCGCCTGTCATTTGAGAAAAAGATTTACCATAAACACTATAATATTGAGGAAGCCCGACCAGCCCCGGAGTGGAAAAAGTGGTTGGTTCTATATTATATTCTTCTCCTGGTCTGTCGGCTATTACCTCAATATCAACGTAGCTTTTACTTGGAATTACCATTTTTCTTGTGGTACGAAAATAAAGAACCTTTTCCAAAGGAGGCTGAAATCTGGTATTAGCGACTAAAGTTTGGGAAAGAGAATAATTATTATAAACCCGGATTATTCCTTGAGCGTTATTTTCTTTCAACACTTTACCGGCAGAATTAAATTGCTGTGAAGCTGATTTTTCGGTTTCAAAAATTTTGCCGGGAATAACCTTTGATACCAAATCCAGTTGCTCGCCTTTTACATCTACGGTCAATCCCTCATCTAAATTTAAAATTTCGGTTTTTGGCCAAATTTCAATATTAACTTTTGCCGAAACAAAATGTAAAAAAAAGAAACCGGCGACTAAGAACAGGAAAACAAAAAATAAGCTTTTTTTAAGACGACCGACCTTTTTTCTTTCAATCCCTGTTATTTCTTTCTCTTTTTCAATTTTTCCTTCCATCGGAAAATCGTAATATTCTTTTAATTTTTCCGGTGGAAAAATATCAATAAGCTTTTTTAATTTTTGCATAGTCGATGAACTTCGTTTATCTCCACCCTTCGCTAATGCTCAGGTAAGACATTAATAAAAGAGAAATTTCTTGCGGACTATCTAAAATTTTTATTCCTTCCGGAATTTTTTCTTCTGGACAAAAAATCTGAACCTCAAACTTGCCGCCGGATGAAACACTTTCCCAATCGCCATTTTTTAAAATATCTTGAACATCCGGTAACTGACTCCCACCGCCAAAAAGAATGATATTTAAGGGAAGCGGATGTCTTGCGGTCATTTTTTTTAATTTTAGTTTTAAATTTCTAAACCAAACCTGGGAAGGAAACCAAATAATTTCTTTAATCCGCTCCGAAGATTCTTTACTTAATTCTCTTTTTGAATATCTTTCCTTTAAAATTCTGGCCTCTGCCTCTCTTAATCCCAATTTTTCTGAGATCGCTTTAGAAAAAATCTGTCCTCCTATCGGAAACTCGTCAATTTTTTCTAACACTCCGCCTTTTACCAAAAAAATCTGAGTGATTGTCCCTCCGATATCAAGGAAAATTTTGTCGGTGTTTTCGTTAATATAAAAATCCAAACCTTGGGCATTTTGAATTACAGCTTTGATTGTCAGGCCCAACGACTCAATAATATCCTTGATTTTCTTTAAATAATGGTTTGGTAAAAAAGTAGCTAAAATTATAAAGTCTAAAGTTTTTCCTTCATATTTCTGGATTGTCGGCACCCGATAGCCGTCTATTTTTATTTCCAGAATTTTTAAATTAATAAACTGGACGTCTTCCGGGAGAATTCCAGACTGTTCACTGTAAATTTGACAGATATTTCTCTTAGCTTTCTCTAACACCTTCTGAAAAATCTCTTTTTCTTCTTTTTCATCAATTACCCGAGCCGCAGCAAAGGGTGAAGAAGAGGATTTATCCTCTTCGCCAATAATTTTTTTTGGTTCTTCTCTTTTAAGACTCTGACGAATAACTCTTGCCTTTAAAATATGGGCCGGTAATCCCAGGATAACAGATTTGTTCATTTCTTCGCCTACTCGAAGAACATTCGTTCTTCTCCACCCTTCGCTTCGCTCGGGTACCCGAGCCGCAGCGAAGGGTTTTTGAATAGCTCTGGAAATGGCTTTTTTCAAGACGTCTGTTTCAAAATCTCTGCTGTCAAATATTCCGTATCTGTCAAAATACTCCAAAGAACTTCCCAAAATCTTAATTTCTTGACCCCTCTCTTCAAATAATAAAGACTTGACTGTTTCAGTACCCACATCTATTAAAAGAGTTGTTTCTGCTTTTTTTCTTTTTAAACGAAAAGGGAAATGAATCATTGCTTCTTTTACCCGAGCCGCAGCGAAGGGCGGAGAGAACTTCGTTCTCTTCTTCACCTCATCTAAAGCTTCGGTGGGTGAAGAAGAGGATTTATCCTCTTCGCCTCTTATCTTATCACGCCCCGCCCTCTAAGCCAAACAAATCACAAACTAAGATATAAAATCTAGGGCACAGAGGGCGGGGTCAAAACCGCCCTGATTCTTCTGATGCCAGCGCCCGAGGATTCCTCTTTTATGATCTTAAACGAACCTAAAGCCCCAGTTTTCTCAACATGCGGCCCTCCACAAAGTTCAATGCTAAAATCACCAATTTTATAGACCTTAACAATCTCGCCGTATTTAGCTGGATCAAAAGAGATTTTGGCGATTTTAAGCGCCTCATTTTTCGATAACTCGACCATTTCTACCGTTATGTTTTCCTTAATTTTCTCATTCACCAAATCTTCAACTGATTTCGTCTGTTCTTCGCTTAATTTTTTGGGATAATTGAAGTCAAACCTCAATCGTTCCGCGGTTATATTGCTTCCTTTTTGGTAAATTTCCGGTCCTAAAATTTCCCGCAACGCCGCCAGCAATAAATGAGTGGCCGTATGATATTTCACTACTTGCTCGCCAGTATCGGCCAATCCGCCTTTAAATTTTTTCTCCATGCCGGCCCGAGAAATTTCTTGATGTTTTTTGAATGCTTTTTCGCACTCTTTCATCGTTTGCTCATCAAAGCTAATTCCCCATCCAGTCATAATTTCTTGAGAAAGTTCCGGAGGCAAGCCATAAGTTTCGTAAATATGAAAAATTTCTTGTCCGTTAATTCTCATCACATTACCCTCAATAACCATTCTCTTCGGTAAATTCTCAGGATCTACTCCCCCTATAGCTCTTCCATATATTTTTTTAAGCGCCTTAACTCCATCATCTAGAGTTTTTTCAAATTTTTCTTCCTCATTTTGAATAACGGTTAAAATATCTGCTTCTTTTGATTTAAGTTCTGGGTAAACCTCTTTGTAAATCTCAATGACTTTTTGACCCAGAGGTATTAAAAAGTTTTTTGGCAGATTCAGTAATTTTCCGTATCTAATTGCCCTTCTTAAAATTCTTCTCAAAACATATCCTCTTTCAACATTTGAAGGTAAAATATCTTCTGAAATCAAAAAAGCTGAGCTTTTAATATGGTCAGCAATAATTCTTTTGGCTTTTTCATTTTGACCTGGAACTCGAAGAACATTCGTTCTTCTCCACCCTTGCTGCGGCTCGGGTATTTGATTAATAATGGGTAAAAATAAATCAGTTTCATAAACTGAATTTTTCCCCTGAACTATCATCGCCAATCTTTCCAATCCCATTCCAGTATCCACACCATTTTGTTTTAACAACGTTAATTTTTTTTGTTTATCCTGATAATATTCATTAAAAACCAGGTTCCATACCTCCATTCCTTTGATATGAATTTCAGTATTGGGGCCGCAAGGACCTTCTTCACCAGTTGGTCCCCAAAAATTATCACTCCTTGCGCATTTTTTAATTTTACTTTCCGGCACGCCTATTTTTTTCCAGATTGAAATGGATTCTTCGTCAGTCGGCACGTCCTTGTCACCTTCAAAAACTGTAAAAATCGCTTCCTCTTTAGGCAGTTTTAAAACTTCAAAAAGAAACTCATAAGCTAATTTTATTGTCTCTTCTTTAAAGTATCCGCTAAAAGAAAAATTGCCCAACATTTCAAGAAAGGTTAAATGGGTTTCATCTCCTATTTCTTCAATATCAGAAGTCCTGAAGCATTTCTGGCAAGAAGTCGTATTTTTTCCGTAAGGCGATGGCTTCCCCAAATAATACTCTTTAAATTGCTGCATGCCGGCGGTGGTAAATAAAACAGAAGGGTCTGTCGGTAAAAGCGAAGAAGAGGGCACAATCTTGTGCCTCTTCTTTTCAAAAAAATTCAAAAATTTTTCTCTTAATTCGTTTGAGGTCATCAAGAATTAAAAAATGAGGGGTTTTTATGATTTTTTATGAGTATCTGTCAGCTACGGTTGAAGCAGCGAAAGATTCAGGTTTTATTTTGGGTTCAAAACCATTTCCCCTGATTAAACCGGTTACTTCTTTTATCATATCTTTAGTGGCGCCGTTTTCTCCGACGTCAGCGTGGATGTAGCGAAACTCGTAATTGAAAGTCCTGAGAGAGTCTTTTATTTTCTTGTCAAAATTTTCTCTTAAGAATAAAGCCATTTCACAAGACAGCATTACCTCTTCCAAAATTCTTTCTTTCCAATTATAGAATTTCCGATTATGATAACCGATTCTTTTAAGGAAAAATCTCCCTCCTTCACCTTTTCTTAAAATCACCACGGCCAAGGGAAAATGAGGCTCCTCTCCGGAAGAAGAATCGCATCCGACAATAATGTCATAAAATTTTTCCGGCTTTTCTGAAATGTAAAACAAAACCTCATCAATCATCTGATTAATGTTTAAATTTCCCTTGGTAGGGTTGTAAAAATAACCGTTTAAAATCTTTTCCATAACTCAACTATCTTAACAATTTTTTGTAATTTAATCAATATTCTGAACTATTCTCAGAAATTCTTGCGGATTTAAAGAAGCACCACCAACCAAAAGACCTTGAAAACCTGCCATTTTAATATAGTCTGCGGCATTCTGAGAATTAACGCTGCCGCCATAAATAATTGGAATGTCTTCATTTACCCGAGCCGCAGCAAAGGGTGAAGAAGAGGATTTATTCTCTTCGCCTATTATTTTTTTAATCGCGGTTTTCATCTCTTTTGCTTTTTCAGGAGTGCATGGTTTTCCCGTACCGATGGCAAAAACCGGCTCATAGGCAATAATAAGTTTTTTTTGTTCTTTTCTTAAAAGGTCTTTTGTCCCTTTTTTAAGCTGTGAAATATTTTCTATGCAAAGAATAGGTGTCAAATCGCTTTTAAGTGCGGCTTTTATTTTTTTATTTATCATTTCATCTGTTTCCTTTAGATATTTTCTTCTTTCTGAATGGCCCAAAATTACATAATCACACCCCAAATCTTTTAACATTTTTGGAGAAACCTCGCCGGTAAAAGCGCCTTTTTCCTCCCAGAAACAATCCTGACCGCCCAATTTAAGATTTAACCCAGTACCAGAAACTTCGTTTCGGTACGGGGCATGGATTTTAGATTTAAGATTTAAAATATATAAAAATGGAGGACATATTACGATTTCAACGTTTTTTAAGTTTTTAATCCCGTTAGCCACCGAATCAAAAAGGAGCTTAGCTCCTTCTAAGTTTTGGGGATTCATCTTCCAGTTGGCGATAATTAAAGGTTTCATAAAATTAACATCCCACATCGGAGAGGGGTCGGGGCGGGTCGCGAGAGTTGTCCGCGAAGCGGAAACTCCCGACCTAGAACCCTCCGGTTCTCCCGTATAGGAAAATATTAAAAACCGAGGGTTATCAAAGAGATAAATCTCTTTTTCACCTCACTGCGGTTCGGTTTTTAAGGAGCGGTGTTAGCGCGGTTGCCGAAGGCGACATTTAAATTCGCGCGTGCCGCGACCTTACTCGGTATTACCGCTATTGTTTTCTCAAATATTCGGCGGCTTTTTCAGGTTCAATTGTGGAAATTTCCATTCTGGTGCCGATTTCAAAACCCGCCCAAGTGGAGGTCTTAGGCAATATCGTCCAGTGCCAGTGGTAATAAGGATATTTTTTGTTATCACAGGGAGCGGTATGCAAATAGAAATTATAAGCCGGGTCATTCAAGGCTTTATAGAGCTTTTTTAAAGCAGTTTGAAAGGCCTCCGCCAGTTGCCATTTTTCTTTTTCGGTAACTTTTTCAAAATAAGGCAGGTGTCGTTTTGGGGAAACAATCAATTCAAAAGCCGATTTTGAAGCAAAGGGACAGATAACTAAAAATTCTTTATTCTCAAAAACAATTCTTTCTTTAGCCCTTTTTTCCCAATCGTTCATCTGACAATAGATGCATTTTCCGTTTTTTTTGAAATATTTTTTTGAATTAAAAAGTGCTTTTCTTAAATCAACATCAATTAAAGGAGCGGTAATAATTTGAGAATGAGGATGTGGTTGAGTCGCGCCGGCTTCCATACCTTCATTGTGAAAGATAGAAACGTAGCTAACAAATTTTTTCTTCATTAAATTTAAATATCTTTCCTGATAGGCATCAAAAACTTCTTTGACTTGAGCTAACGATAATAAGGCAAGCGGCTTTTTATGGTCTCTTGTCATCACCAACTCGCAAAAACCGACCGCATTAATTGTCTGATATAAATTCCCTTCTATTCTTTTTTCTTGTTTTGGCTGAGGCAGAAAGGCAGGAAATTTATTAGGGACAACAATGGTGGTCCAATGGGAAGGAATTTTTCCCTTAAAAGCAATTTTTTTGCCCGAAGCAAAAATTGAAACCGGTTTTTCCTGCGTCTCAATATTACAAAAAGGACAGATTTTTTTGGGAATTTTTATTTCCAGTCTTTTTTCTTTTTTAAATGCTTCCGGTCTTTTGGCTCTGCCCGTCGCAATTACTACCCAATCCTTGGAAATTAAATCAAGCCTTAATTCTGATGGAAATTTTTGTTCTTGCTTTTTAGCCATATAAACCTTTGATTAAGTTTAATCTTATTTTCAATAAATCAATTGCCATCTTAATCATTGATTTTACCTTCACTTTGCTTTCTATGTCGTTTTTCCAGTAAACCGGGATTTCTTTTATTTTATATCCCATTTTTTTAGCTACGACTAAAATTTCCGGATCAAATGCAAAACGATTGATTTTACATTTAGGAAAGATATTTTCTGCCGCTTTTTTGGAAAATGCTTTAAATCCGCACTGCGTATCCTGAATTTTCCAAAGACCGATAATAAATTTCCTATACAATTTAAAACCCTCTCCCAGAATTACATTTCTTAAAAAGGGCTGTGGCGGATCTAAAACCGCGCCCTTGATGTCTCTTGAGCCAATCACAACGTCAAAATCTTTCTCAAATTCCGGCCACATTTTCTCAATCTGATCAATGGAAGTGGAATTATCCGCGTCGGTAAATAATCTGTATTCTCCTTTGGCTTCCACCATTCCCTGACGGACCACAGCTCCCTTGCCTTGATTTATTTTATTATCAATCAATTTCAAATTTTTAATAACAGAAGACGTTCCTCTGACAGCTTCGGCTGTCAGGTCTTTTGAACCATCATTGACCACGACGATTTCGTAATCATAACTCTGCTTTCTCAAATAATTATCAATCTCTTCCAAGGTTTTGGGCAAGCGCTTTTCTTCATTGTAAGCGGGGATGATAACTGATAAATACATATTAAACTAATTATATCATGGTTAAAATTTTTGCTCCATTTTTTGTGACGACCACGGTGTGTTCAAAATGGCAGCACAGGAGCCCGTCTTGGGTTTGATATCCGAACCCGTCAGCAGATTTTTTTAATTTCCAATCCCCGACCGTAACCATAGGTTCTAAACAAAGAACCATGCCTTCTTTGATTTCCGGTCCTGTATGACGTTTTCCGTAATTCAAAATTTTAGGGTCTTCGTGAATCTCTCTGCCAATGCCGTGACCGCAGAGTTCTCTTACCACATTAAACCCCTGACCCTCCACATATCTCTGAATTGTATTTGAAATGTCGCCGATGGTATTTCCCGGCCGGACTTTTTTCATTCCTCTTTTTAAGGCTTTTTTTGTCACCCGAATAAGTCTAATCACGTCAGGATTAATTTTCTCTACGAGACCCGGACTCGTAACTGGGACCGTAATTGCCATATCGGTATGAAATCCCTGATAGAAAATCCCTAAATCAAGCGAGATTATATCGCCGTCTTTCAATTGTCGCGCCGAAGGAACTGAATGAACAATCTCTTCATTTATTGAAGTACAAAGACAAGCAGGATAATCTTCATAGTCTTTAAAAGAACATTTTCCTCCTGATTTTAAAATCAGGCTCTCGGCGAGCCTGTTTAGATCTTCTGTGGTAATTCCCGGCTTAACTTTTTTTTCCAATTCTTTCATAATTCCGGCCAGGATTTTCCCACCTTCAGCCATTATTTTAATTTCTTCCGGAGTTTTAATTGAAATCATGCTTCAATCAATTCAGTATGACCCTGAGTCTACCGAAGGGTCATTTGATTACTTTTAACACATCTTTGAAAACATCGGCTACCGATTGCTCACCATTAACTTCTGTTACCTTCAAGTGTTGTTTTTTGAAATAATCAATCACAGGAAGCGTTCTCTCTTTAAATTCTTTTAATTTTCCTCTAATTACCTTCGGATTGCTGTCTTCTCGATGGATTAGTTTTGAGCCGTCAAATGGGCAGGTTTTTAACTTAGCATTTTGTTCGTTGTATAAAATTGAATGGCGCATCAGTTCGCAAATTTTTCTTTTGCTGTTTCGCCAAATTGAAACTTCCGGTCTCTGTTTGATTAAAATTATTTTTATATTTGAGCTCCCGTAAATTTTTTTAAAAAACGGAGTTAGCTCCTCTGCTTCGTAAAGAGTCTTAAAAGAACCAGACAAAACTACTTGTTTTTTCTCTTTAATTAATTCTTTGATTTTTTGTTTCAACCAAAAGAAAATTAAAGGAGGGCTCATCAATTTCCCCGACTGTCTTAATTTTCTTTCTTCCCAGAGAAAATATTTTTTAGCGCCGACTTTTACGAAATCGCTTTTTTTAATATTCCCGAAATTTTTTTCAATAATTTCGCTCGTTTCCAAATGATAAAAACTGAATTTTTCCGCCAATAATTCACCCTGCGTTCCTTTGCCGGAACCCGGCGGTCCAATTATAATAATGACTTTTTGTTTGTTAAAAACTTTCATAATCGCGCATTTGCAGCTGGGCTTGAACCTGACGCATAGTTTCCAAAACCACGCTGACCACAATTAGCAAAGAGGTGCCTCCGATTAAAAACTTGAAACCTGTAACCCCTGTAATCCCGCCGACAACTGAAGGCATTAAGGCTATGGTGCCCAAAAACAAGGCGCCAATCAGCAATACCCGATTCAAAATATAATTCATAAAAAGGGCAGTACTCTCTCCCGGTCTGATCCCCGGGACAAATCCGCCCATCTTTTGTAAGTTTTGCGCAATCGCTTTCGGGTCAAAAGTAACGGCCGTGTAAAAATAAGTAAACAGAACCACCAAAATGAAATAGAAAATTCCATGAATCCAAGGGTTCTGGAAGAAATTGCCCACGACCTCCGCAATATCACCTATTTTACCTCCAGTGCCGGATAAAAAACTGGCTACCATTCCCGGAAAAAGCAAAATTGACAAGGCAAAGATAATAGGAATTACGCCGGCCGGGTTGACATTTAATGGCAAATAAGTTGATACGCCGCCGTAAAGCCGCATGCCCCGAACTCTTTTGGCATAAGAAACCGGAATATTTCTCCTCGCTTCATTGACCAGAACGACGCCGGCAATAATCAGCAGAGACATCGCAAAAAATAACAAATAACCCGGTATTTTTGACGGATCCCCTTGAAAATCATTAAAAGCTGTATAAATATTCATCGGTAAATCAGCCACGATTCCGGCGAAAATCAATAATGATACGCCATTGCCGATTCCTTTCTCAGAAATCAACTCTCCCAACCACATCAGAAAAAAAGTGCCTGCCGTAATAGTTAAAATTGAAGTGAAAAAATCTAAACCGGAAAGATGTCCAATCACATTTTGCCGCTGAAACAAAGCTAACATCGCATAACCCTGTAAAGCAGCCAGAGGAGCAGTTAAGAACCTGCCGTACTGATTAAACTTTTGACGACCGGCTTCTCCTTCTTCTTTATAAAGACGCTCCAACTGGGGAAAAATCATTGTCAGTAATTGTAAAATTATCGTGGCTGTGATATATGGCCCCAGACCCAGCATAACAATTGAAAGTTTTTCTAGGGCACCGCCCGTAAAGACATTTAAAAGACCGAAAGCTCGAAATTGGTTAAAAAAATTATTTAAGTTTTCGGCATTGATTCCCGGCATGGGGATATTGGCCATAACCCGAAAAACAGCGAGAGTTGCCAAAACAAAAAGAATTTTGTTGCGTAAATCTTTAATTTTGAAAATTTGAATCGCTTTTTCGTACCACATTTTAAATTTAAAATTTTAAGGCAAAGAGGACTTCGTCCTCTTTTTCACCTTCGTCCCGCAAGCGGGACTCGGTAATTGATGTTGCCTCCTGCTTTCTTAATTTTATCTCTGGCGTTTTCTGAAATCTGGCAATCTTCAATAATTAATTTCTTGGTTATTTCTCCTTTTCCTAAAATTTTAACTTCTGGTATTCTTCCTTTTATTCTATGCACAATTCCTTTTTTCAGCAATATCTTTGGAGTTATTTTTTCATCAGAATCAAACCTTTTTTCTAAAATATCCAAATTTACCCCCACACCAAAAATTGATGTAGCAGTTGATTTTTGATTATATCCTCTTAACTTCGGATATCTCTTAATAAATTCTCTGATAGCCGGCTTTAATCTCTTGCCGGAGCGCGCTTTTTGACCCTTAAGACCTTGGCCGGAATAAGTACCGCGTTTGCCTCCCCGGCCAACGCGTTTTCTCTTTTTTGATTTATGTTTTGGGTGAAGTTCGTGCAATTGCATGTTTTAATTTTTTTAATGCTTCGATTGTGGCCATCGCATTGTTCAGTTTGTTTCCGGTTCTGCCCAAAATTTTTGATGAAATGTTTTTTATTCCAACTAAATTGCAAATTACCCTGACAGTTCCGCCGGCCGCCAAGCCCCGGCCTTTTCTTTTTGGTAAAAGTAAAACTCTGGCTGCTCCAAATTTAGCTGAAACTTCGTGAGGAATAGTGTCTTGAACAATGGGGACCTGAATTAAATTCTTTTTCGCCAATCTGGTTGCTTTATCTACGGCTTGAGCCACATCCAGTCCCTTGGCCACTCCTACTCCTACCTTACCTTGTTTATTTCCGATTACTACCACAGTCCGAAAGCGAAAACGCCGACCGCCAGCCGCTACCCGCGTCACCCTCGCCAAATCAAGGAGTTTTGACTCAAATTCCGGAGCCCGCTCTGACTGTGCAAATGTGGCAGGTGTAAGATAGCCTTTTTTCCCAGTACTCTCTTTACCCTTTTTTACCCGAGCCGTAGCGAAGGGTGGAGAAGAGGATTTATCCTCTTTGACTACTGAATTATTTTCTTTTTTTACTTCTTTTTCCATAAAAAATTATTATAATTTAAAATTTTAAACCGCCTGCCCTGGCCCCTTCAGCTAAACTTTTTATACGACCGTGGTATTTATACCCTCCTCGGTCAAAAATGATTTTGTCAATTTTTTTCTCCGAGGCTTTTTTAGCAATTAATTTTCCGACTTCAAAAGCTATACCTATTTTTCCCGTTCTGCCTGTTTTTTCCTCCTTGGGTTTTTTATGCGACGTTGAAATTTCTTTTCTATGAGGTGATTTTTTAAATTCTTGATCCCGAGCGGTTGCCAATATAATACTTTTTTCATCATCAATCAATTGAGCGTAAATATGTTTTGCCGACCTGAAAACACAAAGCCGAGGAATTCTCATGGTTCCTTTTAATTTTGCTCTTATTTTTTTATGGCGTCTTATTTTTTTTTGCTGTTTTTCTAACATAAAAACTGTATCGTACTAAAGTTCGCTATTAACTACCCGATCTGTAGCGAAGGGTGAAAAAGAACGAATGTTCTTTGACTATTTGGTCCCTGTCGCTACTGCTTTTTTACCCATCTTTTTTCTAATCTTTTCTCCCAAATACTTTATTCCCTTTCCCTTATAAGGTTCGGGTGGTTTCACTCTTCTGATGACAGCTGAGGTTTCGCCAACCAGTTCTTTATCAATTCCTGAAACAGTAATGATATTTTTATCTACTGAAAATTTTATCCCCGGGGGCGCCTTTATTTCCACCGGGTGACTGTATCCCACATATAATAAAAGGTTTTCTTCTGGTAACTGAGCCTTGTAACCTAATCCCTGTATTTCCAATTTTTTTTCATAACCCTCATTTACTCCTTTCAGCATATTAGCTAAAAGGGCGCGGCTCAAACCCCACAAAGACTTGTTTTTTTTAGTTTCAATCGGGAGATGTAAAAAAATCTTTCCTTCTTTTATGCCAATTTTAATTTCGGGTCGAATTTCCCGAGAGAGTTCGCCCTTTGAGCCAGAAACTTTTATTGTCTGACCTTCAATTTTTACATTTATGCCCTGAGGTATTAAAATTGGTTTTTTGCCGACTCTTGACATAATTTTTTATAAATTAAGACTAAAGAAGCGAGGCAACAAATTTTAAAGTAACTTTCGCAGTCCCGTCGGCACGGTCCGCGTGAAACGCGGCGACGGGACGAGAATGCAGATAGTCAAATCTCGCTGGGATTTGAACTATCGGTACTTTAAAACTTCGTTGCCGAAGCAAATACTACCAAATTTCGCAAATTACTTCTCCCCCCAATCTCTGTTTCTTAACCTCTTTGTCGGTCATTAATCCTTTTGGCGTTGAAATTATTGCTATCCCGTAACCCGATCTTACAGGTTTCACTTCTCTAAAACTTTTGTAAATGCGCTGACCGGGTTTCGAAACCATCTTTAATCCTGAAATGACGGGGACTTTGTCGTTGTATCTCAAAGTAATTTCAATAGTCCTTTTCGTTCTTTTCCCTTTCTTCTCCGCTTTCTCAATAAAACCTTTTTCTTCTAAAACTCTTGCAATTTCATATTTCAAATTAGAAAAAGGCATATCAACCTGTTCTTTTAAAACGGCTTGAGCATTACGTATTCGATTTAACATATCGCTAATTGGATCCATAGTGGTAATACTTAGTTAGTCGCTCGTCCCGCTTACAGCGGGACTTCGCTCTTTAGAAGACGAACGCAGTGAGGCGGGAAAAGAGATTTATCTCTTTGACCACCCTCGGTGCTCAATGAAGCTAAAGCTTCATTTCGGTCTGCGCTTCCGTGAACGGAAGCTTGCCTTCTAACGTTTTCGCCTTCGGCGAAAGCCTGTTTTCCTATACGGGAGAACTGATAAGTTCTCCCGACCCCTCTCCGAAATGGGATGTTTGTTTTACCAAGAAGATTTTTTAATTCCTGGGATTAACCCCTGATTGGCCATTTCCCTAAAACAGATTCTGCATAATCCAAATTTTCTCATATACGCCCTCTTTCTGCCGCACCTAAAACAGCGTCTGGTAATTCGACTGGTAAACTTCGGTTTCTTTTTAGATTTGGCGACTTGAGCTGTCGTGGCCATAGTAGTATTACATAGCGAGGTCGCTCGCCCTCTCGGGCTCGCTCCTTAAAAACCCTCGGTTTTTAATATTTTCCTATACGGGAGAACCGGAGGGTTCTCCCGACCCCTCTCCGATGTGGGATGTTTCACGATTTAATAGGGAATCCCATCAATTTCAGTAATTCTAATCCTTCTTCTCTGGTTTTCACTCCCGTTACTACGGTTATTTCAAACCCGAAATTAATTTTTGCTTTTTCCGGTAAAATTTCAGGAAAAGTGATTTGTTCTTTAATTGCTAACGTTAAATTTCCTTTTTTATCAAAAGAGCTCTGTTCAATTCCCCGGAAATCACGCGAACGCGGCAGGCCGATATGAATTAATCTCTCTAAAAAATCGTACATTCTCTGATCTCTTAAAGTCACTCGCGCTCCTATTGCCATCCCCTTTCTTATTTTGAATCCTGAAATTGATTTTTTGGCATAAGTCAAAACCGTCTTTTGTCCGCAAATCAGAGAAATATCATTCAAAATGCTTTCGCAAATTTTTTTCTGTTCGTCTGATGTTTTACCGGAGATTAATCTTCCAAAACCCGTGTTTACCACCACCTTCTTAATTTTCGGAACCGCCATATCATTCTTATATCCAAACCTTTCTTTCATTTGAGGTATTACCTCTTTTTGATATTTATCTTTTAATCTAATCATAAAACAAGTTTTTTAGAATAAAAAACGAAGTTGGGCTCGAAGAGATAAATCTCTTCTCCGCCCTTCACTGCGCTCGGGTAAATGAAAAATTTATTTTTCATTGACTTTTTAGATTTCTTGTCCGCATTTTTTACAAATCCTAAATTTCTTTTTTTGCACAATCTTATAACCTACTTTTATCGCTTTTCCGCATTTTGAGCATATAAACTTAACATTGGAAATATCAATCGGGCCGGGAATTTGGACAATCTGACCTTTTTCTCCTGTTTTTTTTGGTCTAACGTGTTTTTTCCTGATGTTAGCTCCTTCCGCTATAATTCTTTTTTCTTTCGGAAAAACTTCTAACACCTTGGCCTTCTTTCCTCGGTCTTTTCCGGACGTTATTAAAATGGTATCACCTTTTTTAATCTTCATAAAACAAGTTTTTTAGAATAAAAAACGAGGTTGGAGGAAGATGAAGCAAAGCTTCATCGCCCGACTTATACTAATTCTTCTGCTAAGGTGGCAATTTTATCAAATCCTTTTTCTTTTAATTCTTTGGGTAAAGGCCCCGAAATTCTTCCTCCTTTGGGTTCTTTAGTCTTTCCTTCCAAAATCACGCAAGCATTATCATCAAACCTGATATAGGAACCATCCAGCCTTCTAAATTCTTTTTTTTGCCTGACAACCACGGCTCTAACTACATCGTGTTTTTTCACAGGCTTCCTTGGTTCGGCCACCTTTACCGTCCCAACGATGACGTCTCCAAGACGAGCATAACGTCGCCGTGTGCTGCCTAAAACAGTAAAGCACTGAAGAATTTTGGCTCCCGTGTTATCAACGACTTTTAACATGGTGTGTGGCTGAATCATAGTGGTAATACAAAGTTAGTCGCTCCCGAGTACAGAAGGAGTTATGTGCTCGGCTCCCGACCCCTCTCCGATGTGGGATGTTAATTTTTTAATAACTCGCCATCTCTTATTCTTACTAATCGGTCGACATTCTTCAATAACAACCTTATCCCCGACATGATATTCTCCCTGTTCAACGTGGGCTTGGTATTTTTTTGAAATCCTGTATCTTCTAAGATATTTAGGATGTTCCTTAATTCTTTCCACATTAACCACGACTGTTCTTTGCATTTTATCAGAAACTATTGTTCCGGTTAATTGACGTTTAGGCATAAAATTATTCAAATTTTATTTATTTAACCTTCTCTTTTAAAATAGTTAACGCTCTCGCAATATCTTTTTTTATTTGCCGGATTTCTCTGACATTTTTTACTTTTCCGGTAACCAAATCAAATCTCAAAGACCTTTGACGTTCTCTTATATCTTTCAGAAGTTTTCCTAATTCTTCTTTTGATTTTTGACGTAATTCTTTAATCATCGAATTTTTGTTTACAAGTTCGATGAGATGAATCTCATCTCTCGTCTCAATTCATATTTCATCCATCGAACGTCGAAATGAATCTTTAGATTCATTGAGCAAATGAAGATAAAGATGAAGGCAAACCCGAAGGGGCAAACTTCATCGCTTAATAAATTTGGTTTTTATCGGCAATTTGTCGGCCGCTTTTTCAAAAGCTTCTCTGGCCTGTTCTTCTTTCAATCCTTCCAGTTCAAATAAAATCCGACCGGGTTTTATAGGAAAAACATAGTGGTCAACGCCTCCTTTACCTCCGCCCATCGGCACTTCGGTTCCTTTTTTGGTAACGGGTTTATCCGGAAAAATCCGCACCCATAGTTTTCCTCCTTTTTTTAAATACCTAATAACAGCACGTCTCGCTGCTTCAATTTGTCTGGCGGTTATCCATTTGGTTTCTAAAGATTTAAGGCCAAAGGTTCCAAAAGCCAGCTCGGTCCCCCGAGTCTCAATACCTTTTGACCTTCCTTTTCGCCATTTTCGGTGTTTAACTTTTTTTGGCATTAGTATCGCCATATGGTACAACTTTTAGAATTTTTCTCCCTTATATATCCAGACCTTCACCCCGACTACCCCGTAGGTACAGTGGGCCTGTGCCTGAGCGTAATCAATATCAGCCCGCAAAGTCTGACGGGGCAACTTGCCTTTTTTCAACCATTCAGTTCTGGCAATTTCATTTCCATTCAGACGACCGGCCAGTTCTATCCGACAGCCTTCTACTCCTTTTTGTGTTGCAATTTTCTCTATCGTTTGTTTTAAAGCCCTTCTGTAAGCAATTCTTTTTTCAATTTGTTGAGCAACCCACTGGCTGGATAAACTGGCTGATAACCAGGGATTCTTAACTTCTCTGATTTCAATCCTTATCGCGACTTTGTCAGGGATGGGAGATGAAGTGGGCATTTCTCTTTTTCCTCCTTTACCCGAGCGCAGCGAAGGGTGGAGATGAACGAAGGTTCTTCGACCAATCTTCAATACCTTATTCTCTAACAATCTTTTTAATTCTTCTACTCCTCCTCCTCCTCTGCCAATTATTAAACCGGGCCTAGCGCTGGATATAATGATGTTTATTTTACCGGGAAATCTCTCAATTTCAATTCTTTCTATCCCAATCTTCCCTAATTTATTTCCTAAAAATTCTCTAATTCTAAAATCTTCCTCTAAATATTGAGTAAACTTTTTTTTGTCTAACCAGCGGGAATCCCAATCGCTTAATCCTTTTAATCTAAATATTTTAGGATGAACTTTATGTGACATAATTTTTGCTTCGCAAAGCGCTAAAAGGCTTTTCGCCTAAAGAACCTTTTTACCCCTTTACCTATTTTTGGTTTTTGGGTCATTATACCTGTTGTTGGTTTTAACCCGGTCTTTTCTTTTTTTGTCGTTTTTTCTTCCGATTTTGGTTCTCCGCCTTCTTTTACGCGAGCTTTAGCGAAGCGTGAAGATAAACGAAGTTCATCGACTTTTGATATTTTTTCCTCTATTTTTTCAACTTTTTCAGTTTTTTTAATCTTTTCAACTTTTTTTGCCTGCCCCTTAGTAAGCTTGCTTTCCTTCGGGGGTTTTATAACAATTTCATCAAGCCAAAGTGTAACATGGGAAGTTTTTTTCTGAATTTCGTAAGCCTGGCCTCGTGCCCTGGGCATATGTCTTTTATATTTCGGCCCTTCGTCAACTGAAATTTTACAAATATAAAGATTTGATTCTTCTAATTGAAAATTATTACGAGCTGAAGCAATGGCTGATTTTAAAAGTTTCAGCACGGGCTCGTTTGCTTTCTTTACGGTAAACTTCAAAAGTGTTTGAGCTTGTTCAACCGATTTGCCTCTAATTAAATCAGCAACTAAACGGACTTTACGAGGCGCAATTCCAAGATATTTTAATTTAGCAACTACTGGCATATATTTATTCTTTTAGTTTTTCGGCTTCTTTTTCTTTTACATTGCTTTCCAATTCTCTTTGCATTCTGCCGCCGTGCCTTAAGAATCTCGTGGTAGAAGAGAATTCTCCTAATCTGTGACCGACCATCTCTTCGGTTGCCTTAACCTCAATAAATTCCCGACCATTATGTACGCCAAAAGTAAAACCGATCATTTCCGGCGTTATAGTACAACTTCTTGCCCATGTTTTAATAATTTCTTTGGTCCCCGCTTTAAGATTTTTTATTTTTTTTAATAATTTCTCATCAACATAGGGACCTTTCTTTAATGACCTTGCCATAATATATTATTAATTTATTTTTTCTTTTTTTGTCTTCTTTGAATAATATACTTATTTGTCCATTTCTTTTTTTCCCTCGTCTTGACTCCTCTGGCTGGTTTTCCCCATGGAGTTTTAGGAAATTTCAATCCAATCGGAGTCTTTCCTTCGCCGCCACCATGAGGATGGTCCGGCGGACTCATGGCTGCCCCCCGAACGGTCGGTCGCCAACCTTTTAACCTCCTTCTGCCCGCTTTCCCAATTATTTCAAATCTCTTTTCCGGATGGGAAATTTGGCCAATTGAAGCAAAACACTCTTGAGAAATTTTTCTAATCTCTCCCGAAGGCATTTCTAAATGAGTGAATTTCCCCTCCTGAGCTAAAACCGTAGCTGCATTTCCGCCACCCCTGACCATTTTTCCTCCCCGGCCGGGTTCCATTTCAATATTGTAAACCATGGTTCCTACTAGAATATTTTTTAATTTTGTGCGATTGCCTAATTTAATTTCAGTTTTTTCCTGACAGATTATCTCATCGCCAATTTTTATGTCGTGGGGTGCAATTTGATACAGCTTCTCTCCGTCGTCGTATTCCAGAAGCATCAGAAAAGCGGTCCGGTAAGGGTCGTATTCTAAAGCGACAACTTTAGCGGGAATGCCTATTTTTTCCTGAGCAAAATCAACCATCCGATAAAGCCTTTTCACTCCGCCGCCGCGATGCCAAACCGTGATTCTACCCGAACTAGCCCGACCAGCCTTTTTTTTCAAGAAAAGCAACAACCTTTTTTCCGGTTCTTTTTTTGTTAAAATTGATTTTGGCATTTTTAATTTTATTTACTCAAGCGAGGGTAAACTTTTAAAGGAGAACCTCGCAGACTCTTAGCGAGGCAACAAGTTTTAAAGTAACTTTCGCAGTCCCGTCGGCACGGTCTCCGTTAAAGTCGGAGCGACGGGAAGAGAATGTAGATAGTCAAATCTCGCTGGGATTTGAACTATCGGTACTTTAAAACTTCGTTGCCTAAGCGACTATCTTGGCATCACTTCAATTTTTTGACCTGCTTTTATTTTAACAACTGCCTTCTTATATCCTGCTCTCCAGCCCGATATTCTACCTAACCTCCTTCTTTTCGGTCTTACTTTAATAATTCTGACCGACAATACGTCAACATTGTATAAATCTTCAATCGCTTCTTTGATTTCAATTTTATTTGTCTTTGGATAAACTTTAAAAACATACTGATTTTTTTCTGCCAAAGCTGTTGATTTTTCAGTGATTTGCGGAGACCGCAGAATCCGGTAAGCTGTGCCTGTTTTTTTCTCCTTAATTTTACGTGGTTTTTCTTCTTTAGCCTTTTTTAGCTCTTCAATCGGTTCTACCTTCTTCTTCTCTTTCTTTTCTTTTTTCTCTTCAGGTTTTAGGGGCCCACCTTTGGTGGGAGGATGCGGTGGGCGGGTTGTAGTCTTTTTAAAAATATTAAAAAGTGGCATAAATTATTTCTTAAATGTTTCTTTTATTACCTTAATTGTTTCTTTCGGCATCAACAGATATTTAAAAGAAAGCAAATCTAAGCAATTTAAATCTTTTGCCTGAACGGTCTGAACATCAAGCAGATTACGCGTTGCCAAAATCAAGTTTTTGTCCATTTCAGGCAAAGCGATTAAAGTAGTTCCTTCTTTAAAATTTTCAACTTTTGATTTTAAATTTTTAATTATGTCTGTCATTAATTTTGTTTTTGGTTTTTCAATTTTTAATTTGTCTAATAAAATCAAAAGGCTATTTTGGGCTTTGGCAGATATTACCATAAAGAACGCTAATCTTCGCATTTTTTTTGGAATTTCTTTTTTAAAAACTCTGGCTTTTGTCGGACCGAAAGTAACTCCGCCTCCTTTCCACAAAGGTGAACGGATTGAACCGTGCCTCGCCCTGCCGGTTCCTTTTTGCCGCCAAGGCTTCTTTCCTCCGCCTCTCACTTCTGACCTGTCTTTGGTATGAGCAATAACTTTTCTCCTGTTTGCCATCTGAGATGTCGCCACTTGATAAACCAAATTAGGATTCATCTTTACATTAAAAATTTCCGGCGCTAACTTTACAGAAGAAACTTCTTTTCCTTCCACATCATAAATCGGCAATTCCAACTCTGTCTCGCCTGATTTAGGCGATACTCTTGGTTTTTTTTCTTTCTTTGTTGGTTCAATTGTTTTTTTTCTTTTTGCTTTGATAGATGACATAATTAGCAAACAATTTTTCTTTTCGTTGCGCCATCAAAGTTTATCTTTGCTCTGGCGCTTTTTTTTATTTCTCTCCCCTAAAGCGAAGGTAAAACTTTTCAAGGAGCACATCACGCTCTAAAGCGAGGCGACAAGTTTTAAAGTAAATTTCGCAGTCCCGCCAGCACGGTTCCCGACGAAGTCGGGATGGCGGGACGAGAATTTAGATAGTCAAATCTCGCTGGGATTTGAACTATCGGTACTTTAAAACTTCTTTGCCGAG
>Ga0315284_10002973_pt1 | contig 24147 bp, 18 predicted proteins | sample YL17G09_16_MG_FD_203696 | JGI IMG/M metagenome (GOLD analysis project Ga0315284, IMG submission 203696) | Sediment microbial communities from Yellowstone Lake, YNP, Wyoming, USA - YL17G09_16 | ecosystem: Environmental > Aquatic > Freshwater > Lake > Sediment | place: USA: Wyoming | collected...
AAGGCCGGCGTGGACCCCAAGCTGGCCACTCCGCACCGATTGCGGCACTACTTCGGGCTGTCTTCGGCGATGGCCGGGGTGCCCACCACAGCGCTGATGCGCGCCATGGGTCACCGCAGCCCGATCATGACCGCTCGCTACTCCGAGTTTGCAGACTCCGAGCGGAGGCGGGCCTTCGCCCGGGCGGACATTACGAAGGGCCTCAGCCTCCCCACCGCGCGCTAGGCCCTTCAGTTACGCGGACGGACGACCGCAGGTCAGGGGACCCTTCGGCAAGCTCAGAGCAAGCTCTGCGCTACAGTACCGATCCGCCACCTCCTCCTGCTGACACCCCGCCCCCTTCCTGCTACAATCATCCCAGACAGCCCGTTTGGCGCGACCCGCTGACTTTCGCTCAGCCGGTCAGGGGCCGTGATGCGGCGGGCGCGTAGGCCGCAGGCTGTCTATGATGTGCGATATGTGCCGGCGTAGCTCAGTTGGCCAGAGCGGCTGATTTGTAACCACGCTCTCTGGAGGTCCATCCTCCTTCGGAGGAGTGACCTCGTCGCGGCGATCCACCCATCACCATGTCCCCTTCGGCGCGCATTATTGGCGCTGAATGTCCGATTTCGGGAAATGCCCAGGCCAGACGATACTCAGGCGGGCATCTGAGAGACCATTAAGAATGGGCAAATCGGACCTCCGAGCACGAGGGGACATCACCTGTTTCAGCCTAATCGTCTGGGCATGCCTTCACGGTGCTTCTACGCTTCTATAGGCAGGACTTCCAAGCATGCTGACAGAATATGCAGAATTATCATCGAAACTGCCTTGGGAACCCAATTCGGACCATGAAGTACCATTTGCCTGCCATGTTTCGCTCATTCCTGGACATAGCACTCCTGTTGATCGGCCGGAGCGCGACCTGATGGGCCGGCCCCGCACCACCTGTCCAGCCGTGCTCTGCCCCCGCCTGACGATAGGCGAGGTGCTCCGCGCGACGGGTCAGGAGAACCCATCTCCACGCCTGATCCGCGCTCGGACCGATAGCGATACACTCATCCCCATCGCGATCATGCCAACGGTCAGCCATAGGCGATTGCGCGCGGTGGTCGTATCCTTCCGGGCGCTGGGGTACCCCTACCAGATATGCTCACAGAGGATCTCCCTCAATACCACTACCGACAGTTGTGGGCGGAGGCGTATCCGGTTCGTGTGCTCGGAATGCCAGAGAGTCGCCGAATCTCTCTACTTGACATCGGAGGCGACGCAGTTCGCCTGTCGGCGCTGCGCTCACGTCTCCTATCACTGGTCTCCACCGCTCCCCTCAGGCAGTGCCCCACCCGGATGGGCGAGAGCAGTAGAAGCGGCAATGTCCGCGTGTCGCGAGATGCGGGAGCGACTCGGAGAGGTATCCGCCTCTACGGGAAGGAGCAAAGCTATGGATCCCAAATCGGCACTTGTGGCAGACGAAGGCAGGCTTACCTCGCGTCAACGCGCGGTGGCGCATCTCTGGGGACAGTGTGGCTGGTCGGTGGAGCAGCTTGGACAGCTCTTTGGCGTCTCTGATCGTACTATCAAACGGGATCTGCGTGCGGCGCGCGGCGCTGGCGCAGCGCCGCGACGCTCTCGGGGGTCTACCGGAAGCCTCCTCCGCCAGGCACGATCACTGCTCGGCACATGCGCCAGACTCAGGGAGACCGTTGGCGCCACATCCGAAGGCGTTTCGCCCGATCATGCAAGCATTCTCTGGTCCGCCGCGCTCCAGGCGCGCCTGCTCGCGGAGGAGCGCAGGTTACTCGCACTGATCGCGGCCGTACCGGGTGCGAGCTGCGTCAGGTTGGCAGAGGATGACGCACTGCCGGAGTATCTTGACCCGAATCTGCTGAGCGCCGTGACCGAACTCGCGTTGGAAAGGCAACAATAAGGAAACGGCGCAGGCCATCGCGGACTGGCAATACTGCTGACACGCCAGATCATCCCTTACATCGCACTACAGTCAGGTTGTGTGGAACTGGTGGCTTGAGCATCCGTTTCCGAGGCTCCGCCGCTTGGGAGCTGAGGCACCAGCGCCCCCTCCTGCTGCGGATCCATCGCTCCTTGACATACACAAGCTGTAGGAGCCCATGCCCAGCAAGTGCCGGCGAGGCTCTCGCCGGTCTCGTCGGCTACTCTGCGGTGGTCTCAGGGCCCTTGGCTGCGGCGCTCGCGGCGCGTGCCGCCAGTTCCTTCGCGCTGGGCGCGAGCCATACCCGTACCCGCTGGTCGGCCGCTAGCCCCTGCAACACGCCTGTGGCTTCCCTCCCTCCGATGGCCTGGAGCGCCAGGATTGCGTAGCCCTGCAGATACGCAGCCCACAACCCCTCCTTCGCGCTGCCGCCCGCTATCTGCGGGTCCAGTAGGACCCGAACAAGACAGGGCACGGCATGATCGTCTCTGAGCCGCCCTAAGGCTTCGATTGCGCGGAAGGTAATGTCCCATCCCCATCGGCGCCGATCTTCGACCAGTTCAAGTAGGCCGCTCAGCGCCGTGTACTCGCGCGTCCTGGCCGCAGCCAAGACTGCGAGGGGAGTGCCGCAGGTGCACTCCCACTGGTGAACGAACGCACATGAAGAGGAACTCTCCGGGGTCGCATGATCACCCATTCCATCCCTCCTATTCACTTGTCGGTGCCGAGCGGGCAGTAGGGGTCCATACCGGACAAATTGCCAGTCGCAGCCCAGGCGCTCACGCAACAGCCTCCCCAACATGCTCGTCCGTAGTGCCGGCACCCGCGGCAGTGATCAGACTTGCCAGCGGTTCTCCACTCGCGGAACACCGCTCTTTCGCGCCAGATCGCGAGGAGCGATGTCTCGGCGGACAGAGTGCCAGCAAGAAATGGCCGACGACCATCCTTCTGCATCTCGATCGCGAATCCGCATGGGTACACCTCCCCGGTGTGGGTGATGTGCAGTCCCCACAGTCCGGCCGCACAACTGACGGGCCTGGCAGGATCCAGGATTGGCACTTGCCCTTGGCCATCATAGACATCGAAGTTGAAGCTGATGCTGATACCATGCTCGTGCCGAAGTTCGGTAGCCAAGCGCGTGTACTCGCCGATCTGCTCCCTGGATGGCATCTGGCCGGCGAGGGCGGCGGCCCGGCCTGCCTCACGAATGGGGATGATCTGGAGTGCGGCACCGGTCTCCGCGGCCAGGTGTACCAAGTGCCTCAACTGCTCACTGCTGCAGGATGATCGTAAGAGAGTGGCGTTGATACGGACCGGCAGCCCTAGGCCGCTGAGAAGCCGAAGTGTGCCGACCGCCTCCCTGTAGTTGCCCTGGCCGCGGACACTGTCGTGGAATGCCTCGGTTCCTTCTATGCTCACCTTCACCTGGAGAATAGGGTACTTGGTCAGCTCTGTAGCGAAGGCGGCCGGTTCCTTGATGTGGTTCCAGACTCCATTCGTCGAGATGAGCACACTGAGGCCCTGCTCGGCAAGGTGGTCGAGAGTCCGCAGGAGTTTCCACCCTCGCAGGCAGATCTCACCTCCGGTGAGCTGCACCTGGAATGCTCCACTCTCCGCGATCTCGCGGATCAGGAACGCTTCACATTCCTCAGAGGGCCGTCTCGGCGAAGAGTGCAGGTCACGCGGTCCACAGAAGACGCACTGTAGGTTGCACCGTGGCTCGATACCCAGGTAGCAGCGCAAGGGACCCGACAGGCTGTCGCGGGGGAACGGAGGTCCCAGTGGGGGCATGACTTCCGCCAGGAGGCGGCCGTCGGCACCTACGATGTCCCCCAGTTGTGGGTCGCGAGTGGCAAGCCGCTGTCTTGCTTTGTGGCTTCCTCGGGCCAGGATGCCGTAATCGGCCTCGATCATGGGGGCCCGCCTGAGGCACCCTGTGCTATCCTGCCAGATGATCGCGCCTTCTTCGCGCCGGATCCTCCGCGGTACCATGAGGCCCTCCTTAGAAGAACGGAAAGTGGTCTGACTCCCGGCCTATGAACTCGATCACCGGCTCGAACTTCGCCAAGGGGCAGTCGGGGTTGCACTCGTGCGGGTCGATGCTCGCTATCCGCTCCTTGTGGAGAGGACTCCCCCAGTGGGCGAACAGCCCACCCTCAGTCGCATTCCCAATGAGGTGCCTGTCGCGCCGGTGCGGATAGAATGGGCAGACGTAGATTGAGCCATCCCAGTCAACGAGCGCGTGGAGTGGCGTAAGGAGGCACTTCGGGAAGCCCGCGTCGGCATGGAAGGACGTCATCACCCTGAGGTCCGCAGTTTGTCGTCGGGCCGCGGCCCGGCTGACCGCCGCGAAGAGCGCCCGCGCCTCCTCCCGGCTCAGCTCATGCCGGCACCGGACGGCAGCCTTGAACGCGATGTAGTCTACTCCGACGCGCGCCGCGAGCCCGATTGCGTGCTCCCAATCCGAGGCGTTCAGTCTGGAAAACAGGAACTTGACGCCCACGCGGATCGGGGTGCCAAGCGCGCGCCGCGCATGCAACAGGGCCGTGATGCCCGCAACAACCTGGTCGAGATCGGCCTGGGGTCCGTGAACGCGACGGTATGTGTCAGGGGTCCCGGCGTCCAAGGATACGCGCAGCCAAGTGCAGTGGCGCGCCAGGGAATCGGCCAGTCCTGGTTCGCCAAGGAGCGCTCCGTTGGTGATGACGCCGATGTGGTATCCCAGCTCTGCCGCGCGCTCAATGATCTCGACGAACCGCGGGTGGGTGAGCGGCTCGCCGCCGCCGCTCAGTTCGCATGCCTCGGTACCCCGTGACCTGGCATCTTGGAGCAGCGAGTCGGCCAGTTCGAATGGCATGACCTGCGGTTCACCCGCACTCCGGGTTCCGGTGAAGAGGCAGTGCGGGCACGAGAAGTTACACACATTGCTGGGGAAGAGTTCCAGCGTCTCTGGCGTGGGCATCTCACCGTTCTGGATCTGTTCGACTTTGCGGTAACACCCCAAGAGCTTCGCCGTGTCCTTCGCGAAGATGTGCCCCGGCAGTACGTCGTGCCGAGTAAGACGGGGGCTCCTCGCGGCGGTCCTCCGCTGTCTGGGCGGTGGCCTACGCGTGGGCCCTGGGGCGAATGGGGACACAGGCACGGCGGTTCTGGGACGCCCAGGTAAGCCCGGTTTCCGAGTGTTCACCATCGCCAACCTCCCTCGTTGTGTTGGGCCGCAGCAAGCTCTCCCCCTGTCTCCGGTCGGAAGTTACACGCTGACGGCTGTCAATTCACTTGTACGCGTGGATGTGCCAAGAGGGGTAGAAGCTGCGTGTCTCCGGCAGCCCATTACGGACAGACTAGGCGGGTTGGTTGGCGCGCGGACCGGAGGAGCGGATGGGGGTAGAGCTTGAGCACCCCACAGGTGCGCTGTAGTGCCTGGCGGCCGACTAGGGGTATGGGTATGGCTCGCACCATGGACTCAGGAACTGGCGTCACGAGCCGCGAGCGCCGGGACCTTGTGAGCTGCCCTCATCCGCGGCGCTGTACGGTCCTCACGGGCGCCAGTAGCCAGCGCGTCATGAGAAGACGACGCTTCGGCTTGCGTGCTATCGGCGTAGGGAAAAGGAAACCACTGGTTGCCACCCTACTCGCCGCGCTTGATGATTCGTACCGTGTTGGATTCGATGTCCCCCACCTGACCCCACACATAGTGAGTGTAAGGAACCGGGTAGCCACCCAGCACGTTCCCGGTGGATTGCCAGCAACCGTCCTTGCCAACAATGCCCGGGTTGTCCTGTTCGTAGCCGATGTCGGTCTGGACAATGATCTGGATCTTCGTGCCGGGGCGAAACCCGAACGCGTAGCCGCGCACCGTGAAGAGCCGCTGGCGGGCATTCCAGCCATCAGCCGGAGAGGTGATCACAATAGCCTTGCGCCGCACGGTGACGGGCTTTGTACGAGCGAGCACTTGTCCAGCCTTGCTGTACATCTCCGCGTAGACCTGCATTTGGCCTGAGGTATACAGCGTCCTTCCACTACCTGCAAGGTTGCAGGTCTCGAACCTCCAAGCACCCTCTTCCCCATGGACCGTTGCGTGCCCAGGTTGCTGGTAAGCTCGCTTCATGCCGCGGGGCTGTACGAACACGCGGATGACGCACTCCGTCCGCCCTCCCAGCCCCTCGACCACAATGCCCTTCTCAGTGGTGAGCGTGCCGGACTTGGGCTTTGTGACTTGGAATACGGGAAAGGGAGGCTGAGGTATGACACCAGGTCCAGCACTCTGTGCAGTAGGAGAGTCAAACCATACCTTGTAGGAGTCATAGTGATGAACGGCGACCCCGGCAAAGCGAGGGTATTGGTTGAAGGCGGCTGCCAACTCCCTGATGGCTTTGTCCAGAGCTGCACTGCCCTCCTCGAAGAAGGTGATCTTCTCCGGGTCGCCCTTTACCTCAGCGGTCTCCTGGCCAACAAAGACCCTGACCTTTCTAGCATGTTCGTGGGCGTACACGATCTCATCCGTCGCGTGGCGGATCGAGCCGTCCGCGCCATCCGTGAAGTCACGATAGGCCATCACTGCGATGTAGCCATTGCTGATCGTGTCGAGCTGGTCCATCGCGTGAAAGGTGAACGGTTGCGAGCGCTGTTTCCACGCGACAGTGCCCAACCCAGATTCGCCGTCCAGCCAGAAAGGAAGCGCCACACCCAGTTCGAAGTCAGGCTGCCTGTCGTTCACCAGATGGCAGAGGGCCGCGAGAAGATCGAGGTACCCGCTCAGGATGCTCTCACCTTTCGCGGTCGCAAGGTCAGGCAAGAGGTACGGCTCGATGTCGAACTGGAACCCGTCCAGACGGTCTTGCACGGGCACCGCCTGATTGTACTCCAGCGCGCGGGTGAGGCGGGTCACAGGCGCCGTATGCTCCGTCGGCAGCGCCCAGTGCGGATTGCCATCAAGCGCATGTACCTTGATGCCGCGTTGGTGTGCCGCGCCTACGAACTGCGCCAGTTCATCCCAGGCGGAAGCCGAGCTGTCACTGGCGTTCTGCTCCGGCGAGAAGCGTCCCCCAACATTGACGAAGAGCAGGCGTATCCCTTTCCGCCTGCAGAGAGCGAAGATCCGCGCCTGTTCGCTGTCCCGGGTCAGAACGTCCGCGTTCCATACCCACAGGGCGACGGTGCGCAACTTGCCGGTGGTGTGCGTATCGGCTTTCGGCGTACCAGCCCGGCTCGTTTCCTGTCCCATACCGACAGACAGCACGAGACCAAGCAAGACTACTGCCAAGCGTGTGAACCTGCTCATTGCGGTCGCCCTACGAGATGACCGGGAGGGCCTGACACAGTGTAGCCCCGTGGGTCCAGGTACTCCCGCGGCCTTTGTCTGCCATCTCGCTTCCTCGCCCCACCTTCCTCGTTGTCCGGCCTGCCGGTCGGCGTCACGGGCGGACCGTAACGGCGTGAAATACCGCGTTGTTTCCATAACGTCTCGCCGCATCATCTCCCGTCTCCTTGCCGTAGAATGTGTCTTTGCCCGGCAACTCGAGGAGATCGCCTCTGGGAAGATAACGGCCAAGGTCGTCACTCTTGTGCCCGGGGTCGGCGACCAGGCCAACGATGTACTCTCCTGGCTGGCCCGGCGTCCAGAACTCCGGAAGCCCGTCCTGGGAGCGCGCGCGTGCGAGTCCGCGGGCGGTTGCGCCCTCCTTGAGATCTACGAAGGCGAACACGCCGTGCCACACCGGTGGATCACCAGGCTTGGCGCCGCGGCGGTTCACCTCCACCTCAACGTATCCGGAGTACGGTCCGGCACCCTCCAAGCGGCACGACACCAGGAACTTCACCTGCTGTCCCATGGCCACCTCCCGATGATGCGTGCTGGGTTCGTCCGCGGTCGTGGCGAGCAGCTGCTCGGGCTCAGCGCAGATGAGATCCGGAAGGGCAAGCGTTGGGCGGGGCCCATTCGCAGCCGGGGGAACGACCTGCAACGGTATGCCGGCCAGGTTGTTCCCGTGGTTCTCCTGAACGGCCGACTCCGGGTCCACGTGCACCACAGCGATGTAGACACCGTTCTGCTGGGGTACGAAAGCAGGTGCCTGGTGTCGCCCGGGAGTGAACGGGAGAGTGACTCTCTTCCCAGCACCGACGCTAAGCGGGGCGATGACACCAACCCACACCGGCTCCTGGCCCGATCCGACCGGGTATCGGCTGACGTCAATCTCTGCATACGTGGCCACTGCGGCTCGGTCGCCTCGGTTGGCGATGGTCGCTCGGAAGCGAACGGGCTTCCCCCTTTCCACTAGAATCGGAAACGGCTGGTCGGGCACTCCGGGCGCCGGAAGGCGCGGGGTGACCTCGATGTCCGCCGGCTCGACGACAAGATCGGCGGCGGCCCAGAGGGGAGGCAGCGATACGGCAGCTATAGCAAGGCAACAGACCAACACCAGCGGACTCTTCACACCTATTGGCGACATAGAAACTCCTTTCACCATCGGATGGCGATGCCGGTCGGCTAGTCAGGGCCCCAGAACTTGTTGAGGTTAGGCTCCTTCGCCACCGATTCGAGCACCAACACTAACCAGGCGGTGCACATGGCAGAGGGCGCACGTGTGAAGTCCTTGATGAAATCGCGTGTCCCGATGTCGCCGCCGCGGTGCCCGCGCAGGTCCTGCTGGTACCGGGCGTAGCGCACCCCGGTGGCCGGATCGCCCGGGACGGCGCAGAGCTTGAGCACGTCGGTGACTATCGCGTCGAACTTGTCCCGTCGGCCGAGGCGCAGATAGGCGAGCGCCACGCCGAGGCTACCCTCCGCCCACACCAGATCCGGGTAGTCATCCCATTCGATCTCGTCGTTCTTCCCGGCATAGGGCCGGTACAACTGCACGGAACCGACAGCGGGAGGCGCGGACGGCCTGAAGGTGGTGGCGAAGGTCGCTTCGGCGTAGCGAACGGCCGCCTCTGCCTTCGCCGTCTCCCCGATCGCGAGCAGGAAGAGCGCTCCCCAGCTTGCACAGTCTAGTGCTTTGCCCATGTTCAACTGCTGCCGGTCAACGCCTTGGTAGAACCTCCCGAAACCATCCTTACTCTCAACCCACAGCCTCTCCACGAGGGCACGCTTGATCCGATCTGCCGCCTGCAAACAGTATACGCGCGACGGGTCGCCAGCCGGGGCGGTGTTCGCATAGAGCCGAAGGAAGAAATAGCTGTCGATAGCATGCTCTGTGCAGGCCCATTCGCGTCGTCCCTTCACGAGGGACGAGTAGTCGGTCGCCCACTGACCATAGCCGCCCAGAGGAAGACCGGCGCGGTAGTCTCTATCGCTTTCGCCCGGAACCTGCTGATCCAGCAGCCACTTGGCGATCCGGCTGGCAAAGGTACGGAAGGAGTGGTCCCCGGTCTCTCGCTCCCAGAATACCGCCGCGTAGCCGGCCCACGCGATGCTCCCGCTGCGCAGATAACTGTAGTTCATGAAGTTGTCGCCCCCGGCGTTGAACGAGAACGGGAGCGACCCATCGGGAAGCTGCACCGATTCCAGCGCAAGCAGCAACCCCCTTGCCTCCTCGCGCTTGCCAGCCAGTACGAGGGCGCAGGTCTCGACCGCGAGGTCATACACGAACACGCGCTTGTACTTCGTCAACACGTCGTATACCGAGACAGGCTCGTCCTTCGCTGAAGCGCCGGCCGCTGGATCGGGGGCCGGCAGCTCAAAACTGGGGACAAAGCGAGCGCCCTTTCCCGCGGGTTGGAGCCGTAGCAAATCGCCTCCGACCTCATAGTAGTCGCCGTCGGAATGGTACTCCGCCATGTGGTCCAGCAGATACTGGAGCGCTCCAGCTTCAGCACGAGCTACAGCTTGTTCGTTGAGGGGAGCGGCGTGGATCTGCCCCGCCAGCATGAGGCAGAGCGCGAACCCCAGACACGTCCTTCGGCAAGCGCGGTAGAGCTCCATTGGTGCTCCCTTCTCCTTGTGTGTCACCAGTTGATCGTGCGGGCGCGGGGGTTATGCGGCAGGCTCACAACGATTGGCCGCGCACCGGGATGCGCCGCGTCCGCTTCCACAAGCATCTCGATGTAGTTGGACCCGGGACGGCGACCCTGCGCAACGTTCATCCGTTTCACGAGGTCCGCGTCAGTTGCGGCGCGTGCGGCCGCCAGGGTGCCCGCGTCATCGTATCCCATCAGCACGATGATAGTGTGCTTCGAGCTGTTGGCCAAGCGGCGCTCCACTTTGATCACCAGTCCGTACTCCTTGCCCGTCGCCTGGTACATGGCCCCAGGCTTCGCACCAGCTACCTGGGACTCGACCGGAAACAGTCGCCCCGACTCTACGTCAAGGATACCGAGACCATCTTTGGGCCGGCACTCCACATCGTGCCTGAGCCGGCTCAGGGCATTGGGGATAGGCTGCTCGCTCGCATCACCCACTACGAACGCGTACCCCCACCCAGGCACCTGGGCGCTCGGGTGCCGCGCCTCCGCCGCGCTCAGTCCGTGCAAGGCTGCCAGCAGATAAAGCGTGCGCTCGTTCATCGATGGGCCGCCGATCAGGACTGCGTCCTCTCTGGGGGCGCCGGAACGCTCGAACGGATCGTGCGGTAGATCCGAAGTCGTGTCCAGGGCGACAGTCCCCCCGATCTCATCCAGGCAGCGCGCGAGTTCCGGCACAGCCTTCGCGTCGCCGATTCCGATGTAGTCCCGTGTCCGTTTCCCATCACGGGTCGTCACGTCGGCGCTGCCGATGCACATGATCCCCCGGAAGTCGCCGTAAAACTCCCGTAGCGGCGCCGCCTGCCACCAGGGCAGCAGCATCCACCGGAAGAGCAGCACACCCAGGACCGCGATGATCGCCATTGCGGAGGCCACAGTTGTCCTCCATGCCGCCCGCTGTGCGCCCAGAGACGGAAGGAGCCTGGCCCATTGCATCTCTTCTGGTGCGTCGCGCTTGTCGAGGTTGCTCGCGTGCAGTGAGATCTGGGCTCCACTCCCAAGGCGCTCGACATCGTCCCGCAGCGAGCCACGCCACCGCGCCCCGACCTTACCTTTGCACAGCAGCAGGATCCGGCCGGTCTTCACTTGTTCCCGGAGCACACGCAGGGGTGGCGGACTACATCCCCCCTCGAGTTCCTGATGTGCTATGTGGCATAAGTCAGTAGTTCCTTGGTAGCCGTCGAGGTCTACGCGAACCGGCGTGGGGACTGGCGCGCCGAGTTCGGCACGGTCACGAATCAGACGGATCGCCGCGGACCTGACGCGGTCCCAGCCGTTCCGGCCTCCTTCATGCGCCAGTCGGATAGGTCGTTGCTCGCGCAGGCGCCCGGCGAGGAACTCCGTGAGCGCCTCGTCGCTCCATCGGGGGCAGCGCGCGCGGCCTGTCCGCGGGACGCGCGCAGGTCTACCAGCTCCCATCTCCTTCCTCCCTCCCGATCTCTCTTACGTACGCTTCTGCCCACTCAAAGGGGAACACGGTGCGAACCGCCTCGCGCAGAAACGCAATCGGGGTCACTTGGAGGTCGCGGCGTTCGAGGACCGGCAGATCTGCTGGAGCCAGCCTGGATGGTACCAGGACATGCCGGAAGCCTGCGCGGGCCGCGGCGTCCACCTTCGCGGTCACTCCCTCCACCTGAGCAACGCTGCCATCGGCCTTCAGCTCCCCTGTCATGACTACGTGTCCATCGAGGCGAACGCCGAAGGCCCAGGCGACAATGAGAACACCGATCAGCAGGCCCACCGACGGACCAACAGCCCCCGGCTCCTGGGGGTCGAGGATCTGGACAACGACGCGGTGGTCATCCCCGATCCCCGCGCCCACCTCCCTCAGGTAGCCACTAGCTGCCTCCCAGGCATTCGCTATCACTCCTCTGCAACTCTGGGGGAGCGTCCAGACGCCATCGCTGCCTGGCACCAGTTCGACGGTCACCGGGCCGACGACACCCCCCGTATCGGACTGTGCGGAAGCATCGCGACTTACGGCCAGGGCACGGTGCTTGTTCGGGCTCCGGCGTAGGAACTGCAGAAGGCACGCCTCCATGATCGTGCCCTGCTTCGTCCGTATGCCGTCCGGATGGTGGCACAGGTAGGAGGCAGCTGACTCCAGTTGTGCCAACGCGCGCAGGGTCTCCGTACTGCTCAGGTCTATCTCGACGCTGCCACACTCTTCGCGGACAGGAAGGCTATTAAGAAGGGCGATGACCTCGTCTTCCCACTCCGGCCCTCGCGCCCGCCTCAGCAGGTCGGCGACGCGCGCGGCGAGTCCGTCATGCTCTGCATCCACCGGAGGCGCTCCTCACTCTTCTGATCGCAGCTCAATACTTTCGATCATAGACGGCTCGATGTTCCCGAGATTGGCAACATAATGTCCACCGGCGCGCATCTCGGCCGGCGCCTCGGGCCGCCCTCCATCGCGGGTCGTAATCCGGACGCGCAGCTTCACTGGCTGTCTCGCTTCCAACTCGACGATGAGCGAGGGCGGGTCCGTCCGAACTCGGTGGACCCGGAGCGAATTGCAGGCACTCAGGAAGTGACCAATGCCCTCTGCCTCCTCCTGCAGGTAGTCCTCGCCGGTCTGAAGTGGCTGCCCGCCCTCCAAAGCGTACTGACTTGTCAGAAGCGCCTCGGCGTCGATGGCCAGTAGGTTCAGACCGATGGCGGCGCCCACCTCCCTGGCGCGGGCCCACGCGATGTTGACCCCTCCGGGCTGCACGGTCTCGATCAGGGCATTCCGGACTTCCCGCACTGCTTCTAGCACCTCGCGAGGAACCCGCGCCAGCGCGATCACGGCGCCGTTCCGCTGGCCCCGAACCCAGCGCTTTACTCGCAGCACCGCCCTGTCCACGCGGGTGAGCCCTTCGAACTGGAGTACACGGTCGAGGAGAGCACTCTCGTCATCCAGGGTTACGCCTCGAAACATACGGATCGCGCGCTCCGACTCGCCCGGATTGGGCGGCTCCTCCGCCAGGTAGTCCAAGACCCACTCAGACTCGAGCTCGGCGTCTCCGCCTTCCCGAGGGGCCGCGTCATCACCCGGTGGCATGCTAGCATCAGGATTCTTCACCATGGACTCTCTTTCCGATGACCTTCCTCAGACCGGCGAGGATCTGCGCGATCACTGCCGGCGTTCCAGCATCTTCCCCCTCCGCCCGCCTGAGAACCGCCCGAATGGCGCTGTGCAGGGTCGTCTTCACCCACTCCTCGGGACTGCTGTGAGTGGCCTGGATACGCGGGGCCACGCTGGGATCGGACGCCAGGAAGGCCGCGATGTCCTTCCGACACATCCCCGTTGACCCATCACACTGGCCGCATACCACACCCTTCGCAGCAGTGCCCAGATCGGCGCCGGGAAGGGGTCTCCTCATTTCGCCGCCCAGAGCGTGGTAGAGTGCATCAAAGCTCGTCGGATCGCGCGATCCGTCGAGCCGGGTGCTCGTGCTCACCAGGTAGCGGAGGATGAGAACCTTCTTCTGGGTGTGGACGAGCTGGGCGACTAACTCGAGCAGAGTCCCGATCCGCCGCTGTATCTCCTGGATCTGTCCCTGGGTGAGCTTCCGCTTCTCTTCGCGGTCTTCTCTGGCGATGAGTGCCTCGAGCACGGGATCGGCCGGTCCGACAAGCTCGCCCGCCTCATCCAGAGAGACATCGTCTCCAAGGTGATAGCGATACCGCAACTCGCACGCAAGCCAGTCCCGCTCCTCCCGAGTCAGGCCTTTTCCCGCGCCGGAATTGCGCAGTAGCTGCTCCTCCCTGCATCCCTCCCCCAAGTCGGCTGGATCCTCGATGCCCAAGAGGCGCAAGACGCCCACGAGGAATGCCCGGTCGAGCGGCTCATCGCGTTCCAGTCGTTGAAGGGCCTCCATCACGGACCGGTCCGGGCCGTCATAGATGGCTCGCAGAATCTCTCCCTTCATGCATGCGCGCACGTAGGGCAGCGCGGGGCGGTGCTGACTGAGGCGCGACAGGTAGGGCGAAAAGGCGTCCTCCAGGAGCCTGCGATTCAGTCTGAAGACATCCCATGGTCCATTACCTCTCAGTCCCTCGCCCACACCCGCGCATTCCAGCCGGAGGAGAATGTCGTGAGCGAGTCTGGCCTCCCATGGACGCTTGCTCAGCCAGCATTCCGCCTCTGCGAGTCCGCTCGTTGCGACCACGGACTCAATCCTCTTGGCCGGGAACCGGTGCTGTAGGAGTTCCGTAGTCCCGGGCGTTAGAGAGGCCTCGGCAAGGTCGGTAGCGGGCAGGTCTACCTGCGAGAGGATGCCCTTGAGGTCACGGACAAGGCAATGCCCCAAGCGCTTGTTCGGCCATCCGTCACCACAGGCGTTCAGTGTCGCGCGCGTGTCGTCCGACAGGCGTGTCGTGACAACGCCAAAGGGGCCCTGCGGCGCCTCCTGGGGAGCGGCGTACAGCTCCGCGCAGAGCCCGGCGAGATCGGACAGGTCATTCTCCGCGATCCGCCAGGGCTGGTAACGCAAGATGCCTTCGCGAAAACCGATATACGCGTGACCTATGAGATCGTCACGATCAATATCAGCACGACGATCCACAAACCGGCCGTACTTCCGCACGAGAGGATTGGCCAGTTCCCGGAAGCAAGCCGCCAACTCCTCCAGCAACTCCTTCTGCTCCCAGGTTCGCTCCTCGTTTGGCAGAACCAGTGCCTTGCGCTCCCAGGAACCCACCAGGCTGACGGCGTAGGCGATCTTCTCGAAACGCTCCCAGTCCACTGCGGGCCCAACGCTCATCACTGACCTCCTGCTGCGGCCCGAGGCCGGCGCCCTGCGCTGCCACGCCAAGTAGACCGGCCTGCCATACATGAGGTGCGTTGCTTCTCCACCAGGGCGAGGATTTCCTTCGGCGGAATCTCCTCGTCCGGCCCGTCATCCGGCATTTGCCGACGCCAGAGGTGGTAGTAGCGGTGTACCGCCAGATCGCCGGGGTCGAACTGGCGAGACGGAACGTGCACGATGCGCTTCCCGGCGCTCTCGGCAAGCATGCGGACCACAGCGGGGGTGGAGTCTGGCGATGGCGAGACCCACACGACCCACTCCCGCGCATACCGCACCGCCGCCGTGCCTACTTGTTCTCGCACACTGTCGGGCGTCGGGCAATCGAAGATGTTCTCCCGCGGCACGCGCTCAGGGTGCTTTCGCGCGAACCGTCGAGCTTTCTCCATGGATGTCTGGTCGTGGAAATTGACACATAGCTGCCAGTCCCATCGGATGAGGTCCGCGTTGACTGGCGTGCAGGCGGCCCAGAACCAAGTGAAATAGATGTGTTGCGCGCACCCGTGCCACCCCTTGCCCAACCACCCGTAGAGAGGCGTTGGGCCGCACTCCCTGCTTGGTTCCTGCAGGTCCCACACCACCGGCTCATGGTCATCGAGCACGGCATGTGAGGAGGTCGGGATCTTCACGAGGGGATCGGTGTGGCCCCGGGTTCGGGCGCGCACGGTAGCCCTCACGTCTACCCCATCTCCCAGTGTCAGGCACCGCGAGAAGGGCTGGGCCTGCACCTCGAACTCGCGGGCAACCTCTCGCGCGAGCTGCCGGGCCCGGTGATGCATGCGCTGCGCGGCGTGTGCCTCCGGGATGCAGTCGTCCCATCGGCAGTCGCTGGATGGAGGTGCGCCTTGCCGCGCCGCGCGCCTGATCTCTTGGTGCACCGAGTCGGCGTCCTGGGCAATGGCCGCCTCCTCCACGTGGGTGGAGGGACAGTTGATGATGCGCAGGCCCTGTGAGTCGCGTAGTCCGGGATAGGTCAGGCAGTCTGGGCGGGCAGGATCAGCCGTGAGCAGAGGGTAGCCCTTCTCGCGGTCCGCGCCGCGCCGGAGCTGCGCGAACGGGTACTCCAGAGCCTTCTGCACGACCAGTCTCCCGAAGTGATCGCCGAGACATACTTTGCCCGCAGCATACAGATGATGGAGCCGCGGCGTGACCAGATCCTCCTGTGCGACCAGTTTTCGCAAGAGAGCCTGAAAGTGTCTCGCCGCGCGCGGGGAGACACCGTTGGCGAAGGCCTGGCCGTAGTGCTCGACGGCCTCCCCAACGACCGCGTCCACCACTTCCCATTTCTGAAACCTGCCGGCTCCTGTCGGGAGCTGAGTGGCGCAGTGAAAGCGCCAGGAGGCATGCGGGAGGTCATCTAGGAAACGGGCGAGTGCGAGTTCAGGATCAAGGTAGGCGATATACGGCTTGCACGCCAGGCCCAGAGAGAGCGCGGCATCTCTACACGGGGTCCCACACGACCCGGCGGACAGAAGCTTGGCGACGCTCGACCAGTGAGCGGCACCCCCTACCCAGAGGATGGAGCGGAAGCCGCCTTCGACGAGGGCCGCGAGTCGAGCTGCCATGTGTTCCTCGCGCACGCGGTCACCCTCGTCGGCGACTGCACCCCACTCTGCGCTCCACGGCGCGATCCCGTCCGGCAGATTCTCGGGCGCATCCCAGGCCCAGTCGTCGAAGGCAGCGAACGAAGACACAGCTTCCCGTCGCTCCGCGTGAGGCAGCAGAAGGTCAACCCCGAAGAGCGGCACCTGGTGGGACAAGGCCCAGCGAGCTGCCTGGCAGATGCTGTCGCTGGGAGCCACTGCGAACGCGCACCCCTGGTTTGCGCCAGGACCGCTCAGGCAGACTGCGCAGGGAATCGGGTATAGCTCCCGGAGAGCCTGTTCGAGACCCGGGAGAGCAAAGGCGGGGACCTCCAGGGCGACGGCTTCGGGCGCCAGCGATTCGCAGGCCTGGAGGGCCATCTTCGCGGAAACCAGCCGGTGATGAGCGCCAGGGCAGCCCATCACCGACCCATTCAGCACGCTCACAACCGGGAACATGTGCTTGCCCATAGGTCTGTTCCCTCACGCAGGCGGAAGCACCGCCGCCATCGCGTGGCTGACGGCGACTCCGGGCGCGATGCGCGCGTTCTGAAGCTTTCCGGCGAAGCGCAATATCCGGACCGCGTCGCGTGGTGAAAGGGGCTCTTCCGCGCGGCTGCTGCGCCGGCGCCAGAGATCGAGGAAGTGGCTGCGGAGGGGCTCCGTAGCCTCGGGTAGATGGGCAGATGCCATTGCCATCACCTGTTCCACTGGAGGGTAATCCACGCGAACCTCAATGGTGCGACTCCGGAACCAGATGGGAAGGCCCGCAGGTTCGTTGCACGCGCACAGCATGCGGAAGGCGCGATGAACCGGCAGATAGGTGCCGGCCAGCAATGAATGGAGGACGGACTCGCCATCGAGCAAGGGGATGAGGGACGAGAGGGCCTTCGCGGGGACCTTCTCGCAGTCGTCCACGAGCACGACACCGCCAGCGACCGCGGCGGCAGCGACAGGTTGCAGAACGTACTCGATGGTGCCGTCCGGTGCGATTCGCCCCACGGTGAAGAAGTCCTCCGCCTGCACGCCGTCGGAGGCCTGGAATCGATAGAACGGGCGCTGGAGACGCGCGGCCATGATCTTGGCCAGAGTGGTCTTCCCCGACCCCGCCGGGCCCACCATCAGGGGGGTGAGCGGTTGTCCGAATTCATCGTCACGGAGTGCTGCCAACAGGATCGTCTCAATGTGCTCGCGCGGGACCATTCCCTCCACCCCAGTGGGGTGTGGGGCACACGCCCAGATGGGCAGGCCTGACAGCTCCAGCTTCTCAAGACTGTTAATGACAGACGGTAGTTGTTCAACTGTCTCAGCTTGCGATATCACTCCGGCCCTTCCTCTCAGGGAGGACAAACCCGTCACCGACACGACACGCCCTCCCGTAGGGATCATTGCGGCTGTGCCAGCCGCCTGGGGTGCGGACACGACTACGCGCCGTCGGCGACGCTCCTGTCAGGGCTTCCCCGTGGCGGGTGTTCGCCGCCGCACTCCCACTGGCACTGATACGTGGCCCTCGCCGGAGGGTGGTAAAGCGCGACGTGGAAGAGCGCAATAGGTTGCCCCATGCGGGGATCAATGCCAACTCGGCCCACACAGTCCGAGGTCCCGGATCTACCACCCTCAGACCCGATGGGCGTATCCCCTAACTGGAAGGGGTCCCGGCACGGGGATGCCGCGCGACTGGACAACCCCTGACTGCCATAGCTCGTACTCGGTGAACACCTCTCCGTCGGGTGTTCGAGGATCGCCTACCAATATATGGATCGCAAGGTAGGGGTCGTAAGATGGCATTGATACGGATTGACTATCGGCGTAAGATGTGCCCAGGTGGCTGCCCTCTTACTCTTTTGCCCTTGCTACTTTGCGAAGTGGCTCGCTACGTAGCACGAGTTGGGGGGGTGCAGGGCAATACAGTCGTCCAACCTCATAGTACGGTTGGGACAGGATCAAAGGAGATCAAGATGCGAGCGAGATGGCTGACAGCGGCGTTCTTGCTGGTGGTACTGACGGTGGTATGCGTGGTCGCCTGCGTAGCCGCGGAAAGACCGACGGAGCGGGTTGCCCCCGCGCCGGAGATGAACTTCGCGGCCGCGATCTGGCGCACGCCCGAACCGCCACCTGACGCGCAGGCCGGGGATGTGTGGGTGAACCCCAAGGACGGGGCAGAAATGGTGTACGTGCCCGCGGGGGAGTTCCTCATGGGGAGCGCGGACGGTGACAAGGACGCCGAGCCTGACGAGAAACCACAGTTCCGCGCCAGCTTGCCGGACTACTGGATAGATAAGCACGAGGTGACCGTCGCGCAGTACCGGAAGTACTGCCAGGCGACAGGGCGAAAGATGCCCAAGGCGCCGGACTGGGGGTGGCAGGGCGACCATCCGGTAGTGAACGTGACCTGGGACGAGGCGGCGGTTTACGCCAAGTGGGCCGGCGGGCGCCTGCCGACGGAGATGGAGTGGGAGAAGGCGGCGCGGGGAACCGAAGGGAGAACCTACCCGTGGGGCAATGCGTGGGATGAGGACAAGGTGGCCAAGTACGTGATGGGCATCCCTCTCGGGGCACCCTCGGCCGTAGCTACCAGGTCCACCACGCCTGTGGGCAGCCGCCCTGCCGGGGCCAGCCCATACGGGGCGCTGGACATGGCGGGGAACGTGTATGAGCGGTGCGCGGACTGGTATGACAAGAAGGCCTACCGGCGCTACGCCAAGGGAGACCTCAAACCTCCGGCAAGTGGAGACCGCATAGTGGATCGGGGCGGCTCCTGGATCTTCGGCGGTCCGACGGACTTCCGTTGTGCCCACCGCATGCTGGACGAACCCGACGGCCGCGTCATCTGCGTCGGCTTCCGTTGTGCGCGAGGATCTGGATGAATCGCGGTTCGCCTGTTCGTCCGTCGGCTCTTTGTATTGTCCAGATCAAGTGGCGAAAGAAGGAGGAAACAGCATGGACTGGCTGCGGCCTGAGAACGATGCGCTATCCTTCCTGGTGGCAATGGGGTGGATTCTCCTGCGTGGGTTCGTGGTTGGTGCTATCGTCGTCTACCTGTTCGCTGGGATAGCAAGTCTGTACAGGAAAAGGTTGAACGGTAGGACGCCGGCAGATGGCGCAGTTGTGCAGGAGGGGGGTGAGGAGGCTCCTCGCTCCGACGTGTGACACGGGGAGGTAGGAGGCGTTGCGGAGCCGGAGGCGCGCGTGACGCGGTGGCCGGGGGCTCCTTGCCACCAGGGCAGGGCAATCAACCAATGTCGGTCTGCATGTCGAGAGGAGAGCAGTCATGATGGTTCGTCTGAGTCTGCGAGTGGTTCTATGGTTGGCCTTGGCGACAGCCCTGTGGTCGGTATCAGGCTGTGGGAGGAGTGACAACAAGGCCCTCGAGAAGGCAAGAGCGGCGAACACGGAGCAGGGCTATCTGGAGTATCTCAAGACATTCCCGAACGGAACCCATCGAGCGGAGGCGAAGCGGGCTGCCGAGGAGGCAGCATGGCGGGCCGCCAACGGCAAACAGGATTCCTCGGCCCTCCGCCACTTCCTCGACAGCTACCCGTCCTCGACAAGGATTCCCGACGCGCAACAGCAACTGCAAGCTTTAGTGATGAAAGAGGCAGAGAAGGTGAGCATCACCATCCGCGACCTCTTCTTCCGGGGCCGAGAGGCGGTGCCGGTCAAGGTGATTCCCGGTCAGGGTGTGGCGTCGCGGGGCGAGTGGTTCCTCGTGTTTCGGGAGAACATGGTGGGGGCCAGTGCGCGTGTGGAGATGGAGGACGGGAGCCGTCTCACTATGACGGTGAAGCAAACAAAGACGCCAATAGGCCGCAACGAACCCGAATCCGGCGCCGAGCGTGTCCGTCAAAAACTGGTCACGGAGGCTCCCTTCGGCGGCGACCCCTGCGCCAATCTCTCCTTCCAACTCGCGGGTGGGATATTCACGGTACGAAAGCTCCCGAATGGTTTCTTGGCGGCCACATGCTTGAGTAAACAAGCATACAACGGACGGTTCAGCCTGGCCTTGGCGGTACCCAATCCCCACCGTGTAGATCTGAACGGGGCGATGTTCCCTTGCGTGACCCTGCGCTTTCTAGAGGGAGCGCTGAGCCGCCTGGACCGTCGCGCCGTCAAGCTCACGCGACAGCCTATGGGCTTGATGCCGGTTAGCAAGGAGTCAAGATTCCTGATAGCGTTCAAGGCGCCAGGCAAGGAAGTGCTAGTGCCTACAGACTTGACAGCTCAGACGGACTCCGCTGATCAGTACATCCTGGGCTATACCGAGAAGTGGAGCCTGGAGCCGGAGGATGTTGGCGCGGCTACCTACGTGGCATTTCCGTAGGGGCCGTGATTGTGGGCCGGAGAGCCTGAATCATAATCTCGGCAGGGGTTCCTGTTGGTAGGACTGACGCCCAACATGGTTGGGACATGATCTTTGTGACAACTGGAGGGAGGCGCCCATGTGGAGGTCCAGGTGGCTGAGATCTCTTCTTGGCGGGTGTGGACTCGTCGTGGTTTGTGCAGTGCTGACACTCAGTTGTGCGGTCATGCCGGGCCTGGGGGCGAAGCGGCACGCGGCCTCTCATCGCAAGCCGGCGAAATCATCCCACAAGCGGCCTCCGCGAAGGCCTCGTGCGGCCGCGCGCCGGCCGCAACATGGCCGGCAGGCGAAGGCCTCTCATAGGCGGCCCGCGCGAACGAAGACCGCCTACAACCTGCTGCCGCCCTACAAGTCCGGCCTGTCCGGCAGCTACGAGGTGCGGGTGCGGAACCCGAACGGCTTCTCCGTGGCCGTCGGGGTCCGGCTTCGGAACGCGGGCAAGAACTTCACTGTAGAATCCAAAGGGGTGGCCTCGGTCTATGTGCCCAACGGTCACTACAACATCTACTTCGTCTACTCCAGCGACCCGAAGGCCCTGTACAAAGGCGACAGTTTCGATTTGAACGACAATGGCGTCGAGATCCAGATCGTACAGGTGGTCAACGGTAACTACGGGATACGAAGGGTCAACTAGCGGCACGGCGGCCGACAGCCCGCACGTGGCACGACACGGTTGCCCAACATCACAGTACAGTCGAGACATGACCAAAGGAGGTCAAGATGCGAGTGAGATGGCTGACGGCGGCGTTTCTGCTGGTCGTGCTGACGGTGGTGTGGGTAGCCGCTTGTGGGGCAGCGGAAAGACCCGCGGAGCGCGTTTCCCCGGCGCCGGAGGTAAACGCGAACGCGGTCATCTGGCGCACGCCGGAACCGCCCGCGGAGGCGCAGGCCGGGGATGTGTGGGTGAACCCGAAGGACGGGATGGAGATGGTCTACGTCGCGGCGGGGGAGTTCGTATTGGGGACGAGTGACGCCCAGATTGACGTCGATCTCAAGGCCTCGCATCCGGGCGACAACCGTGAGGAGTTCAAAGACGAGCAGCCGCAGTGCCGGGTAAACCTGCCAGGCTACTGGATCGGCCGCACGGAGGTGACGAATGCGCAGTACCTGCGGTTTGTGCACGCGACGGGCCATAAGAATCCAAAGCACTGGAAAAGCAAGGAGGTGCCCTCGGGCTTAGAGAGCTTCCCCGTCGTGAGTGTCACCTGGGCGGATGCCGCCGCCTACTGCGAGTGGGCGGGGGGCCGGTTGCCAAGTGAGCCGGAATGGGAGAAGGCGGCGCGCGGCGCGGACGGGCGCGTCTTCCCCTGGGGAGATCAATGGGACGACAAGCGGTGCCACAACTTCGAGCTTGTCACGAGGAGGAAATACATGAATGTAGGTGAGTGGGTCTCGACGCTACGTGGTTGGAATGGGGCTCACGATCCGGTGCGCGAGGGTCCGGCTGCCGTGGGATCCTGCGAGGCCGGGGCCAGCCCGTATGGATGTCTGGACATGGCGGGGAACGTGTGGGAATGGTGCGCGGACTGGTATGATGACAAGGCCTACCAACGGTATGCCAAGGGAGACCTGAGACCTCCGGGAAGTGGAATTCACCGGGTGGTTCGGGGCGGCTCCTGGCCCTATGTCCCTCCGACGTACTTCCGTTGTGCCAACCGCTCCGACGACGCCCCCGACACCTGCGACTACACCCGCGGCTTCCGTTGTGTGCGAGGACTCGGACTCATAGGACAAGATTCCTCAGTGCTCCCCGCCGCTCAGCCCGCCGAGCACGTCTTGCCTCAGTCTGAGGCCATTCCGGAGGTAGTGGTGCAGCGCACGCCCGAGCCGCCGAAGGAGGCGCAGGCCGGAGATGTCTGGGTGAACCCCAAGGACGGCATGGAGATGGTCTACGTGCCCGCCGGAGAGTTCACGCTGGGGAGCAGTGACTCCCAGATCAGTCCTTGGCTTGAGGAGTACAAGCGGGAGCGTTTCAGCAATGAGCAGCCACAATGCCGAGTGAACCTCCCGGCCTTCTGGATAGGACGCACCGAGGTGACGCAGGCACAGTACGCGCGGTTCCTCCAGGAGACGCGTCGCCAGGAGGTGAGCATACCCAGCGGTCTGGAGCGTCTTCCCGTGGTCAACCTGGCGTGGACGGATGCCACCTCCTACTGCCAGTGGGCGGGAGGGCGGTTGCCATCGGAGTTAGAGTGGGAGAAGGCGGCGCGGGGGACGGACGGGCGTATCTTCCCCTGGGGCGACAAGTGGGACCGGGAACGCTGCCGGAGCTTCGAGGGGATATTGGGCAGAACCTACTCGATCGGCGAGGACGAAGACCTGTCGGCCATCCAGCAATGGCTCGGGACCCACGACGTCCTTCGCGAGGCCCTGACCGCGGTCGGGTCGTACCCCACCGGGACCAGCCCCTACGGTGCTGCGGACATGGCGGGCAATGTGTCCGAGTGGTGTGGCGACTGGTATGAGGAGAAGGCCTATCAGCGCTATGCTCGGGGGGACCTGAAGCCGCCTCCAAGCGGAACTGACAGGGTGCTTCGCGGCGGCTCCTGGATCTTCATAGACCTTCCCGGTGCCCTCCGTTGTGCCCGCCGCGACCACAGCGCCCCCGACCTCATCGCCGGCTACATCGTCAGCGGCTTCCGGTATGTGCGAGGCCTGCCTTGAGCGGAGCGAATGGGACCCAGATGAAGCCTTGCCCTTTATCCTTTCATCCGAACAGCCGTCTGGAGGTCAAGCGATGAGAGTCTGCCATAGAGTTGCCGTTGCGAGCGTGGTGTTGATGCTCGTGGTTACGCTGGGATGGGCCGCGGATTCGCCCGCCGGCCGGGTCTTCCGCACGCCCGAACCGCCTGCCGACGCCAAGCTGAACGACATGTGGATCAGCCCGAAGGACGGGGCCGAGATGGTGTACGTGCCCGCGGGGGAGTTCCTGATGGGAAGAGCGAAGAGCGACAGGGACGCCTCCCCAGATGAGAAGCCGCAGTTCCGCGCCTCGTTGCCTGGCTACTGGATAGATAAGTATGAGGTGACGGTGGCCCGATACCGCAAGTTCTGTCAGGAGACCGGGCGAGAGATGCCGGAGGCGCCGGGCTGGGGTTGGCAGGACAGCCATCCGATGGTCGAGGTGTCCTGGGATGATGCTGCGGCCTATTCCGAGTGGGCGGGTAAGCGGCTGCCGACGGAGATGGAGTGGGAGAAGGCGGCGCGGGGCACGGACGGGCGCGAATATCCCTGGGGGAGTCAGTGGCCGCCCCCTGCCGGCAGCGGGAACTTCTGTGACGAGGCATTCATGCGGGAGCAAACTGATCTTGCCCGCGCCTTCACCGCGGCGGGCAGCCCCCCGCTCCGTGGTTACGACGACGGGTACGCCCAGACCGCCCCGGTGGGGAAGTTCCCAGGCGGGGCCAGTCCATACGGGGCACTGGACATGGCAGGGAATGTGTGGGAATGGTGTGCGGACTGGTATGACAAGGAGGCGTACCAGCGTTACGCGAAGGGAGACCTCACATCTCCCGCAAGCGGAAC
>Ga0315284_10002975_pt1 | contig 24140 bp, 23 predicted proteins | sample YL17G09_16_MG_FD_203696 | JGI IMG/M metagenome (GOLD analysis project Ga0315284, IMG submission 203696) | Sediment microbial communities from Yellowstone Lake, YNP, Wyoming, USA - YL17G09_16 | ecosystem: Environmental > Aquatic > Freshwater > Lake > Sediment | place: USA: Wyoming | collected...
TTTTCTGTGCTATGGATAACATTTTTTTAATTTTATTTTTAATCGGGTCCGCCTTCCCGCAAATTAGCATTATCAAAAAATAAAACATTTTAAATTAACGCATTTATTCCTCCATCATCGCTGTGCCGGGCGATTTTAGTTTTTGCAGACGTGCTTGTAAATCAGCCTCCGTTGTATTAGATGCGCCAAGTGAAGTGTATTCGCTCTCGAGATCGTCGTTGGCGACGGGCACCTTTTTGATCTCTTCAACCACTTCGGCGACCACTTTTGCGACGTGTGCTTCGGCTGCCTTGTCCAGCTGACTGTCCTCTTGCTCGTCGTCAAGCGCCACGTCAATGACATCATCGACCAAACCGGCTTGTGTCATCGACACGCCCAATTTGCGTGCTGTTTCTCTCAATTCGGGAAGTCGCATCATTTGCCCGAGCATTACCATAACCTCGTTGCTAGTCGCGAAAGCTCGACTCAGTCGTGCCACTCCGGCTTGTTTGCGCAATTCGCTCAGCAAAGTATCTATCTTCGCACCGGCTTCTATTATTCTCTTCTCGGCCTTGTCGTGCATTTTCAGCGTTTGTCTGTGAGTTTCAGCATCCGCTGGCTTGTTGTTTGTTTCGGTGGCTTTGAGTTCGAGTTTCGTCTTATTTCTGGCGCGATGGATCGCCGGCAGCGCTCGGAGGAGAGTGCGTTTCTCGCGTCTAAGTTCTGCTTGCCACTTTTTGAGGCTTTCTTCAGCGGTCAAAGCACGCGGCCACCAGCGTTCCCACATGCTCTCCGAGGTTTCGTCATCGCTCGGCTGAAAGAAAGTTGGCGCGCCGCAGCACGCAAACCAAGTCATTTTACGATTGGCGTTTTTTTTTTCGTAAATTTCAACACGTGTTTTTAATTTCACATTTTTTTTTTACGTCTGATATTTGAATGCAGCGAGGTTGGCAGCGGCGTAATTGCGGTAAGCCGACGCCGCGTCGCCGCTCAAATGATAGACGACCCCAATGGCAGCCCATTTGAATACGTGAACGAGGTTGTTGGCGCCTACTGGCTCCTTTTCGCTGGTCGGCGGCTTTTTGTCTGAGGCGGATGATTTTGAAATCAACCAGAGCGCGTCGACGAGTTCTGTAAACTCGTTGCCGTATTTTTGTTTCGTCCGTGCACGATAGTTGTCCATGTTGGTCAGTGTGCCGAAAGCCGTTGCAAACTCTTTCGCTCCGCCTCCTTTTCCGCTAACTTCAGAGAACCGCCGCAACGAGTAGAACGCCGGTCCTAGTTTTCGCACAGCGTTGGTGAGAGCGGCATCGCGCAAGTTTTCCGATGCTTTGATAAGTTGTGCTCCTTCGATGGGAAGGGTTTCTGCAAGATTCGCGTTGTTCAACCCCTCTTTCAGTGAATAGTAGGAAAATATTGCCAAGCAAAACGCATGCAGTTGTCCTGCGATGAACACGGCAATAGCGACGGGCGGTGTGTTCGATGGCAGCGCAAGTGGCGACCTATCAACTTGTTTGAAGTCTGGCTTCGTCGAGAGACGTGCATCTATGTCGATGTCGATATGGTCGAACGACTCTTGAATTTTCCAGAGTGACATCAAAAAATATTCTATGTAAATTAGAGACTGAAATACGGTGATTCTACACAGATATCTAATATAAGAGGAAACGATTTTTTTAATTCGCAAAACACTTGTTAGTTTTCATAGATCATATTTCATGCAAACACAATTCGTACATGATTCTTTCGCTTTTTCTTGCAATATTATTTGTATTCGTGGCCGCCGTTCCAAACGGCAAGGTGCAAATCATCAATTACGGAAATCAAACTATCGATCCGACTGCCGATGTTGTCATTTTTGATCGTCTCGACTGGAAATATCCACACTTCGCCGACAAATGCGGCGTCTTCCTTCTGCCAATGAATGCGCCCGAGGGAAAAATGATAGTTTTCCACAATCACCACAAGGAGGTGAATATCCTGCAACATCCTGATCCTCTCGCTAAAATCATTGGCTCTGGCAGCGGCACGCCCGGCAACGCCGAATTCTGGTTCATCTACATGGAGCAGAACGAGCAAGTCGTCGAGTTGATGTGGATCACCTACAATCACGGCTGGACAGTGATGAAAAACCAAGGTCGCGCACGTGTGCAAAGTCTGCGTCCAAACCAAGAGAACTACATGTATTCAATCTGCACGTTCAATCGCATGTATTCCAACGCGACGATGCCCGACGGCGCGCGCGACTACATCGCGACCATCGACATTCTGCCGCAATCTGTTGAATACGGCCAGATCGTCAATATTGCTATTGGCTGGGCCAATCAAGAACTACTCGACTCGACTCTGCTTCGTCCCGAGTATCATCACGGCGACTTGTTGGACATCGACGGACGTCTTTTTCTCGCGGCTCCATCGCTCAACTATCGAGCGCAAGTCATTGATTTCTATGATCTAACGTCACGCAAGGCGCCCTCGATGACGTCCTATGTCGACACGCCGGCCGCCAACGATCTTGGCGTTGCCGCGTTTCACACCACACACATGAACGCACAGACTGGCGACATTCTCATCACGTATCTCGGCACGCCCGGAGGCAGCGGTCCCGGCGGCCTTTTGAAGGTGTCCACCGACGTTTTTACAGTCAACCATGCGTCTCCCGACCCGAAAATCAAGAAGTATTATGAATTCAGCGCCGGCCCGGGACTGGATAGTGGCGGTGGTCTCGACACCTATGCCTATGATTTCACGATGGAAGAATGCCAGAACATCCTCGTTGCAACGTCGTGGGGTCCGCCGTCATCGTTTGATGCTGGATTCAATCCAAATCTTCCCTATGGCCGCTCGATTCGCGTCTTCAAGATGCCACAAGACACCGGGGCGCCGCTCGCAACTCGCGATCCAGCCAACACGCTGACGTTGATCAAGTCATTTACAACCGATCCATCGGCTGGCCTGGGAGGCACGGGCGAGGGTTTGGTGCCGCTCGAAGTGCGTCGCACGCATGTGCCCGAGCAGCAAATCTACTTCTCCGGCATCACGCTGCCGGGCGCCATTGATTTGATCTACTGCGATATCAACATCATTGGCACGTGCGACAATGCCGCGCAGTGGAACAAGACAGTCATCATCAGCCCAACGCAATTGGCTGCCGATGCCATCAGCGTCACACACATTACGAACCAGACGGGGAACATGCCTATTGTGGACTTGGGAATGTTTCTCTTACCCCCGGTAGATTTGCCAGATCGCCCAGTGCCTCTGGTGACCGACATCACGCTCTCAGAGGACGACCAGTTCCTCTACGTGTCGTGCTGGCTCGCCGGCGTCATTCTGCAATACAACGTCAAGGACCCATTTCACCCGGTGTTGACCGGTGGTGTGGCGAACATTGGCGGAATCACATCGGCGTTTGCGAGCAACCCGAATGCGTATTCGTACGCGCCGGGCAAGATTTGGGCGGGCGGACCGCAGATGTTACGTCTCGACGCGTCGGGCGCCAATCTCTACATCACCAACTCGCTCTTTTCGTCATGGGACGAACAGTTTTATGGCACGAGCGGCCCGCAATCAATTTACGATAAAGGTGGCATGATGATCAAGATCAACACCGGTGTCTACCGCGGCGCTGTCAACACGACGTTTCCGATGCAGATCGACAAATCGTTTGGCAAGAACGGTGTGCTCGAATTCTCGAACCTGACGCACCCATCGATTGGTTTCGGCGCGCCATTCAAGAGTCGCGCGCACGAGTCTCACATCGTCGGTGTGCGTCATTGATGCACGCCCGGCAATTTTTGAAGAGATTAAAAATTTCATTCGCTTACATTCATGTCGATTGCGCACAATCTTCTGCATTGTTCGAAGAGAATGTCGTTCTCGATCGCAATTCTATTCGCTCTGACTCGCGCGCACGTTGTCTTCACTCCTATAAACACTGTTCCTGCCGGAGACGATTCAACCGTTCTACAGCTTGAAGTCGAGCACGGCTACACCGGCTACACACTGCAGTCGTTCCAAGTGCAAGTGCCACAAGGAGTGCAAATTGTTCGGCCCGCCGACAAAGTTGGTTTCACTGTTTCAATTGCAAGTCGACCGCTCCCTGCTTACAATTGGTATTCGGGCGCCGAAGAGGGGCTTGGCGGTAATATCACAAGCGTTGCAAGCATGATAACATGGACAGTAACACCAGCGTCGCATGTTGGTGCCGATATGGCGCCAGCCAGTGGAGACATCGACGTTTTCGAGATGCAACTAACACTCGGGTGCACGTTCAACGACAGTGCCACCAATAGTCTTTGGGATGGAAACTATACACTCTGGTTCCCCACCAACGAGATTCTGGTTGGTGTCAATGCATCGATCGATCCGCCAACGCGACAAGTGCAGTGGACGGGCACCGTCAACGGAAGTCAACTCTGGAGCGTAGCGAAGCCTGGCCCGGCACCTTACCTCGTGGTTGGCGACTGGAGTGCGTGCACGTCATTCACGTGGTTTGATACACAAATTGAATCTTCAACGAGCATCGTCGCACAGATGCAATCTAGCATCGCCGCGCTCAACACAACTCTGCTGCAAACGCAGAAGACGCAAATAACAGCCACCAACGTGTCCATTGCGTCTCTGGTGCTTGCGATTTTCTCCTCTGTGATGTCGTGCGTTCTTGCGATGCGCGTCTCCAAACGCGACACAATCAACAAAGCTTAGCATGCCAAAAAAAAATTGAAATTACACTATATTTTCATTAACACTCTGTCGAGCATTTAAATGTCGTCGGAAATATCGAGATTTGTGTTGGAGAGTCGATTCTTGCAGTCGTTGAGCAGTCGCGAGAGTACATCCACCTCGCATTCGCGTTGCTCGAGATCGAGTTCGAGTTCGAGAATGCGCGCCTTCAGCCCATCTGCATAATAGTCGTAATCCTCCACCACCAATCGACGACCGTAAGTTCGCGAGCAATAGTTCGCAGATACTAGACAGCTCTGTTCGTTGGCGCGAAAGAACTTGTTGTCGGCTGTGAATAATTCTCGTGCAAGAAACTCAGCGATGTTCTTCTTTACCGCCAACGACAGCTGACTCAGCCAGAGGCGCATCGGTAAGTTCCACTCGGCTCTTTCACCAGAGCCTCCGGCGTCTATCCCAAGTGCCAAGAATTGTTTATAGTATAACAAAGGCGACAGTGGCGATCCGGCAAAATAGTCATAGCACTCGCCGACCAAGCGCGCACGTACATCTTCATAGACCGCCGCTAATTGATTGAAAGTTAACGGTCCGCCAATGTCGCAGTGTTTATCGCACTCAAGTCTCTCGTCCATGTTGAAGGCTTTGTCAAAGCACTCGTCGCAAGCCATCGTGAGATGATCGCGCACGAGTTGATAGACCGGTGCGAGATGCTCAATAGTTGCGTTGTTGAGGAAGAAGCCATTTTCGAGAAGGAATCCGGTTGATGATACTGCTGCTTTCTCACGTTCGCCGAGTGCGTCAGAGAAAAAGAATAAAAGAGAAAACGGGCTCATTTTCTCTTAATTAATTCGAAAATCTTAATTTAAAACATACTGTCGTGAACAAAATAAATAAATTTAAAAAAAAAACTCTATAAATCGATGCCATTTTTTTAATTGTTATCATTGATTAAGAGACATCACCGCGAGTCGGTCTGAGCCAACGAAAGTTGGCAGCGTGTGCGAGCGTCGCGCAACAAATAAATCACGTTCGTGTTGTTCATAAGCCGGATAGAGCGGAAAGCCATCTTCGGCGAGAGATCGCGCTTCCGCGCGTGCGATCTGAATGGTTTGTCCGGGAAGTTTTTTGGCTGTTGCTGGCTGAACTTTTGGAATCAGCATTGCCGGTTTCAACGTGGTGACGCTCCATTCCGTCAGTTTGTCGACATAGTAGGTGATGTAGGATTTCGGATACATGCGCGGCATCTGGTCGGACTTGAGTTTAATGACCGCTTGCCGCGTGAGAAGCGTGTCGATATTGGCCGGGAATTTCTTGTTGTTATCGAGAGTCGTCAGCCACGCGAGGAACACGCGACGAATAGGATAGTTTTTTTTCACAGCAAGCACTTCGTGAACCATGCGCTCGTTGAACACGAGAATGCCACCCGGCGGCACCACAATGAGTGATTTTGAGCGCTCATAAAGTACGATGCGCGCGGGATCGGTGATCTTCTCGAATCCCTGTGGATCGCGTGGATCGGCTGGGTCGTTTTGCGTGTTGAGCACACAACTCAACGCCTGGTCCTGGTCGCTCGTGTTGATCCAGCCGCCGTAAATTGTATCGCCCGGCGGCGAGTCTTTCTTTATGTCGCGGTGCCACGTGTCGGCCATCGGTTTGACGCCCGCTGGACGAAACAACATGCGATCGGCCATTTGCGCGAGGTACTCACCGCGTTGTCGTGTTACGTCGGCAAACAGCGGATAGACGGCCCGCATGGCGTGCAGACGCAAGAAGCGCACGAATGGATTGTGCCACGACGACGCGTTGCCAAGTGCCGCGAAGCCACCCAACACGTACAGAGGATTCGCGTTCTGGGGCAGATCGCGTCGGTACTCGGGAAATTCGAGCAGTGTTTGATCGAATTGCGCTACAAGACGTGCAACGTTCCTCGTAAACCATTCATCCAACACAATAGTCGCGCCTGTTTGCAGCAAACGCTGCGCGCGTGAATAGGGAACTGGTAAGCTGGCCGGAATCTGCGCTGGCGGTGGTGGTCGGCGCGCGCGCCATTCGTTTCGGAGCAGTTCCAAGATAGACTGAAGAATCTCGCTGTATTCGATCTCGAACGCATTTGAATTATTGATCATGTCAAGTTCGTTGCGTTCGCTCTGAAATCGATCTTCGTCGACAAGTGCATCCAATGCATCGTTTTCCTCGGGATATGGGTCTTCGTCTTCTTCTCGTGGACGCCCTCGACCGCCGAGCTTGGGTTCGATCTGGGAGAAGTCTTCTTGGTGCTTCCAAAAATCGTCCATTTTTTTTCCTTTTATCGAAAAAAAAAAGTTACGAATTCATTATTTTTCGGGTTTCTCAAAATACAAAATTATTTCGGTTTCAAAAAATCGATCACACAATGAGTGCAATCCTGCAATTTTATTACGATTATCAAAGCTATCTCGGAGTGGTACTTATCAATGTGTTCATGGTTGTGATGGGTGTGATGATCGCATACACAACACGTCTTGAATTTCAAAAAAAAAGCGTCGTGGTCGTGATCGAAGGCCTGATTGGCGCCGGTAAAACCACCGCTGTCGAGTCGCTTATCGCAGAGGCAGAGAACAGCGGGCTGTTCAGCGAGGTGATCAAACTATCCGAGCCGATCAAGAAGAAGGTGCTCGATGACTACATCAAAGACATGAAGACTGGCAATCGAAAGCATCGTGCGTGGTCGTTCCAGATGAACACCGCTGTGAAGCGTCTCCACGACTATGAGCGCGCGAAACGCCTCGCTCTGGAGAAGCCGCGGCGCTTGATAATCATTGATCGTGGTCTCTATGGTAACGAGGCGTTCGCTCGAATGCAATGCAAGCGAGGCGCTTTTGACGCCAACGACCTCGAACTCTACAACGAGGAGATTGGCGTCAACGACGGCACGCTCGCCGCATTGCAGAACGATCCGATCTACAAAGTTTTCTACTTGCGTTGCACACCCGAGACGGCGTGGCGACGCACGCTGGCGCGTGGAGACAAGGAGGAAGTCGGTGGTTACGATCTGCAGTACATGCGTGATCTGTTCGAAGCACACGAACAGTTGCTGATGCGCAACGCGAATATTACGCTCGTCGATTGGGAGAGTGATCAGTTCGTTGAGAACGGCAAGATCAATGCCAAAAGTCTTCTTAACACGATTAAAGAATAGGTGAAGAGTTTATTTTTCATAGACACCTCAATTAGCTCCGAATGAATCACAAATTATAGACTCGTTTCTCCCAAACAAATATTGGTTCGGCGCGCCACGTCTCCCAATGCTTTTTCTTCTTCTCTTCTGTAGCGGAACGCGACGTGGGCGCTTGTTTCATTCGCAACGCAATATATCCCTTGTAGACAACATCTTCTTGTCGCTTCATAAACTCAAAAAGAGCATCACAAGTTCGGACGCGTATTTTGTGCACGGTCGCATCCATGATGTTAATAGCAATTTGGCCTCCCGATCGAACACAAGCGGTGACGTTTCGCATCGTAGCGAAAAGGAATTTCTCGTGCCAATCATTGGCTGTTGTGTAACGCCTCCACGACTGAAGATTTTCGTGTGCAGTTCCTTGCGCATAGCGTTCTGTAGAGAAATACGGACACGACGTAAATACGAGATCGGCCAATGGTTGATCGCGATAACAAGCCAGCCAATTAATGTCTTCTGCGGGAAGACAGTAAATTGTTACATGCACTCCACCAGCGTATTTAGGTGTGACGACAAAGTGTGTTTCGTTTACGACAATCTCTGGCTTCTCGTAACGACTCCGATGTATCTCACCAAAAACAGATAGAAATCGCCAATAGTCATATGTTCGACACTGTTCCATGTAGGTGTTCCATGTGTCTTTGTTTGGATCGGTCCCAACGTATCGAATGCATGATTTTGTAACATAAACACCGGCAAGTCGATCGCCCCAGCCACATGAAAAATCGAGAATCGATGTCACTGGAGATGCGCCAATGTGGGTGAACAATTCTCTGGCAGCAGCGACTTTGAATTGCGCGGCCGTGTAAGCTGACGCAGAATTACGAAACGCTGCCCTGTAGCCAGATAGAGACAAAGAAGCGTTTGGGGAACGGCTGCTGAAACTCCAAATGCTGTTGAGCATCTTGGAAAGAAGTTGTTTGTTGCACCAGACGGCCGATGGCGACAATCGATCGTACCCACCACAGTTGTGCCTGTTTGAAATTTGAAACGCATTACTGATATCATTACCGTAATGACCGAGCGAAGTTGCGCCAAGAAGTGGCCCGATGGCAAACTGATAATCGTTCGTCTTCCAAGATATCGTTGCCGTCTTGCACTCATCGGCGGTCGACCAGCCGTCGGAAGTTGCCGTGTAAAGATTGTTGAACATTTTTCGAACCTTGTCCTTTTTCTCAAAGCGAGATAACGGAATTGGAATTTTCTTGTCAACGATATATGAAGCGAGTAAATTTCGCGCCGCGAGCCGATCCGGCATAGAAGCATTAAACGAATTCCACTGGGCCACCGTCATGATTGGCAAACCTCCATATGAATTATCTGCAAAAACAGAAATGTCGAACGGCGGAGGTTGTTCGATATTCTCGCCAACAATAGAACTCGAAGATAAAGATGAAGATGAAGATGAAGATGAAGATGAAGATGAAGATGAAGATGAAGATGAAGATGAAGATGAAGATGAAGATGAAGATGAAGATGAAGATGAAGATGAAGATGAAGAAGATGACGACACAACGATCTCGGCGCTCTTTTTTGTCCTCTTTCGTCGCTCCTTCTGTTTTGTTTTTTTCCGTTTCCTTTTCAATTTTTCTATCTCAATCATCAATTCTATTAATTCTATTTCTTTCTTGACTGCGTCTTTTTTCTGGCTCATTTTCTGTTTTATTTTTTCCGATGCCGCTGCGGGATACACGGACGGCGCGAAAATTGTTTTTTACTTTTTCTCTGCTATTCTCACCGGTGTCTCTGAACCGATTGCCAACTCCACATCGAAAGAGAACGGGAAAATAGCAATCGATTCTGCGCTCAGAGGCGAGCCAACCATGCCAGTGTCGGCCAGTTTGTCTGCAATCTCGTTGCCAGCGTGACCGGCGTGCCCCTTGACCCAGAGGAATTCGGGTGCGTCGAAATTGCGCCGCTTGCGCTCCGCGAGCAGCAAATGAATCAAGTTCCACAAATCTCTATTCTTCACCTTTTCCTTCTTGCCGTGTTTCGTCCAATTGTTGGCCGCCCAATGTGAGAGCCACGTCGGATCAGTCACGCCGTTGACGATATACTGCGCATCGGGGCGAATGCGAATGTGCGGATCATTGAGCGTTGCGTTGAGCGCAAGTGCGAGCGCAAACAGTTCGGCACGCGAATTCGTTTGACGTCCGGGCACCCGCGACCAAATTCTCTCTGCGCCCTGCGCTCGGCATATGTAGACACCACTTCCAGCACGCCCGCTGCTCTTGCCGTTGCCCTCGCAATTGCCGTCTGTGAACACGTCGATGCATGCTGCGGTGGTGCGCGATTTCTTGTCGCGGCGTTCGTCTTTTCCGGCGACATCCTCGTCATCATCTTCAGCTTCAACTGATTTTCGTTTTCGCAAATCGCTGCTGTAGTGCACAACGTACGCTTCAGCTTCGGCTTTTGTTTTGAATTTCTTGAATGCGGCATTGGAAAAGCCGCTGGTTTGTGCCTTGCACTCGTCCCACGTCGAATAGACGCCGGGTGCACGACCTTTTCCGACCGCATAAAAAGACATTGTTTATTGTTTATTGTTTCCGCTATTGCAAATTGGTCATAATTAATGAGGCGAATTTTTTTTTGAAATAAAATAAAATTATTTTTATTTTTTTTAAAATTTTTTTTTTCAAATAAAATAAAATTATTTTTATTTTATTTTTTGGTAAAATAAAGATATTTTTTTTTCTCACAAGTAGAGATCGTAAGACTCGTATTGGCAAAAAAGACCCTCCCCGATTTCAAAGTAGATCATTTTGGTAAAGTTTGGAGCACGGAGGAGTGAACCAAAAAACCCAGTAAAAAAATCTGCAAAAACTCAAAACGTGATCGGTTCTCATGAGAACCGAATCGATTTTGGGTCTTTGCAAATTTTTTTACTCGGTTTTTTGGTGCACGTTTCATTGCTTGAAACTTTGCCAAAATGAACTATTCTGAAATCGAGGAGGGTCTTTTTTGCCAATACGAGTCTTACGATCTCTACTTGTGAGAAAAAAAAATATCTTTATTTTACCAAAAAATAAAATAAAAATATTTTTATTTTATTTTTAATTAAAATTTTTTGAAAAAAAAAATAAAAATATTTTTATTTTATTTTCAATAACCAGAAAAACAGAACGCAACCGTTGCCATCGTCACCGGCACAAGTTTGACGACTTGGATTGTCATGCAATGCTCAGTAATCTACACGGATAAGAGTCAATTGAGCAAGATTCTGGCACACACAACTGACGCACAATGGGCCTGTTTCGATGTTTGAAAGAGCCATTCCGCGAGGCACACGAGCATCTCATGATCGCGCCGCGCGAGTTGCGCGTGCTGATGGTGATTGTGTTCTTCCTCGCGTTTGGCTCGGCGGGCGCATCTGCTATCACTGTTAGCTATCTGAGCGACGAGTTTGGCGCAAGTGACACGTCGGCGAGCACCATGTTTGCGATGGCGGGCGTCTCGTTTCTCATCATGAGCCTGTTCACGGGCCGCATTATCGACATCATTGGCATAAAGAAATCGCTCATATTGAGCAGTCTGTTCGCGACGGCTGGCAGCGTGATTCTCTCGGTCGCGCAAAGCGTCGAAATGGTTGTGTTTGCCATTGTCATTGTTGTGCCGCTCACCGCGTCATTCTCGTCGCCCATATTCACCATTGCCATCCAACGCTACACCTATGAGAAGAACAGTCGCGTTGCGTTCATGTTCGCGTATTTAATATTGAATGTCGGCGCGTCGCTGAGCTATTTGTTTGTCGACTATGTGCGCTATCGTTTCGGCTCATCCAACGACATCATTGTGTATCGCGAGTATTCGGCTACATCGTCGCGTGTTATCTTTCTGACTGGCTCACTCGCAGCCATGCTGGCGGCGGTTGTTGCGTGCGCACTGCGCGACGTCACAGTCGACGAGAACGGTCTCATTGGCATTGCTGTGACAGAGAGCGGCGCGCAGCGCCTGTCTTCTTCGACAACGCCGGCGGGCGAGGCGACTGCGCGGCTGCCGTCGTGGCTCGGTACATTCTGCGAGGCGAATTTCATTCGCATGGCACTGTTTTCAGCCATCATGTTCCCGTTGCTCAAGATGTTCACGCATTGGGACATCACGTTTCCGAAAGCCGCCGTGCGCGAGTTGGGCGACGATGCGCTGTTTGGCACCATTAAGGCTGTGAATCCAATCGTGATCACGCTGCTTCAGTTGCCCATTTCGCACGCGTTCCGAAATTTCAACATCTACTCGGTGTTGATCATTGGCAGCACCATCTCGGCGCTCTCGGTGTTCATCTTGTGTGCGCCGATGACCTATGCATCGGCAGTATCGGCCGTCGCGTTTTTCACCGTCGGCGAGATGGTCTTCTCGCACCGCGTGCAAGATTTCATGCGCATGTTCATGCCCAAAGATCGAGCCGGTGTCTATTCGACGCTCTCGGGCATTTACTTGGTTGTGCCGCGATTCGTCGTCGATGCAATGTCGGGCTATCTTCTCTCGGCCTTCTGTCCGGCGAGCGGGCCAAAGAACTGTCAGATTATGTGGGCGCTGATCGGGTTGATGGGTTGCGCAACGCCGCTTCTGTTGCTGCCATTCAGAAAATACCTTCTCAGTGGTGTGCCAATGAGCGGCAAAGGCGACGTGGAGTTGGCACCTGCGAGCATTTTCACGATCTCTGATCCGCCACACAGTAAAGAAGACAACGACAACGATTATTAAACGAACGACGATCTTTTATTCGAAATCGGTGGCGTTTTTATCGTTTGAGCCAACAAAACGACCCACCACCACCCAATGGAAGTGCTCGTCACCGTGCCGCACGGATTCTGTCCCACGCGAATGAGTCGTGAGTGTGACACGCGTGCTGGAGAGAGCGGCTCCAAGCTCGCAGAAGCGCTTCGCGAGGCGCTACCAGAATCTGTGCCAGTGAAATTGTTCTTTGCAAATACCGAGCGCAAAATTGGCGATCTCAACCGACGTGCGACACGTTACACGAACTGGAGAATCAACATTCAGAACACAGTTGAGAAGGCATTGGCCGAAGGAAAATCGGTTCTTCTATTCGACGTGCATTCGTTCCCCGCCGAATGCACGTCATTTTGCAAACCGCCGCACTACAAGATTCCACAGATTGTGTTGTTGGACGAAAATGACTATCCTCACGCGGAATTGATGAAACGCGTGAAAAAGAGTGCGTCTCTCGATTACGCCAATCTGTTGAGAGCGTCGCACAGAAATGACATCACAGTGCAAGCACGCAAGGCGGGCGCCGAAGCAATGTTGTGGGAATTCAATGAAAGCAAAAATGTGCTCAGCGAGCAGAAATTTCGTGCGGTGGCACACGAACTCGCGCAATACGCTCTCGATAAATTCAAAGCCATTAAATGAAGTGTGACAAAGCACCATTCACGCTCGTTCGTTTATTTTTTCAAAATCCCAAACGCCTTCTCCAATTCTTTCGTCGATTTGCGAATCTTATTTGTTGTAAACGATGTTGGTTGAATCGGCTCATCATGGCGAATCTTGTTTGCCATAACCGATGTTGATAGTTGAGGTCGAGTTGGTTCATCCCACTTCATCAACCGTGTTGAAGAAATAAAATTTTCGCTTTGCGTAAAATATATAGGTTCCGAGTGCAAAAGATCACCAAGGCTTAACTGGCGGTAAGAATCCCAGCTTCGACAAATCTTGCTCGAATCGTTAATCTGCTTAATCATTAAAACCGCGCGCTTCTTCGCCTCTCGAATTTCCAGCCATCGTCGACGGTAAGATCGAATCGCATTCTCGGCTGCTTCTATTGCACTCTGACGGCTGCTCATCGACAATTTCATAGCGTCAATTTCTTTTCTGCGAATTCGACGCAATCGTTTCAAAAACTCGCTCTCTTTGAAATCGAGAAACACAAGACGCGCAAGACGTGTCTTAACAGCGGCGCGTGTCGAGCAAATCGCGTCGCGCGTAAATTGAAAGCCAAAAAACATCTCGCCGACTTCGCGTTTGCGTGCAAGAACACGATCGACTTCAAACGAACGAATCAAACGAAGTCGAGGCAAATCTCGATGACGTCGGTGAACGTTCTGAAGCAAAGTTATTTTGTTGAAGTCGCTAAAATGCACGAATCCGGGCAGCCAATCGACAATCCACATCAAAACGTACGGCGGTAATTTCAGCGGTGCCAGAGCCAATGCAATGTCGAGAAGTATGATAGAGGCTTTCAGCGGAGAACTGCTAACTTCTTTCGCCTCTCTTTCATACTCGGCTTGACGACGGCGCTGGTCATATCTCGATCGTGCGATATTTGTAATGACAGTCTGGCATCGTGTGTAATCATACCACACTCGTAATCGACGACATGCATTGTGAACAGCCATTTCGAAGCCGTACAGAGTTTCCTCTTCGGCGACGATTTTCGCTTGCTCTTCACAGAGGGGAAGAAATCGAGATTCACGCTCCGCCCACTTCTCATGTAATTCCATAATGCGAATCTTTCGCTTGATGTGACGTTGTTGACGAGGTTGTTTTTCAATCAGAGACATATTGTTAATATTTCAAAGAAACCGAAAAAAATAGAATCAATTTTTGGATTTTCTTGTTGCGGTGAAATTCAGTTACTTTTATTTTTGTTTCAGTTTTATTTATTCAGTCAGAATTATTTCCGACCAACTCTGACTCCAAATTGTTCGGAAATAACTCTGACTGGACTTGATGTAATCGTTTTTAACCAGTGAGCATTTAATTCGAACCCACTCCAATTCAAAAAAAAACAAACCAGAATGACAACTCCCGACGCAATGATTGGAGAATTTCAGACGAGAATAGATAAGCTCAACGCAGTTCTCAAAGAGGCATTTGAAATGTGCGCGCAACTGAAAAGTTTGGCGACAAACGATGACGGCACTGTGAACGACGAGGCCGCGAAACAACTCTCTGAAGCCAATAGAAAACTTCAACAGTATGCCGGTGCGGCTGCAATGTGCAATATTGTGCTGGGGCACTTGAATAGCACGAAATTCTGTGATGTCGCCGAGCTCGATGCAAAATTTGTGCCTTACTTTAAAAATCCTGCGTGGCCGACGTGTGCGCTCAATACGGCATCGACGTGTGGCAAATGTGGATTCAAAATTTTCATCGACTCGAAGACGCTGGAAAATCACCTATCTGAAATGAAAAAAAGGGAAAAAAAATAAAAACTAAAAAAAAGCATTTATTTTATTTCCGCTCGGAGTGAGAGCGAAAAAAAACTGTTTTTACAATGACTATCGCTTCTAAACATGCGAGAATCATCACGCTTCTGAATCAAGATATCGACGAAGCTATTACGTGCGCCGTTTGCAAGAAGACTTGCGACAATTTGCCGTCGTTTCGTTCGCACGCGCGAAATCTTCACCGTCGTTTCTCTTTTCGCATCACCGAGATGCCAGTCACTGGTCACTACATGGCAACAGAGATTCAAGAATTCATCAAGGAAACTGCCGAGGCCTCATTCGATCTGGCAGAAAAAGACGACCGAGATTTGACGACCAAAGTTGCAAAAGCAAACGTCGTTGTCAATGACAACGTTGTCGATGGCGCAGAAACACTGGCGACGTTGTCGGACCATTCGGGTTCCAACAGTCCGCATCGAAGCAGCCCAAAGTCGACTGCGAACAAACCAGCAGTCGTTCCCGAAGCGAACGAATCGCAGCCACCGAAATCTGGCGAAAAGAACACAAACCCCGTCGTTCCTCAAAATACCGAGAAAACAACTCAACCAACTGCAAATCAACCTCAGCCACTGCAATCAACAGCACCGCCCGTCTCGATGTCCACTGAAACAAGCGCATGTTTTGAGTTTGCAAAGAAACTCGTTGACTTGGCAGATACTCTGTACGACGTCGGGTTTCTCACTCAATCACCGGCAACAATGAAGATTCTGGAGGCGCCAGAGACGATTCAAAAAACGATCGTTTCCAACATACGCTCAGCCAGTCGCATCAAGAAAGCACATGCTAACTTTGTCGAGGCAATGAAGAAGGTATCGCAAGTGCACGCGAGCGTTCAGAAGGCGGCGAACGACAAAGTGAAAAATCTCTACGAGGAAATCGGCAAACTCACTGTGTTATCCGAAGAGTTGAGAGATAACTCTGCAGCTGCGAAGAACAAGCGCTCAGTCGACTTTCTCTCTGTCGATGATGTTGTTGACGACGATGTCGAGCCGCCAGCGGCGAAAAAAGCGAAAAATTGAAATTGCGAATTTTTATTTCCGAATTTTTATTTTCAGAGGAATAAAGAAAAAAAAAATCGCACACCCGCCCGCTCGCGCAAAAAGAAAAGAAAACCCAATGACGCAACCATTGAAAACCAACGACATCGTCGAATATGAAGGCAAGAAATACAACGTGCGCCTCAACGGCACGGTTGTCTACATGCGCAGCTCGGAACCGCAATTCACGATCAGACGTGCACTGGCCGAGAAGTTACCACGTGTGCCAGTCGATCCAGCCGACGCTGAGGTCGCACAAATCATGAACTCGGTTGCCGAAGTGACGAAGAGGACGCGCAAGCCGAGGGCGTCGCTGAGAGCCGTCATCGAACCAGAGGACAAAGTGGCGAAATTGCGCGATCTCGTTGTTCGCAACGTCAAGATGAACGACACCGACATCGCATCGTTGGTCGAGAAGATTTGCGATCTGTTTGTGAACAAAAACAATCTCGGCGGCGTCTACATGATTCGCATCACCGAAGTCGCCGGCAAACCAATCAAATTTTTCGTCAACGGCAAGGAGACGCCAGACTATGTCATGATCAAACTTGGCAAGGCGGATAATTACACGATGCGCTTCAGTCAGTTCACGTTCAAGTACACCGAAGTGCTGCGCATCGATGGCGACACAACCATGGAAATGGAGATGAAGCGATTGATTCCGTGCAATTGGAAACCCTATTTCTACAACGACGCAATGAAGAAGACTTCAGTGTTGAAAGCGATCGGCATTCCCGGCAACAACGGACCGACCGAGTGGCGCATCATGAAGAAGGCGACGTATGACGCCATTGTCGCCAAGGCGGCGCGCATCAACTCTCTCAATTGGCAAAAGGAGCTCTACTACACCACGCCCGTTGTGTTCGACGAGAAGTCGTTCGAGATAGAAGTTGGCAGTGACAAACGCCGACACAATGATAAAATTCTCGAAATTCTTTAAATTTTTTTCCGCATTTAAATTTTTCTTAAAATCAAAAATAATATGACCACTGTCACTTCGACGATCGAAGAACGATACGTCGAATGGTTATTCCTAACAGTCACGATGGTGCCAGATTATCTATATGGTCGACCCAATAAAGAAATAGTCTTGCCAGTGTCGCACGACGCGAAAAAAGATTACGATACGATGAAGGACATCATCTCGTCGGATGACGCGCTTGACCAAGTAACACGACAACTTTGTGGGTCTGGTACATTCAATCCAGAACTTATCACTCCACTGGAAACAAAAGAATTGCAATATTTGATTGCAAAAAGAGAGAAACTTCTCAAACATCTGGGGGTGTCTCTCGGAGTCGCATCCAAAGTTCGTCGAATGTGTTGAAAATCACAAAAAAATGGCGGAAGTGAAAAACGTGAAAAGACAACTTGAGACGGCAACAAATACTCTCGAACATTTCGAACACAAACTCAATGAGATGGAGAAGGAACTCCCGATGACAAAAGAACGGCTGCTCGAGGCACGTGAAGAAAAACGTCGCAAGTTCAACGAGTATTCCACAATCTGCCGCGCGTATGCGGGTCGCGAACCAACACCGGAAAAGGACCTGGCAAACAACGAAGAAAAAGAAGTAAAATGATACTGGTTTTCCCTTTCGTGTTCATTGCGCAATTCGCTGCCGCTTTCGATTGCGAGCAAGAGGGAGTGGCGCTGCCACCGTCTCATGCTCCAAATGACACATGCGACACACAAATTTGCGACTGCGTGCTTTGTTACCGCGTTTTTGATAATGGCACACGCTCTGCTGGCGTCTGCGTGCGTTTCAATCATCTCGGAGATTATGGCGTCAACGCGTCGTGGCAGTGCTCCGCAAGCAGTGTTGTCGTCTACAATTCGTGTTACGCCTCGGTTCCGGCTCTCGTTGCGGTCCTATTGGGTCTAATTGCGTTTTGCGCGTGTTGTTACATAATTGCGGCGCGTCGCCGTAAAAGACGCGTTCTTGCAGAGGAATCCATGTGGAACGTTCAATGAAATCGACCGGCTTTTTTGTTTAAAATTCTATCATTTGAACGCAAATCCGTTCTTTCGTTTTGATAACCAAATCGCTCGCACCAGAGTAAATGGAACGAACAAAAGAATTTGTCTGGAGTACAGAACAAGCGGAAAAAATCGTCGATTCTGGAATTCTCACCGACTATATTATGCGACTTGACAGCGATATAAAGGATTTCACTGCCGACTCACATTTTTATTCGGATATTCTCTCTGGGCCAACTTTGGAAGCGCTGGAAGTTCTGTTAACTGCCAGACTCGCGTTTGCGCAGAAAGTCAGCATGAAATCAGAGAGAATTGGAGCCGGCACAATGTCTTGGAACTTCAATCTTGCACACGCGGGCAGACAAAGAGACATCCTTTTCGATTTGCGAACTATCGTAACTAAACGTCTTGCGTATGTCAGAATGCAACGTGCAAAAGGAATTCTGGGCAAATTCGAAGCAAATTCAGAGAGTGTGGAGATGATGTTCAGCGGCGATGAAATGCGTAAAGTGGACACGTTTGAGTTGACGAAAAAGGATTCCACAAGCAAAACGGAAGTGTTGTGCAAGAGCGACATCAAATGCGGCCCCGTCATTATCAAGCATTTGTTTGCGTTTCTGGAAAAGAAACTCGGACGCGGAAGTGTCTCGAGTCCAGTCACCATTTACGAAAAAGAAGTTTCGTCAAAAGACCTGAAAGTCATGGTCGTGGCGAGCATTTCTATCGATCGCGTCGAAGAATTAGTCAACGAATTTGTTACACAAAGCGCACCCAAGAAGTCCACAACCGGTCGCAATCCTTATTTGGATGACGACAAACGATATTCATCGAGTAACTAAGAAATAAATGAATAAAACAACAACAACAACATTTTAAAAAAAGAATTTTATTTTTTTGAAAAAATTTTTCTCAAAAAAAAATAAAAATATTTTTATTTTATTTTTTGGTAAAATAAAGATAATTTTTTTTCTAACATTTAGAGATCGTAAGACTCGTATTGGCAAAAAAGACCCTCCCCGATTTCAAAGTAGTTCATTTTGGTAAAGTTTCAAGCAATGAAACGTGCACCAAAAAACCGAGTAAAAAAATTTGCAAAGACCCAAAACGCGTTCGGTTCTCATGAGAACCGATCACGTTTTGAGTTTTTGCAAATTTTTTTACTCGGTTTTTTGGTTCACTCCTCCGATCTCGAAACTTTACCAAAATGAACTACTTTGAAATCGGGGAGGGTCTTTTTTGCCGATACGAGTCTTACGATCTCTACTTATACGAAAAAAAAATATATTTATTTTATGAAAAAATAAAATAAAATTATTTTTATTTTATTTTTAAAATTTTTTTTTTTTCTTAAAAAAATAAAATAAAAATAATTTTATTTTATTTTCAGAAATAAGATGGACGCGAAAATCGAGGCGGAATGTGTTGTTCAATGATTTCATTAAAGTAAGCCTGCATAGCGCGGATCAACATGTGGCCAAATTTGACGTCTCCATCGTTGTCTATCCAACTCTTCCAATCCTTTTTTCGCCTCAGCCGGATCGACCTCCGCACAGCCCATTAAATAACAACACCCGCAGCTGTTCAATCGGAAGAACTTGGTTTTCTTCTCGTCATATATCAAAAGAAAGTGCAACCCAAGCATGCCTTGCGTGCGCAGCATGTGCAATTCGCCCTTGTCGGAGAAATCACGCAAATACAAATCCATGAGTTGCGCACGTTTGGCGAAAGTCACGTTCTCGAGACAGCGGGCCGCCTGCGACTGGAATCGCCACGCAGAAGTGTCGCGAAGCCAATGCGATGCGACGACGCAGTAGAACGCTGCTGAGTAGGCCATGTTATTGATGCAGAGAAATGGATAGACTGCGAGAAATTTCGGCCAACTACTGAGATCAACCTCTTCTCCCTCGCAAAACCACCAAGACATAAGTCCTTTCATTGTTATTTTTATTTTATTTAAATGTGGTGTGCGCTGAAAATAAATTCAAAAGGCGTCGTTTATTTAATTCCATTAAATGCGGATTTTTGTTCCTCGTCTAATTTCGATACTGTTTCGCCAATCTCGGCGAGACATTTGACAACAAATTCTAGAACGTCGCGATCGTTCTCGATCGCGGTGTCGATTGGTGACGGCGGTTTGAGCGACATTTGTGCGATGCGTTGCCGATAGTTGGCGAGTCGTGCGGATTTTTCGCGCAACGCGCTGATGAGATTGGTCCGCGCGTGGTCGCGCGCCTGTTCCCTCTTTACGGTCTCGCTTTCCAAGTAGTGTGTCAGCACTTCGCGAATCTGTGCGTCGTTGCAGCCGGCTGGCGGTCTATCAAAGATTGGTCTGCCTGAATACAACAACTGCGAGAGACGTGCGAGAGACGTGCCCGAGCGAACCACCAATTTTTCGTTGGCCTTGTAGAGCGCATAGTGCGCCGGCGTCGTCACATACCACCGGCCAGTGTCCTGCGTAACGGGTGAGATGGCTTGAAATCCGTCGCTTGGCTCGCCGCTCATAGTCAGTCCGCGCCGGTCGAAACGTCGCAAGTATTGGCGCGCAAAGACGTTCTGCAGCACGTCAATGGCAGCCTCGGGCGCCATGTCGTTGCTCAACTGGTATGCCAACTGCGCGCGCTCGACGAAATCGGCTCCATTGTCCAGCAACGCCAGCGCACTCGGTCCGTCGAGACCGCTCGCCTGAATAGCCGGGTTCGCAACTTTGGGCACGTCGGCGTTGAGGTCAACGACGTGTTTTTTGTTCGCATCGTCGTCGTTTGCAAACGCGAACAACGGCACATCGTTCTTCACGTTCTTCACGAACCACCCGATGACACCGAGTGGTGGCACCGGTCGTTTGCTGTCACGCTCGAACTGCGCCTTGTTGGCCGCCTTCTGTGTGAAGAGCGTCTCGCGCATGACGGCCTCTGATTCGATGCCGATCGCGTAACAGAACGCCACCAACGGCGTCGACTCGTGCGCCAAGATGTCGGCTCGCCCCGAATCGACGTTTCTCACGATGTAGCAAAGATCACCGACTTCGAGATACTCGTAACAACTCTTCGCGAAATCGGCGTCGGGCTCCTCGTCGCTGAACTCCTGATAGAATCCTCTCTCTTCGATTTGCTCCGCGTCATCGTCGTCATCGTTGTCGTCGTCATCGGCCAACTCGTCGACCTCTGGCTCGGCGACCTCTCGGAAGGTAACCACTCCGGAGCCGCTCGATACTCCTGTTCTGTTGTTGTCATCATCGTCGTCGTCGTTGTTATTGTTGCTCTGGTGTTTGACTGAGCGTGTCGTCGAACTGCTTGTGGAGTCCTGGAATTGGAACGCGCGCCCGTTCTCAGCGTCGATTACAGTGTTGTGTGGTTCGGAAACAGAGGCGCCGCCTTGAACGATGATTTCCGGCGCGTCGTCAGCGAGCTCGTCAGTGGACGCGGCGCCGAAAATTGCGCGGAAAGCTGTCCACATATTTTGTTTCGTCTGGCGCGAAATGGTCTCGCAGAAAACCGACGTTAAATATAAAATTAAAATTAAAACAAGTCGCTTTTGTTTTCATTCAAGCCATCGAGTATTTGGCTTTCGACGCGAGCACGTACTCTATCAAATGCCTTATAAAAATTATCATTTGATCGTTCTCACGAAATAAAATTGAATAAAAATCACGAGTTTCATTCTTCACTCTCTCTTTTTCCGAGTGGCCATGCGACGAAGGAGAATGTAGGTGCGGCCGAGAATTGCCAATTTTTTTCATGGACCTGAAAACTCCACTTGTCACGACCATCTTCTTTGTGCGAATGATGATGGCGATTCATCTCTGCGTGACCGTCGAGGTCTCGAAAAAATGCTCGGTATTTCATAAACTTTTCCTCCTTTTCGTCACCTACTATACCCATCTCAGTATCAAACGGAAATTCTTTGTGCTTCCAATTTATCCATTGGATAAGAGTTAACGCAAACTTAGCGCGTTCTTCCGCTGCAGTTTCAAATTCATATTTCAAGTCCATTTCCCGAGAAGATGCATGTGTCTCTTGGGCACTGGTGTCTGTCGGCATATAAAAATCTTCGTCGTATTCAATGGTTCGCGTAAACTCCTTGAATTTTGCACGTACCGCTTCTGCGGATTCGAGAGAAGAATCGACATATATCTGACATGAATCTGATTCTCGTTGAATACGATACGTATCGTATGTTGGTCGCGCGAGCCCCTTTTCCATGGAATCTTGCCAATCAGAAGATTTGCGTTTCTTGATTTCACTCATTTTTTTTCTTCTTTAAATACATCGCACTCGGAAATTGTATCGCAGAAAACCGACGTTAAATATAAAATTAAAATTAAAACAAGTCGCTTTTGTTTTCATTCAAGCCATCGAGTATTTGGCTTTCGACGCGAGCACGTACTCCATCAGCATGTTAATGCGGCGCCAATCAACGGCGACTGGCAGCGTGATTGTGTGTGTGCAAGTCGCCACCGTTGCCATGTGATTGCTGTCGGCATCGAACATCACCGATATCAAATCTTCGGCCAGCCAGAAATTGCTCCGCAATGCGTTCAGTTTGACTTTCGGTTTGACTAAATCGACGACGAGCAGCTTGTCGTCCGCTTGAACCATCGCATTGTAACACTCAATCGCCGCGAGGTGCGTTTTTAAGTTGTCTGGATTGGAGAAGAACAAGCGCTTGCAGCGATTGAGGATTTTCGATTCGATGCCCAAAACGCGCAAAAACTCCTCCAACTGAGATCGGCTTGCTCTGCAAACCCAGCCAAAGAGAGCCCACACAGAGAAAATCGATTTCGCCGTCTTCAGAAACAATGCGATGTGATCGGTCAGACCAAGATTCTCAACCACACCAGATATGCTGGCAACGGCAGTCTCAAAACTTTTGTAACTTGTAATTTTTCCGATATGCACTTCAAGCAGAGACTGACAAAACTCGAGCGTGTCGGAGAGATGGCCAACTGTGATCATTGACGCGACCATTATGCGCGCTTCGAGATCGTTCACGGCCACATCTGTCTCTAATTCGCCAGTTTCTGGCACGCGATTGATGATGGTGTACAACGCATGCGCAGCCCTCTCGGGCAGTCGTGCCAGTTCTGCTCTGAATTTCTCAAACTGTGGAAAGTACATTGGAAATAGACGCGACTCGGAAACGGATGCTGGTAGTGCGTGAACGGCGTTTCTCTGTTCGAACGTCGAGTCGGCAATTTTGCGTGCGAACGTTGAACGCTCGGAGAGTAGTAATCTCGCCGCGGTTTCCGGCGGGCAGACGTTGCTGAAAACAGCGGCAATCGCAGACATGCCAAAAATAACCGGCAACGCCGCATTGACATGGAGACACTCCAATACAATGCGATCGGCAAATTGCGCGATGGCAAACGTTGTCGGCGACAGCGACACAATGCATTTTTGAGGGTCGTCTTTGTCTTTGTTCGCCTGGCAAACGCGGCACGTCGTTGACTTGTTCTTGCGCGCGACAATCTTTCGCTTCTCTGTATCGATCTCCAAATAGAATGTATCGTGTCGACACAAGTCAAGTAGACAATTGACCATGATCTCTCTGTGCGGTCCAATGCCAGTGGCCGGTTCGTCGGCGATGCGCAAATTTGGCATTGAACTCGGCGCAGTGGCCATGCCGTATTTCTCCACATATGCTAAAGCCAAAGATTGCACCCAATCAGAGCCGGGCTGCGGCCGCTTGATGTTCAAGAACGAGTCAAAATTGACGTTCATCGCCTGATCGTGGTCGCCGATTTCGCTCTGCAACTCTTTGATGTGCAAATAGGCGTTTACCTTTGCCTCGTGCGTGTACAAGAAGGCGCGAAGCAGTGCTTGATGTGCAAAACTCTTGAACGCCGGATCGCGCAGATTGCAGTCGCCCACGTACAGACAGAGAATCAAGTGCACGAACATTGGATCGAGAAAGCGGCGATCAACGGTGATTGTGTTGACTTTGCGCGCGAATTCAGAGCGAAACACGCCATCTTCGTCGTCCTCGTTGACGGAAAATTCGGGCAAATTGTTTCCCGTCACAGCATAGTAGAAAAACAGCGCAAGATTGTTGCAGAGCAG
>Ga0315284_10002978_pt1 | contig 24137 bp, 20 predicted proteins | sample YL17G09_16_MG_FD_203696 | JGI IMG/M metagenome (GOLD analysis project Ga0315284, IMG submission 203696) | Sediment microbial communities from Yellowstone Lake, YNP, Wyoming, USA - YL17G09_16 | ecosystem: Environmental > Aquatic > Freshwater > Lake > Sediment | place: USA: Wyoming | collected...
TTGCAGATACGGTGCACCTGCCGCAGGCCGATGCAGGCTCGTGCCGTCCATTGGGTGGGCGTCATGATGTCTTCATTGTAGAGCACCTTGAATGCATTGAGGTCTTTCGTAGGTTTGCCGCCGAGAACAAACCCCAACGCCGCTGTCCGGCAGACTTCCCCGAGAATGAAATCCAGCGAATCTGTTCCCTTCTCAAAGATATCCATGGCCCCGAGTTTCATCGCGTCGGCCCCGAGAGACGGAGATTTGATGCCGGTCATGGAATAAACAAAGGGGAAGTTGGGACGCAGACGCATGAGCTCGAATCCGTTGTGGCCGCCAAGATTCACGTCAACGATCCAGCAATGCCAGTTCTCCGAACCGGTGCGAATCACTTTCTCTGCTTCGGAGAGAGACCGTGCAGTCGCCACATTGAGAAGCGGCGAGTCAAACGCCATCCTCAGGAGGCGCAAATCGTCGGGATTGTCCTCAACGAGAAGGAGATTGACCTTCCCGCGGAACAAGTCGCGAACGCCGGACACGCAATCAACCTTATCCTGGGACATTGGATGCATCCTCCTTTGCGCCACACTCCGGGCCGGAGTGCCGGTTTTCGACACCGACAACAGCGGCGTTTCTTTGTCCCGTTCCCGGAACGTAGGCTGGTCCGAAGCACTCTCGTTGGTTGGCTACACCGGTGGCCGGCTATCCGTGGAATTCCGAGTGCTCAGATGAGATCATACTGTTTTACGCCGGAGTTCACCACATGGAAGCGCACCTCGCAACGCTGTTTATTTCGCGACACCCCGAACTTATTCACAGATTACGCAGATTGGCGCAGATTTGATATCCGGGAGAATTCTTTGTGATGGGTGTCCCCGATCCCCAATCGGTTCGGGACAAGCGGACCGTGTACTCCAGTCTGTCAACCGCGTAACGTTGCCATTCTCATTCTTGAAGATATCGAATAGTTTTTCGACAGTGTCTCTGCTTCTGTAGTCCTCAAGGATTTCCGAGCCGTCGGCCCCGGTCTTCGTTGTTATGACAACTGAGAAGCCCTTTTTTGCCGCAGCAACAGCAATCGCACGCGCTTTTCGGTCAATCTTCCACACGCCACCCGATTCCTTGGGGCAGAAGAAGCACGACATGCCTCTGGCATTCTCCTTGAGCCGGCGGTAGGTTCTCACCATCCCGGTTATATCCCCATTCAGCGAAGTCAAGGTGGTTCGAGTACGACGAAACCGATGTAGTGTCAAATATCAACGATGTGGGTGAACCCAATTTCTTGATCCACATTCTGAAGAATCGATCAATCGCCGCATGGTCGTTGCCAATTCGTGCAGTCAACCGAGAGGCGCCTGCACTGGCGAAATCATACTCTCCAATTTCAGCGGGTAGTTCTTGCTCATCCATCCACGCGTACGCTTGGTACAATGGCCGACACTCGGCAACCTGATACATAGACAAATAAAGAATCGCTAAGCCGTCGGTACTTTCGCCAGTATCAAAACATTCGCAAAGAATCTCCTCAAGACCAAGAGCTCGTGCAATATTTCGCATCTCGGCCCCGCTCAATGGCATCAGCCAGGAGGACCTTCCGTCCTATTCTCCCAAAGACAAGAACCTCTCGGCCTTGCGTTCGAAGACCGCTGATAGCTTCTTGGCCATTTTCAAGGATACCGCCCTGCGTCCTTGCTCCAGGTCACTCACGTACTTGCTGGTGACATCCAGATGCTCGGCAAGATCGCCTTGGGACATATTCCTATGGCTTCTCAGCAACCGGATGAGGCCGCCACTACGCAGGCGCTTCTGAGATTCTTTGTACCAGTCGGTTCTGGTCACGTCAACAAAGGAACTATTCTCTGACTCGATGACATAGTCCTTCCTGAGGGCCTCTTGAACCGACCGGCTTATACAACCAAACATCTGCAGTCGATGCCCGTGACGATCACTGGCGATGACAAACAGGTCACCGCTGTGATTTCTTGGTATCGTAGGGAGCACCTTCTCTGCTACCGGCATAGATCACCTCTATGATGATGGTCTTCTGTTTCCATTCCCAGCATGCCACATAGTTGTATGACAAATGGCAATGGAATTTGTCGTTGCCTAAGGGACTGTAGTTCGGCCAATCCTTCTGAAATGGCCCCCTCTCCGCCAAGTCATCGCGAAGTGCTGCGAAAGCATCCCGCACCGAGGGGAGCACGGAACGCATGGCCTTCTCGATCTTCTTCTTGACTATGACTTGGTAGATTGGCTGATTCATGCCTTGATCCAGTCAGAATATATAACAATTTAGGGGAAAAATCAACCGGTTCCGCTGGTTGCGGTGACGTGCGCAACGTCTCCTCCACTGGAAGCCGTGGTGGAGATTCCGGGCGTCAAGCAGCAGACTGTCAAGGGCAAAGGGCGGTGGAAGTTCGATGTCGCCGCGCAATGCGGGGCGCGCCATAGGCCCGGCCTGAGGGCCGAGCCTATGGCGCCACAGCCGCCCGCAGCAGCGCTACATCCTTCCCGGTGAGGCCGCGCGCCAGAACGCGTCGGTTCTGCTGGAGCAGTTTCTGGGCCTCAGCCGTTTCGCCCGCATCCAGAAGCCGGAATACATTCACCGCAATTCTCTCCGCTTTCCCACGGCGCCAGTCGGTTCGCGCGGCAATGCGCCCCTGCATGTTGGCCGCCAGTACCCGCTGGTTGTTTTGCCGTACGCGACCCGAGTGCGAGGTGCTCGCATCGTCACCACTCCCGGATGTGGTGAGCCCTGCCGATTCATCGATGCTGGTCAGGCCGGTTGCCGAGAGCCCCAGGGGCTTGAGCGCTCGCTCGCAGTAGTCCATTGCGGTTACGATGCCGGAGCTGCGCAGCAGTGCCACCGCGCGGGCAACAAGAGAGTCTTCGCGGTGCACAAGTGCGGCCTGGCACCGGCGATTGCGGAAGTGGTAGGTGTCCCACAGTGCGGCTCGCATGGTTGGCTTGAGCGCACTGAGGCGAGCGTCGGCCATGGCAATGGCCTCGTGCGCATCGCGTAACCGCATGGTGGCTGTGAGAGAATTTGCTCGGGCGATCATGCCCGCGACGAACGCGATTTCCGAGCCCAGCGAGGCAACCTCCGACAGTCGCGCCTCGAACCTGGCATACATGACCGTCGAAACCCACAGGTGTGGCAGTTGGGCCTTGGCGTAGGCAATGTCGATTTGTGCGCTGTCAATCAGTTCGCCATTCAGAGATGCATCAATGCGCTTCACCAACGTGCCCGACACCCCTGCCACGCGCTGCAGTATGCTGTCTCCCATCCAGTCGGCGGTGCGCTTGTCGGCACTCCGCGCAGCATGCTCGATCTTCTTGAGCCGGCCGAAGTCCGGGCGTGTCTGTGCGAGCTCCAGGCGGAACTCCGATGCCAGATCCGAGCTTCTCTGCGCGCTGGTTGCACTCCGCACGCCGTGCAGTTGCTTTGAGACGCGGAGGATGCGTGCCTCCACGCCGATGATGGTGTTGCCGAGGGCCGCGCCATCAGACGACGAGGCAGCTATGGTACGCAGTCGTGCGAGGGAGGATCGTGCGTCATCGAGAGCAGAGATGCGCGCGGTCGGGTCGAGTGTGGCAGTCTCAGCCCGCTTCAGCACGGTCTGCGCATGCAGCACCTCGCCGTCAATGCACTCCCGCGTCAGGCAGACGGTGGAGGGCGCGGCTCCGGCCCAGAAGATCGCCGTCAGCACCAGCATCGGCATGGTGACGGTGCGGGCCCGCATGTAGCCCCGGCGGATCGCGGCAGTGGTGGCCATCTTCACATCATAGCCTGATGGGGAGGTGGTGTCCAGCGCGAGGGAGTGTTCCGCGACCGTGGCATGCCTCGGGGGGCCCTTCGAGAGGCGCCACATGCAGGGGTTCTTCGCTTGTGCGGTAGGGCGGACGGAGGGTGAGGCCGGTCTTGCGGCCGAAGTCACGCCCCGCGTTTGGGGCGGGACCGAGGCGAACAGCCGAGCCCGGAGGAGGACCGACGGCGGTTCATGCCGCCGGACCGCCCGGACACTCAAGATCCCCTGCGTTCTCCGAAAAAGAATAGTCCTCACCCGGCAATGCCTGAACTATATTCTCGCGCAAACCCCGGCACAAGCTGCGGCACACTGCATGCGTGGTGCGCCCACCAATGAGACATATCGAGGAGACCCCATGAAACTCGCACTCGCCCGCTCACCCGACGCGTACAAGATGCGCAGTGGCGTGTATGTTGGCGGCATTGGCTCGGGCGGCTTCGAAGTCCGTCCCGATGGTCGATTCTACAACTGTCAAATCTTCAACGAGTGGCGCGACCGCGGCCGGCTCGACGCGTTCTTCGTGCACGGAAACGGCAAGGACGGACGTATGCTCAGCCTCACCGACCTGCCGCCCACCGCCGAGCGCATCCAGGGCGTCGACGCGATCGAGTACACCGGGGAGTTCCCCAAGGTCAAGCTTCACTTCCCCGATCGCAAGGTCACGGTGGAATTCACCTCGGTCTTCATTCCCGGCGATGTGAAGAACTCCACGCTTCCTGCAACCATCATGCGAGTGAGCGGCACCGGAAAGCTCATGTTCGCGCTGGGCAACAAGTATCGCTGCAGCGGTGCTCTGACGAAAAACTCGGTGGCGCTGCAAAGTCCCGAAGGTGGACTCGCCATGCTTGCCGGCAAGGGACGACCGCAAGTGTATCCCAAGGGCAACCGTTGGATGTTCGTGCGCATCCCCTCCGATCCGCACCTGCTTCACAAACCAGAGGCGCGCGATCCGTCCAAACCCGACGAATACTACGCTGCGCTGCACTGGGAAGGTACGTTCGACGATGAGGTCATCATTGCCTGGCACTATCCCACGTCGCTCGATCACGATGGCGCCAACATGGGACAGTCCTACGCAAACCACTTCGGCTCCGTACAGGAAGTGCTCTCCTACATGCTCCGTAACTACAAGAAGCTGCAGGACAAGACCGAGCACTTTCATCGGCGCATCTTCCACGGCGGCCAGCCGACGGCTCTGGCCGACGCCTACGCGGCCCAGTTATCATCTTTTATCAAACAGAGCTGGTATGCCAAAGACGGCTCATTCGGCGTGTGGGAGGGAAGCTGCTGCTGCTGCGGCCTGCAGACCACCGATGTGTCGTACTACGGCTCGTGGCTCTATGCGGCAATGTTTCCGGAACTGGAGAAGTCGGGCTTGCGCCTGTGCGCGAAGTTTCAGCGCGAGGACGGGTGGATTCCGCACTTCTTTCCCGGCACATTCAGCCGCATCGACGAGTATCGCCGCAAAGACATGAACATGCAGTTTGTGCTCATGGTCTACCGCGACTTCATGTTGTGGAAGGATACGGCGTTCCTGCACGAGATGTTCCCTGCTGTCAAGCGTGCCATGGAGTGCGTATACGGGTGGGACACCAATGGCGACCTGATGCCCGAGGTGGAGGGAACGGCGCAGACGTTTGACGCGTGGGGCTTTGCCGGCACGACCATCTACACGGGCAGCCTGTGGCTGGCTGCTCTTCGCGCGGGCGCTGCCATGGCCTCGCTGGCAAACGATCAGCCCGTCAGTCTCAAGTGGTCTACCGATGCCGATACGGTGGCCGCCAACATCGTCAAGACCTTCTGGAACGGCGAGTACTTCATACTGGCAGTTGACGGAGAGAAGAAGGATGAGGGGTGCCTGATCGACGCGCTCAGCGGCGACTGGTACTGTCGTCTCACTCGCCTGGGCGGTATACTCGACGACAAGCTGGTGAAAGCGCATCTGAAGGCGGTGCTCAAGTACAACCGCAAAAAGGTTGACCCCACCACCATGCAGGAGTATGGCACGCCCGGCGAAGAGGGTTTCTGCCATATTAACGGTGGCTACAAAGACGACCGGCATGCCAATATGCAGCAGTTCGAGCCGTGGACGGGCATGGAGTACGCGCTGGCCGTGCACCTGGCCACCATGGGCAAGACAAAGGATGCACTGCAGGTTGTCAAGGACGTGCACGAGCGCAAAGTGGCGTGCGGTATGGCGTACAACCATCAGGAGTGCGGAGGTGACTACTTTCGTCCTATGGTGATTGGTGCGCTGTGGGACATGTGGGCTGCGGCTCCGCCGCGAAAGCGGCGAGTCGGACGTAGGTCGGGGATCGAGACCTCTCACTGATCGTAACCACACAGGAGAACGCACATGTCGGCTTCTTTGACGCGCCAAGCCCGCGAGATTCTCAAACAGCTCACACTGGCCGAGAAAGTCCTCCTCCTCTCCGGTAGTACCACCATGGCCACTGCCGGACTCCCGCGCTTCGGGCTGAAGCCCTTGGTCATGACCGACGGCCCGCACGGTGTGACCTCCGCGCCATCCACGTGCTTCCCGTCCGGCGTGGCACTGGCTGCGTCGTGGGATCCGGCCCTGGTGCACGACGTGGCCGAAGTGATGGCTGAGGAGGCCCTTGCACTCGGCAAGGACATTCTGCTTGGCCCCTGCGTCAACATGGTGCGCCATCCGCTGGCAGGACGCAACTTCGAGAGTATCGGCGGGGAGGATCCCCATCTCTCCGGCACGCTGGGCGTCGCGTACGTGCAGGGTATGCACAGCAAGGGCGTGGGCGCCTCGCTCAAGCACTTCGCCTGCAACAACCAGGAGACCGAGCGACTTCGAGGCGACTCCGTGGTTGACGAGCGCACGCTCCGCGACTTCTACCTGCCGCACTTCGAGCGCATTGTCAAGGAGACGGACCCGTGGACTGTCATGTGCGCCTACAATCGCCTCAATGGCGCCTATGCAAGTCAGAACAGGGCGCTGCTCACCGACGTGCTCAAATGCGAGTGGGGATACACGGGCGTGGTGGTCTCCGATTGGGGCGCCAATCACACCATCGTCGATTCGGTGAAAGCGGGGCTTGACCTGGAGATGCCAGGACCTGCCCGCTACTACGGCAAGAACCTTATTGATGCGGTGATCAGTTGGGAGATTGACGAGGCGGCTGTGGATGCAGCGGCACTGCGCATGGTGCGGCTGCTTCTGCGCGGCATGGATGCCCGGAGCATGCGACCCCGACATCCGCGCGTGAACACGCCTGCGCATCAGGCGCTGGCTCGCCGGGCTGCGGCTGAGTCGGTGGTGTTGCTCAAGAACACCGGCAGTCTCCTGCCGGTCGATCTGCGCACAGTTCGACGTCTGGCCGTGGTAGGACCGAACGCGTCGGTGATTGTGCGCGGAGGTGGCAGCTCCAACTGTACGCCGCCGCGCATGGTGACGCCACTTGAGGCATTGAGGAAGGTTGTGGGCTCCCGCGTCAAGCTCGATGTGGTTGCGGGATGCGAGAACCGCATGTATCCGGTCATTGCTGCACCGTCGCTCTTTCGCACGCCCGACGGCAAGCATCGGGGACTGCGCGCATCGTACTTCGACAACTCTGCGTACAGTGGCGCACCGGTGGTGGCGAAGACCACGCCCAACTGTCAACTCCGCTGCAGCGACACCGGGCCCGTTGAGGGCGTTGCCAAAGAGAACTTCTCGGTGCGCTGGGAGGGCCGCCTGCGCGTACCGGCGTCCGGGCTCTACCGTGTGCATGGAGCAGGCTTCGGCGACTGTCGCGTGGTCATTGATGGCCGGGACGTGGTGAACTCCCGGACCCGGCGGATTCCCGGCCGTGCCTGGTTCGATGCCCAGTGGTACGAGGACATCGAGCTTTCTGCCGGTCGTGACTACCGCATCCTCGTCGAATACGACAAGACGCGCAAGGAAGAATCTGCCTTCATGCACCTGGCCATCGCACTCTCGCCCGAGCACCAGTGGCAGCAGCGCATTGACGAGGCGGTTGCGGCAGCACGCAAGGCCGACACAGCGCTCCTCTTTGTTGGGTACGCCGACGGATGGGAGGCAGAGGCATGCGACCGACCGTTCTTCAAGCTGCCCGGTCGTCAAGACGAGTTGATTCGTGCGGTTGCCCGTGCCAATCCCCGTACCGTGGTGGTGCTGCAGGTCGGCTCCCCGGTTCCCATGCCGTGGATTGACGACATGCGCGCCGTGCTTCTGGCGCTCAACCCGGGTATGGAGGGCGGCACTGCCATCGTGGATGCGCTCACCGGTCGCGTCAACCCCTGCGGCAAGTTGCCCGTGACGTTCCCGAAGCGCATTGAGGATGCCCCGGCCTTCCGCAATTTCCCCGGTGACAAGACCGTCCGGTATGCAGAGGGCGTGTTCGTGGGGTATCGGTGGTACGATGCTCGACGCATTGCTCCGCTCTTTTCGTTCGGGCATGGCCTTTCGTACACGACCTGGGAGTATTCGGATCTCCGCGCTGCCGCCTCAAAGGGCGGACGTGCTCCGGACTCGGTGTCTCTGCTCGTGCGTAACACCGGCACCTGTGCGGGTGCGGAGACCGTGCAGGTGTACGCGCGCCGCGAGAGATCGTCGTCACACCACCCCGTGCACACACTGGTCGGGTTTGCCAAGGTTGCGCTGAAGCCGGGAGCATCTCGCCGAGTCACTGTGGCGCTGGATGAGAGGTCTTGCGCATACTTCGACGCAAAACGCGGCGCATGGACCGTGGATGGCGGCGTCTACGTGATCGAGGCGGCTGCGTCATCGCGAGACATCCGGCTGAGCGCGCGGGTGTGCGTGCGTGCCGGCAGCATCCCTGTGGCGAGGGTTGGTGGGTAGGCCGGCGAGGGGAAGCGGGAGTGGCAACCGGTCGCCGGGCACTCCCCGTCCTGCCCTACCCGAAGAGCAGCGGGATTCTCCGGACCACCTTCGGCAGAAACACCAACGCCAGCCGAGCCAACGCCCACACCGGCACGCGAAAAGGGTGCGACCTGTCGATTGGCCGGTTGAAGATGCGGTCCACAGTGCGGGCGCCGTGCTCGATATCGCGGTCGGTTGACGTCTGCATCATGTCCATGAACACCACGAAGACATTCTGCTCGAATCGGGGGCGACCTGACCAGCGTCGGGAGTACGCGCGAAGAGCGTACTCCTCCGACGATGCACCGTGCACGCCACGTGACCCCGCCCGAACCAACTGCCGCGCAAGAAGATCCGCCGCCTCCAGCGTGTTCATGATGCCGCCGGCTGTGAACGGGTTGCATTGACGTGCTGCGTCACCCACAAGCACAACGTTGTCACGGTGCAACTTCGGCGGACAGGCAGCCAACGGAACGCAGCCGGTGATCAGCCGGTCTCGGGCGACTCCCGGCAGGTGCGCATCGATGAACCGTGTCAGGTACCCGTGCGCTGTGGGCTCTCCTGCGCGCGGACCGTAGATGCCTGCACCCACCGAGACCTCACCGTTGCCTTTTGGAAATACCCACAGATAGCCGCGAGGGATGGTGCGTGAACCAACAAAGAAGTGGAGCCGACCGTCATTGCAGAAGCCGGTGCGCATGCGATACTGTGCGGCTGAGTAGGCTTCGGCGAGCTTCAGCGGCCGGGTGATGCCCGCCCAACGACCGACCATGCTCTCTGCTCCGTCGGCGCCAATGACGAGGCGGGCCTCGACCACCTCTCCCGAGTCAAGACGAACACCGCGGACACTCGACTCCGTCCGCTCCAGTGCCGAAACCGTGGTGGAGAGCCGGATGCATGCCCCGGCAGCCGTGGCCCGCTGCGCCAATGCCTGCTCGAACTTGTCGCGGTGCAGCACCACGCCCGCATGGGGAACATCACGGTGCATGGCAAAGCCATCATTGACATGCAGCGCAAGGCCGACAATGTCGCGAGCGATCCACGATTCGTCAACGTCAACAAATCGCGCGAGTTCAGCCCGGCTGCCCGTGGCCTCCCCGCACCGCACAGGCAGCCCGATCTCCTGCCGCCGGTCAACAATGCAGACCGACCATCCGGCGCGCGCAAGCGAGAGCCCCGTGTAGAGGCCTGCAATGGATGCGCCGACTATGGCTGCGTCAAAGGGCATAGGTGATGCTACGTGGCAGGATCATCGGGGAAGACCCGGTTGCGGCACCGGACTGGCGCCACCGATCGGACAGAACACCGCACAGTTGCCACAGTCAATGCACGCTGCGGTGACCGTGCTGCGCTCGTTTGTCACGACGATTGCGCCGCCGGGACACACCGAAGAGCAGCCGGCGCAGTGCGTGCATACGTTCTGGTCGATTGTGTGCATGGGAGGCGTCCTCGGCGATGGTGAGCAGGAACCCGACCCGCGCAACGCACTGAACTGAGCGGTGGCGCAGTCAAGCCACTTGTTGTCGGTTCGGTCGCGGCAGATGCTGAAGTGCTGATGGACCTCAACGCATATCGAGAATTCCAGGATCTGATAGAGCCATTTCTCAACCAGGTCATCTCGCCTTCCGGCTGAAAGGTGAAAGAGGCTCCGGGTGTATTCGTCAATGATGGGCTTGCTTGTCAACAGTTCAAACTCACCCTCAACCCACGCGTTGATGACCAGCTCCGGTTTGCCTTTCCAGAAGATGCCAGAGGCAAAGACGTTTGTATCAACGACTGCTTTCACGCTTGGCTTTCTGGATGGCTTTCTGCAGGTCTGTGCGTTTCAGGCCGACCGAGCGTGCAAACCGCCGGCTTTGCTCGATGAGCTTTTTGAAGGATTCGGCCCTTGGTTGCTCGATGGGCTTAAGCAGCAGGTTCGAGCCGTCGGTAACGATCATCAATTTCGCGCCGATTGTCAAACCGAGCGCACTACGCATGCCTTGCGGGATGACAATCTGTCCCTTTGAGGAAAGACTGGTGACTTCTGCGGCAATCATGCTGACCTCCAAACGGGTAAGACGATCTTACAAAAGAAGATACACTTTGGCGAGCTCGGAGGGGAAGGAAACCGGCATTGTTGCGGCGGCCCGCGCATCTCCGGCACCGTCTCCTTCGTCTCATCGTACAGCCCTTTCAAATTCGCCAACTCCACATGCGACTTCAGGGCGTGGATGAACTTCGCCACCTTCTCCGGGTCGAAGTTCGCATTCCGTTGTATCCGCAACTTGTCAAACGACGTCCGCTCCACATCAGGGGAAGTGCGGTATGCGGAGTGGGGAGTGCGGAGTTAGGGAAGTCACCCGACAAACACCCCGAGCGCGTTCCTGTGGAACGCCTCATCGAGTCAGTCGAGAAAAGTCCACAACTCCGCACTCCCCACTCCGCACTCCGCACTTGTCTTCATTCAACGTTGACGCCTGCAACACGAGCTGCACTGCCTCGGGTATGTAGAAGAGGGGACGGAGCGCCAAATATGCATTTAGCCTACGGTCGAGCGGGCGGTTTCGCACAGCCCCACGGCGGTTCCCTATGGGCTCCCGAATCTGTGTTGATCTGCGCCAATCTGTGGACACCTGGCTGGTGCTTCGAAGGTTCGGCAGGACAGTGGCGGATGGCCGCAAGGGCTACGCTGCATTCATCGCAGAGGCAGGGAGCCAGTCCAGTGAGAGTCTGTCGGTCTTGCGCAAGGGGAACGCCGATCGCGATGGGCGAACTCCGGGATCGGACGTGATTGGCGATCCGGAATTTGTGCGTGGTGTGCTTGCGTAGGAACGCGAGAACCGCCTTCGGATTGCACGCCATCAACTTGAGCGGCTATCGAATGAGGATCCGGCCGCGAAAATTGCTGCCGCTGCGGGGATCACGCCTGAGGATCTCCACCGTCGTGCACGCGGCAATTATCGTGCAGCGGCTCGCAAGGTGTTTGCGTACGTCTGCTGCTGTGAGTACGGATTCACTATCGTTGAGGTGGCGCAGTACCTCGGGCATACTCCCTCACTAATGTCGCTGGCTGTCAGGCAGGGGGAGCAGTTGTGGGCTATCCCGGATTCTGCTGAAGTTCAAATGGCGCTCCGTCCCTGAGCACAGTTCTCCCCCGGATTTGCTTGCCGTAACCCAATCGCTATGGTAGATTAGGGAGGTGGCCTCCCGCTAACTCCTCAACCACGACAAGGGGCATCCCAGCATGAAATTCTCCTTCCACGGCGGCGCGCAGACTGTGACGGGTTCCATGCATCTGCTCCAGGTCAATGGCAAGAAGATCCTCATCGAGTGCGGGCTCTTTCAGGGCAAGCGAAGCGAGAGCTACGAGAAGAATCTCAACTTTCCCTTCGACGCAGCATCCATCGACGTGGTGCTTCTCACCCACGCCCACATCGACCACAGCGGCAACCTTCCCAACCTGGTGAAGCACGGCTTCAAAGGCTCCATCTTTGCCACGCCGCCTACCGTTGACCTGTGTCAACTCATGCTCACCGACTCAGCCTATTTACAGGAGAAGGACCTTGAGTGGGTGAACCGAATCCGGGTCAAGCAGCACCTCGAGCCGCTCGTCCCGCTCTACACCTTCGAGGACGCGCAGAAGGCCAACGACCAGTTCGTGGGCGTGGACTACAACAAGCGTGTGACCGTGGCGCCGGGCGTTGAAGTGCGGTTCCTCGAAGGCGGGCACATCCTTGGATCTGCCAGTATCCACATCGACGTTGACGAGGGCAAACAGCACACGTTACTGGTCTTTGCGGGCGACATCGGCAGAGTCAACCTGCCGGTGCTGCACGATCCCAACCTCCCGCGCGACGCAGATATTCTTGTTATGGAAAGCACGTACGGCAATCGCGAGCACGGTCCTTCCGAGGATCGCGACGAGCAACTGGCGCAGTTGGTGCGCGGCATTGCCTCCTCGGGCGGAAAGCTCATCATCCCGGCGTTTGCCGTGGGGCGGACACAGGAGCTGGTGTTCATCCTGCACAAGCTCTACAACGAGAATCGCATCCCCGACATCCCCATCTTCGTGGACAGCCCCCTGGCCTGCCATGCGACCGACGTGTTCCGCAAGCACCCCGAGTGTTTTGACCGGGAGACGCATCGCTTGTTTCTGGAGAACAACGAAGATCCGTTCGAGTTCTCGCGCCTCACCTACGTGGTGGGTGTGGAGGAGTCAAAGAAGCTCAATCACCTCACCTACCCGCATGTGATCATCTCAGCCTCGGGCATGGCAGAAGGCGGGCGTGTGTTGCATCACCTGGCCAACAATATCGGCGATCATCGAACCACGATTCTGTTTGTGGGGTATGCGGTCAAGGAGACGCTTGCTCGTCGGCTGATGGACGGGGCGAAGCTCGTCAAGATCTTCGGCGTGGAGCACAATGTGCACGCGAAGATCTGCAAGCTCGACACGTTCAGCGCACACGCTGATCGCCGCGACTTGCTCGACTACGTCAAGTTCTGTCCGCCAAACAAGCTCAAGGAGATCTTCCTGGTGCACGGCGAAGCGGACCAGGCCCTACCCCTGCGCGACGCACTGCGAAGCAAAGGATACCAGTCGGTGAAGTTCCCGGCGCAGGGAGAGGAATTCGAGGAGTAGTTGGGGAGAGAATCGAGAATTGAGAAGTGAGAATCGAGAAGTCGACGAGCGTACGACGGGACGAAGCGAACGCTGATAGTCGGATACTTGCCGAGAGGAATGAGCCGGGCAGTACCCCTTCCGGGTAGAGTCGTGCCTTGCGGCCCGAAGCCCCCACAGATCCGTACGAGCGGATTTCCCGCATACGATTCCTCCTCGTACTCCTGCGCCGTCTGCCCATCCACTCCCCTCATGCCCAGGTAATGCCTCGCGCCATCTCACTTCTCACTTCCCTGCTGTTCCGATAGCTTCGCCATAATTACATCCGCCATCTTGATCACATGCAGCGCCTCAACGCCGGTGGTACCCAACGTCGGGGCTCCCTCCGACGCAATCGCCTGTGCGAATGCCGCCTGTTCGGCCTCAAGCGCGTCGGCCGCGTCGATGGTCTCTTTGCTCATGTTAAAGGGCATGCGGCCTGGAGTCGGTTCGGCAGCCAGGGCACACCGTACGATTTCTCGCTTGTCCAAGTCGACTGAGAAGTAATTCTTCTCCTGAAACACCCGCAGCTTGCGCATGCGGGCAGTTGAGATACGGCTGGCAGTCAGGTTCACCACGCAGCCCGACGGGAATGGCAGCCGCACATTGGCAATGTCGATGTCGCGCGAGAGCACGGCCACGCCCGCTGCCGCAATGGCGTCGTAGCGCGGTTCCTCGCCGGTCAGCCGGTGAACCAGGTCCAGATCGTGCACCATGAGGTCGAAGATCACCGACACATCGGTGCCGCGCGGGGAGAACTCGGCCAGGCGGTGGATCTCCATGAAGCGCGGTTGCGGGTGCCACGACATCAGTTTCTGGAATGCCGGGTTGAACACTTCGGAGTGCCCCACGTGGAGGACGAGGCCGCGCTTGCGCGCCTCTTCGACGAGCAGGCTCCCCGACTCGTGGGAATCGGCCAATGGCTTCTCAACCAGCACGTGACGACCCGCGCGCAGGCATGCCAGCGCGATGTCACGGTGCGTAGAGGCGGGCGTGGCCACGATCACGGCATTGACGGCTCCGAGCAGATCCTCGATGCGCTCAAATGCAGTGGTACCCAGCTTGGTGGCAGCCGCGTGCAGTCGCTCGGTGGAGAGATCGTGGATGCCCGCGAGTGTGACCGCAGTGCTCTTGCGGGCCTTGTCAGCATGGTAGCCGCCGAGAACGCCTGCGCCGATCACTCCGATTCGAAGCCTTGAAGTGTCGCTCATGTGGTCTCCCCTGGTTGCGTGGAAGTGGTGTCCCGGACTCGATGACGCGCGAGATCAGCGAACCGCCGTCCCCCCGACCCCGGACGCAGAGGAGGGCTCCGCCCCGCCCGCGCAGATGCGCTCCGCCAAGCGCGAGTTGCGATGAAATGCCTCGTTGTTGTTGACTGCAATGGACAAGGCGCCGGGCATGCCCACGAACACACAGATCTCGCGAGCGCGCGTGAGTGCGGTGTACACGAGGTTGCGCTGGAGCATAATGAAGTGCTGCGTCATGAGCGGAATCACCACAGCACGGAACTCGCATCCCTGACTCTTGTGAATGCTGATGCAATACGCATGCGTCAACTCGTCGAGCCGCTTGCCGTCGTAGGCGATCGTCTGCCCGTCAAAGTCCACCTGCAGCGTCCCATCGTCGCTGATGTCGGCCACAAACCCGATATCGCCGTTGAAGACGCCTGCGTCGTAGTTGTTGCGGATCTGCATCACCTTGTCGCCTACCGCAAACGCAACGTCTCCCCGCTGCATCTTGCGCGCGCCCGGGTTCAGCACGCCCTGGAGCTGACGGTTGATGTTCTGCGTGCCGAGAACGCCTTTGTGCATGGGAGTCAGGACTTGAATATCGACGATTGGATCCAACCCGTAGCTTCTGGGCAGTCGAGAGGCCACCACGTCGACCAGGGCGGCCAGGCACCGGTCGGGATCCTCCTCTTTGAGAAAGAAACAGTTGTCCGCCTTATCGTTGACAAATGCAGGCACCGCGCCGCCAATGATCTGGTGTGCCGCGCGCACGATGGTGCTTTGCGCTGCCTGCCGGAAGATGGTGGTGAGGTGCACGTGCGGAATGGCGCGGCTGGCAATGAGATCGGCAAGGATGTTGCCCGGCCCGACTGACGGGAGCTGGTTGTTGTCGCCCACCAGCACCAGCGAAGTATCGAGCTTGAGTGCCAGCAGCAACGACCGCATGAGGAACACGTCGATCATCGACACCTCGTCGACGATCAGCACGCCGGTCTGAAGGGGGTTGTTCGCGTTGCGCGTGAAGCGGAATCCGCCGGAGCCCGGCTTGAACTCGAGCAATCGGTGAATCGTCTGGGCTGCCAGACCGGCAATGCTGCCCATGCGCTGGGCCGCGCGCCCTGTGGGTGCAGCAAGTGACACGGCCACACCATGTTCGCGGAAGTACGACACAATCACCTGCAGTGTGGTGGTCTTGCCGGTGCCCGGGCCGCCGGTAAGCATGAAGATGGGGCATCGCACCGCCGACTTCACCGCGTCAACCTGTTTGGCGTCGCCCTTCCATCCGGTTCGGATTGCGTAGCCGGAGAGCCATTTGTCAATGTCATCGCTCTCCGGTGCCGGCGACGAGGAGGCGCCGGCCTGGATGCGGGCGTGCAGGAGTTCGGCCACCGATCGCTCGGCCGCGTGTGCAACCGGCAGATACGCCGACCCATTTTCGTCAATGATGTCGCGGGCCTGAGTCATCTGATCGAGCGATCGGGTGACCGCATCCTGCGCAACGCCCAGCGTCTCTGCGGCTTTGTCAACAAGCTCCCTGCGCGGGAGATAGAGGTGGCCATCGTTCATCGACTCCTGAAGCACGTAGGTGATGCCGGCGTTGGCGCGACGCGTGGAGTCGTGATCGTAGCCGAGCTTCTGCGCAATGGCATCGGCCTTCTTGAAACCCACGCCCCAGATGTCGTTGATGAGCGCGTAGGGGTTGCTCTGGATGGTGTCGCGAGCCCTGGAGCCGTATGTGTTGTGGATCTTGGTGGCGAGATTGACAGACACGCCGAACTCGCGAAGAAAGAGCATGAGATCGCGAATCGAGCGCTGCCGATTCCACGACTCTTTGATGCGGCCAAGGAGCTTGGGGCCGATGCCTGCCACTTCGCGCAATCTGTCGGGAGTGTTGTCCAGGACGTCGAGCGTCTCCACGCCGAACTTCGCGACAATGCGCTTGGCGCGGGTCTCGCCAATGTTGGCAATGAGGCCTGAGCCCAGGAGGGCCAGCACAGCCTTCTCGGTGGTAGGGCGGACGATTTCGTACGATTCGACAGAGAGCTGCGGCCCGAATCTGGCGTGGTTCTGCCATTGGCCGCGCAGAGTCGCCGACTCGCCCGGCTGGAGCGAGGGAATCACGCCCACACAAACTGTGGCGGGCTTTCCGTCACAGGCACTGACACGAACGACCGAGAACCCCGTGTCTTCGTTGCGGAATGTGACTTCGGTGACCACGCCGTTGAGTGTTACCATAGGCCGTGCTTGCGGACAAGGGGGAAGGGCCTGCAACTGCTCATGTCCTCGGTGAGGCGCTCGACGAGCGTCAAGGAAGCGATCGTCAGAGGGACCTGAGCAGTTTCGAGGTCCCGTCAGTCCCGCACAAAATACAAAGGGGCGAGGGATCATCCCCGCCCCTAGTGATCGCCGTTTTCGCGCGAACAGCCTTAGACGTTCTTCTTCTTGTGGCGATTCAGGCGTCTGCGCTTCTTGCGCTTGTGCCGATTGATCTTGGCCTTGCGCTTTTTCTTGACACTTGCCATGACGTCGGGGTCCTTTGCTTGATGTGGAAGCTTGCCGCTCTCCGGGCAGCGGCTTCATTACCCTGAGAAAATGGCATGTGCCACGGCTGACTGTCAATGTTCTGAGTGACCTGCACACCGCAGACGCCGGTTTGGCGGTATCGTGCCGGCATGGTATACTGTAGTGACGGCTCGCAGACGTACCCCGATACCTCCACGCAGGACGACGGGGACGGCATCGGCCGCCCACGGTCGATACCATCATGCGCTACGATATCATCGTCACACGCATCAACAACCCGCACGCAGCATCGGTGCTGGCCAGGCGCCTTGCGCACAACGGGGCAATGTCTCTGGATCGAGCCATGGCCGCGCTCAAGACGCTGCCGGTGCCATACGATGAGGGCGTGTCGGAGACTCAGGCAGGGAGCACGGTGCTTCAGTTGCGCAAGATCGGTGTGCTGGCCAAGGTGGTGGAGTCGTCGAAGCCGGGAGGACGAGAGCCGTCGAGTCAGGCGTCACCAATGTCTCGGAGTCCCGGCCACGCAGCGCCGGCATCCACGCCCATCTACGACCGATTGCCGCCGCTGCTGTCAACCACGCAGACGACCAGGAATCCGCGTCGCAGGTGGGGCGCGGTCGCAGCCGCTGTCGCCGTGCTGGTTCTGGCCGGCGCAATCGCTGTTCTCGTGCACATCGCAGGCGCCTCGGCGCATTCGCCAAGCAGTCATAGGGCGGCACAGCAACCTGCGGTATCGGCAGAATCGGGCCAGTCACAGAACTCCGGTCAGGCCGCCTCGGGCAGAGGGGAGGCGACTCAGGCTTCTGCGGACAAACCGGATGCAGCCCCGCAGCGTCGAGCCGAGCCGCCGACCTCTCCTGAGCAGAAACTCCGAGCCGCAGTCCTCGCCGACTCAGCCCGCCAATCGCGCGATCGCATGGTGGCTGTCAACCTGTACAAGGCAGCCATCTATTTCAACAGGCGCAACGTGGATTCGTGGTACGGCCTGCTCAACGCCTACCGCGACTTGGGCATGCTCAAGGAAGCGGCTGACACGCGCGAGGAGATGCAGCGGCTCTTTGGCGACAAGGTGTGGTCACTGAACGACGCTATTGCGCGCTACGGCAGGCCGCAGGATGTGGAAGTGGACGACGACCGGGTCTTGCGCGTAGAGATCGAGGTTCCGTCGGTGGACAGTGCTCGCATGGTGAACGATGCCTACCACATGATGGAGTCGCTGCGATCGGGGTGTGGCTGCCGGAAGATCTCGCTCATTGCCCGGGAGAAGGGCGGCTCAAGCATGATTGTCGCAATAGACACAGAGAACTTCCCGGCAACTCTGCGGGATTTCGTTGCCAAAGCCGCGATCATGAGCTTGCCAGGCTCTTGAAGAAGTCGAGTAGCCCATTGATGGTATCGTCCATGCCCTGCGGAAATGCGGGGTCGTCGCAGTAGATCTGCACCACTTCCAGCAGCGCAACCAGCTCGATCACGTGCCACTTTTGCGCGTCGGTTGCGGAGAGCCGATCGGAGAGCTCCTGCAGATTGTCGTAGTAGAAGACGGCTCGCCCCTGCTCCGCTTCGATGGTTTCCACTTCTCCGAGAAGTCGCTTCGCGAGCACAGCCAGCGCCGCCCGTTCCTGCGGCGAGAACTGCACATCCACCACCTCATGCGCCGTCTTGGCGTCGATGCCGAATTCGTTGAAGTTGAGGAGCTTGAGCCGGTCCTTCACCGGCATATCTTTGAGCGCATACACACCGCCGTCGGCAGTGTAGTGTTCGTCAAGCAACTCCCGCGCACGAGCGAGATGGTCGTTGTGCACGTGAACCCGGAACTGCACCGATGCCAGTCCCTCGGTCGGCATGATGTCGGAGGATGTCGGGTTGTCGATGTAGAAGGGAATCTGGTTGTCTTTGAGAATGGCCGTGGCAAGCGCAATATCGGCGTGCGACCAGGCGTGGTCAAGAGGGCTGAACTCCTCGCGGCCGTACGACTTCACGGTTGCGGCGCTTTGGACGGTGCCAACCTGCTCCTGCGTGATGCCGCGACGCGTGGCCTCAGCCTCGATTGCAGCAAGCGCCGGGGCAGTGTACTCGGTGCGCTCGTGGGCGAGGACGTCGATGAGCTTGTCGTCGGTGAGTGCTGCTGCCATGTCGGCGAAGCGGTCGGACATTGCGGGCCTCCGTTGCGGGGTGTGGGGAAAAATACATGCGCGGTAGGGCGGCTGACTCTGGGTGTAGGGGAGCAGGACGGGTGAGTCGGCGCTGACATGGACAGGGCTTCCACAGCCCGTAGACCAACGCACGGACGGTATTTTCCCATCGTACCATGCAGCAAAGGAGAACTGCTATGCGCCGAATTGCTCTTGACGCCGACGCGCACACACGCTCCGACTTCCGGCCCAACCTCGCGGATCTCGTCGATCAAGTGCGCAGAACTGAGGTACCGACCGTCGCCACGCGGCACGGACGGTGCTCCGAAGTATTCCTCGATGTGACAGGATGCGCGAGCGTGGCTGACAGAATGGATGTTACGAAAGAGATCGATCACGCAACAGAACAGGTCGAGCACGGCGAGGGCATTCCTCACGCCCAGGTTCGCAGGCGACTCCTATCGAGAGTCCGAAGCCATGCCACTGGACACGCCCGCTGATCCCAGCATATCTTTGAGCCAGGGTATCAGGACCGTGGGCGTCGGCGGTACTCGCGATTCCATGCCCGCGCCACGGCCATTTCACCTCCAACAAGGAGAGTTCCGATATGTCACTGCGACAACTGAGACAGATCTCCATGTCAGCGTGTGTGGTGGCAATCGCCTGCGCATACCTCTGCCCCGCCCTGGCGCAGGATAGCACATCCCCGGCACCGGAGGCCCCTGCGACCGACACCGTCTCCACGGCTCCGGCCCAGCAACGCAACACTGCCTCCGAGATCCGCACGATACGAACCGTCCACGAGGATCCGTCGCCATCCCGGGAAGAGTCCACAGAACCTGCCGAAGTCACCGAGCGGCCCGCCCCAGCCCGGCGCGAGCGAACACACCCCGACCAGAACATCGGCATCGTGGCAGGCCCGACCATCGGCGCGTCGGGCATCGCGGCGCTGGGCACTGCGGTGGAGACGCAGACGCCGTATGGTGTCAAGGGCATGTTCCTCTACCCGACAGGCGTGCGGTCGCATGTGCGGGCGAAGGCAGGCGTTCCGAGCGTGCACAACGCGAACGTTCCCGTGAGCTCCGCAGGCAAGCGCATGGATCCGTACGTCGCGCTCGAGCACGAGTGGGGATGGCGCTACTTCGGCATCGGACTGGGTGCCGCATACACCTATATGTTCGGTTTCGACATCGACGACAGCAGCCGCTCGCTGGGCACCTACACTGCGCGCTACAAGGACGACCAGGCGCTCAGCCTCACGTGCAATTTGCGTGCGGGCAAGCCCAACGGCGGATTCCTTGTCCGTGCGTCGTGGCCATTGCCCTACATGCTGTCGGACAACGAGCCTGACAACTTTCTTCTCGAATACAGCGCGCTCGGCGTGTTCGGCGGCAGGCACATCAAGGCAGGCATTGGCGTGCAGGGATTGTGGAAGCATCGCGAGGCGGCAAAGATCCTGTACCGCGATACATCGTACACTTTTGTCAACGATCAGACCACGACCGACACCTACGACTATCGCTACGGCGCAGGGTATGAGGATTTCAGGTACCGGAGTACCGACGAGGTGTTCGCGCTCATCCCATGCCTCAAGCTCGCCGGGCTGATCGCCGACCACCTGGTTGTCGGGTGCACCATTGAGTTGGGAGGAACTGTCTTCCCACGTTTCTGGGATCCCAACGGGAAGTGGTGGAAGCCGTATCTGGGACTTGACATTGTGTACTCATTCGGCAAGTTGGACGGGCCGGATGTGATGGATGGCGCGTTCTGACCCATCCTGACACTTGCCGGCACTGACAAGCGAAGAAAGAGCGAGGATGGGCCACGGAAAACGCGGATGAGGAGCACGGATTCTCACGGATCAGAGGGTTGGGAGGATTGGGGAAACCACGGATGCCCTTGCGGAGGACCATGCCGGCAAGCACATACAGCCTCGTGTACATCACCTGCAAAGACAAAAAGCAGGCCCGCACCATCGGACGCGCGCTGGTCGAGGAGCGCCTTGCTGCCTGCGCAAATATCATCGACAAGATGAACTCACTGTACTGGTGGGAGGGCGCGGTGCAGGACGACTCGGAGACCGTGCTCATTGTGAAGACGCGCCGGACCCTCGTCCCCGCACTCGCCCGCCGGGTGAAACAGTTGCACTCCTACACCGTGCCCTGCGTGGTCACCACACCGATTGTCGGAGGGAATGCCGACTTCCTGGCCTGGATCGGGAGGGAGACCCGGCGAGCCAGCCGTCCGCACCCCTATCCCCGACCAAAACACCGTTAATTTGGCCTTGAAACAGACAATATTAACGGATATTTGCCAAATAACCGTTAATGGCGACGGCTTTCGGAGATCCGGAGGTACACGGTTCTTCCCACGTGGGACAGTGAGTCTGCCCCTTAATGATCCGTGCAAATCCCTCCAGATCCGCCTTTTCCGTGGCCACTCCTCGCTCTTCACTCCCCACTCCCCATTCCGCACTCCGCACTTCTCCCACACCTCACTGCCCCGCACCCTCCACCATTGCGCGCCCCTTGGCGGTGATCACGCGCACGTCACCCGACCGCTCGGTGACACCCTCTACATCGAAGAGCGCGTAGAGCAGCAGGCAGATCTTCCGGTTCCCACCCACCACGTCGCGGAACTGCGCCACGGTGAGGCCCTCAGGACGCCGGGACAGCTCGGTCAGCAGTCGGTCCCTGCATGTGTCAACCACTGACGCATGCAAGAGGAACCCCTCCACCTCGTGGGCCACACCCGTGTTGACCAGGAAGCGCAGGATCTGCACGAGGCGTTTTTCGTCAATGCCCAGAGACGCGGCTCGTGCAGCCTGCTCTGCCGGAACCGGCGCCTGCATGTCGCAGCCTTTGAGGAAGGCCTCCATGCCCGCAATCTGCTGCTGCATGCGCGGGTCAACAGTCACATTATGCGTGGCCAGGGTCCACGTGCGACCGACCGCCCGGGTCCTTCCCTCTGCCGCCAGCTCTTCGAGCATGCAGCGAAGGAAGTGCTGGTCGTCGGCCTGCTTGCTCAGCCCGAGCCCGCCCAGAAGTTCGTCCACGGTGAGGCCATCGGCGCGTAGCGGGTTGCTTGCGTGGAACGATGCCAGGCGACGCAGCGTCACCTCCGTCAAACGGCCGTAGCGCGATGCGTCAATAAGCGTGCGAGCACCGCCCTCCCCCACCACGCGGATGCCCTCCGGAAGGGCGCCCGACAACACGCGGTCAGCCTGGGCGGGTGTGACATTGAGGGCATCGGCAATGTCGCGCAGAGACCGCGGGCCAATGCTCTTGCGCACTTCCTGCGCCACCAGTTCCGGTAGCTTCCCCTCGGCAATGCGTGACAGTCCCGTGAGTAATGATGGCGTTCGCCGTCGATGATGCAGCGGTGTGGCATCGATGATCTCTCCGCCACCCAGCGTCACATCGCTTGACGAGCTGCGGATGACGAACCGGTCGCCGCTCTGCGCAACGCAGGCTGCCGGCAGCTCGATCTGCACCAGCGCCTCCTCGCCGCCCCGCACACTGTCGCGGTCGATGAGGTGGAGCCGCGCCTGTGCCTCGAAGGTGCCCAGCAGAAAGACGATTTGCGACCACAGCCCGAGCTTGCGGGAGTGGCCGAAGAGGCGCAAACGCGCGTCGAGCATCCTGCTGTGCCGCAACCGACGATCGGCAACCAGCATACCGCGCCGGAAGTCTGCCTTGTCAAGGCCCACCAGGTTGAGCGAGGCGCGATCTCCGGCCACTGCCGCTTCGACGACCTCGCCGTGTCGCTCGATGCGCCGCACGCGGAGCTGCCGGGAGCCCGGAAGCAGAAAGGCGGTGCTGCCGGCGCCGATGGCGCCGCCGAGCACCGACCCGGTCACCACAGTGCCGAAGCCTGCCACACTGAAAATGCGGTCGATGTACATGCGGAAGGTCTCTCCCGCTGCCCTGCTGTCCACCGAGGAAGCCATGGCGCCGATGGCAGCGTTGAGATCGTCGACGCCCTCGCCGGTACGTGCGGAAACCCCGACAATCGGCGCTCCTTCGAGGAACGTCCCTGCAACGGTTTCGACGATTTCGTCGATGGCCATAAGACGCGTCTCTTCGTCTGCGGCATCCACTTTGTTAAGAGCAATGAGTCCGCGCCTGATGCCCAGAATCTGCATGATCTGAACGTGCTCGCGTGTTTGAGGCATCACACTCTCGTCGGCCGCAACCACCAGCAGCGCAATGTCGATGGCGCTGGCGCCGGAGACCATGGTGTGCACGAAGTCGCGATGCCCGGGCACGTCAACGATGCTCAGCGTGTCGCCACTGGGCAGGGCAAGATGCGCGAAGCCCAGGTTGATGGTGATACCGCGCTGCTTTTCCTGCGGGTGGGTATCGCATTCGATGCCGGTGAGAGCCTTGACAAGTGCAGTCTTGCCGTGGTCGACGTGGCCGGCGGTTCCAAGAATGAGGTGCTTCATGGTGGTGAGTTGGAAAATACTTCGCCGAGAGCGGGAGATCCTCCCGCTTGTGCCGGTCCACTTGGGACGAGCGAAGAAAAAGCGAGGACGGGCCCTGGATTCTTCGACACTTTGACGGGGCTGTTATGTAAAAAAGCAAGCACAAGATCAGGTTTTCGTTGCAGCAACCCTCTGGCTCTTTCTCAGGCTCGCGATCATGACTGTTTCGACCGTCATTCAGATAAGGAACAATTCATACTGTTATGAGCGGTCACCAAGAGATTTCTCTGCCTGGGCCGCATGGTATTTTCAGGTGATAAGGTGTGCAGCTGTAATCTCAGTAGGGCATGGACGATCCATGCAGCCCCGTCGCAACAGTCTGCACATAGAGTATTAACCTGAATGTTTCACGGTGCTATTTCTCTTTGCTCAATGAGACCTCCACGACTCCCTTGGTGTAGGGTGAATTGGTCTTCCAGACGAAGCGGACTCTATTCAGGAGCTTCTTGGCTATGCGGACTATTGCGTCGGTCTTCTTC
>Ga0315284_10002979_pt1 | contig 24134 bp, 21 predicted proteins | sample YL17G09_16_MG_FD_203696 | JGI IMG/M metagenome (GOLD analysis project Ga0315284, IMG submission 203696) | Sediment microbial communities from Yellowstone Lake, YNP, Wyoming, USA - YL17G09_16 | ecosystem: Environmental > Aquatic > Freshwater > Lake > Sediment | place: USA: Wyoming | collected...
AGCGGGCTTCGACAAAGGCTTTGTCATACAGGTTTTCATCGATAATGACTTTTGCCATGCCGTTAAGCAGTGCCACATCCGTGCCGGGCTTTTGCCTCAGCCAGACGTCCGCCCACTGCGTCAGCCTGATTTCCCGCGGGTTGGCGACAATGAGCTTGCCGCCCTTCTTGATTGCTTTCGGGATTTCCAGACCGATGACGGGATGGGCTTCCGTGGTGTTCGTGCCAATGGCAAAGATACAGGCGGCATCACCAATCTCCTTGATCGAGTTGGTCATAGCGCCACTGCCGAAACTCGCGGCCAAACCGGCCACCGTGGGCGCATGTCAAAGTCGGGCACAGTGGTCTATATTATTGTTTCCGAACACCACCCGCGTGAATTTCTGCGTCACGTAGTTATCTTCGTTGGTGCACTTGGCGGAAGCTACTACCGCCACCTCGTCTTTGGCATAACTTCCCAGCTTCTTCGCCACCAGCTCCAGCGCCTCCGCCCAGGTGGAATCCACAAACTTGCCGTCTTTCTTGATAAGGGGATGGGTCAGGCGCTGGGGGCTCTGCACGGCATCCGCGATGCCAAAACGCCCTTTGACGCACGCCTGCCCCCGGTTGACCTCGTTGTCCCTGGCGGGCACACTTTCGATAATCTGGCCGTTCTTAATGGTGAGGTTAAGCTGACAGCCCACGCCACAATAGGGGCAGGTCGTCATCACCTTGTGGTCGCCTTCGCCCTCATATTTCCGGCTCCGCTCAATCAGGGCGCCGGTCGGGCAAGCGTCCACACACGCGCCGCAGTACTGGCAATCAGAGTCCCGCAAAGGCCTCCCGAAAGCCGTACCCGGCAGGACGTTACTGCCGCGATAGGTCCAGGCGATGGCTCCCGCATTCCGTATCTCCTGGCAGACGCGCACACAGCGTCCGCAGACAATGCACAGGTTGTAATCGCGCTCAAAGAACGGGTTTTCCCGGTCGATGGGGACCTCACGGTAGGTGTACGGAAAATCCACATTCTGAATGCCAATGTGGTCGACCACCTGCTGAAGTTCGCAAATCTTATTCTTCGGACAGAGTACACAGCGCTGTGTAACATCGACGTTGCGCAGGCAGATGTCAAATGGACCGCAGCGCTCCCGCCGCCAGCAGGTCAGGCACGGGTGCGGATGCTCTGTGAGGATAAGCTCAAGAACACCGCGGCGGAACTGCTGGAGCTGCGGAGTATTGGTCTTAATCACCATGCCATCGGTTGCCGGCGTGGTGCAGGCGGTAGGCAGGCCGCGCATTTTCTCGATTTCCACAATACACAGCCGGCACGCTCCATAGGGCGCCAGGTCAGGATGAAAGCAGAGGGTGGGCACATAAATGTCGGCCAATTTGGCGGCATCCAGCACGGTCATGCCCGGCTTTATCTGCACCTGTTTCCCGTCAATCGTTACGTTCATCTCAGCCATTCTCAAAACACCTTCCTTGAGATTCTACTAAAACCGCCTAATGCTCTTCAAGGTCGCACCGCAGACAGCGTGTACAGTCATGTTTCGCCTGTTCGCCTTCCCAGCCAAGCTCTGCCAGTTTAAAGGTCGAAAGTCTTTCTCCCACCGGCAGCATTTTCACAGGCAGACGCCGCTCTTCGCCCTCAATTTCGGGCGGAATGTACTTCGGCGGTATTTCCACCGGCGCCAGCGCTTCTTCGATATAGCCATCGCCGCCCAGGTATTTGTCAATGGCGCTGGCGGCTTTCCGGCCGTCCGCAATGGCTTCTATCACCGATGCCGGTCCGCTGACAACATCTCCGCCGGCATAGACACCCGGCCGTGATGCCAGCATCGTATCTTCATTCGCCTCGATCCGTCCGGCTCTACCGGTCTTAACACCGAAACCGGCCGGCGTTTCCGATTCCTGGCCAACTGCCTTGACCAGTATATCACACTCAATTACGAATTCACTACCCTTAATGGGCTCAGGCCGGGGGCGGCCGCTCTGGTCCACCTTGCCGAGTGCCTGACGCACCAGTTCCATCTTGATTTTTCCATCGGCGTTCTGCGCCCTGGAAGGGTTGGTCAGAAATTCAATTTTGACGCCCTCCTGCAGTGCCGCTTCAATTTCTTCGCCATTCGCCGGCATTTCAGCGCGCGTGCGGCGGTAGACAATGGTCACTTCCTTCGCGCCCAATCTCAACGCCGTGCGGGAGGCATCGATTGCCACGTTGCCACCACCCACCACCATTACCCTGTTTCCCACCTTGACCTTTTCGCCCAGGCTGACGCGGCGCAGGAAATCCGCTCCATCTATAATTCCCTGACTGTTTTCGCCCTCTATGCCCATGCCCTGGCCTTTATGCGCGCCGGTGCCAATGAACACCGCATCGAAACCTTGCTTGAGCAGGTCGTCAACCGAATCAACCCGGCTATTGAGCTTGATTTCCACGCCGGCATTTTCGATTTCTTCGATTTCTCTGTCGAGTATTTCGTCGGGCAGACGGTAGCGGGGAATGCCCACCCGCATCATGCCGCCGGAGACGGGAAGCGCCTCAAATGCGGTGACTTTGTGCCCTTTCTTTGCCAGGTAAAAGCCCGCCGTGAGACCCGCCGGACCGGAACCGATGATGGCCACCTTCTTGCCAGTGGCAGGCGCAATCTTGCTGTTCGGCTTCCAGACCCCGGTATCGTGGTCGGCGGCAAAGCGTTTCAGCTCTTTGATGGCAATTGCCTCATCCAGCGACCCGCGCCGGCACTTCGCCTCGCAGAAATGCACACAGACGTAGCCGAGTACCGCCGGAAACGGCACCTTTTCGCGGATAACCGCCACGGCCTCGCCGTACTTGCCTTCCTGGATGAGTCGGATATAGCGCGGCACATTGATGCCCGCGGGACAGGCGTTCTGGCAGGGTGACTTGACCATCCCGGTGCAGACACCGGCACGGCAGTATTTCTTGTTAATATGCTCTTCATACTCTTCGCGGAAATAGCGTAGGGTAGTCAGCACCGGATTGGGCGCCGTTTGCCCCAGGCCGCACAGCGATGTGGAGCGGATGGTGTTGGCTAGCTTCTCCAGCAACTCGATGTCATGCGGCTCACCCTTGCCCTGGGTAATGCGCTCCAGGATCTGGAGCATTTGCTTGGTGCCGACGCGGCAGGGCACGCACTTGCCACAGGACTCGTCCTGCGTAAAGGTCAGGAAGAACCGCGCCAGGTCCACCATGCAGGTGTCTTCATCGGCGACAACCATGCCGCCGGAACCCATGATTGTGCCTGCCTGGTTCAATGACTCGTAGTCAACCGGCAGGTCAAGCAGGCTCGCAGGCAGACAACCGCCGGACGGTCCGCCGGTGAGCACCGCCTTGAACTTTTTGCCATCAACGATGCCACCGCCAATCCCGAAGATAATATCTCCCAGGGAAATGCCCAGCGGAACCTCAATGAGACCGGTGCGCACTACCTTGCCCGCCAGTGAGAAGGTCTTGGTGCCTTTGCTGGACTTACTGCCCAGGCTGGCAAACTGCTCCGGGCCTTTCGCAAAGATGACGGAGACATTTGCCCAGGATTCAACATTATTGATGTTACTCGGCTTGCCCCAGAGACCGGCATTGGCGGGGAAAGGCGGACGCGGGCGCGGCATGCCGCGTTTTCCTTCAATCGACTGCATGAGCGCCGTTTCCTCGCCGCAGACAAAGGCGCCGGCGCCTTCTTTGATAATGATATCGAAGCTAAAGTTCGTGCCCAGGATATTCTCCCCGATGAGGCCGCACTCTTTCATCTGCTTCAGGGCATTCTCAATCCTTTTGATAGCCAGCGGATATTCGGCGCGGCAGTACATGTACCCGTGCCGTGTGCCAATCGCATACGCCCCGATGAGCATGCCTTCAAGCACGGCGTGGGGGTCGCTCTCCAGGAGAGAGCGGTTCATGAAAGCGCCCGGGTCGCCTTCATCGGCGTTGCAAATGAGATATTTCTCGTTGCCGGGAGCCTTCTGGCAAAACTCCCATTTTTGTCCGGTGGGGAAACCGGCGCCGCCACGTCCCCTCAGCCCGGACTTCTTGACCTGGTCGACGACCTGCTCCGGCGTCATGGCGAGCGCTTTTTGAAGGCCTGTGTAGCCGCCATTGGCAATGTACTGGTTGATATCCTCCGAATCAATATGTCCGCAGTTGTGCAGAGACACACGGACCTGCGGCTTCAGGATGGGCAAGTCCCAGAATTTGGGTATGCCGTCAATTGTACCTTCTCCCTGCGTGCCCATGGCAAGGTCAGGACGCGGGTTGTCATTTACGATATAGTCGTTGATGAGCCTGACAGCCACCTCCGGCGAGACTCGTGAATAGGTAATCCGCGGCCTGCCCGGCTTGATGATATCCACCATCGGCTCAGCGAAGCATAGGCCGATACAGCCGACACGCATCACCGTGGCATCAATGTTGAGTCTGACAAGTTCGCTCTTGATGGCGGTGATTACCTGCTCGGCGCCTGCGGCCAGACCACACGTAGCCGCTCCCACCAGGATGCGCGGCCGGGGGCTTTTTTGCAGCGCATCCCACTCCGCGATTGCCTGTTTTCGTCTTTCTTCGAAGTCCATTTTTTCACCATCACTGAGTTTCGTTGTGCTAGCTGGCCGGTGCGTGGTACTGGGCGATGATTTTCTTCACCTGCGGCGTGGTCATCCTGGCGTAGACGGTCTTATCAACTACCATGACCGGCGCCAAGGCGCAGGCTCCGAAGCAAGCCACCCTCTCCAGACTGAAATTGAAATCCGGTGTGACCTGCCCCGGCTCGACCCCGAGTTGCTGGATCGCTTCGCCCATAATCCTTTTGCCGCCACGCACGTGGCAGGCTGTGCCCTGGCACACCTTGACGGCGTGCTCGCCCTGCCGCTGAAAGCGGAACTGGGCATAGAAGCTGGCAACTCCATAGATGTCGCTTCTGGAGATACCCAAAAACTGGGCTATCTCGCTGACTGCTTCTTCGGGGAGATAGCCCAAAACCCCTTGTACTTCCTGCAGGACGGGAATCAGTGACTCCCTTTTTCGCGGATGTGAATTCAAGATCGGCAATATTCGTTCTCGCATTTATTACCCTCAATTTTATTTTAGCCAATTTGGGCTAGTTTATCATGTGCAAAACGATACTTCAAGTGTCAGGTAGTTGTTTCTTTACGCCAAAGAGTATAAGATATGGGGTAATGATTTTGGCGTAAACCCGGGTCGCAATCCTCATCGAAAGGTCTTCCCTGACAGAGTCTGTAATAATAGTTTTTCTCTTATTCCTATCCCGGCGCGAATTGACTATCCCTGTCCTTAAGGGGGAATAATGGGTATAGATCTTGTCCATATCGGTTTCAATAACATGCTGGCGATGAACCGTGTGATTGCCATCGCCTCACCGAACTCGGCGCCCACCAAGCGCACCATTCAGGAAGGCCGCAGTAAAGGCCTCCTCATTGATATGACCAACGGCCGCCGCACTAAGGCGGTCATCATCGCCGATAGCGGCCATATCATCCTGGCGGCGCTGGCGCCGGAAACAATTGCCGGCAGACTCCAGGGCCAACCCCGGACGGATGCCGCCGAGGAAGAGGTTTAGTACGGGTTAGCTGAGAGCATGATGCAACCGCACAGGTCGCTCTTCCGTCCCGTCCCGCCTCTTTTCTTCGTACTTTCGGGGCCTTCAGGGGTGGGGAAAGACGTCGTGCTTACCCTGCTCAAATCCGGCGACACCGGAATCCGCTTTATCACCACCATGACGACGCGCCCGCGGCGGCCCATGGAAAACGACGGCATTGACTACCGCTTTGTCAGCCCGGAAACGTTCGCAGACCTGCTAAAAAAGAATGAACTGCTGGAACATGCCAACGTCTACGGTCACTGGTACGGCGTGCCCAAGCAGGCGGTCAGAGACGCACTTAAAGCTGGTAAAGATGCCATGGTGAAGGTGGATGTGCAAGGCGCCGCCAGCATCAAGAAAATCATCCCCGCGGCGGTGTTCATTTTCCTTATGCCGCCATCGCTGGCGGAGTTGGGAAAGCGCCTGCGCCAGCGCTACACAGAAACGCCGCCGGAGCTGGAAGCGCGCCTGAAAGCCGCCGCCGAAGAAATACAACGCCGCACGGAGTTCGACTACGTGGTGATGAACAATAGCGGCGGGATAAAGCAGGCGGCCGCGGACATCCGCGCAATCATTACGGCAGAGAAGTGCCGGGTTACGCCCCGCCAGATACAACTACCCTGACCTCCCAACCTCGCCCCACCAAATGTCAACTTTCAACTATCAAGTAACAAATAAATTCTAACATTCTAAATTCAAAACCCGCCAATCGCAATTGCGAACGTGAGCGAAGCAATCTCAGAGAGGAGAAGTATCCCGGCCCGCACCTGTCTGTCGAGGTTCCTCGGGACGACTTCAGCCCGCTGAAAAGTCGCCCAAATACCCCTTGCAAACCCGTATTTCACCTGCTATACTACAATCCAGAAGCTACCTTTAAGCTGGTCCCGTGAGGCTGGCAAGGGAAACGAATAGTGCAGAATAACCAGAAGCCCCTGCCGCCCACGGCAAGGGGTTTTTTCATGTCTGAAAAGGTCATCCTCGTCCAGGAAGACATCCGCCGGACCCTTGCCCGCATTGCCCACGAGATTATCGAGCGCAACCGGGCCGCGGAGAACCTCGTCCTGGTGGGCATGTACACCCGCGGCGTTGACCTCGCCAGGCGCCTGGCATACAACATTGAGACCTTCGGCGGGGTGACCGTGCCTGTGGGCGCGCTGGATATCCGCCCTTATCGTGACGACCTGCCCGCGGACATGCTCAGGAACATCGTGCCACGCACGGAAATCCCCGTAAGCGTGGTAGACAAAACCGTAGTCCTCGTTGACGATGTGCTATACACGGGCCGCAGTATCCGCGCCGCCATGGATGCCATCATCGACCTGGGCCGGCCGCAATCGATTCAACTGGTGGTGCTCATCGACCGCGGCCACCGGGAGCTGCCCATCCGCGCTGATTACGTCGGCAAGAGCGTACCCAGCGCCCGTGACGAGCAAATAGCGGTCAGGCTCCGGGAAACCGATGGTATCGACGAAGTCGCCATCATCAGCACGCCCGGGGTGAAGGTCGCCGAACGACCCGCCAGAGGAGGCACAAATGGCACTCAAGGGTAGAGACCTGGTGACCATCGATGACCTGACCAATGGTGAAATCGAAGCCATTTTCAAAGTTGCCGATGAAATGGCGGATGCCCTGCCTGACCAGTATGGACTGTGCCGTGGTAAGGTCATGGCGAGCCTCTTCTTTGAGCCATCGACCCGCACCCGTCTATCTTTTGAGACGGCCATGCACCGCCTTGGCGGACGCGTTATCAGCGTCTCCGACCCTAAATCGACCTCGCTGGCGAAGGGGGAGAGCATTGCTGACATGGCACGAATTGTCGCCGGCTACGCTGACATTATCGTTATCCGCCACCCGTGGGAAGGCGCCGCGCGGCTCGTGGCGGATTATGCGCAGGTACCGGTCATTAACGCCGGTGATGGTGGACACCAGCATCCCACGCAGACCCTCTGCGACCTTTACACTCTCCAGAAAGAGCGTGGCGACATACACCGCCTCAAGATTGCCCTGTGGGGCGACCTCAAGTACGGCAGGACAACACATTCGCTTATTTTCGCCCTGGCCAAGTTCGGGGCGACGATTGTCTTCTGTCCCAGCCCCGGCCTGGAAGTGCCGGAAAATATCCTGCGCAAGCTGGTCACGGAGTACGGCGGCGAGTTGGAACACTTCAATGGCCGCGAGAGAAAGGTGCGGTCGGGTTCGTTCCCGGTGGACGCGGTGTATATGACGCCCGGCAAGCCTCACCAACTCACCATGATGCCAGATATCGATCTCGATGTCGAACTGAAAGCTGGGGTCGATGCGCTTTACGTGACGCGTCCGCAGAAGGAGCGGTTCACCACCGAGGAGTCGGCCGCCAACGGAGACTCCGGGTTCCCGGTTGTCGACAAGAAGATGATGCGCGGGCCGGAGTTCCGCAAGACCCTGGTAATGCATCCCCTGCCGCGGGTTGACGAGCTTGCCTATGACCTGGATGCGGACCCGCGGGCAATGTATTTCAAACAAGCATCGCGCGGTGTGCCGGTGCGCATGGCATTGCTGGCGATGACCCTGGGGGCGAAAGAAGTGGCAGTCCCGGAAGAGCCGGCCCGGCCTATGGACTACCCGATGTATCAGCGCGATTACGGCGTGAAGTGCAATAACCCGAAGTGCGTCACACTCCAGGAATCGGAGCAGAAATACCTCAAACCGGGGTTTAAGATTGTCAGCCATAGCCCGCTCACCCTGCGCTGTGTCTATTGTGAGCACGGAACAGAGCCGAAGTTTATTGCCAGTACGGAGTGGCACGAAGGCAGGGTCGAGTCTAAGAAATACCACCGGGCGAATAGCCACCTGACAAAGAAAATCCGTCAGGAAAACCTCATTGCCTTCGATTCGGAGAAAGAGGCAGAGGCGCACGGATATAGGCCCGGCTACTACGCCAGTCCACATGAGAAGGCGGCGAAGGCAGCAAAATGACGAATGCTCTGCTCATCCGCAACGCCCGTCTACTTGACCCCGGCCTGAAAATCGATCGGGTGGGGTGCCTGCTGATACGGGGCGGGAGAATAGTGTGGTGGGGCGGACCTGACACGTCCCCGGCGGGAAGCCGCTTCGACGTCCTGGATGCGGGCGGGCTGGTGGTCTGCCCGGGCTTTATCGACCTGCACTGCCACCTCAGAGAACCGGGCTTTGAGGAAAAGGAAACAATCGCTACCGGTACGGAGGCGGCGTTGCACGGCGGGTTTACCACCGTGTGCTGTATGCCAAACACAAAACCGCCACTGGATACAGTGGAAACGGTGGAATACGTGAAGGCGAAGGCGGAAAAAGAGGGCGTGGTGCGAGTTCTGACAATCGCCTGCGTGAGCAAAGGCAGGAATGGCACTGAACTCGTGGACATGAAAGCGCTGGCGCAGGCAGGCGTAGCCGGTTTCAGCGATGACGGTGACCCGGTGAAGACCGAAGCGTTGATGCGCCGCGCGCTCGAAATTGGCAAAAAACTCGGCCTGCCGATTATCGACCATTGTGAAGACCCGGTCGGCGGGCCGCCCGACGGCGAGGTGAAAATAGTCGCCCGCGACCTGAAGCTGGCGGAGGAGACGGGTGGCTGGGTGCACATAGCACACGTCAGCGTCGCCGGGTCAGCGGTTCTTATCAAGCAAGCGAAAGACAGGGGTATACGGGCGACAGCGGAGGTCACTCCACACCACCTGACCTTGACCGAAGAGGCGGTGGCAAAATGGGGCGCACAGGCAAAAGTCAACCCGCCCCTGCGCACAGAACAGGACCGCCAGGCAATGGTGCGGGCGCTGAAAGATGGCGTGATTGATGCCATCGCCACAGACCATGCTCCGCACACCACCGCCGATAAGCAGAAAGATTACGCCGCGGCGGCTTCCGGCATCAGTGGTTTTGAGACGGCATTCGGGAGCCTGATGACGCTGGTGCATGGGGGTCAAATAACCCTGGCGGAGCTTATCTACCGGCTGACAGCGGCGCCCGCCAGAATTCTCGGGGAAAAAGCGGCCAGGCAGGGCAGTCTGGTAGTTGGCACGGCCGTGGATATGACAATTATTGACCCCAATCGCGAGTGGACAGTGGACGTAACCGAATTTACCTCGCGGGGGAAGAACACGCCGTTAGACGGCGGCAGACTGAAAGGAAAGGTCATGGCCACATTGCCGCGGGGTACGCTGGCGTACTTGGATGAATCGCTGAAGCTGGAGAGGAATGTCGCTCCGCGTCAGGCACAAAAGGAATGCTGAGAGAATCCCGTCGCCCGTCTGGGGGCATGAAGAAAGGCAGGAATGAATAAAAAGGCGCGGCTTGTCCTGGCGGACAGCTCTGTCTACGAAGGGTTTTCCTTCGGGGCGGAGACCGATGGCTTTGGCGAGGTTGTTTTCAATACGAGTATGACCGGCTACCAGGAGATGCTCACCGACCCTTCTTACGCGGGGCAGGTTGTCATGCCCACATACCCGCTCATCGGCAACTACGGCATCAATCAGCAGGACGATGAGTCGGTGCGCATCCAGGTGAGCGGATTTGTGGTGCGGGAGGAGTGCCAGGAACCGAACCACTATCAGAGCATCGAGACACTCCACAAATACCTGCTCGATGGCGGTATTCCAGGTATCAGCGGCATTGACACCCGGTCGATTACCCGCAAACTGCGCTCGGTGGGCGTGATGATGGGTGTCATCACCAGCCGTTTAACGGCGGACGAAGCACTCGCGGCGCTGAAGAGACAGCCTGATTATGGCAGTATCGATTTTGTGAAGCGGGTCAGCACGCCATCGGCCTATGAATGGGCAGAAAATAGCCCGGCGCCGGTCAAGTACCACGTGGTGGCATATGATTGCGGGCTGAAACACAATATCCTGCGGCTCCTGCGGGCGCGCGGGTGTCGGGTGACCGTGGTGCCTTGCACGGCAACGGCGTCGGACATCCTGAGGCTAAATCCGGACGGCATTCTGCTCTCCCCGGGCCCCGGCGACCCGGAACTACTCGATTACGCGGTGACAACTGTGCGCGGTCTGCTGGAGAAGAAGCCAATAATGGGGATATGCCTCGGCAACCAGCTTATCGGGCGGGCGTTTGGAGCAAAGACTTTTAAGATGAAGTTCGGGCACCGGGGCGGGAATCACCCGGTGAAAGAGTTCGCCACGGGCCGGGTTCACATCACAGCGCAGAACCACGGTTACGCCGTCGACCCGGATACGATTAAGAACGGGCTTGAGGTCACTCACATCAATCTGAATGACGGCACGGTTGAGGGCTTGCGGCACAAAGAGTTGCCCATTTTCGCAATCCAGTACCACTCGGAGGATTCACCGGGTCCGCATGATAACCGTTACCTGTTTGACCGGTTTATGGAGATGATGGGGGAAAGTGACATTGCTTAATTGTCATTCTGAAGATACGAAGTACCTGAAGAATCTCCCTGTGGTTTCAGCGAGAGCCGACGCCTGCTTATTGACGAACTCAGTGATAAACGGTTGAAAATAGCTATGGCTGATTACTACGTATACATCATGAGTAACCGGTCAAGCACATTGTATATCGGTGTCACCAATGACCTGTTGAGGCGGGTGCATGAGCATAAACAGAGACTCACGCATGGATTTACCAAACAGTACAACATAGATAGGCTCGTATATTTTGAGTCTGGCGGGACCATAGAATCGGCAATTGCCCGTGAAAAACAAATTAAGGGCTGGAGAAGAGAAAGGAAGATTGAACTCATTGAGTCTGTTAATCCGGAGTGGAAAGACCTGAGTTTGGAGTGGATGGAACCCACAGCAGCCATGGCGAAATCCGTGAAACCTGTGATAAAGCGGGGCGTCTCCGTCCAACGCAGTCTGCAAGCAGATGCTTCAAGCGAAGGGACTGTCAAGGTATTCAGCAGGCAAGGAGATTCTTCGCGGAGTTTACCCTGAGCAATAGCGAAGGGCTCAGAATGACAGGTGAATAGTGGATGGCATGACCTATACGAAGAGATTTAGATTGCCACGTCCTTCAATGGAAGGACTCGCAAAGACAAGAGAGTAGGAAATACAAATAAGGAAAGCATGACAAGACACTCTAAACCCACCAAAGTCCTTATTATAGGGTCCGGCCCCATAATCATCGGGCAGGCGGCGGAATTCGATTACGCTGGCACCCAGGCATGCAAAGGCATGCGGGAAGAAGGCGTCATCTCCGTGCTTGTGAACTCCAACCCCGCCACCATCATGACGGATGAAGACATTGCGGATATCGTCTACATCGAGCCGCTCACCGTGGAATCTGTGACCCGCATCATCGAGCGGGAGCGCCCGGACGGTCTTCTCCCCACGCTCGGCGGGCAAACAGGTTTGAACCTGGCAGTGGACCTGGCGGACGCGGGTGTACTCGATAAATACAGCGTCCGCGTCCTGGGCACGCCTATTCAGACCATCCGCAACGCCGAAGACCGCGAGCTGTTCAAACAACTCCTCATCAAAATCGGAGAGCCGGTGCCGCGCAGTGAGACGGTCCACACCATTGAAGAAGGTCGGCGCGTGGCGCGCGAAATCGGACTGCCGGTGGTCATCCGCCCAGCCTACACCCTCGGCGGCACAGGCGGCGGTTTCGCCACGAACTGGGGAGAACTGGAAGCCGTGCTCAATTCGGGGCTGAGCGCCAGCCCCATCCACCAGGTGCTCGTCGAAGAGTCCGTGGCAGGCTGGAAGGAAATTGAATACGAGGTCATGCGTGACGGCGCGGACAACTGCATCACTGTCTGCAACATGGAAAATATCGACCCGATGGGCATTCACACCGGCGATAGCATTGTCGTGGCGCCCAGCCAGACCCTGACCAATAAAGAATACCAGATGCTGAGAACAGCCAGCCTGAAAATCATCCGCGCCCTCGGCATCGAAGGCGGGTGCAACGTCCAGTACGCCCTCGACCCGAAGAGCGAGCAATATTATGTCATTGAAGTGAACCCCAGGGTGAGCCGCTCATCTGCCCTGGCAAGCAAAGCCACCGGCTATCCCATCGCCCGAGTTGCCGCCAAAATTGCGGTGGGTAAAAGACTGGATGAAATCTCCAATGCGGTCACGGGCAAAACACTGGCCGCGTTTGAGCCGGCGCTGGACTACTGCGTCGTGAAAATCCCGCGCTGGCCATTTGATAAATTCGCCTCCGGAGACCGTTTATTGGGCACGCAGATGAAAGCCACCGGCGAGGTCATGGCAATTGACCGCACGTTTGAGGCCGCCCTGCAAAAAGCGGTGCGCTCCCTGGAGTTCGGTAAGAAAACCATGCTCTGGGAAGACCGCAAGTGGGTACTCGGCACGGATATCAGTTCTTACCCGCTGGAGCCCACCGACCTCCGTCTCTGGGCCATGATGGCGGCACTGCGCCGTGGTATCCCGCCGGAGAAAATCGCCGAACGCACGCACATCGACCTCTGGTTCGTCACCAAGATGCTGAACATCGTCAATATGGAGAAGCGCCTGCTCTCACAACCTCTCACCCCGGACCTGATGTGGGACGCCAAGCGGCTGGGATTCTCGGACGAGATGATTGCCACCCTCGGTGACCGCCTGCCGGAGCAGGTACGCAAACAGCGCCACGAATGGAACATCAAGCCCGTATTCAAAATGGTGGATACCTGCGCCGCCGAGTTCGATGCGGCCACGCCCTATTTCTATTCCACTTACGAACATGAAAATGAGGCACTGCCATCGGCGCGCAATAAAGCCGTAGTCATCGGCTCGGGGCCGATCCGCATCGGCCAGGGGATCGAGTTCGATTACTGTTCTGTTCATTCCGCCTGGGCGCTACAAAAAGCCGGCTTTCAGAGCATCATGGTCAATTCCAACCCCGAGACCGTCTCCACTGATTTCGATACCAGCGACCGCCTGTATTTTGAAGCGCTGGACGAAGAAAGCCTGCGGGACATCCTGGAAAATGAAAACGGGGGCAACGACAATAACGGTGACGGCGCCGCCAGGACCGCATCCATCGTCCAGTTTGGCGGGCAGACCGCCATTAACCTCGCCGAGCCCCTGGCGCGCAACGGCATCCCCCTCCTGGGTTCGAGCGCGGAAACCATCGACCTTGCCGAAGACCGCCGCCGCTTCGAGGGCTTTTTGGCGGGACTGGGCATCCCCCAGCCGCCGGGCGCGGGCGTGCAGAATGTGGAAGAGGCGCTGAATGTCGCCAAGCTTATCGGCTACCCGGTGTTGGTGCGTCCCAGCTACGTCCTGGGCGGGCGCGCCATGGAGATTGTGCATAACGCCTCGGAGCTGGCGCACTACATGAGTGTCGCCACGGAACTGAGCACGGGTCACCCGGTGCTGGTCGATAAATACCTCGAAGGCAAAGAAGCCGAGGTGGATGCCGTCTGCGATGGTGAAACAGTGTTTATCCCCGGCATTATGGAGCACATCGAACGCGCCGGCGTACATAGCGGCGATTCGATGGCGGTGTATCCCGGCCTGAATCTCACCACGGTAGAGACCGATACCATGATCGACTATGCGGTGCGGGTGGGGCTGGCGTTGCAAATCAAGGGCTTGATGAATGTGCAGTTCGTCATTATGCCTGACCATCCCGTCGGCAAGGCATCCGTCTATGTGCTTGAGGTCAACCCGAGAGCAAGCCGTACAGTTCCATTTATCTCAAAAGTCACCGGCGTGCCCCTGGTCAGGGTGGCAGTCAATGTGATGCTGGGCAAGAGCCTGAAAGAGCAGGGGTACGAGACCGGACTGTACCCGCGGCGCCGGCTGGTGGCGATTAAAGCGCCGGTGTTTTCCATGTCCAAATTGACCGGCGTCGATACATACCTGGGGCCCGAAATGAAATCGACGGGTGAAGTGATGGGCATCGATTTCAATTTTGAATCGGCGCTGACCAAGACCCTGTTGGCGGCGGGCTTGATGCTACCACCCCAGGGAGGCATGTTGCTTAGCATCGCCGATAGGGACAAGCCGGAGGCGACGCCGATTATAAAGAAACTGGCCACGACCGGATATAAACTGTACGCCACCGAAGGTACAGCCGCCATGATGAACGCCATGGGATTGCCGGTGACACTCATCACCAAGAAACTGAGCGAGGGCCACCCGAACGTGGTGGACGCCATTACCGGCGGCATGGTGACCGGCGTCATCAACACAGTGACGGAGAGCGGCAATGTCCTGCGGGACGGTTTCTACATCCGGCGGGCGGCGGCGGAGCGGCGTATCCCCTGTTACACCTCGCTCGATACGGCACGCGTGGCAATTGACGCCCTTGCCAGCGGCAACCCCAACTACCACATCCAGCCGCTGCCGGAATACCGCGAGGGTAAGAGAGCATGAGGCAAATGACCCTGCCGGTCAGTTCGGTGGAGGAACTGATACCCGGCATTTTCCTGATGCGGCTCACGGCCCCGGAACTGGCTGATGGAGTGAAAGCGGGCCAGTTTTTCATGGTGGGGTGCGGGGAAGATACGGTCCTGCGCCGTCCGTTGAGCGTGCACCATATTGAAGGTGGCAACCTTGCCCTGTTGTTTGCCATCAGGGGCAAAGGCACGGCCTGGCTGGCGCAACGGAAACGCCGTCAGAAACTGAACGTTTTCGGGCCGATGGGAAACGGTTTTGAAATCGTGCCGGGAGTAAAAAAACTGCTGGTGGTGGCGGGGGGCATCGGTATCGCCCCGCTTTTTTACTTGGTGGACTATGCGGTGGGGACAGGACACAAGGTAACCATGCTCCTCGGGGCGGCCACAAAAAAGCAATTGTATCCCGCTAACCTGCTTCCTCACGACATTGAGGTTGTGTCCGCGACAGAGGACGGTACTGAAGGGCACAAAGGCATGGTTACAGAGCTGATTCCTCAATACTCCCCTGCCGCTGACCAGGTTATTGCCTGCGGACCCTTGCCGATGTACCGGCATATGGCATCGGAACGAAAGAAACTGGGAATTGAGGGTAAGCCGGTGCAGATTTCGCTGGAGATGCGGATGGGTTGCGGGGTGGGCATTTGTTATGCCTGTACCGTGCGCACGAAGAGAGGACTGAAGCAGGTCTGCAAGGACGGGCCCGTGTTTGCCCTCGATGAGGTTATCTGGGACGATTTGGCGCGGTGTTGAGGGAAAGCTGTCAGCATTCGGTTTTCAGCTGTCAGTTGAAATCTGAAGTCTGAGAACTGAGAACTGTCAGCTATTATGGAGAAATAATGGTAGTCACCGGGGAAATCGACCTCCGCACCCGTGGTGACGGTGACATCCACGATATTACTGCTCAGGTGGAGAACTTCGTACTGGATTCCCAACTGAAAAGCGGGACGGTTACGGTCTTTGTCAACGGTTCCACCGCAGGTGTCACAACTATCGAATTTGAGCCGGGGCTGGTCGCCGACTTCCAGAGACTGTGGGAGCGGCTCGCCCCGAAGAATATGCCTTATGACCATAACGAGCGCTGGGGCGATGGCAATGGCTATGCGCACGTGCGGGCGTCGCTGCTCGGCGCGTCACTGACGGTACCGTTCTCGGACCGGCGGATGCTATTGGGCACGTGGCAACAGATTATCCTGGTGGACTTTGACAACCGCCCCCGCCAGCGTACCGTGATTGTGCAAGTAATGGGTGAATAGCGTCCCCCGCCCAGCCCTGCGCCTCCCAGGCGACAAATGCCAATTATCAACTTACCCTTCTGTCACCCTGAATGAAATGAAGGGTATCAGGGAGGTTAAGGCGTTTGCCCCACCCCACCCCGATATTCTTCACGGAGTTTACCCTGAGTGATTCCGAAGGGTTCAGAATGACAGAGTGGGATTTTCCCCGCTTCAATGACCTGTTACGAAAATGCAGAACCCATGCCAGCGTCATTATTTTCCCCGTTGCATCTCATTCTCTTGACGTAGTGGACAAGTCCCTTTTTCACCCCGCAGGTGGATTGACTTGCGGTTTCACCCAGCCTATGATTGCCTTAGTGAGCGTATCGCATGTGTGGAGGACACAAATGAAAAAACCTGACCTGCTCGTGCTCATTGCCATCTGGCAGTTCATCACCGCCTTCTTTGCACTCATCGGCATTGCCGCCATCGGCGTGTTTGCTTTCCCGGCTGTGCTTGGCTACTGGGACGGATATGGCTGGGGCATGATGGGACGTGGTTACGATATGCCGGTATGGGGCGGCGTTTTCGGGCTGAGCGTCGCCATCCTGGTATTGCTCTGCTACCTGGCGCTCGCTGTCGCTGGCGGTATCGGACTGATGCTCGGCAAGGGCCACGAATGGGCGCGCATCGTTACCCTGGTGCATAACGCTCTCAGCCTGTTCGCCATACCGATAGGAACGGTCATCGGCACGCTGAGCATCATCTACCTGACGAAGCAGGAGGTCAGGGACTATTTCAATTCGCCGCACCCGCCGGTGGCTTGACGACGTAGTTCCGCAGGACGCCAACCGGGGCGATTTTTATCTCCACTGTATCGCCTGGTTGCATGGGGCCGATGCCCTCCGGTGTGCCTGTGGCAATGACATCGCCCGGCATTAGCACCATCACCTGCGAAATAAAACTGATGACATTTCGCACTGAGAAAATCAGGTCGGCGGTATTGCCCTTCTGCTTCAGCACCCCATTCAGATAGGTCTCCACCGGCGTATTTGCCGGATCGATTTCCGTCTCAATGCACGGCCCGAATGCCGCAAAGGTATCAAACCCCTTGGCGCGCGTCCACTGCCCGTCGCGGTTCTGCAGGTCGCGTGCCGTGACATCGTTGAAGCAGGTGTAACCCAGCACGTAATTGAGTGCCTCAGCCTCGCTAACGTGGGATGCCTTTTTCTTAATCACCACGCCCAGCTCACCCTCGTAGTCCACGCGCTGTGACATTGCCGGGTAGATTATTTTGTCGTCCGGCCCGATGACCGCCGTGGGGGGTTTGAGAAAGATGAGAGGCGCTTTTGGCACTTCCTGTTTCGCCTCCGCGGCGTGACTGCGGTAGTTCAGTCCCAGGCAAACGATTTTCGATGGGACGCAGGGCGCCAGGAGCTTCGCGTCAACCAGCCGCACGGAAACGCCGGCATAGCGGATTCCCCTTAAAGGCCCGCCCTGTATTACCCTGATGTCCCGGTTTTCAAGAACGCCGTAACCTGTCTTCTTGCCGATGGAAAAACGCACAATCTTCATAGTCCACCTTTCACAACTCACCAGTTTAGCAAGGCTTGAGCGGCGTTTGCAACCGTCTACCGCTATTTTCCACGCGCAATCACGTTCTGTCCTCGCCAATCTGGCGGTTGACAACCGCCCGGCAACTCGCTATTATTCGTTCGGTACGTTTGTCGTATGAGACATACCGTAACTAAAGAGTCGACAATGGAAATGTGAAAAAGGAGGAGTACGCGTGGATTTTTCATTCACGGAAGAGCAGGAAAAACTGCGTAAAGAAGTTCATGATTTCTTCTTGAACGAACTGCCTTCAGACTACCATCCCGGTCTTTCCGGCCGACGGGCGTCAAACGAGAAGCAGTTTGAGTTCTGGATGGCGCTTCAGAAAAAGGCCGGCGCCAAGGGTTACCTCGCCCCCGGGTGGGGTAAAGAAAGTGGCGGTCTGGGGCTGAGTGACATCGAGCAGGGAATTGTCATGGAGGTGACAGGCACCTGGGGCGCCGCCTGGCCCGCCACCATGGGTTTGCGCGTCTGCGGCCCACCTCTTCATGTCTTCGGCACGGAAGAACAAAAAAAGAAGTTCCTGCCGGCCATCGCCAAAGGTGAAGCAATCTGGTATGAAGCTTTTACCGAGCCAGATGCCGGCTCCGACGAAGCCAATGTCTCTCTCCGCTGTGTGAAGGACGGCGATTACTTCGTTTTCAACGGGCAGAAACACTTCATGACCGCGCCCGGTCCCGCCGATTATCTGTATACCCTGGCAAGGACGGCTGATGTTGTCCCCAAACACCGCGGATTGAGCCTTTTCCTCATCGATGCCCATGCGCCGGGTATCAGCTACCGCCCCCTGCCCACGCTGGGCAACTTCACCGTGGAAATCTTCTTCGATAATGTGCGCGTCCACAAGGATGCGCTTCTGGGTGAAATCAACCGTGGTTTCTACCATGCCATGGTCACTTTCGAATTCGAGCGCACCAATACCGGAGGCGCGGCCGGCCAGAGACGGGGCCTCGAGGAGATGGTGCAGTTCGCAAGGGAAGAAAAACGCTATGGCAAACGCCTGATAGACGACCCGCAGATGAGGGAAGCGCTGGCGGACAGGGCCATTGAGTGGGTGCTTTCCTATCTCGGCGGCTGGCGTGACTCGTGGTTCTTCAGCCAGCGGCGCCGGCTCGGTTCACCGCCACCCAGCACCAGCGCCTACCGCGGCAAGGCGGACGCGGCGCCACGCGCCAAGGCGTTCATGGACACCCTGGGGTTGTTCGGACAGCTCCAGCGGAACTCCAAGTATGCCAAGTTTGGCGGACAGGCGGAGCGCGGCTGGCAGACGTCCCGCAGTATGCATCCCGCCGGCACCATAGAAGTCAATAAGATTGTGCTCGCCGGACGTGGTCTCGGTCTGCCCAGAATCCCCGCCAAATTCAACAAAGAAATCGCCAAGTCGCTCGGGGAAAAGGACTAGGGGCAGAATCGAGGAGGATGAAAAAGGAGTAAGAGATGGACTTTACTTATACTGAAGAACAGGAAATGCTGCGCAAAATGGCGCGTGAGTTCCTTGAGAAAGAGTGCACCGAGCGTTTCATCCGTGCCATGGAAAAGGACGCCAGGGGATATTCACCGGACCTCTGGAAGAAAATCGCGGAGCTCGGTTGGCTGGGGCTGGTCATTCCGGAGAAGTACGGCGGCACCGAAGGCTCCATCACCGATATGTGCGTTCTTTACGAAGAGTTTGGCAGGTCGATGTTTCCCAGTCCCCATTTCTCCACCGCAGTTCTCTGCGGCATGACCATTCTGAGCGCCGGCAGTGAAGAGCAGAAGGCAGCGTACCTGCGCAAGATTGTCAACGGCGATTGCGTCATGGCACTGGCGCTGACGGAGCCGGAAACAAGCTGGAACGGCAGGGCATGGGACCCCGATGGCGTAACCATGCGCGCACGGCAGGACGGCGATGACTATACGCTCAGCGGGACCAAGCTCTTTGTCCACGATGCGAATTCCGCTGATTACCTGCTCGTGGTGGCGCGGACGCGTGCTACCCGCAACCCGGCGAATGGAGTCACGTTATTCCTGGTCGGTGCCAAAGACCCGGGCATCAAGTGCACTCTCCTGCAGACCATCGCCGGCGATAAGCAGTGCGAGGTCGTCTTTAAAAACGTGAGGGTAAACAAAAAGAACATCGTAGGGCAGATCCACGGTGGTTGGCCCCCCCTGGCGCAGGTGCTCAAGATAGGCGCCGTCATCCTCTCGGCGCAGATGCTCGGCGCCGCCCAGAAACTGCTCGAACTCACGGTCGACTACGCCAAGACCCGCGTCCAGTTTGACATGCCAATCGGCATCAACCAGTACATACAGGAGCATTGCGTGAATCTGTACGCTGATATGGACGGCATCAAGTGGTCCACGTACTACGCGGCCTGGAAACTGACAAAGGGTGACCCGGCGGACTTCGAAGCCGCGGTCGCCAAAGGCTGGGCAAGCGATGCCTTCGAGCGGATTACGTGGTGCGCGCACCAGGTGTTTGCCGGCATTGGCTACACGGTGAACGATGGCCTGGTGCCGCTGTTTTCACGCAGGGGCAAGGTCCTCCAGCTCTACCTGGGCGATTCGGCCTACCATAAGGATAAAATTGTCCAGCAACTGGAGAAATGGCCCAAACCGGAGCGACCGCAGGGTCCGCCGCTGGGACTCTGGGACAATGACGAGGAGATTGTCATACCGCATTGGTACGAACCGTTTGCGGCACAGAGCAAGCCGTCCGCATAAGTGCGGCCGGTTGTTAGAATCAAAGGGGGGGACGGGGCGCAGAGAGCCTCGCCCCCCCCTTTTTCCCCGCGGGCAGGTCAATCGCCTTCCCCGGTTTTCACCTGTTCCACCGTAATGTGCTTCGGATAGAAGCCGTAACGGCGGTAAAAGCTGAGCACTTCTTCGTTCCCAACCCCAACTGTAAGGGTTTTCGTCCTGGCATGCATCACGTCCATCCAGTTCAGCGCTCTTCGCATCAGCCTGTCGCCAACGCCACATTTGCGGTAGTCGGGTTCGACGTAGATCGATTCCAGTTGCCCCTGCCCATTTCCGGATACGGTGCTCACGCAATAGCCAATTGGCTCCCTCGTATCCAGATCCGTGGCGATATGCAGATGCAGGCCGCCGGAGCGCGATTTTCTCATCAAGTCCGCCTTTCTCGCCTGCCATGTGCGCGCCGCGTAATGTCCCGGAAAGTGCAGCGAACGGAGCCTCTGGTGCTCTCTCAGCTTCTCCCACAGCGGCGCAATTAAGTCCAAATCTTGTTTGCCATTTTCCGTATATTTTATTCTCACAAATCCCTCCCGGACATTTCCCTTCCATGATATTCTGAGGGACTTCATCCTGGCAATAATGGCAATCGGCGCGGGCTTACTGCCGCGGACATAACCGCCCGGCCGCCAAACGCATCGCCCCGAAATGCGTTATAATTCTTATTACACAAGGAGCACGTAACTCTTTTCATGGGCAAAGCAATACGCGAATTTATCCTCCTGCTGGTCATAGCCGGCGCTGTTTACCTCGGTATGCGATTCACCGTCCACACGTATATTGTTTACGGCCCCAGCATGCAACCCAACTTTGTCGATAACGAGTGGATAATCGTTGACAAACTTAGCTACCGCTTCCATGACCCCCAGCGCGGCGACATTATTGTTTTCAAGCCGCCATTCAATGAAACGAAAAACTACATCAAACGCATCATCGGTTTACCAGGCGAGGCTGTTGAAGTCAAAGGCGGCAAGACCTACGTCTACAAGACCGATGGCACCACCATAATCCTTGACGAAACTGCCTACCAGGTGGAACCGAGTGCCCAGGATTTCCCTAAAAGGGCTATACCGCTGGGACAATATTATGTAATGGGCGATAACCGTAACAACTCCAACGATTCACGCTACGGCTGGACCGTTCCGCGGAATGAAATCATCGGCAAAGCGTGGCTTAACATCTGGCCCCCGGCGCGCTGGGGACTGGCGCTGAACTTCCCGCTTCCCAATGGCGCCGCCGAGGCATCCGCGAAATAAATGACGAGGTGCTGAAGAAGTGAACCCCGAAGAGATGTTCCGTAAATCGGGCGCGGTAATGGAAGGACATTTCCTGCTTCACTCGGGCCTGCACTCCCCGGTCTACTGGGAAAAGTTCCGTGTCCTGCAATATCCCGAATATGTGACACAGCTCTGCACGATGATTGCCAGGTTTTTCCACACCTATCCCATCGACCTGGTGGCGGGACCGGCTACCGGCGGCATGATTCTCGCCTTTGAAGTCGCCCGGCAAATGGGTAAACGCGCCATCTACGCCGAAAAAGAAGGGGACAGAAAGACCTTCCGCCGCGGCGCTGCCATCACTCCCGGCGACCGTATCCTCATCGTGGACGATGTCATGACAGCCGGCGGTTCAATCAACGAAGTAATCACTGCCATCGATGAGCGGCGGGGCAAACTTGTGGGTGTCGGCGTACTCGTTGACCGCTCGGACAAGACCCCGGATTTCGGGGTGCCGCTCTTCAGTTGCCTGCGCACTACAGCCATTACTTACCCGCCGGATAAATGTCCCCTGTGTGCCGCGGGAGTCCCTCTGACCAGGCCAGGCAGTGCATAAAAACAAGTTTCTAAACAGTTTTCTAGTCTACTTCAACTATCTGAGACCCCACGAGACACCGGACGGTAAGACGCCCGCAGAAGAAACTGGAGTGAAGTACTGCACCAAGACGTGGGTAGATATTACCAGTACTTTAATATGGAGCAGGTCCGGCGAGGAATTCTCCGAAAAGAACCGTGGGGAATAAAATGAGGAAACCCATCTTTACTGGCAGTTGTGTCACCACGGCTATCGTGGTTATGGCGATTTCGATGGCGGGACTGGCGGCATGTTCATCCAAAAGCACGCCCGCCTCTATCTCCAACACTGTACCCGCCGGCACAACCTCTCAACCGACGGCGTCAACCTCGGCCCCGGTTACGTCAAACCATTTAGCCCAGCTCCAGCAGAATGGGCACCTGGCCGTGACTTTCCACGCGCTGATGACTTTCAATACCAGCGGCAAGACAATCACCTTTCCCTCGGAACTATTTGTGCCGCCGGTTCCCATTGCCTGGTCCGGGACGTCATTTGCCGGCAGGCTGGAAGAGTCCGGCCCCGGCGAAGATGTCACCGACGAGGTTAGCGGCATGGTATCCGCCGACGGCACCACGCTGATTTCAATGGTCTACTGGCGGCAGGTGCTCAGGACAGGTGTAAACAGCGGCACCTACTACCGTGTCACGCTCCAAAACCTCCCGATCGTTGTCCCCTCGGTGGGCACATTCAATGGAAGCGGTGTAGACCTGCAGAAGTACGTGGTCAGTATCGACTATGCGGATGGGTCATTGAGCGGCGGCCGGATAGTGCCCGCCACGACATACGCATCCACAGACTGGACCAACACGGGCGCCGGGCAGATGCCGTCCCTTGCGCTGACGTTCACCAGGTAGAATTGCAGAGCACCCGGCTTAAGGCGCACGCAGTCTGGCACAAATTCCTTTCGCTCTCCTCTATTTCCCCGTGTGGCAAAGACTTCGCTGATAGTGATTCCTGTTGGTCTTGAATTTCGCCTACGTGCGTCCGGATGACAGTGCGTGGCGCACCAGCGGGACAATCTCAGCAAAGCTCCAGGAAAAGACGGCGTCACACCCAATGATCAACTGGATTTTCCTACCGCGAAATTGGTGAGGAGAGGGGCAAGCCGCGCCCACGCATTCCTGAAAGAAGCTTGGTCTGGCGCCGGGCCGTGGATTTTGATCCGGCGCCAGACCGCGGATTATGGAACTAGAACCCCCAACCGGCAATGGTATGGTAACCCGCCCACGGGTTAAAGCCAGTCCCCGCCGGAGTCGGAAACGTGAAACCTGCAAAGGCAGTCCCCGGCTTGTATAGACCTGTGCCTCCAGTAGCCGTGAAGAGAATACACGGCGTGTCTGTATTGAATCCAAGCCAGTAAGCCGTCCCCTGCGTTACCGAAGTCGAGGGCATGGGAATGACATTCCATCCCGGAACCACTGGCGTGCTCGAGTTGACTGCATTCAGCAACGCACCGGGCTGTCCGGCATTATCAGCATAGATGGCTACCTTGACATTGCCCACGGCGCCCACCTTGACCCAGATATTGACGACGTTGCCCGTGACCTGCGCCACGTATCTGTCCAGAATGAAATTGTTGGAACCATCATTACCCAGCATCGGCACGTCTCCGGTGCCTATCAGTTTGACCTGATTGGCCGTGAATGAGGAACTGGTGGCCGCCCATGCCGGGCCTCCCGGGTTCTGGGCGAAACAGCGGTAGTAGTAGGTAACGCCTGGCGTCAATCCGGTTATGTTCCAGGAAAACGCCCCGGCTGACATTGTCCCCATTGCGATACTGTTTGCCCAGTTCGCCGGG
>Ga0315284_10002981_pt1 | contig 24129 bp, 29 predicted proteins | sample YL17G09_16_MG_FD_203696 | JGI IMG/M metagenome (GOLD analysis project Ga0315284, IMG submission 203696) | Sediment microbial communities from Yellowstone Lake, YNP, Wyoming, USA - YL17G09_16 | ecosystem: Environmental > Aquatic > Freshwater > Lake > Sediment | place: USA: Wyoming | collected...
TGTTTTGCGGTGGTATCAAGTTGCAAAAGAAAAACAAAGCATTGGTGATTGGTGATTTGTGATTGGTTATTTGTCATTTCGTCGCGATCAGGACCGCCCAAGGCAAAGCCTCGCGAATCAGCAAATGACAAATAACCATTCGCAAATGACAAATTCTCTTGGGGAACCCATTTTGCCCACCCGTTGTTGCTGCGTGCTGCAGCCCTCAGCACTACCAAATCTAGTCCTGGACACCAAACTTCGGGGCGAGAAATGCGGGTTGACATCATGCGTTCAGGCACAACGCCGCCGCGGCCGCAAGTCCGCCGACCGCGGCCCCGGCGAGCACGTCGGACAGAAAATGCTTCCCCAGATAGAGCCGGGAAAACCCGATCAGCACGGCAGCCGGAAACATGCCTGCCAGCGATCCTCCGTGGCGTGCGCCAAATACCACGCTCAGCATGATCATTCTGGCGGAGTGATGTGAAGGAAAGGAATAGCGGTTCCAGGGGGCCAGGGGCCCGCCGCCGCGTTCCGGGCGTGGCCGCTGCCTCCGCGTGAGATAGCGCAAAGTGATAATAATGACGAGCGTGACCAGTTCGGCTTCGATGACGACGGGCAGCATCAGCCTCAGGGCCTTGGGGCCGAAAATAAATATGCAGCCATATGCGGCTCCCCAGAAGGGACCGGAACCAAGTTGGGTGATGATTGCCAGGATTGTCTTCAGCCCTGGTTTGCCAAAGCCGGCAAGTTTGCCGTTCACCAGCCGGTCAAACTTGATGATTCCAGCAATACGAATGTTCACCGCCGGTTCCGCCTGGGGTTTGCGGTGTGACTCAAGCTCTGTCTCAGTGCCAGCAGCAATTCAGTATCATAGGCGTGCAGGTTGAGATAAGCGCCAAAGCCCTTTCTGGCCTTGCCCTCGACACACAAGAAAAGCGCCTGCTCCTTGTTGAGGCCCTTGCCGCTCAATCCCTTGGCGAGCAGAGCGGCCTCGATGTTTTCGAGGCATCTGAATCCCCCTTCCGGCCTGATCTTGACCCGCGCGAAACTGTTTTCCACCGCGATGCATTCACCCGACGCAACGGAAAAAGCCTTGTAACCGATTGCTTTCAATCGATCGTAATTCATTATATCCACCAGGTATCCGCCCCTCTTGCGCCGCAGAACTTTCTTCCTGGAGATGTCCACTGGCTCATCAATGTAGATAAGGGCATCGAAGCAGTCCAGGTCTTGCGTGCGCAGCAGCCGGTGGTGTTCGTGGATAGTCCGGTTCTTAGTAAAGCTGATTGCCCGGTCCATGTTCCGATGGTCAAGACACTCCACGGCCAGGTCCAGTTTACGCGCAAGCGCCGCGGCCAAGGTGCTCTTGCCGCTGCCGGGAACGCCATCCACCGCGATCCGATTGGGCAACAGCCCCCTTGAACTGAAGAGGCCGAGGATTGCATCAGCGGTCAGGCCGGCCTCCTCGGGGCGATTGCCGTCCTCGGACCATCCGTGAAAAATCCTTTCGATCTGGTATTCCAGGTAGACCGCAATGCCGGGTTTTGCCAGAACGCCTCTTGCGAGCGCCAGGCCGGCTGTCGCCGCGATGTTGACCAGGGTTTTGTTTTTGCCGGCCGCCTTCAACATTGCCCCTACAAGATTACCCATGTTGCCCGCCTGCTTCTTGACAACATTTGTTCGATGCTCTTTCCGCGTGTTCTTCCGTCTGGCGGCCGGAGCCACCGGCACCGGCAATTATCTTATGGTGTTGGCTCAAGCGACCTGCGTGGGAGCTGTCGATGCCGCCTGATTTTGAGCCCTGCCATAAATCAAAGCCAACGCCTTGTCGATAGGCGTGACAGTCTCCGGATTTCCCAACGAATTGCTAATGCCTATTACCTCACCTTTTGTGTTTACCAGTGGTCCGCCGCAGATTCCCGGAGAAATGGTTATGTTTGTTCGCATCCTTACGCGCACCTGCCCGTCGACGGTGAAAGTAAAGTTCTTATCGATGATCACTCCGTCCATGAGCAGATTTCCGTTTCCGTAGGCATTGCCCGCGGCAAATACGGCATCACCGGCGACAAGCTCGTTCGGATTGCCAAGCAACCCAACCGACAAGAACTTGGAGTTATTCGTGGTTTTCAAAAGAGCAAGATCATTTGCCACGTCGCACCGAAACAGTCCTGCCGGATACGCCGCCGGCCGCGGGGCGAAAACATAAACAAAGAGATTGCTCTTGTTATTGACGATATGGGCATTGGTCAGGACACATTCTTCAGTGACGATTACACCCGAGCCCAAAAACCGAGCCTGACCGGCGCCGTTTCCGCGATCGTAGATACTCACCGTTATTTCGTTCGTCTGGTCCGCAAGCTGATTGCGAATCGGTTCGGCCGGCGTATTGGGCGCGCCAAACGCCACCGCGGAGCTATTGGCCAAGGCGGTCGTGCCGCCATTCAAGGCGGCTTGAGTGCGCGACTGCCTGGCCGGCTGAGTATGCGCGAAATATCCGGCTATCCCAATACCAATCATAAGCACAAGTATCATGCCGACCCAGATCACCAGCAGCGGCTGCGATTTCTTTTCCATGCCTGTCTCCTCGAGGCACACTCGCGAGTGCGCCAAATCTCGCCAAGAAATTGAATTCCGGCGGTTCACCGGGCTTTACCCATCAACCTGCGGCTGCTTCCTTGGCGGCAGGTGATATTTTTTGAATCAAAATATTCGAGCATGGGGACCGCCACATTCCGCGAAAGCCCCGTTATCTCCCTGAACCGATGCAATTCGACCGTATTGTCCCCCTCAAACAACGCAAGCAGCTTGTGAAGACATTCGTCGACGACCGGCGCGTGAACAATGTGGCGATCCACGATCGTAATCAATCCTTCTTCCGAGAGCAGGCGCAATAGGAGTTGCATGTCCGCATCGGCGGCCCCCAATTCTGATTGAAGGATATTGGAGGCAACCGCGTTTCTTCCGGCCTCGGCGGCGATTTTCAGAATCTGAACTCTCCACTGCTGTTGCTTTGCGGTGAGTTCGATGCTGAAACCCGCCAGGGCAACGCAATTGTCATGCACCCTGACAGCCTGGCTCCGGGCAAAGATGCTTCGCAGGCCATCGAGGCAGTCATTGTCCAGCCCGAGAACCGCGCATGCCTGATGAGCCGGCATGCCGCGAGAGAACTTATTTTGTCCGTGATATTCAAACAAAGCTATTCGCAAAACGTCCTCGAGTTCCGCGATCCGGCTGCTGATCACCCATTGGCTGGGTCCGAAGGGAATAATGGTCCCGAGGCGCGTTTTCTCATCCGTGGCTTGTTTGACAACTTGCCGGTCGTTATTTTGTACTAACGGCGATAGGGCGCTTCGGCACAAAACGGCCGCGCTGCCCGCGACTATTTCACTGAGAAAAAGATCGTTGCTTTCCGCGGCGGCGCGTGCCGCTTCAAGTCGCTCGGTTTCCATGCGGACCTTTTTTTTGCGCCGATCCACGTTCGCGGTCAATACGATACCTCCAGCGACCGTTGCCGGCGGGGTGAGGGAGCGCAGAATAAACCTGTCTCCCGCGGCAAGGACAATGGGATTCGACAATTTGATTTGCATAAACCCCTCTTCCTCCGGGGCAAGAGTATCCCGCGAGCCCGCCAACAAGCATGAGACAACTCTATTCGAGGTGCCGCAACAGAAACGCATTTCCTGGCGTCGCTTCACGCGCAGCGATTCATGCACGATTCTGACCGACAAAATCGCGGACACAGTTTCGCGATATGCGCCCGGCCAGGCCACGGTCATGCCGCGCTCAATCTTCGGCAATTTCACCCCGCGGATGTTAATAGCCGAACAGGCGTGTGCCTGGGCATGATTCGATTGGAAGTTGTACCTCTGAATGGCGCGGCAAACCACCGGTTGCCGTCCCGGAAAGAGCTCCAAGTCATCCTGCACGGCGCACTTCCCGGATAACGGTATCCCGGTGATCACCGTGCCGTACCCTTTTATCGAAAACACCCTCTCGATATTCATTCGAAATGCCCGCTCGCCGGGAGGGCGCGAGATTTTCTCCACCAGCCGACCAATGGCCTCTCTAACCTGATCGATTCCATCTCCCGTCGCGTTGGACTCCAGTATGATCGGAGCGTCCGGGAACCCGTGTTTCGACAGGAAGGCAGCCACGCTCTCTCTTACTTGCAGCTGACGGTCGGGGGTAACCAGATCGATCTTCGTTATGACCGCCATGATCTGCGGGGTCCGCAGCAAACTGGCGATCTGCAAATGTTCGACTGTCTGCGGCATCACGCCGTCATCAGCGGCAATCACCAGAATAAGAACATCCATGGAGGTCGCGCCCGCGATCATGTTTCTTAGGAAATCTTCGTGTCCAGGAACGTCAATGATTCCCACCATGCGGGAGCCGCCAAGAAGAAATGGAGCGAATCCCAAATCGATGCTCATGCCACGCAACTTCTCTTCGGGCAGCAAATCCGTATCGCAACCGGTAAGAAGTTTGACGAGCCGTGTCTTGCCATGGTCGACGTGTCCCGCCGTCCCGACCATGACCGGCAAGATTGTCAGTCCGGGTATCTCGCGCTCCGCCATCAATGAGCATCCTTCAATATCGATCGCATGCTTTCAGCGATCTCGAATTGCTGTCCGTCAAACAACGTGCGCATATCGAAACAAAGCGAATCTCCGTGAACCCGGCAAAACACCGACGGGGCGGCAAGCCGTAACTGGGTCGACATTCCCTCGACACCTCCGGTGGCTGAGAGGGCATTGTCAAGACGGGCACGGACTACTTTTGACGGAATACCTTCATCCGGAAGAGACCCGCTGCCGACATACGATAGGTCGTCCGCCACCTTCGCGCCGACTCCTTTCATCTCATTGATCATCCCCGCAAGGGTTTGAGCTCGAGCCGCAAGAATTTCCATCGGTGTCTGGAGCATCCTGTAGAAAGGAATCGCGGCAACATGGGTGCCGTTGATGAAATGCAGAAGAGTGGCTTCGAGAGCAGCGAGGGTCAGTTTACACACTCGAAACATCCTCGCGAAAGGATTTTTCCTGATCAGCTCGATGAACTTCCTTTTCCCGCATATAATGCCTGCCTGCGGTCCGCAGATAAGCTTGTCGCCGCTAAAACACACAACATCCGCCCCCGAACGGACGGAATCCGCGACCAAAGGTTCGTCCGTAATGCCGAAGCCTGAAAGTGGGACAAGAGCGCCGCTGCCGATATCGTCAATTACAGGAATACCGCGCTTTTTTCCCAAATCGCACAGCTGTCTGATATCGGGTGTGCCCGCGAAACCGCGCACGCGGTAATTTGAAGTATGAACGTGAAGCAGCGCCCCGGTGTTCTCGTCAATGGCCCTTTCATAATCAAGAAGGTGAGTGCGATTCGTCGTGCCTATTTCATGCAGAATGACGTCGCTTTTTACCATGACATCCGGAAGACGAAATTCACCGCCGATTTCTATGAGCTGTCCGCGGCTCAAGATCACCCGTTTGCCGGCGGCGAGTGTATTGAGCACGAGCATGGTCGCCGCCGCGTTGTTATTGGCCACCGTCGCCGCTTCGCAGCCGGTCAACTCAATCAGCATTCGTTCTACTTTCTCCTCGCGCAAGGAACGCTTGCCGGATGCAAGGTCAGCCTGCAGAACCGAATATGTCCCCATGCCGCTCAGCGCTTCAATAGCTTCCTTACATAACGGGGAACGTCCCAACCCGGTGTGCAGCAAAATGCCCGTGGCGTTGATGGCGTAACGCCCCTCGGGGGATGTGAATCGTGATAAACGGCGGCGCAGCAGGCCGGCAATATTTTCCGCGTCCGGGATGTTCTTGTCGTCACCGTCGCGGAGGCCGGCTCGGAGCTCTTCCAGCGTGATGCGGAGTTCCTGCTTGAGTATGCCTTGGCCATGACGTTCGCCAAGCTCCTTCACATCGGCGCGGCCAAGTAATGCCGTGACCGACGGGATTTGTCTCAGTGTTTCCGACAGTGGCGGAGGTGTATGGGAATCGAACCCACCCAGGACCTCATCAGCCCCACAACAGTTTTGAAGACCGCGAGTGTCACCAGACACCAAACACCTCCCTTGATCTATTCCTTGCCCAGGGATCCCTCGGATAAAATTGGCCGCGCGTTTTCCATGTCAGACATGGGTTCGCGCGTTGGGGTCTTCATCCCAGGGCGTTTCTTCGTTATGGCCGTAAGCTTGCCTGTTTTCATATTTCCGCATCATTCACTCCTATTGGTATTGAACCGACGACCTTTACATGTTTGCAGTCTGTGCATTCAAAGCACCTGATACACTCACGCGCGTTGGGATCTTCGTAGATTTGGGCATCTTCGGGGCATTTGTTTCGGCACGCATCGCATTCCGTGCACCCATCATCAACCTCCATCTTCACGATGCTCACCTTGTTGAATAACGACCAGAACAACCCCATGGGGCAAACATACCGGCAAAAAGGGCGTTTCGCAATGACGAAAAGGCATAAGGCAATACCGAGGATGATCAGCTTGATCGCGAAAAGGAGACCAACCCGTCCCGGTTCTATGGTCGGTGATCCGGTGGATGGGTCTATGGGATTCCACAACACCCATGGAATCCCCGCGGTGATTGTCCCAACCGGGCACAGTTTGGAAAACCAGTGTTCGGTGGTGATAAATGGAAGAACGACAACGAACACGATGAAAATAACATACGGGATGATCGTGAAGCCCGCGGGAAGAGTTATTTTCAACGATTTTATCTTGTACAATAGCTCCTGAAAAAGACCGACAGGGCAAATCCACCCGCATACCAAACGTCCCCCAACGAGTCCCACAAGGATAAACTCGCCAACAAGTAAGAACGGAAAGCTGTGTATAGCCGCGTAGTGCTGCATAACGCCGACAGGGCAAGCAAATCCCGCCATGGGACACGAATGGCAATATAGGAATGGCAAACAGACGCTTTTCAAGACACCCTGATATAGGTGACGCTGGAATACAACAGCAACATTCAGATTGGCCATGAATAAGCCGAATAACTGACTCGCCCTTCGGAACGTTCCTATTCTGCTCATGCATATACCCAGGGAAGAACTACCTGCTCCCGGTCACCTCTTGTCATATTTATTGCCGCCAAGCATGTTCATTTTGCGGCCGCGTAACCGCGACCTCTCTTACTCAACCGCCGCGGATTCATCCAAGCAACACCTTGGGTTCGATCAATGCATGCCTTGAGTCCACGGATCCGGATCTCGCTGTGATTCCTGATCCCAACGGCCCGTTGCGATCCGGATCACTGAATTCCGATGCAATCAAGTCAGAGCGTGGACGCGGTTTGATAGGCCTCAAAACAATTGCCGAGTATGATCCCTGTTACGGTAAGAATCACGCCCTCGACAAACAGAAACCAGAACAGTATGGCCTTCTTCTTTCCCTTTGAAATCTCCGAAGCGCCGAGCGGTTGCTTCATTTGGCTCCTCCGAATAATGAGCTGGCATTTATCCGCGCCGGCACATGACTTCTCCAGATGTTCTGGATGTGCTCATGCGGATGATCACGCCCTGGCCTCAAGACAGTGTGGATGTGAATCTCGAACGGGCGGTAACGCTCTTGCTTTTTTATGTTCATGTGTCAGCGCCGGGTATTTGTATCCGCCGCGGCGGAAACCTGATTGTTCGCCAGGTATTCGGCCAGCTGGGCGCTAAACTGGCTGTCCCCTATATTGAAGTTGATGATAATCGCCGCCGGAATAAGAATGCAGGATAAAAAGAGAATCCAAAGATTAAGAGCGCGATTATTGTTCATGTGCCGTCCTAAAGCCGCTAACTTCAGAGCTCCTGACATGGTCGAGAAACAATCTGTCCCAATCCGGGGTCGGAATCGGTATCGGAATCGCTATCGACGCGATATTCCCTCGATTTCGATTCCGATACCGATTCCGACCCCGAGAAAAAGCGAACATATTTCGGTGCGCACCCATGTCCGAAAAATGGCGCGAATTCCCAGAAATTTTGAGGGTATGTCAGGAGTATCGTTCATCATTCCGCCCACATTGAACTACTCCGACCGTTGTTGCTCATACATCCTTTTCCGGCCGCGATGATCGCGGCGCCAAGAGCCCTTTATGGAACATCCTAACTGGCGCTCCGCCAATGGCGACAGCGCACCATGCCGCCTCTTCCAGTTCCTCCTTGCCGATCCCCATGGCTAGAGCTTTGTCATGATGCATGATAATACAAGATTGGCATCGTTGGAGGACGACAAGCGCATACATAATGAGTTGCTTTGTGCGCTTGTCAATTCTGCCTGGGGCGCTGACCGAGTCAATAAACTCACGAAAGGCCTTGAGGGAAACGGGAATTGTACTCGGCTCGTCGGATCCATGTGTCGCATCCACGCCGGCCGCGCCGGAACAGCAGCAAGGATCCGCCACCGATGAACCGACCGGGTTTTCTTTGTCTCTTTGATTCATTAATTGCTCTCCATTGATTTTTTGTGCCGCCAGCTCGATATTTCCAGGTTGACCCCGCATAATTTCTCCTATGGATGAGCAACCCACGCCGCGCGACGCGAGTTCATCAATGAGGCGCTTATGCCTGTTTTCCGGCACGGCGATCAGCAATCCGCCTGAGGTCTCGGAACCGAGGCACAGGTATCGATATTCTTCAGCGACATCTTCCGCGACAACAAGGTCCGAGCCGACAAATTCGGCGTTTCTCTCGATTGCGCCTGGAATAATGCCCTCACGCAGAAGCTCCAGCACGCCATCAAAAACCGGCAAGGTGTCGGAGTAGATCCGGGCAGCCGTTCCTGAATGACGCATCATGCGCGCCAAATGGCCGAACAAGCCAAACCCGGTGATATCCGTGCATGCCGATACGCCGACCTCAAGCATTGCTTCGGCGGCATCCTTATTAAGCACCATCATGGATCGTTCAGCGGCTTCGAGGCCGGCCCTATGTGCCCGGCCGATCTGATTCGCGAAGGTCAGAACACCGACACCCAGGGGTTTTGTGAGTACGAGCAAATCGCCGATCTTGGCGCTTTCATGGGATACGACCTTTCCGGCATCAATCGTGCCCGTAATGGCAAAACCCAGCTTGATCTCATCGTCCTTGATACTATGCCCGCCGATAAGAGTACATCGTGCCTCCCGCAGTACCTCCATGGCGCCTTTCAACATAAGGTACATAATCTCTTTGTCGTATGATTCCGCGGGAAACGCCAGGACGCTCAGTGCGGTTCGCGGGACTCCTCCCATTGCATAAATATCGGAAAGACAGTTGCAGGCGCAGATTTTGCCGAACGCATAGGGATCATCGACGCACGGCGTGAAAACATCAATTGTCTGAACAAGCGTTACGTGATCGTCAATTCGATATACCGCGGCGTCGTCACCAGCGGATAGTCCCGAAATAACGGCCGGATCGTTCACCTGAGGCAATCTGGACAGAAGATCCTCAAGATCAGCAGCCGAGATCTTTGAGGCACAGCCGGCATTATGAACGAGCTCCGTAAGTCTTATCTTGGAAACATCAGTTGGATCGGGACGTTCGCCCGCGCAGGGACAGATACCCCGGCTTTTGAAAACATCGCAGGGACACTGCCGCCTGGCATCACAGATGCAGTGGCCGAGCTCCTTTGATCGCTGCATCACACGACCGCGCTTCGCGGCGTCTACTGTCGCCATTATTTGGTATCCGTGGCCTTTCATGCCGTTAGAATTGCCATTCGTCAATGCCGGCCGTAATCCACAATGTCACGAGAAACCACGTCCTGCCAACCCATGCGTGCCGTTGTCTTGAACGCATAGTCTTCCCCATCGTTCGTGCACGCAAAATACGTGCCATCATGAAGTGATAAGTAACCGGACTGTGCCTTGTAACTCGTTACCATATTAACAAAATCATGGATTATCTGGATATGTAATCTTGATGGCCGGCATGGGGGCACGAGAGCCGCCACCGGATGTTTCATTATTGAAATGGACTTGCTGAAACATATTTCCCGCGTGAAATGCCCGCTCCGGCTCGGATGATGGAAAGAATAAAAACGTCATAATGGAATTCGGAGTTTCTTCATCCTTCGCCAGAGGGTGACGGGGCTGATACGCAGGTCGCGCGCCGCGGCAGCGCGCGCGCCGGAGTGCTTTTTGAGCACATCTTCAATCGCTTTTTTTTCAGCGGCGGAAAGAGGCGAGAGATCTTCCCTCGGCGATGGCTTGATTTCGATTGATTCCGCGATGATTTCCTTTGGCAGGTGCTCGATCTCGATGAAGCTTCGGTGGCACACAACAAAAGCGTGCTCAATTATGTTCTCAAGTTCACGCACATTTCCGTGGAAGGGGTAGCGCATCAGGAAATCCATCACATCGTCTGACACGCCGGATATGTCTTTATTGCGTTTCAAGTTGAACCCATTGATGAAATGTCGCACGAGCAGGGGAATGTCCTCGCGACGGTAGGCAAGTGGCGGCAGTTCGATGCGCACGACATTCACCCGATAGTATAAATCCCTCCTAAACGCGCCGTTACGCACTTGTTCGGCTAGAGTCCGGTTAGTGGCGGCAATGACGCGCACATCGGCCTTCAGCGTCTTTGTGGATCCGAGCGGCTCGTACTGCCGTTGCTCCAGGACTCGGAGCAGCTTTACCTGGAACATGGGAGATATGTCGCCGATCTCGTCGAGGAAAATCGTGCCTGCCTCCGCCATGGCGAAGCGGCCCCGCTTGTCACGCTGGGCGTCCGTGAAAGCTCCTTTCATATAGCCGAAGAGCTCGGATTCGAGCAGATTATCGGGAAGCACACCGCAATTCACAACCACGTAGGGCTTGTCTTTTCTTGTGCTGAGGTTGTGAATGGCTTTCGCGAACAGTTCCTTGCCGGTTCCGCTCGCTCCCTCTATCAGAACGGTGCTGTCGCTCTCGGCGACGTCCGGCAGAATATCGAATATCTTCTGAATTTCCTGGTTCTTACTGACGATGTCCTCAAAAGTGTATCGTTTTTGAATTTCCTTATTCAGTTGCTCTATGGCGGAAAGGTCGCGGAACGTCTCAACCCCACCGATAAGCTCACCCTTTTTGTTGGTGAGGGTGGATGTGCTGACCCTGATGGGAACCGTTCTTCCCTCCCTATTCATGATATTCAGCGGGCGGTCGATAATCGCATCTCCCGTTTTCAGGGTCTCCTCAAGAGCGCAGGCGCTCCGACAGATACTGGCGTGAAAAATCTCGTGACATACTTTTCCTATTGCTTCCGAGCTGGAAAATCCCGTGATCCGCTCCGCGGCGCGATTGAACGACGTGATCCGGCGGTTCTTGTCTATCGTGAAGACTCCGTCGGCGATGCTGTCGAGAATAATTTGAAAGAAGTCAGGGTATTTTGTTTTCATGCGGTGTGGCGGCCGAGAGGCCATCTATTTCGGCCCTGCTCCAGTTCGTGAGGGATTCCTCGCCGACGATCGTCGCTGAAGGCGAGCTCGCGCATCATTAAAAAGTCTTTAGCTATGCCTTAGGAGCAGAGGATCCACTGCGTTCTCCGATCCATGAAAGCCCCAGCCGGCGGCTAGTATCAATCATCAATTGAATGTCCCACAATAATCAACAAGACCCAGACCACGAACAGCACTTGCTGCGCATGAATCATACGAAGTAGTTTTTGCTCTCCAGGAATCAGGCGATAATGCATCACGAGCCCTTCCACGGTTAAGAAAAGCGTGACGATATAAAGCCCGGTAAGAAAAATATTCCCCTGATCTGAATAGTGGCAATGCACCACCATCGCAAAAAAGGCAACCTCGTTCATCCAGATATGCAGCTCGAGGTACTTTTTAAAAAACAATACAACCGATTTGGGTAGGGGCCTGAATTGCCTGGAAATGATCCGGGCTGGATAATAAGCATTTGCCACGATAAAAAGCAGCCCCGACACAAACGCGCAAACAGAGCTTACTTCTTCATCAGGGCGGCTATTGTCTGAAAAAAGAATAACGACAAAAAGACCTAATAGAAGAGGCAGAAGATATTTTATGTCGATAATATTCTCTGCTTTCGCCACTGACGCCTCCCCGTCCATCCGCGGTAGTTTCCATTTTACCACATTGCTCTTCGCAATGATCTTCGGGCCCTAAGCAGCACTGATAACGTCTGGTTTTTCCATCTTCCATTCATCAATTGCGCCCAACCGTCCCTTTTCATGGGAAAATATGCGCGCCCGGCCTGATAAAATCCGACTATATCAATTCTTTACTTTCTTTGCTTTCTTTTCGCCAAGCACGGCGTTTTCCTGGCAGCCATCCGCGCACTCGCCGCAGTCAGTGCATTTGGTGGCGTCAATCACATACTTGTCCTTGCCTTCCGTAATGGCTCCGGCGGGGCAGCTGTCCGCGCAGGTCCCGCAGGAAATACAGCTATCCGTGATCTTGTGTGCCATATCAGCCTTCTCCTAGTTGATTCATGTTACGGTTGATTCATGTTACGAAAAACGATCGGATCGCGTCTTATCCTTGCGCCGATTCCGCCGCCTACTTGACGGCCGCGCGCTACCCAGCTCACACGAGTCAGTTCAAGATGTCCGTGGTGTGCCGCCGGACGAGGACGAATGGGATCGGCCGTCTGGAGGGCTTCTTTTTATATCGTAACTGCCCCCCCTATCCCGAACACGCCTGAGAAAATGCCCATTGGAATACTGGCGGAGTATCCCATGGGCATGTCCGAAGACTAAGAAAACTCGGCGCCGCCAGCATCTCCAATTCGCACGGATCACTGGAGGCAGGTCAGAAATCAAACTCAACTCTCACCCATACAATTGCTTGGTAGCTCCTTGAACCCCATTACCATGCGCAACTGCCATGTTTAGGCAAGCATTCCACGACTTGCCCTTCCGCCTGTCGACCAGAACCCCCGGCACTGGTCACTATCTAGGGGGGATTAGTCAGGTAAACTGTGCGAACTGTTTGATCGGGGTTCCCGGCACCGCTTGCGCAGTGCCCCCTTGCGCCATTTGGACCGTGACGGTTCTTCTGACGCCGAACCGCAGAATTACCAGGTTTAAACGATGCCCGGTCTTAGTCTGTAAAAATTGGTTAAAGCTGTTGCTGTCCCGGATTTTCCTGCCATCCGTCCTGATGATAACGTCGCCCCTCTGGAGACCTGCCGCGGCGGCAGGCATGCCCGGAGACACGCTCAGAACAAAAACGCCGCCAGGTTGTATCATGTTGTTCTGATTCGCGATTACATCATCCACCTCCGAGATCGCGATACCCAGGCCTGGACACATAAGATTATACCCTGGCTGTCCCCAGACCTGATTCAGCGGCTGCGCCGCGGCAGGCTTTTTCGGCGCAAGTCCCTGCAACAACTGCGGGTGACAACCAATACATGTCCCCCGATAGTTGTGCGGCGGGGTAAAAACCCGCCCGTCAGGCAACCGGTAGGAATTGCCTATCTGCTCACCAGTTCCACTCAAGGCGGCAAGCTGGCCACTGGCTACTTGCGGGTGACAACCACCACACGTCCCCCGGTAGTTGTGCGGCGGGGTAAGGATCTGCCCGTCAGGCAACCGGTAGGAATTGCCTATCTGCTTGCCGGTTCCACTCAATGCCGCAAGCTGACCAGTGGCCACGGGGGGCCGTTCGTTCAGGAAATCGACAATGCCGGCGACAAGATCCAAGCACCTGTTGATGGGAACCGCAAAACTAATGCCGGAATAGGCCCCGTCCGGTGAGTAGATTGCCGTATTGATCGCGATAATATCGCCCTTCGCGTCGATCAGCGGACCGCCGCTGCTTCCCTTATTGATGGGAGAATCTGTCTGCACCATGTTCTCATAAACCATCCCGCCGATATTGAGTGTCCTGTTCCGGCTGCTGATGATGCCTGACGTGACAGACTGCTCAAAGCCAAAGGGACTGCCGATTGAGAGTACGACATCGCCCGTTCTAATAGAATTGGAATCCCCCAGAGCCGCATAGGGGAAAGGCCCGCCGCCATCTATCCGCAAAAGAACCAAATCGGAAGGCCGATCACTCTTGACGATCTTAATCGTGTATTCCAGTGCTCCCGCCGGGCCGTAAACAGTGCCTTTCAAGGAAGATGCCCCATCCACGACATGCAGGCTGCTCAGCGTGTACCCTCGGGGATCAATGATCACGCCGGAGCCTATCCTGGCGTAATTGGTGAGAGGCTCTCCAACATTGGCATTTTGGCTCTGAGTCACCGCGTCAATGCTGATAACCGCCGGTCTTACGTTTTCGATAATGTCGTGATAGGAAGATTGAAGCGCCTTTGCGGAACCGGGCGTGTTCAAAGCCGCCTGTTCGGCCTCTCCGCCCACGAGACTCCCAACCCATCTCCCTCTGCTCCGCACCATATAGACAAGACAGCCGAGCGCGACTACCACCAATGCCAAAGCAACCCAACCATGCCTGGAGATGCCGGTGGAACGCACCAAGGGCAACGGATCGGACTTTCCAACATCATCGGATATTTTTTCCATCCCCATGATTCGCGCTCCTATTCGTCCTTCCTCTTTGTTGCGGGGCTAGTTGACCCAGGCTTGCAGTTTCTCTTCAGCCTATTTGCATCCAGTCCAGTGTTCTTGATGCCGGCCAGCAGGGCCACGATCCCGAAAATGAGAAGCACCAGAGGAAATGCCCCCATGAGGATATCCACGATGTACCACTTGTAGGACACCAGTCCCCAGAGCGCCAAGCATATCGCGACAAAGCCTATGATCATACTTCTCACGACTACCTCTCCCCAATTTCTCGTTTCCGATGGTTGAACATTCTCTTCAGGAGCATCTGCTTTTTCTATTCGCCATTTCCCGCGGCGCCTCTCTCCGCCGGCATCAAAACCTTGTCCAAACGCCTGGAAAACATATCCTTGATTTTCCGCGCAAGCTCCGGTTTTGATTTATGGAGTATCTCACAAGCGAGCGCACCAACAAAGACGGTAACAAAAACTCCCACCAATATCTTCGCCATAGCTCTCCTCTTTACCCGGCTTCTTTATTGACCTGCCCGTGCAATGCCCGCCATTTGCGATGCGCCATCGTTTGGATGCCGCGGATTGCCCCGCTTTTGCGGCCAGACACCGTCATTTTCCTTTTCTCTTGATAACAGGCAATGTGAGCCTGTCGATTTTCTCCGCACCAGCAATCATTTCCATTAGTTTGTCGTCCCTCGTCAAGTCCACCAGACCCGCCCTTTTCAAATCAGTTATTCTATCGCCTGTCAGGCTCAAACCATGACGTCTCTTCTCCTTGAGTTCCCGGATGTCATATGTCAAAAGGAGGCCTTTGGCTGTTTTCATGCGGAATCCGCCGCACTACAAGGCAGCTTGATTCATATCGAAATCTTGTGCCTCTCGCGCCTTTTTGCGTTTGACTTTCAAATCCTTTGCGCCTTTAAAAAATCCCATTGCGCCACATGTCAAACCGAGCGCCTTGAATGTTAGAATCGCTGGGATAGCGACTTCGGCTGCCGCTGCAACCGCAAGCACTCCTACCCCCAGGCAAACCCCCACACCTAGACCCATGACGGTTCTACCTGCCAACACAGCAGCTTTATGCGCGGCATCTTGCACAAAGTCCTGTTTTTTGTCGCATTGCTTACAATCACGAGGCATTTTCACCTCCTCCCCGCAATACCGCATGCAGACACCCCGTGTGACGGTCTGTCTGCGATCAGAGCCATCGCTCTAGCGCTGTATTGTGCCACAGGTTGACGCCATCGCTCCGCGCAAAGCGCATGCCACCGACTCCCGGCCGCCGCCGGCCTCCCCGACATACAATCCAGTCTAATATCCATAGCCAAGGTAATTTGATTCATCTTTCATGCGACTTGCGCCCTTTTTATCCTTCACGCCTCAAAAAACCACGGCGCGCCACCTATCAGCCGGGTTCTCCAAACGCATGAATTGCCGGAACATCGACTTCAGCAATTTCAGCAATCGCTGCTTCAGGCACTCCTATCCCAAGGCAAACCTACATATCCAGACCCATGGCATTCCGACCCACCATGCCCTTGTTGCTGGAAGCAAATTGTGGGCCGCTCTGATGAATATGGGAATGACGCCTCATAACTTGTAAAATCGTGGGCATCATGGGAGAATGTAGTCGTCACATTCTGCTCCGAGGCAAGGAGAGTTGCCGCCGACCATTTCAGAAATGAAACGAACTTGGTGAAGGATATTTCTTTGGTGAAATGCTCTCGCCAGTTCACCGGCGGGGGCGCCGAGAACGATCTGGGATCCGGATCCCTCGCCCCGCCTCGGGCTCCGTTCACCATGCAGCAGGTTTTGCCGCCGGCGTGACCCTGCCGCAAGCTTGCATCCCCACGGCAGGCGGCGGTGGCCGTCATCCAGGACGATCAAGCCATCCTGACAAGTCTGTGAGACCGCCAGTTGTGCGGTCCGCCTTGAGCACTCGTTGAGACCCATGATCCGGCTGCGCGCTCGTTATAGCGCACCTGTGGATCGACGTCAACTACATTGATTGTCCGGTTCATCGCTGGTCGTGTGCGACCGGCGATGCCGTCGCGCCCGCATCCCGAGATTGCGGCCGTCGAGCCCCAGGACAACGGCATCTGGAGCGGTCTCAACCGGCTTCGTTGCGCCGCGGCTATCCGCGTGACAGGCGCTCAAGCCCTCGATATTTTGCGCCGCAACGCCCCCCAGTCGCTGAACGACCAGCCAGATGCCCATGGCGCTGACCTCCACGCCAAGCGTGCGGCCAGTTCATAGGGCCCCACCGCGGAGAATCCGGCGCGCAAGATTCACCGCCCGGACGACGAGCGAACGTGGTGCTTCTGGCAAAATGGGCCTGATTGCTTTCCCCAAAACGGTTAAGCACCCGTCTCTTCAACGGATGATTGACTAGCAAGGTAATTTGGTGTTTTAATAATAAAGGTTGATGTCGGCGAAGCCATTTAGCTTCTGTAAGGTTTTTGGTGACGCGATTGCTTCGGCAAATGAAGGGGGTTCTTTATTCCATGGGCGTTGAAGAGTTAACGGACCGAAAAGAGAAAATTTTCAAAAAGATCGCTGAAAAAGAGGAACAGCTGAAAGAGGGTCGCTTCCACGCGGATTCATCCCTCGATGTCGCGTTCATGATTGACACGACGGGCAGCATGGACCCTTACATCGACGAAGTTAAAAACAACATAATCAGGATCATGGAAAATGTTCTGGATTATTCACCCAAGATCAGGATGGGTTGCATCGCTTATAAGGATCATGGTGATGAAGGAGAAGATGAATTTTATCTGACCAAAATCCTGCCGCTGACGTTCAATAGAAACGAAATTATCGGCTTCATGCGTTCGTCCGGATTGTACATCGGGGAGGGCGGCGGCGGTCCGGAGGCGGTGGAATGCGCTTTGCGCGAAGCGGTGGCGTTTGCCTGGGGCAAAACGGCGCCCAAAGCCATTATTTTGATCGGCGATAAGCCGCCCCACGGGGTGATGGACGGCCTCAAGCACTGTACCAAGATGCGCGATTATCGAGAAGAGGTGAAGGCACTCAAGATCAAGGGGATCAAGATTTATCCCATTTTATGTAATAACATATCGGAGACGGAAGGTAACTTCCGCTGGATGGCGAACGAAACCGGCGGACTGTTCTTTTACCTGAAAGAAATCTCCGACCTGAGCGATCTTTTGACCGGGATCTGTTTGAGGGAAACAGGGCAATTGCCATATTTTGAAAAGAAACTGCTCGAGAATGGGGATAAGGTACCGCAGTCCAAGAGGTTGCTCTTGTCTCAACTGAGTGCTGAGGCAACGGTCAAACGGTAAGAATGTATTTGCAGTTTCGTTTTTTTTATATATACTACCACTACTGTCCGGTCAGACGGTTGGAAATCGAATAGTTTCAATTGGTTACAGTCTTCTACTTCTGGAATGTGGTGGAGCTGTCGCGCAAGTATGTTGATCTATTTGAACTTTCTCGAATGCCTTGACGCTCAAATTTTGGAGAATCTGGTGAAGACTCTCCGAGATGTTCAGTTCCTTTTTGAGGATCGCGACCATCACATGGACGCACACAGCAATCCAGACCTGCGTCTTGACAGCGTTGGGAGACGTGCCGGAAAAGCTCTTGATCCGGAGATTCTGTTTGATCCACTTGAAGAACAATTCCACCTGCCGGCGGCTTTTGTGGAGCAAGGCAATGGTCAGAGGCGGCAACGTAAAGTGGCTCGTCGGGTAAGCGAAAAAGCATTGGGTCTCGGCATCGAAATAGCGGATGCGGCGCAACCGGTCTGGATATCCCTTCTGGCTGTGGAAGGTCTTCAGGAGAATGATTTAATCGGTGCGCACGCCAGTGGAGGAATCCACCACCTCCTGCGACTTCAACCGCACATATTTCAAGGGGCTTAGCGATTATGATGGAAAAACTGGGGGAGGGAGGGAATAAATTTGCCGTGATTGTAGGTCGAACCGCCGTGGGGCTGGGTGTGGGGGTTTGCCTGGGGATAGGAGCGCTTGCGGCCGCGACGATCGCTGAAGTCGTTATTCCGGCGGTTCTGACGTTCCAGGCGTTCGGTCTGGCATGTGGCGCAGTGGGATTTTTGTCCGGCGCAAGGGCTTTGAAAAGGAAGGGTTAAGTGAATTGCCCATTACGTTGACTCCGATCGGCGGACTGGGCGGTTTTAGGATTGCCGTGATCTCCGATGCCGGCGCAAGAAGCCCCGGGTATTTCTGAATTGGAAAATGGATCCCGGGAGTTGAGTTGGCACGGATGGATGGTCGGGATATCCGGAGGCGCCTCTCGCGCATTTCATTCGTCACCGCCACAGCATAGGTTGGGACGCAGCGCACGCACATTTTAGTCAAAGTAACAGGCAACAAAACAAAAAGGCACAAGCGGCATGAAAATTAAATCCACCTACCTGATAGTTTTGATGCTTCTGTTCATGGTGTTTGTTTTTCTTGACCAGAATCAGACGCCCGTGCCCATCAAGATTCTCCTCGGCAATCCGTTTCATTTGGGACTCAGCCTTATCATCATTATCAGTATGATAGGTGGAGTGCTTATGACGATTGGCGCGATTTACCTGTTGAACAGAAGAAAAGCTCTGATGAACAAGAAAAAAGATATCTGACGTGACGGATGCCGGGAATCCATCACCCGCGGAAAGGTGATTTTAGAAGGAGATCTAAATGAGTGAGGATGTCAGGTATAAGATGCAGCACCTGGGAGATATCTTTGTCGATGCCGTGTCAAGCGTGGCCGATTCCGCAAGAAAACATGCCAAAGGCGTTGTTTTGACCTACGACATCCGGGCGCTCAAAAAGAAGAAGCATCAGTGTTTAAGCCTGATCGGCAGTAGAATAGTCCAGGTGAAAAAAGCGGGTCTGGCGGACCTCATGCGGGATGATACATTGGTGGAAATGATCGCCGAAGCAGAGAAGATCGACCGAGTCATCGCGTCTTTTGAAGAGAAAAAGAAAATGATGGCGGGCGGCTGCGAAGATGGGGCCGCCTGTGCCCATGCAGACTCTTGCCGTTCCCAGGGGCCTGATCCGACGTGTGAACAGGGCGACCCTACAATGAATGTCGGATAGACAGGTGAAGCCGTTTTGAGCGGCTACCGACGACATCTTTGAGTGGTTCACATAACATGCCTCCGGCTTTGCCTGAAGTGTCTGACTCTAGCTTGCTGTGGAATCTATCAGTTGCCGGAAACGCAACCGATGTTTGACCCCGTAATCATGTAAGGAGGGAATCAATGTCAAAGGTGCTGGTGGGGATTTTTATTGCTGTATTTGTTGGCGCGCTCTTTTATGAAATTCTCAATAGAACAAAACCGGAACTTACAGAAAAATTCGAAGCAAAGTTTTCCGAGGGCCTGGACAGTATTTTAGCGCCGGCACAGGAAAAGGCATAACCTAAATGGACCGTCTAAAGCGTATTGCCAATCCCGTCGTGGTTTTTGCGCTGATTTGTGCGTTCATTTACATCTATTTCTTTTACTTGAGAGGCGCCGTTCCCCCTTCCTCACCCGTGCCGCCGGCATTAACGGAAACGGAAAGGAACCGGGAAGATGTGCCTCCGGGAGACCCCAATAATGTCGCTCTGGCCGGACCCGTTGGCCAGCCACAGATCCCGATTAACCCGCGTAACCAGCAGAATGTGGTCGAGCGGCCGAATCCGCTCGAGGCGCCGCGGGGGAATCCGGATATCACTCTTCCGGCCCAGCCGAATCAGAATGCCCCCGTGCAGCAGCCTATTGCCGCAACGGATAAGGCGTTAATAGAAGGACACTGGATCGGGCTGGAGGTCATTCCTTTAACGGCAATGATCGCCGAGGCGAATTCCATACCGCCGGACGTGACCGGGGCTTTGATCGATGAAGTGACGCTGCTCTCAGCGGCGGCGGGGCTCTACGCGGGCGATGTTATCACGGCGATAAACGGCAAGAAGGTAACGGGCCTGAAGTCGTTCCAGCAGGCGACCAAAGATATGGCCCAATCGAATCGGGCAACCGTATCCGTTTACAGTGGCGGCAAAAATAAAGACATCATGGTTTTCAGCAGTACCGAGGTATTGGGGATGGCCCAGATGGAGGGCGCCCCGATGATCCAAGCCACAGATAGAAGTCCCCATGGCTACTATGGGCCATGTGACAAATGCCATGTCATTTCGAACGCCACCAGGACCAAGATTCCCCTGAATTCCCCGAACGCCCTGAATCCCAATGAACTGCTGCGAGATGCAGGTGATAACCTGAAAAAGGTTGCTCCGAATATCCGAGCGGGTACGCCGCCGCCTCACAGGAACAGAGGAACCTGCACATTATGTCATGTGGTGATTTAGCATTGCCGAATGGCGAGGATTGTGCCCTTTGCGGGAGTAGGGCGCCGCAGGTATCCACCCTGCTTAATTTCCTGCTCGCCATTTTCATGGCCTTTGTTGGTTTTGTGAGCGGCAGTAAGGCCGTCCTGGGCAATTCAATTTATGCTTTCAAGGATTTTGTCACCTCGCTCGTTGTGGTCATCGGCATCAAAGTTGCCGAGAAACCGGCTGACGAGGAGCATCCTTATGGACATGGCAAGATTGAATTCGTGGCGATGCTCTTTATCGGGATTGCCATTTTAATTGCCTCCCTGTTCCTCTTTGTCAATTCCATCAAGGAGGAGTGGGCGGGTTTTTATGGAGGACAGCTTCCGGTTCCGAAACTCATTGCCCTCCTGGCCGGGTGCATATCGGTCCTCGCAAACTACAAGCTCTATAAGTATTTGAATTGCGTCGGGACCAGGCGAAACAGCCCAGCCATTCTGGCAACCGCGAAACATCATCATTCGGACACCATTTCTTCGCTTTTTGTGGTATTGGCCGTCATCGGGGCCAACATGGGCTTCATGTTTCTTGACCCACTGGTGGCGATTATCGAAACGCTGGATCTGATGCGGTTAAGTCTCGGGATGCTTCAAGATGCTCTCAACGGAGTGCTGGATGGCTCGATGAATACCGCAATCAGGTCCGAAATAGAATCGATCGCCCTGCTTGTCCCCGGTGTCCGCAGGGTGGGCAATGTTGGTGTTCGGCCGTTCGGGCAGAATCGCTGGATTGATATAACCATCAAGGTGGATTGCGACAAGCCTGCAAGCGAAGGGTATATGATCGGCCTCCATGTCAAGGGAAGCATTGTAAAAACATTAGGAAATATTGCCAACGTATCCGTTTCCATCGAGCCGTATATGCCGTAATGCGCGGTCGCTGACAACGATCGTGCTCCGCATGCGAAATGTATTACGAGTCCAATGAGGACCGCATGCGTCATTTGCCGGTAAAGTGATGAATAAACGCATGTATTCAGGGAAAATTGGCGCTATTATCGCCGTTCACTTGATCGGCTTTCTTCTTCTATTTGTCTGGAGTACTCACAATCGGCTGGTGGACACGGAGCACTTTCTCGATGTGGCGCACGGCAGGCTGCTGCTTGAAATGCAGCGGCAGAGGGATCTTCTCGCCAGTTGCCGGAACGTCGTCGCGAGGTACGCGGCGATGGAGGAGAGAATCCAGGATCATCTGATCGCGCTGCACGGACTGACCGAGACCCATGGCCCGCGGGCGCGGCTCGTAAAGAGCGAAGAGCAGGAGGTTCTCAAGCTCGTCAGGGAGCTGGATCTGTTAGTGGAAAAATATCCGGATTTGAAATCCAAGGGGCCCTATGTATTGTTGATGGAAACCATTCAGGAGACCGGGTTCAGGGTAATCACGGAGAGGCTGTACTATAATAATATTGCGTACAAATATAATGTGATGTGTCGCGTGTTTCCGGGCAATATTGTGGCGATGGCGTTTGGTTTCAATGGGCGGCCTTTCCTGCAGGGACCTCTGGATTATTCGTCTCTAAACCATGAGTCATGAAAAGTAGCCGTGACCGCTCAGGTGGTTGGCGGACAGATCTCATTCGGGATTGGCATCGGGCATCGGGGTCGGAATGGGCATCGAAAAGAAACGGGGTCGATAGAGATTGGGACGCCGAGAGGAAGCAGATTACAGTCTGTTCACATGTGCGGCTACAAAAAACCAAGCATTAGGCGAAAGTGATATTGCTGGAAGCGGCGGTACGATGAAGTACGAAGGCTGTGCCAGATGCGGCAAGTTGAGTCCCCGGCTGAGCGTTGTCGGGAATGCATTCGCGGCAGTATTCAAGATTTTTGTGGGAACGATTGCCGGCAGTAAGGGGCTGGTGGCTGACGGCGTGCATTCCATCGCCGATTCTTTCGCCTCGGCGTTTATCCTCATGGCCCTGGCGATAGCGAATAAACCTCACGACGAGAGTCACCCTTACGGTTACGGCAAGGTGGAATACCTCAGTACGCTTGTGGCCGGCACCATGCTTTTCACCTGCGCCTCGATCATCCTGCTGGATACCCTGAAAGCGCTTATTTCCGGGATCCATGAGATTCCTGAAAATGCCGCCTTGCTTGCCACTTTGGTGTGTTTATTCTTCAGCTATCTGATGTACCGATCCAATGTATGCGCCGGCACGCAACTCGGGAGTCCGGCGATCATAGCGGACGCTTATGAGAGCAAAGCGGACAGCTTCTCGTCGGGGGCAGTGCTGATTGGCCTCGTCGCGACCAAGCTGGGCTATATTTGGGCCGATGCCCTGGCTGCCGGCGTCGTGGCGCTGTTGATCTATCGTATGAGCGTGCAGATGTTTGTTCAGGGCATCAATGGCCTGATGGATTCCTCCGCCAAAAAAGAGATCATTGATGAGGCAGTGAAGGCATGCCTCATGGTGGAAGGGGTGGACGGCGTCAGATCGATCAGCACCCGGCGCACGGGCCAGAAAAATTGGATCGATTTGGTTATTGAAGTTTCCGAGAAGAAAACCGTCCTGGAAACCCGCGCGATCGGGGAAAAGGTAAAGGAAGCAATTATTGAAAAGGTGAATAAAGTCAGCGGTATACGGGTCAACTGGTTCCCGGTCAAAAAGACCATGTTCGGGACTTATTGAGGGCATCGCCCCGAAAAGCGTAAAGCATTATGAACAACCAATCATCATTTGGAGGGTAGCATGGAAATTGCAAACGCAAGTCAGTTGACGTATTACGCCAAGGCGCTGGCCATAAACTTGAAAAAGTTCCTGGACCGGACGGTTGATAAATACAACGGCATGTTTACCCTCAACCCGGAGGAATCAAAGTCGGTATTCCTGGAAATCAGCACGGAGATGGAGCAAAAAGGAGATTATAAAGGGGCGGGGGAAGTCTACAAGAAAATACTGGCGTCTGAACCGAACAACGTGAATGCGCTTTTTAAGCTGGGAAAGGTGCACATCAGTGCCGGCCAGTTCAACGAAGCCAGGGAGGCTTTTAAAAAAGTTGTAATCCTGGACAACACCATCGCGCAGGCCTTTTATCTCTTGGGCTCCGCTCATTTTGCGCTCGATGAAAACAAGGAGGCGATGAATGCCTTCAGGAAAGCCGTGGAACTCAATCCCGGCTATGCCGAGGCATATTACAAGATGGGCCTCATATCTGATGCCCGGTCCGAACATGACCATGCCATTGATGCCTATCTGAAGGCAATCTCCTTCAGTCCTGATTTTGTCAAGGCCTACCAGAGTCTTGGTTTCGCCTATGAGTCGAAGGGGATGCGGGATGAGGCGGTGAAGTATTTCAAGAAGGCCATTGACATCGAAGAGAGACGCGGCG
>Ga0315284_10002982_pt1 | contig 24117 bp, 18 predicted proteins | sample YL17G09_16_MG_FD_203696 | JGI IMG/M metagenome (GOLD analysis project Ga0315284, IMG submission 203696) | Sediment microbial communities from Yellowstone Lake, YNP, Wyoming, USA - YL17G09_16 | ecosystem: Environmental > Aquatic > Freshwater > Lake > Sediment | place: USA: Wyoming | collected...
CTCTCTCTCTCTCTCTCTCTCTCTTTCTTCAGACCCCGCCAGTCTGCGCCGCGACCTCGGCGGCAAAGTCGTCGCTCTTCTTCTCGATCCCCTCCCCGAGGTTGAACCGCGCGAACCGCCGCACCTGAATGTTCTCCCCGATCGACGCGACGGCGGCCTTGATGTAGTCCCCGACGGTCGTCGAGGGGTCCTTGATGAACGCCTGCTCGAGCAGCGCGGCCTCGCCGGCGATCTTGGCGACGCGGCCGTCGACGATCTTGGCGCGGATGGCCTCGGGCTTGGACGCCAGGTCCTCCTTCTTCATCTCGATCGCGCGCTCGCGCTCCAGGACCTCGGCCGGGAAGTCCGCGGCCGAGACCACGGAGACCGAGGGGCATGCCGCGACCTGCATCGCGAGGTCGGCGACGAGCTCCTGGAACCGCTCCCCGCGGGCCACGAAGTCGGTCTCGCAGTTGACCTCGACGAGGACGCCCAGGGCGGACCCCGCGTGGATGTAGGAGCCGATGGCGCCCTCAGTGGCCGCGCGCGAGGCCTTCTTGTCGGCCGAGGCGAGGCCCTTCTTGCGGAGGAACTCGGCGGCCGAGTCGACGTCGCCGCCGCACTCGGCGAGCGCCTTCTTGCAGTCCATCATGCCGGCGCCCGACTTGTCGCGGAGCGCCTTGACGACCGCGGCGGAGACGGCGACGACGGGCTTAGCGGGGGCATCTTCTTTGACTTCCTCGGCGGGAGCGGCAGCTGCGGCCTCGGCGGCAGCCGCCCTCTTGGCGGCGGCGGCGGCCTCGAGCGCCGCCGTCTGCTCGGCGACCTCCTTGGCGAGGTCCGCCTCCTTCTTCTCGAGCCCCTCCCCGAGCTCGAACCGCTCGAACCTGCGCACCGAGATCTTCTCCCCCAGCGCCGCGACCGCCTCGCGGATCGCGGTGTCCACGGTCTTGTTCGAGTCCTTGATGAACGGCTGCTCGAGCAGCGCCATTGTCTTGACCGTCTTGGCGACGCGCCCCTCGACGATCTTGGCGCGCATGTTTTCGGGCTTCGACAAAATGTCCTCCTTGCCCGACTCGATCTCGGTCTCCTTCTTCTTGAGGTCCTCGGAGACGTCGTCGACCGAGACGGCGACGACGTCCGGGCAGGCGGCTACCTGCATCGCGAGGTCGGCGACGAGCTCGCGGAACTTCTCTCCGCGCGCGACGAAGTCGGTCTCGCAGTTGACCTCCAGCAGGACGCCGAGGCGCGCCCCGGCGTGGATGTACGACGCGACCTCTCCTTCGGCGGCGACGCGCGAGGCCTTCTTGTCGGCCGAGGCGAGGCCCTTCTTGCGGAGGTACTCGGCGGCCGCGGCGACGTCGCCGCCGCACTCGGCGAGCGCCTTCTTGCAGTCCATCATGCCGGCGCCCGACTTTTCGCGGAGCGCCTTGACGACGACGGCAGAGATGCCGCCGGCGGCAGAAGCAGCGGCAGGGGGGGAGGTGGAGGAGGCAGCAGCAGCGGCTGCCTCTTTAGCGGGAGCGGCCTCGACGACGGCTGCGGGAGCAGCGGTTGCAGTCGCCGAGGCCTCAGCGTTTTTTGACTCGGCTTCGGAAGAGTCGTCGGCTTCGGCGGCGGCGGGGGCTTCGGCTTCGGCCTCCTCGACGGCGGCGGGAGCGGCCTCGACGGCTGCGGCGGCGGGAGCAGCCTCGACGATGGCGGCAGGAGCAGCAGCAGCAGCAGGCGCGCTAGAGCTCCCCCCAAACGCCTCCTTCGTCAGGCCGGCGCGCGCGAACGCGGCGCCAAACGGCGAGGCCCCCGCGGGCACGGGCGCACCGGCGTTGGCGCCCTTGGCCGCAATCTCGGCCTCGGCGGCCAGCTCCTCGGCCGACCGCAGCGTCAGGTCGACGCGGCGGCGCTTGGGGTCCACGTTGAGCACCAGCAGCTCGGCGACCTCGGCGCCGATCTCCAGGGCCGAGGCCGGGGTCTCGCCGTACTGCTCCGAGTGGAGGAAGCCCTGAAGGCCGTCCTCGCCGTCGAGCTCGACGAAGACGCCGTAGGCCACGGCGCGCGCGACCTTGCCCTTGACCTTTTGCCCCTTCGTGATGGTGAGGTCGGGCCTGCGCTCGCGGGCCACGCCTCCCGTGCGCTTGCCGGCGCTCGCGACCTTGCCGCGCTTGGGGGCGTCACCGCCGGAGAAGTCGCCGCCGTCGTTGTTGAAGTCCCTGCGGCCGCCGCCTCCTCCGCGGCTCCTCTCCTCGCCCTCGGGCACCATCGACAGAGCGATCTTCCCCGTCGAGGTGTCCACGGACAGCACGCGCACGGATACGGCCTGGCCCTGCTGGACGATGTCGGCGACGGAGGAGACGAACTCGGTCGAGAGGTGCGAGATGTGCACGAGGCCGTCGCTCGCGGCGCCGATGTCGACAAAGGCGCCGTAGGGCTGGACGGCGGTCTGTTTTTTCGTTTTTTGTTTGGTTTTTGTGCGTTCCGTTGTTGAGGTTTTTTGCATTTGCTCGATTAGTGTCCAGTTTCGATCGAGTCCGTTACGGGTCTGCGGGGGGAGAGCAAGCGACGCGGCGCTCGGGGCGAGAGAAGATTAAAAACTAGGGGGTCGAAAGGGGGTCGAGGGTTTTCTCGACGTTCCACGTCGACAGCAGCGCTTTTCTTTCCTAGCCGAAGGAGAGTGTCGAAGAAGGCGCTTGAGGGATTCGAAGGTCGCCGCCTCTCCTTCTCCTCGCTCTCTCTCTTCTTCCTCGCCACCGTGACTGCGACCAAGCGTTCGAGCGTGAATGTCGAAGCGCAACGCACCACTTTCCCCTCGACCTGGAGCCCGGCCACGATGTCTTCGGCCTTGAGCGTCACAGTGCGACGGCCGCGGCCGCGGCCGCCGCCCCTGCCGCCGCCGCCGCCTCTGCCGCCGCCGCTGCGGCGCTCGGGCTCGGCATTCGCGAGCCTCCCGGCCTCGGTGATGACGACGACCTCCTCCTCCTTCTGCGCCTCGACAGCAGCGACAGCGGCAACGGGAGCGGCGGGCTCGGGCGCCGCGGTGTCCGCCTCGACGGCGGCCGCGAAGAGCCTGGGGCGGCCAGATGCGTTCGGGCGGGCGACGGCGGCGCCGATGCTGCGAGCCCTGGGAAGTGCGGAAGCTGCCGCGGCGGCGCGAGGAGCGCAGCGCGCGCTCATCGAAGCCTGCATTCGATCGTGACGAGCTGCCTCGGAAGCTCTGGTGGCGTGTGAAAGGGCACGCGTTGGCTCTGAACGCGGGAAGCGGGGGGAAAGGAGAACTAGAATGCTCTTTTCGTAGGAGGAGAGAGTGTTTGCACGAAGTTAGCTTGCCTTTTTTTCCCCCTTTTTTTTCTTTCACTTTTTTTCCAGAGGAGCTCCCGACGGGGAGCTTTTCTCTTCCGCTTCAGCTCCGGAGCCAGCGCTCTTTTTCTTCTCTCGAGGCACTCAGCGGGAGAGAGCTCGCCTCCTCGAGCTCTCTGAGGTGCGTGATGTCGATCGGAGAAGCCTACGACAGGCGCCAAACGGCAAAAGGGCGCGCAAAGAAAAGCAGCGGCGACGCGTCCTCTGCTCCTCCCCTTCCCCTCTCGACCCGCTCCACCTCCCGGCTCTAACCTCCTCTTCTCTCTCCCTCCCTCTCTCGCTCGCTCGTACCCGAGTTCCCGCATTTCTGGATCGAGCTCTTTTAAAGATTGCACAAAAAAGGAAAATCCCCCCTCCTACCTCTGGTCTCTTGTCGGGCTTGCACCCTTTTCGAACCCCCCGCTTTTTTACTCTCTCGTTCTCTCTCATTTTTCTCCTTTCTCGCCCTCTTCCCCTCTCTTAAAAAACAAACAAACGAAACTCTGGAGAAAGAAAGAAAACTGTGTTTTGTCGGTGCGTCGGTTGTTTGGTCGGTGTGAAAGGGATTTCTTGGAATCTAGGGGGGGCACCCGCTCAAGGAACGAGAAAGAAAGAGGAAAGGGAGGAAAGGGAAAGAAGACTTGTTCTTCTCTCTCTATCAAATCACTCGCTCTCTCGCTCCCTCTCTCTCTCTCGCTCGCTCTCGTCGAGGCGGGGCCGCGCAATGAAATGTCCCTTTTATAAGGAGACGGAGGGGGGTCAAGTTAATGTTATCGTTTCGGGTTTGGTCCGGGGAGGGGGATGGGGTCAAGTGAAGAACCAAAAAAAAAACAGAAGAAAGGAAACGAAAAACCTGTGAAGAAACCGGAAAAAGACTTCTCCTCGAAAGCGGGAAAGGAAAAAAAGGGACAAGGACAGAGGGAACGAGCCTCCCCTCCTCTCCTCTCCTTCCCCTCTTTTTTTAAGCCATCGGCGCCCCGCCGCCGCCAAAGTCAAAGCCCCCTCCCATGGCCCCGGGAGGCGGCGGCGCGGCGCCGCCCCCACCGAACGCGTAGGCCCCGGCGGCGGCGCCGGCAGCGGCCGCGCCGCCGCCCGCGCCGCCTGCCGCCGCCGCCTGCGGCGCCAGGTTCTCGACCTCGCCGTCCTCGACGTCGAAGAACGTCTCCAGGATCGACACGGCCTTGTCGTACACGTCCTCGTTGGCCGCGTTCTGCAGCTCCTCGATCTTGTCGAGGCCCTCGGCCTCGTCGACGAGCGCGACGAACGGGTTGACGCCCCCGGCCCCCGCGACCTCCTTCTCGGCCTCGCCGACCTTGAGGATGTTCTCGATGCCCTCGAGCGCGACGGTGACGACGCGGACGTCCGAGCACGACAGCAGGTCGCACAGGGGCTTCACGGCGCCGATCTCGACGAGGTAGTGGACCTGCTCGGCGGAACCGCCGCTCGTCGCGTTGCTGACCGCCCAGGCCGCCTCCTTCTTGATGTCGAACTCGGCCGTCGCGAGCAGGTTGACCAGCGGCGGGAACACGCCCGCGGCGACGACGGCCTGGATCTGGTCGCGCGTGCCGGCCGTGATGTTGCTGACGGTCCAGCAGGCCTCCTTCTTGATCGACTTCTTCGTCGACGTCGAGAGCAGGTTCAGCAGGCAGGGCAGCGCGCCGCAGTTGATCACCGCCTGCGTCTGCACGTCGTCGCCCGTGACGACGTTGCCGACGGTGCGCAGTGCCGGGACGAGCACGGCCGCGGCCTGGTGCATGAGCAGCTCGACGAGCCGGCGCGCGACCCCGGAGTCGAGCACGGCCTGGATGCGGTCGTTGGTGCCGTCGGAGAGGTACGACAGCGCCCAGCAGGCGTCCGTGAGCACCTCCTCATCGGCGCTCGCGGCGAGGCGCGCGAGCGTCGGCAGCGCGAGCCTCGTCTGCTCGAAGGCCGGCTGCGGCTTCCCGCGGCAGAAGTTGGACAGGGTCCAGGTGGCGTTGCGGAGCATCGATAGCTTGGCGCCCTCGGCGAGCTGGTCGAGCAGCGGCGGCAGCGCGCCCGAGGCCAGCACCAGGTCGCGGCACTTGGGCGAGTCGCCGGCGATGTTGCCCAGCGCCCAGACCGCCTGCTCGCGGACGTCGTCGCAGGGGGACCGCAGCAGCGCGACGAAGACGGGCACGGCGCCGTTGTCCATGACGACGCGTGTGTGGTCCGAGGTGCCCGACGCGACGTTGGTGAGCGCCCAGGCCGCCTCGAACTGCAGCGCGGTGTTGTCCTCGCGCTTGAGGAACTCGACGAGGCGCGGGACGACGCCCTGCGCGATGACCTCCTCGATCGGGGGGTTGCGCTCTGGGTGTTTTTTTTCCGGTTTTTTTCGGGGGGGGCGATTTGGTTTGGAAAGGGGCGGCGGCATGAGCCCGGGAGGTGCGAGAGTAAGGACGGAGGAGGAGAGGCACGCGAGGCCAAAAAAAAAAAGAGCGAGCGAGCGAGACGGTTCGATCGGAACGAGGGACGAAGAACAGGAATCCTCACCGATCGACAGCAGCTTCCGGAACTGCATGGTGGCCTCGAGCTGCAGCGCCGGGTCCTGGGACCAGACGCCCTGGACCATCTGCGGGAGCTCGGCAAGGGTCTGAGGCGTGGACGTGAGTGGCGGGTGCGCGCGCGAGAGAGAGAGAGAAAGAGAGAGAGAGAGAAAGAAGAGGTGAGCGAAAAGAAAGGAAAAAAAAGAGGCGATCGTCGATGGTGCTCGTCGCTGCCGGCGAAATGATTGCGTCCCTTGTTTCTGTCGCTCTCCCGCGCCCTCTTTGTCGCCTTTTCTCGTTGCTAGGGACAGAGCCTCGGAAGCTCAATAGAGAGAGGGCAGAGGCTCAGCAGCAGCACGTTCAAAAAGAGCGGCCTTTCTCTTCTCTTCTCCCCCCCGCCATTGCCGACGCCTCTCCGAAAAAACTACCTTGCCACCGCCGCCGCCGCCAGGCCGTGTCGAGTCCTCCATTGTGCCGACGTCGTCGTAGCCGCCAATGCCCGGGAAGCCTGGAGCGCCCGCGCCCGCGCCCGGCACGCCGCCCAGGCCGCTCGACTCCCCGCCAAAGCCGGCGCCCATCCCGCCGCCGCTGATGACGGCGCGCTTCTTCATCAGCGACTCGTCGCGCTTGGCCTTGCGCAGCTCGACGATGTTGGTCTCGCGCTTGCGGCGCGACTCGTCGGCGTCGAGCCCGCGCTGGAAACCCTTCCTCCGGTCGGAGGGGCCTCCGCCTCCGCGGCTGGACATGGTTCGCTAGTGGGAGTTTGCCCGTGTGCGAGAGCGACGAGGGGCGGCGAGGCAGAGAGAGAGAAAGAGAGAGGGAGAACGAAAAGGGGGCGAATGCCTCTCTGTCGAAAGCAATCGAAGTGTGATTTTTCCTTCGTTTCGACGACGGGGAAAAAAAATCGGCCTCTTCCTTTCTTCCTTGTTTTTGCTCCCTCGTCCGGCGCGGAAAGTCAGTTGTTACAAGTCCGTCTTCCTTTTCCTACTTATCCTTCGTCCCCCCAGAAGTCAGGAACGAGGACAGCCTCAGAGCCTCGTCGGGGGATCCTTTGCCGTCGTCGTCCCCGCCGTTCTTCCTCTCCCTCTTCTCCTCTCGCCGCCGCTCCCGCCGCGCCTCCGAGTCGGAATCAGAAGAAGAGGAAGGAGAAGAGCCGTCACTGCTGCTGCCGCTGCCGTCGCTGCTCGAGCTGTCGTCGCTCCTCGACCTCGACCTGGAGCGCCTCCTCCTCTTGCTCTTCGACTTCCTCTTCTTATCTTTGCTCGACTTCTTCTTCGACCTCTTGCTCTCCTTCTTGCTGCTGCTACGCTTCCTCTTGCCCCTCCTCTTCTTCTTATCCTCCTTCTTGTCCTTCTTCTTCCTCTTCTTGTCCTTCGCCTCGAGCACCGTGCGCAGGTCCGCCTGGTTCACCCCGTGCGACAGCTTCCGCGCCCTGTCCGCGTCGAGCTGCGCGCGGAACGCCCTCTGAGCCTCCTCGGTCTCGGCCTCGGCCTGCCTGCCCAGCGCCGCCTCGGCCTTTTGCTCCGCCTTGAACTCCTCCCACGACTTGCGCTGCACGTTGCTGAGGGCCGCGAGGCGCGCGGCGTGCCAGGCCGGGGTGTGGTAGGTGACGTCGGCGCCCTCGGGCGGGACGGCGCGGGAGGCCGGGGGAGGGGCGCGGGAGGAGTCGTTGGCGTTTGTGTCGCCGCCGCCGCCGCCGTCGATCGCCGACGAGAGGAGCTGCTGCTGTTCCATTTCTTTCTTTCTTTTCTCCCGGCCTTTTTTGCTTTTGTACTTTTTCGTCGACAGAGACAAGACGTAGAGGGAAAAGGCTCTAGCGATCTATGCAGAGAGCAAAGCAGACGAAAAAGAGACGAAGGCAAACGTGTGCGGATGGAATGCAGAATCGGAAGACAGCAAGCCGGTGCTTTTTCTCTCGGCGGCGGTGAGTGAACAGAGGACGCTATTTTTTTTCTTTTTTTCCGCTGATTTTACAAAAAAACCCGACACCCTCCCTTGTGCCGGAAGAGTTCCTCCTCCAACTTCATCCACTCACCCGAGGCTGATGCTCGTGTCTCCGTCCTTGGCCGCGCCCACAAACTTCTCCAGCTGCCCGAGCGCCGCCTCCCCCTGCGCCCTCGCCCTCGCTGCCTCCTCCGAGCCCTCCCTCATCTTGGCCCCGAGCCTCCATTCCTCCTTCAGATCTCGCACCATCGAGGCGCGCTTGATCGAAGGGAAGCGCACGGCCAGGCGAAGGGACCGGCGGTAGAGCGAGAACAGGAGAGACGGAGAGGAGGGAGAGGTCATTTTTCGAAAAGGAGAGGGGTTTTCTTCTTCTTTCTAAGTCTTCTTCTTCTTTTCTTTCGAGGAGGCTGCTAGCAACGTGCACTCTTTGAGCTCCTTCACCTGCCGCTGACAGGCCGTCCAGTCGCGGTCGCTCTCGGCGAGGCAGGCCTGGACGTGTTGGAATCGGGGGTTTGCGGAGCTGGTGAGTGAGCGTGAGCGTTGAGTGAGGAGAGAAGAGGAGGTCGAGGTCGAGGTTCGACATTTCTCCTTCGTCTCTAGCAAAAAAACAGCTTCCTGTACACACCTCGAGCTTCGCGTACGCCGCTGCGCAGGCCGGGCCCAGGCCGACGACTGCCGGGTCGTCCGAGTCTACGGCCGCGTGGAGTTGAGCGGAGGGCGACGGAGAGAGAGGAGTTGATGAAGATGGAGGCGATGGTTTCGACGCCATTGCTCAAAAGTGAACTTTTGCCGAATGTTTTTTTGATTTTTTCAACAGATCGATTCGCTCTCTCTCTGTCTCTTTCTCTTCTGCGAATGAGCTTCGCATGCTCCAGGCCGCTGCTATCCTGCGCCTGAGCAGCAGGAGAAAGTTTCGCAGCAGCCATTGCGCGATTCGATCGATCAGGCTTGCAATAGAAAGAGCGAGAACGAAAATGGCACAGACAATACCGACCGGCTCGCCGGCGGCGACTCGACCTCAACACCAACCTCGCCCTCTTCCGGCCCCCGCTTTCTCCGCCTCCAACCCTCTCCGCGTCCTCTTCTGCGGCCGGGACATGCACTTCGGCTGGGAGTACACGCACGAAGCTCTCCTCGGCGATGAAGACATCGAGGTGGTCCAGTGCGACAGGGAAGAAGCCGCGAAACTGCTCCCCGGATTCCACATAGCCGTCCCCTTGATGACCCGCCTCGACGCCTCGGCGCTCTCCGCTGCCGGTCCCGTCTCGAGCAGCGGTCTCGAAGGGGGGAAGCTCAGGCTCGTCCTGCAGTTCGGCGTCGGGCTGGAGGGCGTAGACCTCGGCGCCGCGTCGAGGGCGGGCGTGGCGGTCTCCAACATCCCGAGCGCCTCGGTCCCCAACGCGCTCTCGTGCGCCGAGATGGCGGTCTTCCTGGCGCTCGCCGCGCTGCGAAGGGCGCCGGAGCTCGCCGAGTCGATCAGGAGCCGGAGGCTCGGGGCGCCCCCGGGACGGACGCTGTGGGGAAAGAGGGCGCTGCTGATCGGCTTCGGGGCTATCGGGAGGGCGCTGGCGCCGAGGCTGCGGGCTCTGGGCGTGGAGGTCGACGCCGTGAGGAGGTCGGAGTGGGAGCAGGAGAGCGGGCGAGAAGAGGGGACGACGACGGCGGCAGCGAAGAGGAAGAGCGAGGGAAGAGGCGGCGGCGACGGCGGCGGCTGCAGCGGCGTCTGCCCTCCCGCCCCCGCAGCCTCCTCCTCCCCCGCTTGCTCTCTCTCCGACTATGACATAGACCCCCTCGTCGCCTCCGCCTCTCTCTCCAGGAAGGGCGCATGGGAGGCGGATCTCCACTCTTTCGCGTCGACGGCCGACCTCGCCTTCGTATGCTGCGCCGAGAACGCCGAGACGCGCGGCGTCGTCGGCAACGGGTTTTGGAAGAGCGCCAAGCCCGGCCTCGTCCTCGTCAACGTCGCCCGCGGAGGGCTCGTCGATCCCGCCGCTGCCCTGTGCGCCCTCGAATCCGGGAAAGCTGGAGCTCTGGCTCTCGACGTGCAGTGGGAGGAGCCCGTCGACGTCTTCAAAGATGATTTCAAGAAACTCTGCTCCCACGAGCGCGTCTTTCTCACCCCTCACGTCGCCGGCGTGACAGAGGAGTCGTACCGGGGCATGGCCGAGGTGGTGGCCGTGGCCGCGAGGAGTCTGGCAAGGGAGGGGAGGGTTCCGGAGAGGGTGATGAACGCGCCTGTAGCTGGCTTGGAAGCGTGAAGAGAGGGGGGCGCGCCGCATGAGCTCTCGCCGCTGCCGCCGGCTTTTTACCGGCTCGCTGCTGCTGCTTGCTGCTAGGCGCTCCAAGCAGACTGACCTCCCGAACTGTAAACATATACATGAAAGAGAGAGAGAAATAGAAAGAAACAGAAATCATCGGCAGCAAGAGCTAACAAAGAAGGAGAAATGTTTTGTTTTTTCTTTAGTTCTTCTTCGTCCGCGGCGACGACCGTCGGCTCCCTCCTCCTCCTCCTCCGCCGCCGCCGCCGCCGCTCTTCGCAGCCGCCTTGGCCTCGATCTCGTCCAGGAGGGCCCCCACCTCCCTCTGCAGGGCGGCGGAGTCCATCGTCCCGTCGGAGCGGAAGAACGACGTCGCCTTGAGCTGCGAGCGCGCCTCGACGCTTGCCGAAGAGCTCGTGGTCGAGCTCGAGGAAGAGGCCCTCCCGCCGCTCTCGACCCGCGACTTGAGCACCAGCTCGTACTCGGGCTCAAACCGCGCCATGTTCGACGAGACGCGCAGCGCGGGCAGCGGGGGTCCGGTCTCCTTCGCCGCCGCCTTCGCGACGGCGGCGGCAGCGGCCGCCGGAGCAGAGGGAGAGGGCTTCTTCGTCGTCGGCTGCCTCGTGACCAGGAAGGCGTCCCCCTCCGCGGCCATCGAGAAGGCCGCCGCCGCCGCGGTGAGGATGACGTAGGCTGCGATGCACCAGGCGAGGACGCCGGAGGTCTCGGGCGGCTTCCCCGGGTAGAACTGGGCGAGGAGGGCGATGGCGCACCTGTGCGTTTGGTTGACAAGGAGAGAAAGAGGACGAGGTTGAGAGGGGAAAAAACGATCGCGACGATCGAATAGGTTTTCGATGCCTTTCGAAAAAGAACTCCAAACTCACGCTGCCAATCCGAGGCCCAGCTTCGCTCCGAACAGCCTCCCGTCCTCGAAATAGCCTCGATCGAGCACGGCTTCCACCACGGCGTCGTCCAGGGCGCGCTTGACGGCGGCGAAGTCGTCGAGGTTGACCGGCGGGGGGGGCTTCTCTTCTTCTTCGTCGTCCGAGGAGGAGGCACCGTCGGCGTTGCCTTGGTCATCTTTCGCCGGTTGTTCGGCTACTTCCTCCTCCTTCTTGGCCCAGAATTTGAGCCTTCTGAGCATCTCGGAGAGAGAAACAGAGACTGGCGATCCCGGGATTTGGAGAGGCGAAGAGGGCGAGCCTTGCTCTTCTGAGAGAGACAGAGAAAGATGGAGGGAGAGAAGGGAAACGTGTGCGATCGACGGAAACCCGAAAAAAAGAAAAAGAAAAAAACTCGACAAGAAATAACCAAAAACGCCAGCTTCGGCTCGCGTTCTTTCCACACGCCAAGAGCGCCGGTGAATGAACGCAAGTAATCAAATATCAGCGAAATTAAAGAATTACAAGACAGGCCGAAGCACGCCCCGGTCGATGATATACAGAGGAAGGCAGCGCCGCTTCCTTTTTTTCTCCTCCTCCTCTCTCCCCGCTCTCCGATTTCCCTCCCATGCCCAAAATCAGCCCAGCCCAAGCACCCTCGCGTACCTCGCCCTCGCGCCGGCGTCTTGCAGGCTCTCGTACGCCTTTGTGACCAGGTCGAACGCGTCCCCGGCGCCGACGCCACGGTGCTTGTCGGGGTGAACGCTGAGCGCCAGCTTGCGCCACGCCGCCCTCACTGCCTCGTCGTCGAGGCGGGTGAGGGAGGCCCGCGCGATCTCCCCGCTTCCGCCGCCGGGGAGGCCCAGGACTCCGAGGTAGTTGCGCGCCGACAGCACGAGCTCGACGTCGTCGGTCGCGCCCGGCGGCGCCTCTCCCAGGAGGTGGTCCGTGGTGCGTCGGGCCTGCTGCTGCTGCCGCTGCTCCCCGCCGCGGGCGGAGCCCCCCCACTGCTGCCGGTGCCACCGCTCTCGCTCTTGCTCCCGCTCCTGCCGCCGCGGCTCGTCGCTCGGCTGCTGCTGCTGCTGCTGCGAGCTCTTGGAGACGACTCGCCACCAGCCCCAGGCAATCAGGGCGACGGCGAGGACCGAGAGGGGGGCCCCCGGCGACGCCCCGACCGCCGCGGCGGCGAGGCCCCAAGCGACCGGCGTCGCCGTCGCCACGGCGGAGACGGTCCGGACCGTCCTCGCGCCGTCGCCTTCGTCGCCCAGCGCGGCGGCGAGGACCGCGAGCAGGAGGGTGCCGAGGGATCCGGCGATTCCGCGGGCCCCGGGAGCCAGCGCCCACGCGAGGGGGAGCGTGAGTGAGACGGCGGCGACGGGGGAGCGGGAGGCGAGCGAGCCCAGGAGCGCCACCTCCAGCAGCGCGACCCACCACCGCGGCCTCCACACTAGGCCCCGGAAGGCCCGCCACAGCAGGCGGAGGGGCCACGAGGGGACCCAAGGCGGCCGCTCCGCGAACGCGGCGCGAAAAGAGGCGGCGGCGGCGGCGAGGGGGGCGAAGAGGGCGCCCCCGCCGAGGACGAGCAGGGCCCCCAGCGCGACGACGACCGCTGCGCAGGCTCCGAGGCCCGAGAGGGTGGAGAGGAGGAGGCCCTCGCGAGGAGGCGGGGGCGGGGGAGACGCCCGCGCCGCTGCTGCCGCCGCTGCCGCTGCCGCCGCCGCTGCCGCTGCCGCTGTCTCTGCCGCCCACGCTGCATGCGCCTGTGCCCTTTCCGCCGCCGCTGCCCTCTCCCTCGCTGCTGCCCTCGCTGCTGCCCTCTCGCTCCCCCTCCCCCTCCTGCTCATTTCGGCTCAAGCTCTCTTTGTTCGGTTCACCAGAAAGAGAAAGGAAGAGAAACGAGGGCGCGCCTTTCACCGCCCCTCCTTCCCTCTCTCCCTCCCTCCCTCGGCCTCCCGAGGTCGAAGGGCGTTCGTGGTCGAAGATAAAAGAGAGGGGGGATCGAGGCCGACGAGTCGCAGGTGTACGTTGCTGCTCCCCTTCGTCCTCCCGTCTTGGGCCCCGAGCTGCCGAGCTCAGCGGAACAAGCCCACGGTGCTGCGCCTTTCCGTTCGCGGAGAGCAAAGGGCTCGTTGGAGAGCAGCGACGAGAGGAGAACACGCGGAAGAGAGGGAGAGAAAGAGAAAGAGGCGAAAAACGAATGCCTCTCAATCGTCGCCGTCGCCGGGGAGAGCAAGTGTTGCAACAGAGCTCTCTCTACTTCTCAACAGAGCTCTCTCAACTTTTCAACAGAGCACTGTCAACTCCCAAAAATGGACGCCGCCAAGCTCCTCGACCTGCTCAAGGTCCGTCTATGCTCTTGATCCAGTCGCGGAAATGTCTTCTCCGCGCTCGTATTGACGCGCGAGAGAGAGAAGGACTCAGAGCGCGCGAGCGAGCGAAGGGACCCGGGAAACTGTTGCTCTTCGCCATCGATCGATTCCTCATTGTTTTCCAATCTCTCTCTCTCTCTCTGTCTCTCTCTCTTGAAACCCACTCTTCAAACAGGCGGCAGCCCGGAAGCGCGATGGCCCCGCGGCGCGACAGGCGCTGATTGCGCTCAAGGTGAGAGACAAGATAGGTTGAGAGAGAGCGACAGATGAACTCGTCGTCGTCGAAAAGAGATGGAACCAAAACCATCGCGCGTTTCTCGCTCGAAGAAGAGGGGGAAAAAACTCGTCTCTCTTTCACTACCGCTCCGTCTCCGCTCCTTCCGAACGGCCTCCTCCTCCTTCGCAGCAGCGCCCCCTATCAAGACGATGAAAGACCTCACCCCAGTCTTTCCTGAACACAATCCCTAAACTGATAAAATTAACCCTCCTTCAGATCAAAATGGCGGAGATGCCCTCCCTGCCCCCGACGTTCGCCCCCTCTGCCTCGGCCCCGGCCGAGCTCTCCCTCGCCCGCGAGGCCCTCGAGACCGCCCTCGTCCTCGACGCCGCACTCGGCGACGACGCTGCCTTTGACCGCGACGCCGCGCAGCTCTCCCCTTACTACGCCGACGCGCGAGGGCTCTGCCCGGACAGCGCGAGCGAGCCGCTCTGCGCGTCGCTGAGCCTGCTGCGGTCGCTCGTCGCGGGGAGGCTCGCCGCGTTCCACGCCGCCGCCGCCGGGCTGCCCGCGGCCGTCGCCGGCAGCCCCGAGGTCGCGAGGGCCGTGGCGCTGGAGGCGTGGCTGGCGGAGGGGGCCTACAACAAGGCGCTCGAGGAGGGGAGCAGGGCGGCGGCGGCGGGTGGCGGCGAGGGCTCGGCCGACCCGGCCGCGGCGGCGACGGCGCACTTTCTGGGCCAGCTCCTCGCGACCGTCCGCTCCGAGGTCGCCACCTGCTGCGAGGCCGCGTACGCGTCGCTGGCAGTGGGCGACGCCGCCAGGCTGCTCAGGCTCGAAGGCGCGGCGGCGGCGGAGGAGCTGGCGGCGATCGCGGAGCGGCGCGGCTGGAGGGTGCGCGGCGGGCGGGTGTTCTTTCCTCGCGACGGCGAGGGAGAGGGAGACGAGGCTCCTTCCTCGTCCTCCTCCTGCGCCGCGGCGGCGGCGGTGGCTGCCCCGGGGCCCGAGCTGATCGCGCAGGCGCTGGCTTACGCGCGGGAGCTGGAGAGGATCGTTTGATGAGAAATCGAGGGAGAGAGAAAGAGGGAGAGAGAGAGGGAGAGAGAGAGCGAGGAAAAGAGCGCGCAAGAGGAAGATGGTTCCTCTCTCTTTTCTCTATTTCCCTGTTTTTTTTCTCGCCTTTCTCTTTTTTCTGTGTGTAAATCCGTTCCTTCCTTCAGCTGCCTCCTTCCTTTCAAGTTTCCATGGTTTGGTTTTGCTTTGTTTCTCAAAAAAAAAAGTATTTTTCTTTAATCTCTCTTTCTGTTTCTCAGGCTCTCTCGCCCTCCGTCTTCTCTCTCTTTCCCCTCTCCCCTCCTCTCTCTCTTTCTCATCCCTTGAACACCCCGACCTGCGCCGGCCTCACAACGCGCCCGTTCAGCTTGTACCCCTTTTTGGTGACGATGGCGACGTGCCCGGGCGAGGGCTCCCCTTCCTCGCTCCCCGAACCCGCTGCAGCAGCCGCAGAGACCGGCACCTCGAACATGGCCTCCATCTCGTTGGGGTCGAAGGCCTCCCCTCTCGGCTCGAAGGGCTCCACTCCCGCCGAGCGGAACGCCGAGAGCAGCACCTTCTCGGTCAGCTCGACGCCCTGGACCAGCGATGCGAGGCGCTCTGGCGCGGAGGACGAAGAGCCGTCCTCCTCCCTCCCGCCCCCGCTGCCGCCCCCGCCGCCGCCCCCGCCGCCGCCGCCCCCGCCGCTCGCCGCCTCCCTTGCCCTCGACAGATTGTCGGCGACGTCCAGCAGGTCCCTGACCAGGGACTGCACCGCGAAGGCCCTCGCCTGCTCGGCCTGCCGCGCGGTCCGGGCGCGGAGGTTCTCCATGTCCGCTGCGGAGCGCGCGAGCCGGTCGCGCAGCTCGGAGGCCGAGGCCTCCGAGGCGGCGAGCAGCGCCGCGGTCTCGTCGAGGGCGGCGCGCAGGGCCTCTGGGGCCTCGGCCTCGCCGCCCTCTTCGCCCGGGGGCGCTTCGGGCGCAGCGTGATCCTCGGGGGTGCTCGCCTCGGGGGCCGCCTCTCCCGCGGCGGAGGTCGGGTTGGAGGAAGAGCTCGAAGTAGAGGAAGAAGAAGAAGAAAAATAAGAAGAAGAAGAAGAAGGGGAGGAGGAGCTCTGCCTCCGCAGCTGCTGCTGCAGCTGCTGCTGCTGCTGCAGAGCGCAGCTGAACGCGGTTTCGCGACGACTCCCCCTCGTCAGCGTTGCTGTCAAGCGGGCAACAGAAGAGGAGAAAGGGAAAGACAGCGCAGTGCTGCTGCTGCTGCTGGCGTGCCTCCGGAGGAGGGTGTTGAAGAGGAGCAGCGGAGGCGAAGAGGTCGGCGCCGGAGACGGCGATGTCGAGGAGGTTGCTTGCTGTGCCGATGGAGCGATCGACGCGAGCTCTCGGCCGCAACGCCTTCCTTCTCCCTGCAGAACATCTCTTCCTGCTGCCACTCCGCGGGAGAGTAGCATCGACTGGAGCGTTCGCGCGGCGGGTCCGCTCATCGCGCGCGGTTGACGAGTGGAGCGACGCGGGCGGCTTGATGTAAGAGAAAGATTGCGGCGTCGGTGTCTTTTTGTTTTTCTCTTTTTTTCTTCCGGTGTGTTGGCTTGTTTTGCATTCATTTTTCAACATAACTCTTTCCTCCTTCCACAAGCACCATGCCTCCGCCTCACCCAGAGGCGGTCGCGGCTGCCGCCAGCGGTCCTGCGGGGTCGTCTCTTGCACATTTTCCGTCATCGGCGCAGGAAGAGGAGCCCCCAAAGGCGGCTAGCGGCGCGGATGATGGAGCTTCGATCGGAGAAGAGGCGAAACACCTTCACCACCACCTCCAGCTCGCCCCGCCCTTCTCTCCCTTCCTCCTCCCTTACCGCAACGTAAAGGTCCTGACGCTTGTCAGGCATGCCCAGGGCTACCACAACGCCGCCGGAGAGCGCGAACGCGAGAGCTACAAGCTGGAGCTGTACAGGGACGCTCACCTGACGAGCAGGGGCTGGAAGCAGGCCCTGGCGGCGGGCAGGCACTGGCGCTCTGTGTACTCGAGACAGAGCGGGTCCAGCGGGGCCGCATTCTTGCCGCGCCCGGAGCTCGTGGTGGTCTCTCCGCTGACCAGGACGCTCGAGACCGCGAGCGCGATCTTCGGACGGGAGGCCGAGGGGAAAGGAGGCGGCGGCGGCGGCGGCGGCGGCCGCCGGCCGGTCATGGCAGCGCGCGCGGCGGTGCCCGGCCGCGTCGCGCCGGCGCCGGCGTTCTTCTCCGACCTGCCCTTCGTGGCGCACGAGCTCTGCCGAGAGGAGAGCGGCCTCCACCCCTGCGATGGCCGCATATCCACCTCTGAGAAGCGAGCGGCCTTTCCCGCGGTTGACTTCTCGCTGATCGACAGCGAGCTCGACCCGCTTTACGACGCCGCCCCGCCGGGCCAACGCGAGCCAAAAGAATCGGTGAAAGCCAGGGCGCTGGAGTTTGCGAGATGGCTGCTGACGAGGCCGGAGAGGCACATCGCGGTGGTCAGTCACGCCGGTTTCCTCCACTTTTTCGCGCAGGCAGTCGGCGCTCCTCGGTTTGGCGGCGGAGAACTTCGTCACCGGCAGCAGCAGCACGGCGAGGCGCTCACGGCGCCGCTGACCAAATGGTTTGAGAACGCCGAGGCGAGGGTTGTCGTCCTGGCGGACGCGGGCGGCGGCAGCGACGAAGCTCAAGCGCGCGGGGCCGAGGACCTACTGGCGTATGCCGGCGGGGGCTTCGAGGACGCCGAGGAGGAGGACGAGGAGAAAAGATGATTGTTGAGAGTAAAGCCCTTGTCATTCTTTCTCTTTCTCTTTCTTTTTTGCTCTGTGTATTTTTTTCCATTTATCTTGCATTTACATATCGCTTTCTCCCTCTCTCCCTCTCTCTCTTTCTCTCTCTCTGGCTTACTATAAGACAATACCGGGGGTACAGCGGTATTCCAGCTCGAATGGATCAGAAAAACAGGAAGACGAAGAAGAAAAGAGGCCATTGTTTTTTTTCCTCTCTCTTCTCTCTCCTCTCCCTATCTCTCTTCTCTCTTTTCTCAACGCCCCCGCCGTTTAAAAACCGTCAAACGCCCCCTGCCCACCCCAGCAGCGCGTCCGCTGCCTCCCGCCAGCGCGCATCGAGCATGCAGTCGTGTGCAAGCCCTTCGACCATGACCAGCTGCCGACTACGACTAGCTTTTTCGCTTTCAGTATTTGCTTTTTCGCTTTCGGTACTATCGGCTGAAATTCCTAGCCACTCTGCCGACTCGAGGCAGGCCCGCTCGTCGACGATGGCGTCGTCCCTGCCGCCCAGCACGAACGCAGGCCAAGGAGCGGCAGACGAAAGAGAAGAAGAAGGAGATGATGATGAAGAAGAAGACGGATTCGAGATCAGGGCCGGGAGCGGGACCTGCTTCGGGAGCTCCCTCACGTCGAGCACTGGCGTCTCGCCGTCGTTCTCGCGCAGCAGCCTCACAAACCTCTCGACCTCGGATTCTGCTAGTTCGTCCGAGAAGAACATCAGGCGGCACAACGCCGGGTCCTTCGCGTACGCCCTGGTGATGAAGCCGTATGTCAGCTTGGCGGAGACCCAGCTGTTTTTTTTTTGGCGTTCTTTTAAAGTGAGTTTTTCAATTCAACAGTTTTTACTCTCGCCTGACCTTTCTCCCTCTCTATTCAAAAGAAAACATTAAAAAAAAGAAACGGCGACTCACAGCCCGCGATCTTTGGCGATCCTCCCGATCATCGCGGCGTTCCCAGAGGGGGGCACCGAGTTCAGCAGAGCAATCCCGGAGAGAAGAGAAGAAGCAGAGCTAGAAGCGGAGTGAAGAGAAGAAGCGGAACCAGAGCCAGAGGCGGGAGCGGAAGGAGAACCGGCGGCGCTCGTCGTCTCCTTCTCCCTCTTTTCTTTCTCCCTCTCCTCCCTCTCCCTCTCCCTCAGAGCGAGCTTCTCGACCACCATCCCTCCGAAACTGTGGCCCACAACGATCGGAGGCCTCATCCCTTCGCCCACGAGCATCTCCGCGACCGCGGCGACGTCTTCGGCGTGCGACTCCAGCGTGCCGCCGGCCTTGGCGCCCGGCGGCGGGGCCCCGCTCTTCCCCCGGCCTCGCAGAGACAGAGCGACGCTGTCGAACCCCCTCGAAGAAGCATATGGCATAAAGTGCTCGGCCCAGCACCAGGCCGCGTGGCCGGAGCCGTGCACGAATAGCAGGGGGGGCTTGTTCGACAAGGAGGGAGATGAGGGAGAGGAGGGGGAAGCCTTGGATTCGAGGACCTCGAGGTCGCAATTGTCCGACGTTTCCACGAATCGACGCGTTACCGCATTGGCGATCGTTGAGCTCCGTCGCCGCCTGTGCCGGAGACGGGGTCTCACGGGAAGGCCTCGTGCGACTTTCAAAGGAGCCAGCATCGCCGATTGTTCGGAAATAAAATAGAAGTGCAAAATCTCCGCGGCTAGAAAACTTTACTTTTTTCACCTTCTTTCTCTGAAGCGCTGCAGCGTGTTTGCCGTCGCGCCTGAGCTCTCTCATTTCTTGCTCTTTCCTACTACGGAACACGCTTGCTCTATACCCTCCGAGATACGAATCTGCGCTTCCCTCCCCCCCCCCCCCCGCCATACAAATGACCACTGCGGCCGCGTCATCGGCCGCAGCCGTCATCGCCGGTGGTGTCGTCCCGAATGGCGTCGCCTCTGCTGCTCCTTTTCCAGCAGCCGCCGTCCAAGTGATCGAAGACTCCGATGACGACGACGACGGAGTCGCGCAGCCGCCGAAGCTGTACCCGGTGAGTAGTTTGGCGGTGAAAGAAAGCAAAAGATAAGCTCGATTTTGATGCCACTGCCGCTCACTTCTCTCTCTCCCTTTCAACCTCCTCCCTCCTCAAAATGAAATAAAAATAAAGGACATCGACCTCCCCCCCCCGGCGCCCATTACAAAGGAACAAGATGCCCTGCTCAAGCTCTGGAACAGGCTCGAGACAAGCTGGAAGGAGTCGCCGTGCCACCTCAAGTCGTGCGTCTCCGGTGCCGAAGGCGCGACGGCGGCGGCGGTGGCGACGGCGGCGGCAGCCGCAGGGGGGGCAGCGACGACGGCGCCGTCGGCCCGGGCCGCCGCCGCCGCCGCTGCCCCCGCCCCGATCCAGCAGGAGCAGCGACCCACGATCAATCTGGGCAAGATGGTCCTCCTGTCGCAGCTCAGGCAGCAGAAGGAGGCGGAGCTCGCAGCCGCAGCCGCAGCCGCAGCCGCGACAGCAGCAGCGGCGGCAGCAGCGGCCTCGGCAGCTCCGGTCTCCGCCTCCTCCCGGAAGCGGGTCAGGCCAGGTCCGCCGCCGCCCCCGCCCTCAACTCCGCTGCAGCGAGCCGCGCTGACCCAGCTCCTCACCCTCCATCCCGCGCTGTTCCCCGAGGAGCTGTTCTCGAGGGCCGAGGCGGCCGCCTCCGCGAGGGCAGCCGCGGCGCTCGTGCGAGGACGGAGCGGGGCCGGCGGCGGCGGCGGCGGAGGAAGAGGAGGCGGCGGAGGCGGAGGCGCGCGAGGCGGCGGAGGAGGGAGCGAGGCCGCCGCAGCAGGCACGGGCTACTGGAGCGCGGCGGCGGCGAGGGCCTCTGCCGCCGCCGGGGGCAGCGTGGAGGCGGTCCAGGCTGCGGCGGCGAGGGCCGCGGCTGCAGCCCGCGCGGCGGCCGTCGCGGCCGCGGCCGCTGCTGCAGGCGGAGGCTCGGTGGCGGCGCTGCCCCCGAGGCCTCCCGCGAGGTCGACGGCGCGACGCGTCGGAGGAGGCGCGGCAGCTCTTCCGTCGTCGTCGGCGGCGGCGGCGGGTGCTCTGATGCCGCGGCGCAGCGGGAGGCAGGCTGCCGCGGCGGCGGCTGCCGCGACGACGGCTGGGAACGCCTCTTCGGGAGAGGACGACGACGACGACGACGGAGACGACGAGGAAGACGACGAAGAGGACGGCGACGACGAAGACGGAGGGGCAGCCGGGGGCGGGAGGAGGCGGAGAGGCGGCGCGGCCGGCGGAAGCGCCGCCGCCGGCAACGCCAACGCGAACCACGGCGGCGGCGGCGGCTACCACGACGAGGACGAGGACGGCTTCGTCGACGACGACGACTACCTTCAGGGCCCGGCCTTCGACGACGACGAGGAGTACGGAGACGGGGACGACGGCGATGCGGGGGACGGGGAGCCGACGTTTTAAAAAACAGGAGAGCGTCGAGAGGAGGGGGAAAAAGAGTCTGCTTGCTTGTTTCTTCTTTTTCCCCTTCCGTGCGTCGTTCATTCCCTTCCGCCTTCTCTCTTTTACCCCACTCGCGTATTCATTCGCACGCAGAAACTGTAATATAGAATTGCATAAAAATGGCAGGAGGGAGAAGCACCAGTTGAAAGCATTCTAAACAAAAAAATCTCTTCCTCTCATCCTTTCCCTCGCCCGCGGCCGGCGCCTCCGGCGGCTTTCTTCTTCTTCGCCGCTCCGCCCCCGCCACGCCCCTTGGGCGACGCGCGCTTCTTCTTCGCCTTTGCGTCTGGCCTCTTCTTCGTCGCAGCTCCTCCTCCCAGCGCGGCGAGAGGAGCCCATCCGCCAAACTGACCTCCGTCGTCGTCGTCGTCGAAATAGAACCCGGGCCCCCCGCGTCCGTTCTCATCGGGTCCGTCGAAGTCTCCGCCTTCTCCTCCCTGTCTGTCGGCGCGAAAGAAGGACGAAAACGCGGCGTCGACCTTTGCGACGGCGCCGGAGGGAGGATGAGCGAAGGCAGCGGCAGCGGAGGTCCCTCCGCCCGCCGCGGCTGTCTTTGCCGTCTTGGCCGCAGCCGCTTCGGCGCTCGGCGGGGGAGGTACCGTCACGAGCAGCAGCGTCGACGCGCAGGGCACCTTTTCCAGGTCGTAGAACTGCCCCAAAAGGTCCAAAGAAGCGACATTGGAAGAAGAAGAAGCAGAGGCAGAAGCCGTGGATTCCGGCGCTTTTGCCTTTGACGACGCGGCGAGGCACCTGCCGACGACGCCCGACGCGCCGGCAACGTCGAAGGCCCTCGAGGCGATCTCGACTAAGAAAGTGTCCTCTTTTGCGCTGACTGCGCGAGGGGTGACGTGCAGCGGAAGCGCGCCCTGGAGGAGGCCGCTGGGGCAAAAAAAAAGAGGCGACGATGCGGTGTTCTTTGCTTTAGGCTTTTTCACGGCGGTCGGTGTTTTGTCGTCGCCGCCTTCGTCGTTGCCTTCGTCCTCGTTCGCTGTCGCCTTCGTTGCCGGTGGCGGATGCAGAACGAGCTGCCTTTTCCCGCCCAGATGGGTCAAAACCTGCTCTGTTTCGCCTCGCGAAGCCTCGTGAGCATCTTTCGGAAACGCCAAAGGCTTCGAAGGCGTCTTGCGAGCAGCGGCGGTACCGGCGGCGGGAGCGGAAGCTTTCGTCTCCGTCGTCGTCGCCGCTTCTCGCTGCTGCCTCGCTTCTTCTCTTCCTCCTTCCTCTTCCTCGTCGTCCTCCTCGTCTCCGGGCAGGCCCCACTTCCATGGCGAGATCGGCTGTGGGCTCTTGGCAGCAGCAGGGATGAACGAGCGCAGCGGGTGCTCGTTCTCCTCGTCGTCGGAGCTCGACGCGGCGGTGAACAAGTTCATATTTGCTGCCTTTTTTTTGAGAGTGAAAAAAAAAAGGTGAAGAGAAAGGAAAACGAAGCGCCTTTTTTTTCTCTTCCGTCTCTCTTCTTGTGCAACCTCGCTTCTGACCTTTCCCTCCCTCCCTCTCTCTCGTGATGATCATTGGAATTGTTTATATTTACTGATGAAAAAGTAACTCCACCCTCCCTCTCTCTCTTAATCGATCCTCGAATCTCTGTCTTTGTTTCACTCTCTCTCTACTCTTAAAACTCTTTTTTGTTTTTCCCTGAAAAAAAAAACACGAAGACTTTTTTAATTTCCCCTCCTTTTCATCCATCTCTCTCTCTCTCTCTCTCTCTCCCCGTTCCCTCCACCAAACCTTCGAGTCTAGTCCTTCTTGATGAACGGGTCGAGCGGCTTCCCGATTCCGTACACGATGAACCCGATCTCCCTCAGCCTCGCGTGGTCGAGCACGTTGCGCCCGTCGAACACGAACGCGGGCTTGACCATCGACGCGTAGATCTTCTCAAAGTCCAGCCCCTTGAACTCGTCCCACTCGGTCATGACGCACAGCGCGTGCGCGCCCCTGCAGGCCTCGAGGGCCGAGCCGACGACCTCGACGTCACGCGCGCGCGGCGTTGAGGGGCTGGCGTCGGGGCCCGAGGCCCCGGCCCCGCCGCGCGGGTGGTCCCACGCGAACTTCTCGAGGTGCAGGTCCTCGTGGATCTGCGCCTCGGTGACCTTGGGGTCGAACACGGCCAGCAGCGCCCTGTCCGCCAGCAGGCCCTTGCAGACGTCGATCGCGGGGGTCTCGCGCGTGTCTCCCGTGTCCTTCTTGAACGCGAAGCCGAGGACGGCGATGCGCTTCCCGGCGATGGTGTTGAACATCGCCTCGATCACGCGGCTGACGAACCGCTGTTTCTGGTAGTCGTTGATGGCGACGACCGAGTGCCAGTACTCTGCGACCTGCGTCAGCCCCACTGAGGAGTGGGTGAACGAAGAGGAAAAGAGAGAGAGAGAGAGAGAGAGAGAGAGACAGAGAGAGAACGGGGGTAAAGAGTGAGTTGTTTTTTTTGTTTCTCTATCTCGCGCGCGCGCGCATGCACGCGCGCAAGAGGAAGAAAAAGCCCGGAGCCGAAATGGAAAAAAACCGAAACCTTACCGGACTCGCAGATGTAGACCAGGTTCAAAATGTCCTTCTGGAAGCACGACCCCCCAAAGCCCACGGAAGAGGACAGGAATTTGGGCCCGATGCGCGAGTCCGTGCCCACACACTTGCTGACCTGCTCGACGTCGGCGCCCGTCGCCTCGCACAGAGCAGAGATGGCGTTCATCGACGAGACGCGCTGCGCCAGCATCGCGTTGGCCGTCAGCTTCGACAGCTCTGCCGACCAGAGATTGGCGCGCAACACGCGCTCGGTCGGGATCCAGCGCTCGTAGACCGAGGCCAGCCTCTCGACGGCGGCGCGGCCGTGCTCGTCGTCGCGCCCGCCGATCAGGACCCTGTCAGGCTTGGCCAGGTCCTCCATCGCCGTGCCCTCCGCGAGGAACTCCGGGTTGGACAGGATGTCGAAGCGCACGCCCGGGTGGCTGTTGTTGCGCGTGAGCACCTTCTCGATGGCCTCGGCGGTGCGCACGGGCACGGTCGACTTCTCGACGACGATCTTGGAGGTCTTCGAGACGGCCGCGATCATGCGCGCGGCGCCCTCCCAGTACGTCAGGTCGGCCGCCCTGCCGGCGCCCACGCCGCGCGTCTTCGTGGGCGTGTTGACCGACACGAACACGATGTCTGCCTCGCCCACGTGCTTGTGCGTGTCGGTCGAGAAGAACAGGTTTCGGCCGCGGCAGGCCTGCACTACCTCCTCGAGCCCCGGCTCGTAGATCGGGAGCGCGTCCGAGTTCCAGGCGTCGATGCGGGCCTGGTTGATGTCAACGACGACGACAGTGACGTCGGGGCACTTGAAGGCGATCATGGCCATCGTGGGGCCTTGGGTGTTTGTTTTTGGTGTCGAGGCGAGTTGGAGTGGAAGATGGAGTGAGTGAGGAGGACGAGAC
>Ga0315284_10002983_pt1 | contig 24108 bp, 25 predicted proteins | sample YL17G09_16_MG_FD_203696 | JGI IMG/M metagenome (GOLD analysis project Ga0315284, IMG submission 203696) | Sediment microbial communities from Yellowstone Lake, YNP, Wyoming, USA - YL17G09_16 | ecosystem: Environmental > Aquatic > Freshwater > Lake > Sediment | place: USA: Wyoming | collected...
TTGCGGCGGCACTTACGGGCAAGGCTGGAACTGGTCGAGTAGTCTGCGTGGTTTCAGGCGGAAACATCGACCTGTCCGAGCTAGTCAAGATTCTGCACGGAGAAATTCCCTAGAGACAATTGAAGTGCCAGAGCGCGCGTGGGAAAGGAGCATATTAGCTTTGTTTCTCTGACCAGAACAAACAGGCTTTTGTCTGCATTAGGAATCCGCAGATCTTGATCAAGTGGTCAAGTTTCTGTAGATTCAAGCAGGTTATTGGCATCCTGAAGGGCGAAATCTCCCGAAGTCCTGACAAATAGTTGGTTTTGTTGCAGATTCGATATACCAGATAAGACTAAGTCAATTCTGAATATAAGCTTTAGCGCGCGCTGGTGATTGTTGCCCTGCGCGTGAGGTACTGCGCGAGCAGACAAGTTTAAGCTTAAGTTGTGCTCATTTTCTTCATAGAGAAGGTGACTGACCAGTGAGAAGATTTGCCTGCATCTTTGTTGTTATTTTGATTCTGAGCGTAGGAGTACAATTGTTCGAACATGTGAGAGCGGAGTCTGCCGTTTTGACGGTTCCTGACGATTTCTCTACTATTCAGGAGGCCATAAACAACGCCGTTGATGGGGACACCATTTTCGTCAAGGCAGGAACCTATTATGAGCATGTGATCGTCAACAAAAGCATTTCGTTGCAGGGAGAAGATGTGAGAACGACGATAATAGATGGCAACGATACAGGGAACGTCGTTTACATAGTTTGGAACGGCGTGAACATTACAGGCTTCACAATAAGAAACAGTGGACGCGCGCTATTGTGCGCGGGAATAGGGCTTGACAGTGCACCGGACTCCCAAATACATTCCAACAACATTACGGGCAATAACTATGGTGTTCTTTTCTACTCGTCTTCACCTCGCGTCTCAATCCTCGACAACACCATAGCCAGCAACGAGTTCGGCGTCAGAGTGGCCAGTGGAGGTTCAGATTATCTGAACGTGTCTGACAACGTTGTTATGAACAATCGAGGCTATGGTATCGGGATCATGGGTTCTAGGATCGGCTCACATAACGCGACCATAGCGAATAACCTCATAATGAACAACGGCTTTGGGATAGCATTAGGTCCTTATTATTCAAACTACAACACGATATCGCGGAATAACATCGTCATGAACGACTGCGGATTATACATCGAGTATTCAACAGAGAACATGATCTACAGCAACAATTTTGTCGATAACGTCCTGCAAGTGAACGTCCATATCTCTACTATACAAAGCGCGAGCGGTATACATATCGTAAATCCTTCCGCAAACGCATGGGACAACGGCTATCCTTCTGGCGGCAACTATTGGAGCGACTACAGCGGCGCAGACGCGTACAAGGGTTTTTATCAGAATGAGACAGGCAGTGACGGGGTAGGCGACACACCTGTTGTGTTAGTTAGTCGCGCCGACATACCTGTTGTGTTGAGAGAGAACAACACGGATCGTTACCCCTTGACAGCGCCTTGGACCGGAATTTTGGGTCCAGTCGGTGACGTTAATGGAGATGGCAAAGTGGACATGAAAGACATCGGCTATGTTGCCAGACGTGTCTTGTGTTTGCCAGGCGAGGGGCTCTGGGATTCAGGCGCCGATTTGAACGGTGACGGCAGAATAGACATGACGGACATCGGAATTGCGGTCGTAGCGCGGCGCGCACGTTATGACAATGCTAGACGAAACTAGTGAACGGCTTGACAAAGAAAGAAATAAACGCTAAGCGTGCGCATTGAGGTTTTGTCGGTCGGCGCGCGCGGCATCTGGAACGGCTGAGCCGTTCGTCTGTTCTATACACGCAATTCATAACTCGTCATCGTGGAAGGGGTACGGGGAAACCATAACGAGCGAGCCCTTCACCCGGCGAGCGAGTGGTCGCGTCCCTTTAGGGGCCCCGCCTATGGCGGGGTAGCGAATGGTTGCCCCGCGTCGTCGTCGGGGTTATTGTTGGTGGGGGGGACCGCGGCGCGGTGGGCTCCTTAATGCTTCACCCGTCCTGTCGTCGTCGTGCGGTATCCTGCCGTCGGGGCTAAGTACTGTTTGGGGTACGTGGTTCTAGGATAGGTTAAATAGGCTGGTCTCAGGTGTTTCACGGGGGTAGATTAATGAGAATATTGTTGAAGATAAGGCTTCGCGGAAAACGCGGCTACGACATTAGCAGCGTTCCTTTCAAGAAACTGGAGAAGGCAAACGAGTACAGAAAGAAAAGGTGGGAACTGCGAGACGGCTGGCTAGTGTTGGAAGCTTTCTAGCTGCATACTGCATATTTAACGCGATGTCTCGACAGAAGGCGTTTAGGCGCTTCTCTTTGTTTTTTGGTGTATCTTGAGTTTTTCATCAGCGTTTTCTAAGGCTTCAAGATTGTCTCCCACCAATTGCTTGAGGGCTTCTGCCTGTGTGATGCCTTTGGTCCTGGCGATTTCTTCAAGCATTGCAGATACGTAAGGGGAAAATTCGACCTTCAAGGGTCGCACTTTCTCGTCAGAAAAGTCCTGTCTCAGAAAGTCTAGGATTGTTTTGAGGTTTGCAGGAGTGTCGAAGGTGTTTACGAATTCTATTAGAGGTTGGAGCTTGTCAATCTGCTTCTTGATGCCAATGTTCTCTTCAGATATGGTCTCGGTTATGGTTCTTTGCTGTGTCAATTCTTCCTGAAGCTTGTTGATAGCGCTCTTCAAAGATTCGACCTTTTCAGCCTCTGCCTTCGGCTGCTCTTTGATGGTAAGGAACTTTTTGAGTTGGACAAACTTTTGTCGAAGATTAACGGTCGTCAAGTACGTGTCGTCGGACTGGGCTATGGCTTTTCCGCAGAGCTTCTTTCCAGCTGTCAAGCCTATTCCCGAATCTACGGAAGCGCTCAAGAACATCTTTCTGAAGCAGTGGAACGTCAGGTCTTTGCCGTTCAGGATTATTTGTGCTTTCTCCGCTAGGTTCTGGAGAAGCCTGTTCATCCATTCATCCGAGATGTGGCTCTTGCCGTTGGAAGGGAACAGATAGGGATTGCCCTTCTTTCTTTCAAGAGTTGGAACGTAAACTTTCAACAGGTCTAAGGTTTCTTGCGACAGAAAACTGTGGGCAATGACGTCTTCTTTATTGGTCATTATGTCGAAGGAAACTGGCGCTTCTTGATTCAAAGAAGGCAGGTCGGTTTTTTTGAGTTCGAGGAAATCGCCGATTCTCAGTCCCAGGTCGGTTGCCATGCTGAGGATGACTCGTTCTCTGAGGTCGGCAACTTGAAACATGGCTCTGACATGCTCAATAGTTAATGGAAAGCTTCGAGTGGTCTTGACTGTCTTGGAAACTTTGCTTCCCGCTCGGAACCTTATTCCCATCTCATAATACCTGAACAGCTGCCTGATTCCCAACGTCAAGTTTCGGGCCGTGTTGATAGTATATTCTTGAGCCAGAAGATAGCCATGAAACTTTTCAATTTCTCTTTCAAACCTTGCAGCTCTGTTACGATATTCAATGAGCCCTTCTCCCGCTGTCTGAGTCAGGTCGGTCTTTCTCAGTTCAAGGATTTCCTCAGCACTCTTGCTGTACCACTCGCGGAACTTTTTGATTCCATGCCTGTATTCTTTCTTGGTGTTCGGGTTTGTCACGGAGTCTAGAAACTGTTCTACGCTCAATTCCATTCAACCACACATCCATTGTGTTGTGTGGTATATCAGGCTTCGCCAAAGGCCAACTAATAGTAAGGTCTCCTCCCGTAAAACCCCCCCCCCTTTTTTTTTCTTTGTTACGGTTGTAGCTTAGTCATGCGGTTTTAGAGGCTTTTTGTATATTTCTATTCGCCATTTCCGTTGCCAACTTGCCCATCCAGTTTTTACGAGTCCTTCTCTCAGGTCAGGCCTTTCGGCAACCCATTCCAGCAGCGTCCAGAAGCGTCTCTTGTCTTGCAGCATTTCTTCTGGAACGCCTACCTCAACACACCATCTAACGTAGCCTCTTTGAACCATTTCTTGCAGTTGGCCGGCGGTTTCAACTTTTTCAACCTTGAATCCTCGTTCTCTCAAGTGACCATGTACACTGGATAAAACATATCCTGAGGAAACCCTGAAGTGCGTTTCCTCATCAGGCTGCATGACCTCGACGATTTCATCAGCGATCTTCACTGCGTCAACCAAGTATTTCTTGTTCTCGAAGTTTGGCGGCTGAAAGGATGAAGTAGGGATTCTCCGTTCCATGCACATCGAGTCCGGAGGTTTAAGCGCCCCTATTACCACGCCTAATAAGAGGTCTCCCCATCCGGCGTCATCAATCAAAATCTCATTTATAGAAAAAAACTGTTCAAGCGCCAACCAATCACCCAAGACACAGACACGCTATAGGACGCACTAGTTTTTCTGATTTTCGACCATGCAAGCTTCTCGCGCGCGCTTCCAGAAACTTGACTTTCCTTTTTTCTTTGTCATGTTCAGGACGGGCATAGTTTACAGGAAAAGGCATAACCTTTCTGAGTTACAAAGTCTGCGAAAGTTTACAAACAACAAAAAAAGGGGGCAGCGCTCGCACGCACATAGAAAAAAGAGCATGCTTCAACGCTTAACAACGTTGTAATGTTTGCTAGCCCCCGCGATTAAGGTGAAATAATGCCGCCCCTGCCTGCGATCAAGTCATAGTATGCGCTGATTTTCTGGGCGACGCCGCTAACGTCGTCATATTGCCAGTAAGTCATCGTGATCTTGCTGAATGCGATGCTGAATTCGTCGTGCTGGTGATAGTCTTGAGCGTTGCCAGCGATGCTGTAGGAAGTGATCGTTACACCGGTAAAATCGAATTGGAGTAACATGACCAGGTCACCATCCGAGGGCCTACAAACGTCAAGCGTGGCATGAGGGATGATCCGTCCAGTGGCACAGGCAAGGAAGAGCATGACTGAAGCATTGTTAGTTGTCATGGCAAAATGGAAGGCTGTCATGTTGAGCTTTCCCGATGCGCGTCCGTTTGCGATGCTTGCCATTGCTTCACTCCATGCGAACGCGTCTATGTCGATCCAATGCTTGTGGTCGTCTACAGATGATTCGCCTGGTATGCCGTCAATTTGCAAGAGCATAAGGGTTGCTGCTGGCACCTCGTCTTGGGAGCGAGCAGTGCGCATAACCGTGAGACTGCTTAATATCAATGCAGTGACCAGCGCTGAAGCCACAATCAACAAGGCTCTCCTGTTTATCATTACATATCACCTCCCTTTCCCCATGGATTGAACATGAAGAATTAATTGGAAGAACTTATGTGATTTGTGGAACTTTCAACTAGAAGAATGTTCTTGTTGTGGAAGCGCACGCGGGGTTGTTCTTTATCGAAGAGCGCGGCGCGCGCGCAAGCCTAGTCACTCACAGCTGAGTGCCTATTCGGTCTCTTCATGTAGTAGCCTTTCTAATCAAAAATAATCAACGCTGTCTGTTCTCCGATTCAATTCCTGCTTAGCGCGCGAAGTCTGTCAAGTCCCCCTACCTACTCCAAAACAGATAAACTTTCGTCTGCATCAAGAACCCGCAAATTCTTATGAGGTTCGCAAGCTTGTTCAGGTCCGCCGCCATTATCTCTTTAAAGTAGGCGTCTTTTGTGCCGAACGGCAGATGGTATGAGAAGCTTTTCATGAATCTCGTGTGCCTCTGTTTGATGAAGGCTTCTCTTATTTTCAAGATGATTCCGTCATCAAGAGCCTGAAGCCTGCTCAAAACGTATCTTTCGCTGCCGAGCAGTTGAAGATTGAATCCCTGCTGCTGAAGAAGCTTCGTGATGTATAGTGCTTCCTTAGGAGGCTGCTGTTCAACGATTTTCTTCATTCCAGCCTTTTCCGCGAACGGGTTATACTTGGCCATGACAGCCGACATTTCCACATATTCTGTGCTCGCCAACTCTAACGTGTCCCTTACAAGCTTCTCGCCTAAGCCGATTGTTCTGTATTTTGGGTGAACCACAACTCGGGATATGACGCTCAGCTTCTCGTTCAACTCTTTCATGCTCATTCTCGGCAAGACAAGTCTTCTTCCGAAGCTTGTGGTTGGCGGATAACAGTATACGATTACTCCGCAGAGTTCGTCTCCCCGTTTCAAGCAGAAGATTTTGCGCGGCGCCGCTATCTTGTGGCTGCGATAATGAAATGGGGCAAGTTCTCGCCAATCCTTCGTTGTTCCTGCTTCTACCCGCATCTCCTTGAGCAAGCTGCATTCAGGGGCGGGCATGTTTGGATAGTATTTGACGGTGATTTCTTTGCCGTATCGTTTGTGAATGTGCACTGAAGGCTTCAAATCCTCAAGGAGGTCCGTGTGGGTGGTTGCTGCAATCACGCATTTACGTTCTAAGCGAGCGATTTTCTGCAAATTGAAGCTGACGATCTTGGCTGTATCACGATCCAGAGTCGCCGCAAACTCGTCGAGAATCCACCAGTCCCTGCTGTTTTCCAACAGTTTCGCAATTCTGTACCGGTACTTCTGCCCATCGCTGAGCTGCCTGTAACTGCGCAAGAACAGGAACGCATCATTCAACCCCACACGACTAAGCAATTCGATGGCTTCTTCCACGCTGGAGCCCACCGTCTCGACAAGCGGCCTATCCATGTCGATTTGGACGTCTGCAACATCCACAGCGTCTTCGCCCAGATCCTCCTTGACAGCATGAAGAAGAACACTTTTCCCGCTTCCACTATCGCCAGTAATATACACAACGTCACACGGCGAGACCTTCAACTCAACGTTATCGTAGACAACAAACTTTTCCCACTTGTCCAAGCCGAGTCCGAAGCCTTCAGCCACCGCAACAACTCTGTCGCTGGGCTTGGGAGCTGCAGTTTCATACGCGATGTTGACGAGAAACTTGTTTTCGGCCCTGTCATACGTACGACGAAACTGGCTAATACGAAAATATTCCCCTCGTCTTCTCACCATACGAACTCACCCAAACCGGAGACTCTCCAAATCAACCGCCTTCATTTCGACGGTGCCATAAACTGCGAGGGCAATGCTCCAGAACACATCATCATGCGTACCCGTGGGGTGGCTTAGTGCGATTGTGCCGTCCTTTCTTAGCTCATAACGTTCAACGTTGAGTTCGCTGCAGATGTCGCCCCTGTACGGTTTCTCCCATGTAATCAGGGGAAAATAGAACCTCTGATCAGTCATCCTCTGCCGAAGTAAGTTGGCCATCTCACTCTTGCGGGGAACACTGAAGTTGACGCCCTCTGCGTTTCTAATCGTGGCGTTCTCCATGTCGCTGATTATGCTGGGCCCCTCTCGCGTAAAGTCAACACGAATCTTCGCAAACCCTCCCCAACGATCCTGCAACGTCTTGATATAGCCAAGAACATGCGCGTACTTCGTGGGCTGCTGAAAAATCTTGAGATGACGCAGGAAAAGCCGGTCATTTAGGCGTTGAACAACGCTGAAAACACAGTAATCGCGCGTCTGTGCAAAGTCCACGCCGCCAAAGAACTCGCCATCATACGATTTCTCAGGATCAAACGGTTGCAGGTCCTCACCACAACTCTTCACGGTGCCGACACAGGATACGATGAGGCTTTGCGGCAGCCACACATCTTCATCTTCAGCCCATTCCGCCTCCATCTCCCGGCGCCAACGCGAGGGATCTTCGCCAAACTGTTTCCGAATCTTCTCCAAAATGCCCTTCTTTAGGGGCCCGTTTGGTTCGAGTGCCTGCTGCCAGGAGACGTGAAGTCGCGCAAAATCTGAATAGTCCTTGTGGTTGCACATTTTCCAGAAGAGACTGTCCATGTTCCAGGGAGTGCTGGTGCAGGCAAGTTTTCCGTCAGTAGTTCCGAGGGTGAAGAGGATAGCGTCATACAGGTCTCCATCGCTGGGAGTGAAATTCGTTTCGTCCCACCAGATTGCGTGAAGCGTCGGTCCCCTGATCGTGTCAGGATTGTTCGGAAAAGCCTCAATCACTGAGCCGTTTGGAAAGGCAAGACGGGTTTTCTGAGGCTTAAGATACATGGTCTGCGGTAGTCGACGGAGAAAGTAGCTTATTCGGCGAATGTTCAGTTTTGTCTGGCGCCAGCTAGGTCCGACAAGAGCAATGTAAGAGTCTGGGCGCGTGAGGGCGTACCACAATAGCAGCGCGGCCATTATCCAGCTTTTTCCGCTCTGGCGACACCAGCGGCCTGCCGTAAACTGGTTCTCCACAAACAGCTTGATAAAGTCCTTCTGGTAGCCTGTGGGTTCGAATCCTACGACCTGCCGAAAAAACTGGACAGGATCACTGCTTAGGCTAAGAGCCTTTTCTTCGAGGATTTTCATCGCAAGAGTCTTTTGGGCGTTGACTGTGGAGCGTTCACGCAAGATCTCAGTTTGCCTGAGGGTTCTGGATTTTTTTGACAATGTCCTCATATTTCATTCTCAACTCCACAAGCTCCGCTTCGATCCCGCGGTAGTCAACATAATCGCTGAAGATGTCCTTGTAAGCTCTGGCAAGCGTCGCAACCGTCTGAAGCCTCTGAACGTCAACCTTTTCAAGCCCCGGCAGCATAGCAGCTTGTAACGCGCCAGCCAACATCTTCAAGGTCTCCTCCACAGTCGGCAATTCCTCAGGAATCTTGAGAGAAGTAGTTGTCCTAGAGTTCCCCTTATGGTCAACTACTTCTAAGCCAAGCCTCTCCATCTTTTTGCGAATGGCCTCTGGGCTCTTGTCCAACTTGCAGGCGATAACGTCAAGAGACTCCTTGGCTTCGACGAGTCGATGCAGGTCCTTTTCTTGTTTAGGTGTCCACGGCTTGCCTTTGGTCACGATATTCACTCTTCAACAGAAAATAGTTTTTTCGTCCAGAACGCCCCTTCAAAACGTTGTTCCGACGGAACAATTGGTTAAGATGCATGCTCTCGTTTGCCCGAGTACGACCAGTGACTTTGGAAATAGTTTCAGCCGTTGCAGGAACTCTAAACGTTTTCAGAACATCAAGCGTCTTCCGTTCACTTACACTCAGAAACACGACGGATGGCGCTTGACCACGAGCTCCCAGCATGAAACGGTCGACTCCTTGCATTTCCTTCTCGAGTTTTCTCACTTGACTCTGGACGTTCTGCAAATCTTCCACGAGCTTCTGATACTTCATTTTGTTTGCCTTCCAACGAAAATGCCGGTGACTGTGCCGATCAAACCGGCGATTGCAGCAAAGACTTCGCTGTTCCACGTGTGCATGAAAGCCATGTAGGCGATCTCGAGGCCCGTGAGGCAAATGGTCATCCCGATTGAGAACTTTACAAGGTAGACGAGTTTCTCGTCTGGTTCGACAATGATGACGTGAGCGCGACTGCCTCCCTTTTTCCTCGCTAGGGCTCGCTTGAAGAAGTCAGGCATGATTCTTCATCCTCCGCTGAAAAGTACGATGACTGAAGGCTCTTCGGCCGCCCATCAGAAAACTGTTCACCAACTGGTTAGCAGTCTGCTTCGGAATAAGGTCCCGAGCGAGAACCGTTATGCTTGCAGTCCACGTGAGCGGGATCGCAGTGTAGTCAATGTCGTAAAGGCCATCCGCATACCTGAAACTGTTCTGCGCGATAACGATGTGTTTGTTTCTTTGGCCAAGAACGCCAATGAAGAGTCCCCAGCTTTTGACGGGAACGTCGACGGCCACGCCGCTACCAAGGCTTTTGCCGACGCTTGCGTCGGACCATTCGACACAGACTAGGCTTCCAGGAGATAAATCTTCCAGTTCCTTCAAAACCTGTTTCTTCAAACTCCAAACCCCTTCTTTTCTGCTCTCTTCAACCTGCGGTTCCTGCTCAGCTTGCCGCTAATCGTCAGGTTCCCCATATCGTCAAGAAACATCAAGACAGTGCCCTTCGAGTTGAGAAACGCCAGTCCCTTTGGCAATCCGAGTTTTTCGGCTTCGGTGATTCTGAAACTGTTCTCAAAAACCAGGTCAGCCGCCACGAAGTTGCTGCAGTTCACGCTGTTTGTGGTTATGCCGCCGTTGAAAGTCACCTTGTTCGAGTACACGTTAGGACAGCGAGCCTCATCCAGGACGCCGCTTGTGATGTTGCCTGCAGCGTGATTGTGGCTTGCCGCTGTATATCGTCCGTTGGGATCTACATACATCGGGTCAAAACCTGCGCCCTGGGCCTCCAAAACATAGCCCGATGTTCCCACAGGAAGCCTTCCTAACCCAAATCTCCCACTTGTGATTATTGCAACGTCAGCCGTGACATTCTGTAGGACTCTAGCGTTTGTGATGACATTGAATGTGCCAACATTGAGGTCATCAAATTTTCCTGTGCCAGTTGCGATTATACTAGCACAATTAATGAAGGTCATGGCTTCAAGGGTGCCGAATTTGCCGACACCGCTAACATGCAGTTCACTCCATCTCTTGCCGTCAGAGCCTAAATCGTATGCTGCATCTGCATTCGGCAGGAAGTCAACAGCTACACCATCAGCAAGGGCCTTGATCGCGCCTGCTAGGTAAAGGTCACGCCAACGTTTCGGCGTAACATTTTCGCCTAAGTCATAAACATCGTCTGCGTCAGGAAGCAGGTTTCCAGTGAAATGGTACTGGTCCACATACGCATCAACGACGTGCAGTTCACTCCAACGTTTAGGCGAAACCCCGCCGTACCCGATTTTGCCAGCGTTATCGCCAGTTGGCACAAGGTCACTTTTTACTTCAAACGCGCCAGAACCTGTACGTTTCAGCCAAGTGTCAAGCGCGGAACCGCCAGACCCAAACTGAAGCATACTGTCATCAAGCTGCATCTTAGGATCTGACTGGCCAACTACCCTTATGCGAAGATATCCGTACAGAAAGCAATAGAGCGCATGGACTTCTTTCCAATGCGCCGACTCCGAACCAAGGACCCCATATTCATTGTTGCTTGGGTCAAAATGATGATCCAGAGCAACGGACCCGGCCTTGTTCTGTGTGCGAAACTTCATTATCGCCGCCGTGTTGCTGTAAGGACCTATCCAGCCGGGCGAAACCCAACCGCAAATCGGGTCCCAGCCGCCATCCTGAACGGTGGCCCATTCAGCCCCGGCGTCGCCTCCTCTTTCATGGCCCACATGATGACTTCCCAAACCGCCCCCATAAGACACTGAAGGTATGCCCCTCTTGCCCAGCTTTGTCCTAGCAAGCTTCTCCACGTTCACCGTCGTTGTTCGCAGCCCGTACAGGTAGTCGGCGACTTGAGGCGGAACCTTCCCAAGCTCCAGCACGACCTCAAGCGTCTGAGTCTTCGCATCCAAAACGTACTCGACGCTTTCAACGCGAAAATCACCGTCAACGTTCTCGTTCGGCAACATCACATGACACTTGTCACCGGCCAGAACCGGCGTGACCGCGTAATCGAGCACTGTTGTTCGCACGGCGAGATATTCCGCGGGACTCTTGAAAAAGTCGAGAAGGGCTCGGGCTCGCAAGTCGCACTCGTTGTCGCTGACGAGCTCCTCATCTGTTTCCGAGAGCTCCCGAAGGCCGTAGGCCGCTTGGCTTGCAGCGTCTTCGCGGACCGCGGCGTATCTTCGGCCGCCAAAATAGAGCACGTCGATCCAGCTGCTTCCCTGGCCGACTCCGGCAAACCAGAAGTCAACGCGAACCTTCTTCACTTGGCCCCAGTCAAAGCCAGACTGTACAGTGTCCCACTCGAGCTCGTTTGCCAAGCCGACTTTCAGGTCGGTCTTTCGCCATTCGCCAGGGCCTATGGATATATGTTTCCAGGCGTCCAACCCGTTAATGTCGTATAATGCGACGCTTACGTTGCCGCTGAATGCCTTCTCGAGGACCGCGTAGAAGCTCAGGATCGGGTAAAGGTTCGTGTTGACCTCCTTGCCGGAGTTTAGCGTGAACATTCCCGAGGCGTAGTAAGCTTGAACATTGTTGCATTTTATGCTGTAGACTCCTTTCACTTTGGCGGTGCCGTCCAAAGAAACGGTTCCCGACGGAGCCGACCAAGCGCCATCCGTCGGCGTCAGACTTTCAGTCCAAGCATCCTTGTCCAAGGGCACACTCTTATCCGCAAGCCCATACACCATAATCTTATTGCGTATTCGGTGAATATCCTTCCTGTACTCGCTGACCTCAACAATCTCGCTAAGACTTGCCGGCGATGTCTTGCTGTTCTTTGGGAAAAACTCGAACTTGCCATCAGGCGCCACACGAAAATCATAGCCGATTACGCCTGCCTTGTCACTGCTTTCAGCAATGTACTTCAAAATATCCCATAAAGGCGTATCCTCATACTCGAGCAAAGTGAACGTCGTATCCGTGTCTTCCACAAGCTCTGCCGAATTTCGGGTGTGGCTTAAACCGGCAAAACTGTCCATTAGGTCCTTGACGATTGCCTCGCCCTTCTGGCCTGCGTACTTTTTGGTGACTACGCGGCGGAACAGTTTTTCTCCCCAACATCTGCCTTCAACACGCAAGTAATTCTCGTCAGGCGTAGATTCATATTTGATGCTTTCAACACGGCAGGTAATGATCTGTGGGACGTTTGAGCCTCTGCCAAGGTCTATGTAGCCGTCCAAACCAACGGTAATGGAGCTCGTTCCGCCGGGACTGTACTTCTTGTCCCAGTTCTGCAGCAACACTTCGAAGCTGCTGACTTCTTTGCTGCATCCCAGATGAACCCGCAAATCGATGACGTCAGCCCTGGAAACTCCCACAACGCCAAAGCCGACCGTGACCATCGGAATGTCAACGCTCACCAGAAAACCACCACCAAACAGAACAATGTGAACCCGCAGATCCAATACCACAACGGCAACCCTAGAACAAGCGGAAAGCCTCCCCAGTTCGTCCAGTCGTCTCGTCTTGGCCATCTCCTCTCGAAAATGAACCAGGTCACGTCTTGCAGAAGAGGCATCAGAGCTAATCCGAAGATCCACGTAATCGGGCAGAAACTGAAACTGACGGTTGCAAAAAGTCCGAACATGCACAGGTGATACAGCTTGAAATGCTTCAGGATCGAATAGTCCATGTCCCCTTCAAAAAAGACCCTGTTCTCCATGAAACCGTAAAGAACTGCGAAAACGACTGCCCGTAAGACGTCTGAGTGCAGCATTATTCTACTCCTCGCCGGTACATGCTTTCTTCTCCAGCCCTTTGGACGCTTCGGCTTCTCGTTGGCGTCTCGGCAGCTGCACTGTTGAAGTTCTGTATGCCCTGAGTCGCACTGTTCATCTGCGAAGCAAAATATGCCATGGCAGCCGCAGCAGCAATAACCACGCCGATACCCACGCCTGTTAGCGCTAGGAACGTGGCGTGGCTAATGTTCAGCGCGTTCTGCGCAGCAACGGCCAGCCACGTGGCGGCGGCCTTGATCTTGTGCGCTATGCTCGTTGCAATGCTCGCGCTTGCGTTCGAGGTTTCAGCGGTCGTGTTTAAGGCGATGCTGGCAGTGTGGCCAGTCGTGATAGTCGTCAACAATGCTTGGACGCGGACGAAGGCGCCCATAAGAGTTATCACGCTCATGAATGTGCGAACCCACTTGGCACTTTCTTTATCCACCAATCCGAAGTCTCCAGCCAAACTTGACACCGCAATGCCCATGTGCCCAACAGCTGAGAACCCGCTTGCAACGGTTCGGAGGCTAACAGTAGTGGCCGCCGCTTCGCTGCTGAGCTGCGTGAAACCGCCTGCAGAAAGTTTTACGTCTTCTCCCATCTGAGCCGCGGAAAGACCAGTTTCATTGAAAGTGACTTTGGCCAGTTCAACAGTGGACACGTCAATCGGCGGAATCTCGGGAACTTCTATCGGCGCAAAACCTATGCTGATAAGGTTGCCTTCGACCTGAGCCTTAAGACGCGTAGCGTCCTCGGCAACCGTGTTAATCGTTGAACTCGCAAAATCTTGCACGTTCAAAGTCATCGTTTGGCCAGAAACTTGGGCAGCCATGGCTCCAGCGTCAGCCGCCACCTTGGCAAACTCTGCACTCGCCAGGTTCTGCGCGACGATTGAGACGCTGAGGTCGTTGAAGCTCACTGGAATCCAGCCTCCGCCTTCGCAGCATCAATCGCTTCTCCGATTAGCCCCTGAAGCTGCGGAAGATATTGTTGAATTGAAGGATACAGGTACGGTCTAGCCCGCAGGTATCGCGTGCCTAATTCGACGAACAGGGCGTATGTGGCTTCGGCTCCAATGTTGACGACCCAATCCTTCACCAAAGCGTATATAGAGCCCCGCAAGTGCCCAGTTCTAACTGGAGCCCTTCGCATTGCCTCCGTTTTAACGTCCTCAGCCCAACCTACAAGCTTGGTGTGCACGTATCTTTGCATCGTCGACTCGAAAGTGCGTATTGCTGCTTGAAACGTTCGAATTCCTTGGATGTTGCAGGAGACTTTAATGGCCATGCCGTCTTGCCTCATGTTTCGCTTTTTCAACCTCTGTTTCGGTTTGCATGTCGATCTCATTCAGGATTATGAGGAACTGCTGGATTTTTCTTGCTGATTCGTTTCCAAGCTGGCTGGGGGTCCATCCGAACTCTTTGCACAGTCGGAACTCGGTGAGGACTGTGTTTGGCTTTTTTCTCCGGATTGCTCTGACAAAAAAACCGTTTCTTCTTTGCTCACGTTGCAGAGCCTATTCGCAAGGTTGCCCAGCAGCTCGCCGAGGTCAACAGGTACCCCCTCTGATTCGTCCAGCAGTTTCTCCAAGGTTACGGGCCTGTTTTCAGGCTGCTCCTTCAAGCTCGCAATCACCGTTTCGGCCTGAATTGCCACAAGATCACTGCACTCGACTTGCCCCGTTGCCTTGCTGTATTTCGTGTGCTTCTGGATGATGCGACTGCGCTTAGCCCACGTGATCGCCCCGAAAACGTAGTGCCCCGCATATTCCCTGCCGAACCGTTCATCGAGGATCAACGCTTTACTTCTCAGTTTTTACACTCTCCATGACTTTGATGCGGTTATCTGCTGCCGTCTCCAAGTCCGCCAGAACGATTATCCGCAAGGCTTCTGGAAGCTTCAAGAATCGGTCCCGCAAGACCCCGGAAAGCCTGACGCCCATGCTTATCCGCTCCCCGTGATCACGATGGTGAAACTGAAGCTCTTCAGACCCGTTGTCGATTGGTTCACGGTTAGCGTGAAATTGACGGCAATCACCTCGTCCGCGCTTATCTGTCGACCCTCAGCATCCCAAATGCAGCCTATGAGGCTCGTAGCGTTCAAGGGATTCCAGTCTTCAATAATCATCGAAACCGTTATGGCCACATTGCTCGTGCTCTTCAGATACGCCGAACAGTTCTTGGTCTGTCCCTGCTCCAGGAAGCCCCAATCAATCATTGTCAATTGCAATGTACACTCTGCGTCTTTGAATGCGTCTACGCCGACGGACTTGACTTGAGCCCTACTTGACACTCTGACGGCTCCCGAAAGCAGTCCATACGTCACCAAAGACCCTGCAAGAGCCCCAATAACCGCTGAGAGAACAACAACCACAACCAGCCTCATTCCTTTAGGACTTTCCATCTTCTGTCACCTTAGCTGATGACGACGTCTCTAGCCACAAACTTGGCCTTCAAGCTAACCAAGTCTTCCATTCTTGTTGGCGTGGTGACTTCTTCCCATTTGCAGTACTTGAAAAGAGCACTGTTTGAAGGCCCCAAACCGAATTTCAGGCTGAACTCACTGTCGTTCACGACATCCTCAAACTCGCCCTTGTCTTCAAACTCAAACGTCAGTTCGCCGTAGAGGTTTCTGTGGCGCTCCCGGAGATACTTCAGCAAATAAGCACTTGACCCGCTGCGAATCACCGGCACAGGCTTCAGATTATTCTCCAAGGTCCACTTCCAATCCGTCACCCGCGTGTTCTCGACTTGGCTTGTGCCGTCAGCAGCTCCCCTCGAAACTGCAACCTCGTTGAAGGAAACTGCACCCGCATAATCTCCGTAGGCAGCCCCAGCGACCTTCGCGGTGCCGACTGTGACGTCTTGGCCTATCAATTCGACGTTAGCCTTAACGATGTCTTCGACGCTGCATTGAACAGTGACCTTGTCGATTCTCATGCCCTTATAGATGAAGCTGATGATGTCGCCGGCCGAAGCCCACAATCCCTTGTAGTAGAGGACTTGCACGCTCAAGCTGCTGAGCGTTTGGGCATGCTGAATGAAGCTGATGGGCGATTCGCTGCTTAGGCAGTCCGGAATCTTGAGGAGAACGCGTCTTAATCCTTTCTTCAAGCTTTGCAGATCACGATTTCCAGTACCCCGAACCTTAATCAAGCCAGGATCCAATCCTGGGTCAACAGCCTCAGCGTTTACGCCGAGCATTGTGGGACTCGTCGGAGTAACCCCATACACGGTTTCAGCCACGAAATAGAGGCGAAACTCGTGCGCCCCATACGTCTCAACCATCTTCTATTTTCACACTCCTTCTGTTGCCACCGCAAACGATGACTATGACACGAATCATACTGCCAACCCCTCACAAACCGACAGCGCCTTCTTGAGCAGGATCCCCTTCAGCTTCGCATTCGGGCGGTTTTCATCGATGTACAAGATGTAAGTGCTGATTCTGATGCGGTCATGATAACCCCTGCCGTAGTAGGCCTTGCGGCTATCGCAGTGCATGCAGGTCCAATGAGGCCGCCTTAACCCTAGATTGCAGAGACCTCGACAGGCAAAACCGAAAGATAGGTTCTTTCGGAGAAGTTTCAAAAATCCAAACATTAGTAGGCTCCTCCAACGTCCTCGAAAAGCCAACTTTTCAAGCCGATCTCCGTGCGAAAGACAAACGGCGAAACCTCAACGTTATCCTGGTCCCGGCAGGTGGCGACGTCGCAGTAAGTTATCCCGTTCACCGTGACCGTGCAACTTGCATAGTCGCAATAGAGCCTAGCTGGGGTTGAGCCGTTGCTGGGGTTTGTTGTCGTGGCCAGAAGCCACACGAACCCGCTTTCATCAATGTAGTCGGAGAGACTTGACGTCAACGTTACGGTTATTGTCTCATCAGACGACCCTGTGCCGGATGCAGCGTTTCCCCAGGCAGAGGTCGTGTGATTCCACACTTTGACTGTTGCACCGTCGCCCGCAGGAGCCGTACCGTAACCCTCGAAGCTCAAGATGATTCTTTTCACTGTCAGTTCTCGGCTTTGAACCTTGAACCGAAATAGCATCAGGGCATATTCGTTGAGGACGGTGTCGCTCTTCATGTGTCTTTGGTCGTCGCTAGACCAGAGCTTCACGTACTCGGCGGCTGAAAGCTCAATCCATCCAGCATCATGAGGCTCGGGCTCCGAAACGGCTCCTCCATCATAAGCCCTGTTTGTAGAGCTGCTCGCGCCGAGCCCATAATAATCGTAGACGGTGCGGTTTGGAACCGCTCGGTTCTGCCGGACAATACGCAAGACTTCATCCAGCATCTTTCTCCGCACAACTTTACCGGGCTCAGCCTTCGGGTCTGCACGGTCCGTAGCCCAAACATTAACTGCCAAGGCGCCTACCCGTCGGCGGATTCGTCCGCTCAGTTCGACCTTCAAATCTTGCGTTTGACGGAGGCCGACGGTGATTTGGCCGTCATAGTTCTTGAAAACTTCCCGGTTATACCATTCACTCGTAACCAGGATGTTCGCGAGCGAATGGTCATCTTTGACCACGTGCATGTTCGTGTTCAGAAGCCTGACGACCGTAGTGACAGGGTCCTCAACTTCGCTCATGCAACGAGTCTCCTGCCGGCCGACTTGAAAAAGATCGTCTCATTCTGAAAGGTAAAAGCTTGGACACTCTGTAACTCGTAATCCTCGCCCTTTCTCCGAACCTTGTCATGATGCCTGACCGGCAAAAACGTGTAAATGGCGATGTAGTCGTTCAGGTAATAGCCTGGCTCAATCAGGATTTCCTCAACCTTCGTTGGAGAGACCACAGCGGTGATTTCAATCGGCTCGCCATACGAAACAGTCTCAACTGCCTGCCGAATCGGATAGAGCTCAACGGTTTCACCGTGGCTGCTCAGGATCCTAGTGAAACTTGTCAGAGGCTCCTCATAATTCAGGAAAAACCTGCCCAACCAAGTAACGTTCGCCATTGCCTTCTGCACCGTGATTGGGCTGTAATCCGTGAAGACTGGACCCCAGAACAGAAACTCGTCCTGGTACTTGTCGATCACGAGCATGCTGAACTTGTAGGCGGGTCTGTCCCGTTCTTTGCGGATCCTCCAGAGGATCCCGCTCGTGACCGCATCATAATAGGGGCATGCAGCAAACCTTGAAACGACGTCCATGTAGCCCGGCCAACAAACGCTCGGATCATAACCCGGATGCTCTGCTGAACCCTTGATGCCCTGGAGAAAACCGTAGACCTTTTGGCAAGTCAAGCTCCAACCTTCGTACGTGTAAAGGCCCAGAAGAGCGAAACTGAAAGGGTCATCATAAATCTCCGTCTCGTTCAAGCCTACCCTGTGCCATTCACCGTCACCCGCCGGTTCTGGGTCAAACCACAAACAGAAATCTTCAAACCCGTCCCGCAAAAAGCCGACAGCATCACTCATCACAGTTTCATATTTGGTCTTGCTGCCGACATCGTAAGTGTCAGCAAGCATCTTTAAGCCTATAAGATCGTACAGGTCCTCGATCTGCATCTCTTGGCTCCAATCATCGTCGATGTCAACAAACTTTGCAAAACCCCCGTAAATCCTGTCGTGCACGCCCAAGACCGCAGGCTGATGCTGCATGTTGTAGAGGAAAGTTTCGCCTGCAAGCTTCGCAGCATCCAAGTAATCCTCCTCTTCAGCGAGCTCGTAGGCCTCTAGAAGCGCTGGGATCGCCCTGCCCGCGTCAATACTCCAATACTGAGTGCTCGACTCGCCGTTTTTGAAGCCTCCGTAAGCTTTTTTTGTGTTGTTGACGCATTGCTGGGTCAAGAGCCAATCCGCAAGGCTAACGATTTTTGCCAGAATAGCGGCATGTCTGGAGGAAAACTGACTTGCAGAGTAGGCTTCGTAGAGAAACTCAATAGCGAAAGCAGCTGGAAATGTTCCGCGCATAAAGGCCTCGTCGGGCCCTTCAACCTTGCCATCCTTGCTTACGTAGTAGGCGTGGGCCAAGTTGTTCTTCATCGTCACAACGTTTCCAAGAACGCTGTCAACCTCGTTCCATTCGCTGTGAGCGTCGTCTTTGATTTCGACGGGAAAATCTGTTTGAAACTTGCTCCCATCCGCAACCGTGACATTCTTCTGGCCAGAAGAAGCGTCGACAGTCAAAAGCGTTGGAATCACGTAGAAGTAGGGTGCATAATGCATGACAAACTCGTAAATGGTTTCTGGAACGGTGCCCATCTACGCATTCACCGCCCTGAAATCGCTCGGATTTAGCTTCTCGATATACCGCTTCACTTGCTCCAGTAGAAACTCTAGATTCGCGTTGCCTAGGTTGGCAGACTGGCTTTCGTCAACGCTCAGATCTCCAACCCTGAAGCTCAAACCTCTTGACGAACCGCCTGTGATGTAGGCACCACAATAGACAGCTGCCAAGTTTCTGATCGCCACAGCTTCAGGTTCGCTACATGCTGAAGGATCAATCGTGAGGCCTCTTTCCAACTCCAAAGTCGTTGCGGCATCGGCAATGAACCGGTTTACGACATTGTCAGAAACGGCTGACGCTGCCAGGTTTACGCGTTCTCGAACACTCTGAGCAGTGACAGAAACCAAACCAGCTTCTCCGACTCTGAATAATAAGAAAAACTTGCAGGACAAGCCTATTAAGGCTAATTCAAGGCTATGCAACAAAATAGAACAAGATGCAATGCTATTCTACGAGCCAGAACGAAATTCAACTTCATTTCTGCACGCGCGGGCGAGTTAAATAATTGTTTTGGGGCTGTGGAAGCGGTTCATGTGATTTTCTGTTTCTGGTTTCAGGGGTTTTGCTTCGGGCTTTTCTCTTGGAAGATTCAGAAGAAGCGTGCAAGATAGGCGCTGTAGAGGCGGTTTCAGTGTTCAGGCCGCATGGCTTACGCTACAATTGTGTTTCAGTCCATCCTTTTGGCTTTTATGCAAAGTACGCTACGCTGTACCGGAGTTCTGGCCTGCCCATGAGAGCAGCTGCTATAGCGACGGCGTAGACTACGCAGAACACGAGGCACGTGTGTATGCAAGCGTTCCGGAGGCCCTGCCACGTTAACCTGCTGTAAGCCAACTGGGCTTTCACCCTCCCGTTGAGGCTTTCAGACTTCGCCCTCAGCCTCTTGTAAACCACTCGAAGATGCTCAGGGCCCTCCACGTCGATGCGTTCCTTCACCGAAAGCACGTTGGAAGGGTTCACGCGTCCCTTCAACCGCCTCCAAGGAATGACGCTGTTTATCTTCCTCGAATTCAAGGCATCAAAAACTTGTTCAGACTCAAACTGGCTGTCTCCTGCGACGAGCTCAACTTCTATGTCCTCTCCCAGCAGCCCGTCCAGCAAAGACTCCACAAGCTTCTTCTCGTTGACATTGGCAGGAGCCTCCACATGTCCTAGCGGGAAGCCTTCGATGTCAACGAGGAACAACGATTGGTAGCCCAAGACGAAGCCTTTCTTGCCCCTTCCAAGCCTAGCGTCCGGGTCGCCAAGTCCTCGGCTCGTGTCATGTGGGTCTCGACTGCTCCAAGCTGGGAGATCAGTTCCGTCCACGCAAGCTGCTTGGACCAAGCCCACTGCTGACAATGGCTGACTCTTCCTAAGCCTCAAAGCTTCATGGCGAAGCCATTTCTCTACGGCACTGAAGCCTTCTGCGCCTATGCGCTTCTTCATCTGAGAGAAGTGGGCTTCAGTCGGCACTTTCTCGCCATATCCACAGGCAAACCGCATTTCTCTGTATCTTCTGAGCCGCTTGACCAAATCTTTAACGTAGGGTATCTGCTCCAGCTGACGCAGCATCAACGCCCGCAAGTCACATTCAGGGTCATACTTTACTGGATGCCCTGCGCCTCCAACATGCAGGCCTTTCCAGAGGATGGAGTGAAGAGGAGTCAAATCCAAGCTTTCGAAAAGAAGCAGGGGAGAACCCGAACTCTTCATTCTTCACCAAGATGACGAGGTCAGGCTCTCCCTAATTATTTAATCCGCCTGCGCGCACGTTCGTATACAGCTCGCGTCACTTGCGTCTGAAACGGGGAAGCAACTGAAGTATTATTATGCTTGCGATGAAGAACGCTGCACTGAAAGGAAAGACGTGCCACACGCTGGACAATTCTATCACTCCAGCGGCCATTGACGGCGCGATTGAAGATATCAGGCCTTCTGTGAAGAAGTAGAGGCTATAACTCAGCCCCCTGTCCGTTTCAGGCGTGATGCTCGCAACCATCGTGTTCATGGGCGACCACAGTGCGCTGCTGAATAACATGTAGACTAGAAAGACCAGAGTGAGCAGGTAGAGCTGTGATACCAACGACACTGCCACAAGTGAAACTGCACAACACAGGATTATCCAGCTCAGCGCCTTTCTAGCACCGAGTCTCTCCGCAACGTAGCCTCCGCCGAGCGAACCCACTATTCCAATGAACGGCCCGAGCCCAAAGATGAGGCTGGCCGTGGTCTCTGAAAGGTTTCTGACATCAACAAAATATGTAGTCATGAAGGTGGAGCTCCCAGTTCCTCCGACCTCTCTGAGCCCTATCGCGACCAAGAATACTAGAAGCGCTGGTGAGAACAATAGAAAAAGCCTAGAAGCCTTGTTTTCTACCGGATTCGCCCGAATTCCACCTTGTTTCATTCTCAGTTGAGGGGAAGCTAGCAGAACAAATCCCCAAACCATGATGGGAAAAGACCAGAACAGATAGGTTGATCTCCAACCGGTTGTTGACAGGAAGAATGCAAGGCTCATGAGACCCGCGGCCGAACCTAGACTTCCAAGCGCATTGTGGATTCCCACGGACCTGCTTAGCCGTTCAGGCCTAGCAAGCCTGCTTATCTGGCTGAGGCCTGAAACATGGTATACTGGGGAAGCGATCCTCATGAATGCTGCTCCAACGACAAGAGTCCAGAAACTGTTTGTTTGACTGATGACTAAGGCTGAAACTCCTTCGATTATCATGCTGGCAAACAACAGGTGGTTTGTATTGAAACGATCAGCTAGAAATCCTGATGGAATGTTCATCAGAAGTGCGGCTATGCTCGGCACGGTGGCAACCAACGAGACTTCAAGAAGGCTCAGCTGAAATTCGCGGAAGATTACTGGGATGATTGCTACCTGTATGAGCAGGTAGATTTCGATGAACATGTGCGTTGTGCAGATCATCCACAAGGGTTTTTCCATGAGCCCGACTCGCCAGTTTTTCGAGTTTGAGAACGTTAGGGTATCTGGAATAAAAGCTTGACCCAGCCATCACCAACGTCTCATTTGAAGGAGAAGAGGACGCGCACTAGAGTTGGAAGAGTTCTCTGTCGAATTTCGTCAGGAACTCTGTCTTCCGCTGTCCGACTAGAACTATGTCTTCTACCCGGAAATAGTATTCGCCCGCATTCCAGAGCTTTGGTTCTATCGCCATGACCATGTTTGCCATCAGCAAATCCTCGTTCTCAGGGTCAAGCCACGGCGGCTCGTGCACTTCCACGCCGATGTTGTGTCCGACTGACTTGGTCGGCAAGCGTGCCCTCAAATAGTCTCCATATCCAAGCTTGTCCAACGTGTTCTCAACAGAAGGGAAGACATCGCACACGCGCATGCTTCCAGCTCTCATTCTGTCAACAGTCGCTTCGACCGATTGTTGTAAGGCCTCGTAGCCTTTCTTGACTTTTCGATCTGCATGCCCTAAGTAGAAGCTCCTTCCGAAGTCTGAACAGTACCCGTCAAGCACAAACCCCACGTCAAAGGCAATTGAAGCCCCAGGCACCAAACCTTTGTCTATCGGATAGCCAGTTGGATCTTTTGTTTTCTTGGAACCCGACTTCACGAAGCCGACCCAAGGCGCGAAGGAAACATCCGTTGCACCTAAGAATTTGCCTTGACTTTCAACTTCAATTCGAAGCTCCCTCTCAGTCACGCCTTCCCTGATCTTTGGCACCACGGCTTCAACAGCCTTGTCAGTCAGCGCCGCGGCTTTCCTGAGTCTCTCGACCTCCCCCGAATCTTTAACCATTCTGACATGGTCCATGATGTGTTCAGCCTTGAGAAAGGCGGGACCTTTCAGAGCCTTGATCAACTCTATAAGCGTGGATCCCCAAAGATGATCGCCTATCCCAATCCTCTTCGCCTTCAGGTCAAAGTCTGACAGCACGTTTCGAATCAGCTTCTCAAAACTGTCCTTCTCTCCAAAAGCCCTGACATCCTTTATCCATGTTTGAGGGACCTGTTTCGCCCATTCCTCACCAACAGTCACAACAGGTTCCCCCTCGCTTGGGACGAAAACGTCGTTCGCCTGGCTTCCGAGATCAATCCAATGCCGCCAGTCGGTAAGCAAGCCCGTCAGATATTGGAAATTCTGGCAAGAACCATACACAACCAGATCCAAACCAAGCTCGTGCATCTTGTCCTGAAGTCCCAGCAACCTTCTCTTGAAATCAAAGCTCATACCACAGCAACCTCTGGAAAGTCGAGTTTCAACTGGCCTGCTCGGAAAATGGTGCCCTTGTCGACCAATACTGAACACCCAGAAGACAAGGTGGAGTTGGAGTAGTATTAAAGGCTGAACCATATGCTAGTGCGCGTTACTACCGAAAGACTTTCTAGGACTCCTTGGAACCATTGCGAATACGCGCTGCAGAAAATGGTTGGAACTCTTTTGTGAGGAGGCGGTACTCTGCTTCTATCTTCCCACCTGACTTGAGGTACAGCACGGCTCCTGGCCCCAACGCGTCGAGATAGGCCAGAGTGTGGACAACGAGTCTTTGGCAGCGCGTGCTTGAACGTAGCCCCGTGACAAAACGTGCAACTGAACTCGGCTACATCCTCAAAAGGAATCTAGGAATACGCCACCGCGCTAGGCACATCTAATGTAACAACCGAAATGCGCGCTATGTGTCTCAAAATCGGCTCAATTTAGGATTATCACACGGCAACATGTGTCACGTATCATGTAGTGCATATTATTGACTGATTAGACCTTAGGCGCAATTGGCTTGTTAGCCATTAAGTGGGACTTGTTTTGGGCAAAAAGAACGTGATCACAAGCTAGACTTATGCGCCATATTAACCCGAGATATACCAGAATGTTGGATAGGCTTA